>Ga0335081_10009925_pt1 | contig 15342 bp, 14 predicted proteins | sample Lox_Sample_35_FD_206713 | JGI IMG/M metagenome (GOLD analysis project Ga0335081, IMG submission 206713) | Soil microbial communities from Loxahatchee National Wildlife Refuge, Florida, United States - Lox_Sample_3.5 | ecosystem: Environmental > Terrestrial > Soil > Wetlands | place: USA...
GCGCCTCAACCACTGTCGAGATTTGCTTCAGTTTCTTCTCTTGCTCCTGGAAGGCTCGTAGCGCTTGTGAGCCCGCGGCGAATATGATTCGTTCGACGCCGTCTTGGATGCGCTCGGTGTGGAGTATTTTGATGTCTCCAATCTGCCCCGTACGAGTGCAGTGAGTTCCTCCACACGCTTCTACGTCCCAATCTCCAATCTTGATTATGCGTAGTTCGCGGCCTGGCACAACTCCGCCCTGATAGAGTCGGTAGCCGTATTCTTGCTCGGCCTTCTCTCTCGGCAACCATTGGGATTCAACCGGAATGTCCTGGAGCGCTACCTCTGTTGCTAGTCGTTCAATCTCTCTGGCTTGTTCGTCGGTGATTCGGTCATAGTGGGATATGTCGATTCGGCTTGATTCAACGCCTTTCTGCGCTCCGGCTTGCCAAGCGTGCTGACCCAGCACTCGTCGTGCAGCCCCCAGCACCAAGTGGGTTCCAGTGTGATGACGCATCAGGCTGATTCGCCTAGGCCAATCTATTTCGCCCCTAATCATTTGTCCAACTCGCGGAGATTTGCCGTCGATCTGGTGAAGGATGACGCGGCCAACTCGCTGAGTGGCCACGACCTTGACCGGTCCGGTCTCGGACTTAAGGGCGCCAATGTCGCCCGGTTGACCTCCGCCCTCTGGGTAGAAGCATGTTTGGTCGAGTACAACGAACTTGCCGTCTATTACGGCGATTACCCTGCCCTGAAACTCTCGCTGAAATGGATCCTTGTAGTATAATCGATCAGTGTCGGGTAGGTTGGCAACTTTGTCCTTCAACGATGCGGTGGCAGCAGATTCAGCCTCATCTCCCGAAACAGGTTTTCTCGATAGGTGTTTCTGGGCAACCATACCGTAGAAGTTCCCTGGTGGATTTACTGCGACGCCCATTGGTTCGGCGACTTCACGGACAATATCGGGAACCATGCCGTGAGAATCATACAAGTCCACAAGCGTCTCGGACGGAACTTCCTTCCCACCTTTTGATTTCACGTCGCTGGCAATCTTCTTCACTAGATCAGCGCCGCGCTCCAATGTTCGTATGTATTTCGATTCCTCTGACTTGAGCGCCTCAGCTATCTCGCGTCTCATCTCGCGCAGATGCGGAAAATCATCTCCCCAATAATCTATCTGCGCCTCAACGATGTCTTGCATCCTGTCCTCGATACCTAGCAGACGCAACATTCGGTATGTTCGGCGGTAGAGCAGTCGCGTCAAGTAGCCTTCTTCAACGTTCGATGGGACGACACCTTCGGAGAGGAGGAATGAGATCACTTTTGTGTGATCCGCCACGGCCATGGCGCTCTCGATCGGAACCAGCGTCTTATCCAGCTCTCGCCAATCCATCTTCAGACTCGCGGCGACTCGTTTTCGTGCGTCGATCCTGCTCTCGTTACGATCAATGTTCATGTAACTTGAGTAGGGAACAACCTTCGCGACCAAATCCCTATCATACTTCACGTTGGCAAGGTCGAAGATCTTGTCGAGTACTGGACCGTAAAGGACTTCGAAAGCGCTCGGTGTACCTTGACTAAGCCAAGCCCAACGCTCGATTCCATAACCCGTATCTACCGTTCGGATGGGGAGCCTTGTGTATTTGTCCCCTTGGACTTTGTACTGCATGAAGACGAGGGTGGAGATTTCTAAGCCCGCTGAGAGGCATTCCACGTCTGGCCCTGCGTTCCCCCCTCCCGACCAGAAGTGCTCTTTGTAGGATATGGATTCAGACTTCAGACCAAATTCTTGAGTCGCCAATTGGTGATGGTACTTGATAGTTTGGTCCATCCAGTAAATTTCCTTGTCTGGATAGTTGAAGGCGTGAGCACCACCCATCTCGAACATCAAATCGTGTCGCCCGAGCGTCGGCCCGACATTGTCTATGTCCGTAAACCGAATCGATGGTTGGCTGATAACCAGTGGATTCGCGGGTGGAGGAATCATCCCTTCGGTTACGTATGGTTGGAAGTCGTAGATCGACGCTCCGACAAGGAAGACATCGTCACGCCATCTTGCCACTACCGGGTAGGGGTTGATTCTCTTATGCCCGTTCTTTTCGAAGAATGAGAGGAATAATTCACGCATATCATGAACGGAGTATGGTCTTTTGGCTGGGGGTTTGCCGATGAAGGTGTATGGTACGCAGGGGCTGTCGCCGCAGTACTTCTCATCGGGCACTTGAGTCCAGAAGTGGCCCTTGCAGCATTCACACTGCCTGCGTACGAAGCCGTTCTCTTTGAAGAACGGAACGGCGAATTCTTTCTCGTTAATTTCCATTAACTTGATTCTCCCAGCCGACAGAGCAGAACGAAGCAAGCTTAGTTAGTAAGCTATTTGCCCGCCTCTCCGTCAGCGAGGGCGAGCGCAAGGGCCTGAAGAAGACTAGACAACAACCCGGCCCAACTCAACAATAATCCCCATCGCCTATCTGATATAGCTTATTGCCAACCCTGACCCAGAGATCAGTTTCAGACTTTTAGCCACGTCAAAACAAGAGCGCTTCCAACTTCCAATAAGAAGCCCTTCTTCGAAATAGAGCTCTACAGCTGATTCAGGCCAGATCGACGACTACTCGTCACGTCGCACATACTTTCTGCGAACGCTCGGACGCGGAGAACGACGCGATCCAGTGTCCTGGTGATAGCTACCCTGCTTCCCGCACCAAGGTTGATGCAGATCGTACAACCGCTTTCCTTCCGCATCATTCGTGAACTTCGCCCCACACCTACAAATCGTGTACTCCTCAGATGACAATGATCCACATCCCACTTCGCTTGACAGGAATGCATTCGCTTGGTGACGCGACCTGAAAGGCTCTCATTCTAAAAGGGTTTATCGAAGCCTGAGCGAGTATCCGTGACAATCAAGAAAACAGACGATCTCAAAGAGGACATAGACTTTCAATGCTCGACCCGAAAATCCAAGAAATGCTTGCCGAGTTCGAACGCGAAGGGCTGCCCCAGATCAATACTCTTCCCGTGGGTGAGGCACGGAGACTCTCAAGAGAGGCTGTGGAACAGTTTGCGCGTCCGAAGAAACTTCACCTAGTCAGGAATATCCTGGCTGAGATTGGGACTGCAAGAATTCCAGTGAGAGTTTACGTGCCGCGAGAACAAAACGGTCTACCTGCACTCGTTTACTATCATGGCGGAGGCTGGGTCGTTGGGGACCTCGACACGGCCGACACACTTTGTCGCTCTATCGCTCTTGCCTCCGACTGTGTCGTCTTCTCGGTTGATTATCGTCTGGCGCCTGAGAACAAATTCCCAACGCCTCTTGAGGATAGTTTTCGAACCGCCAAGTGGATTGCCAAGAATGGTTTCGGGAAATACGCGGATGTTAGTCGGCTGGCTGTTGGAGGTGACAGCGCAGGAGGAAACTTGGCTGCGGCTGCATGTCTCAAGGCGAGAGGCAACAACGACCAATTCATCTCCTACCAATTACTCATTTGTCCAGTCACGAACCATTCATTTGATACTGAATCCTACCGGAATTACGCAGACGGTTATCTTCTAACCATGAAGGATATGGAATGGTTTTGGAACCACTACTTACAGGAATCAAAGGACGGCGAGAATCCGTACGCATCCCCATTGCTCGCGAACCTACACTCTTTGCCCCCCGCCCACGTAATTACGGCAGAGTATGACCCGCTGCGCGACGAAGGCGAAATGTATGCTAGACAGTTAAGCGAGGCTCACGTGCCCACTAAGATGACCAGGTATGACTCCATGATTCATTGCTTCACCGACTACCCCGAGTTAAAGCAGACAACTCAAGTCGTTGAAGAAATCGCAGAAGAATTGCGTCGCGTGTTCAGGGCGGCTTAACTAGGAAGCCGTGAATACCGACAGGATTTTCAACTGAGTGACCAGGACAACTATGACCACAGAAATGTTTCTTGAAGTCGAATCCGGATTGAAAGCCCGCTTCCCTGAATTGCAGGTCCTTTTGGAATATGTAGATGGAGTAAGCGTGCAGGAGAGCAGTGCTCAGCTTCAAGGTTACAAGGAACTAATCTGCACCGAAGTTAGACAAAAGTACAGTCTGGAGACGTTGAAAGACGTCTCCATCTTTCGAGCCTACAGAGACTTCTTCTGGAAGGTTGGAATAGATCCAACCAAGATCCGTCCTGCTGCAGAAGCGCTCGTTAGAAGAATACTTGCAGGCAAACCGTTGCCATGGATCAACAACGTGGTTGACTCCTACAATCTCGCATCCATCAAGACCGAAATTGCCTTGGCCGCATTCAACCGGGACGAGGTAAAGGGACGCCTACTCATGAGGACGGCTCAGAAGAGCGAACGCTTCATGGGAATTGGCATGAAAGAACCGATGGAGTTGAGTGGTGTGGAAGTTGTTGTATCTGATGAGGAGAAACTCGTAGCCGTTTACCCTTACAGAGACGCTGACCGATCGAAGGTAGCGGGGGATGCCAAGAATCTCTTGATTCTAGTATGTGGAGTACCCGGAGTAGCGGAGAGCACTCTGAGCAATGCAGGCGCAGTTGCTATAGAACTCGTGACCAAGTTCTGTGGCGGAACTGCAAGATTAGGATAGATTTGAGCACTTCACCATTCATTGCCATCGTCTCCCGAGCGCGCAAAGAGTGAACCGTGTTGCCTTTCTTTGTTGTTCAGGAGCATTGGGCAACGGCACATCATTTCGACTTTCGATTAGAGATGGACGGCGTCTTAAAGTCGTGGGCCGTACCGAAGGGCCCTCCCCTCGAGTCTGGAGTCAGACGACTCGCAATGGCCGTTGATGACCACGACATCGAGTATGGCTCGTTCGAGGGCGAGATCGGCAAGGGTAGAGTCAAGATTTGGGATAAGGGGGAGTATGAGCTCATTGAACGCACACCCAAACTCATTCGCTTCAAAGTCAATGGCACCAAAATCTCGGGTGAATATGCGTTAATTCTCTTCAAGGAAAACAAGGGTAAACCAATGTGGCTAATCCTAAAGGCGAAAGGAACATCCACAGACGCAAATCAGAAGCATTGAGCGAAGAGACACCAAGCTCCTTCGAGTCTGAGAGTGGAAGAAGTTTCGACCTAAAACGTTTGACGAATCATTAAAGAATTTGACATGGTTAGCGAGAGAAGAGAGATTCGATGTTTCGAGGCTTCATCCTTCTCACTATCGCATTGATGACTCTCAACGCAGTCCATTCACCCAGTGTAGCTTCCTCAAGTGTGCCGATGGTCAGCTACACCCTTGGTGCGACAACAGTTTTCGCGACGCATGATACGTTGGCAGGATATGGATTCGCGTGGGGACCTTCTGATGGAACACTCGGAGCCATTCCCCAAGGCGGGACGAATTACTTGTTCTACGCCCCGGCCGGTTCGTCGTCCTCTTGTCCCGGGACCCCTAACCTCAACGGCGCTTACACGTTCACAGGGACTCTGGATCAGATAACTGGCAGCGATGGCTGTAAGCGGCTATTTGGTCCTGGCAGTGGCCCTTCTGGTTGGAAATTTGATGCGAATTATTCTGGTGGTGGTCAAGTAGTACGTTTTGAAGCGAATGATCAGACCGGTTGGTTGATGGTCTTTCACGCCGAAGAATGGTGGCTGAACCAAGGGACCTCAAATGGCAAGTGTAACAACGTTAGTTGCTTCTATTCCTCCCTGGGGTTAGCGGTCTCAACAGACAATGGGAAGACGTTCCGTGTTGTTGGTCAGATCTTACAACCCAGCCAACCAATGTCAGTGTTTCAGGGTGGCGGAAGGAACATGGCGGTGGGTACGGGTTCGCTAGTGGTTGCTGACGCGAATGGTAAGCACCTGGATAATCCTCCACCCGATCCTAGCGCCGCATACTTCTATCTCTTCTACACTGACCTTTCACCGGGAATGCCCGGACCATGCGCTAACGGACCGTGCATTGGAGTTGCTCGTGCGCCCTACTTGAGCTTGATTCAAACTGCTCTCGCAGGTAACCCCGACTTAGTCGCGACTGCATTCCACAAGTATGGCGGACCCACGCCGAGTTCATGGACTCAACCAGCAACCAGCGGCACACCTAACCAGTCCGGAACCGCAGGCGTTTATTCGCCTCTCTGGACGGATGAATCGATAGCCCAACCAGAAGTAATCTACGACAGAGCCCTCAACGTCTACCTAGCCGTCTACGAGACCAAGTCAAGCATCGGGTTTCGAGCCTCATATGATCTGATCAACTGGTCCGGCCCTTTGGGGAGTGGTTACAGTGAGACGGGGCGCCAGCTTTACGCTCCAACATTACTCGGAGAAACAGGAGATCCAACCATAGCCGGTTCGACGCCACGCCTTTACTTCACCAGCTTCCCCAGCAACTCATTTCCAAACTGGAAGACCTCAACTTTCGAAACCCTACAACTCAACCTCTCAGGAACCCCGGATCCATCGCAAACCGAAACTGCCCAGGCAACAACTATCACGTCGACTCAAAACTCCGGGTTCGGCAACTTTTCAGTTCTAATTGCTGTGGGGATTATAGCAGTTGCAGCGGTAGTGTTTGCTGCTCGATATAAGAAAAGGTCGAGTTAGGTCTTAGCTCTGGAGCGCTGTTCGACTGGCGCTGAAACCAATTCTGATTCACTGGCCCGCTCCGCAATTCTAGGCAGCGCGTGCGCATACACCTCTATGCTAGCCATGTACTCTGATATGCTGACGTGTTCGGTTTCGGTATGGTCCAGTCTTGATTCACCTGGACCGTACGCGAACATGGGTATCTTTTGGGCCTCGGCGAATAGGTTGATGTCTCCCGTTCCGGTCTTTTTCAGGAGAGCTACCTGCCCACCTCGGACTTTCCTAATGGCCCATCTGAACGCTGAGACGACGTATGATGCTGTTGACCCTAGAAAAGCATCGGTCGCATCGTCGATTTGTAGTTCAATCGTCACATTCTTGTTCTCATTGGAGAGGTCGGAAGTGAATTTGCGAATGGCATTAGCTACATCTTGGGATTTGCTTGTGGGCGGGATTCGTATATCAACGTCTAATGTGGTCTCAGCTGGAACGCTATTGCCTGGACCGTTTGAGGAAATGTTCGTGACACAACCCGTTACTGCATCGAATTTGGACTGCGCACTGTTGTCTAAGAATTCGCGTTGAAACGAGGTCCAATAGGAAGTGGATTCCTCATAGCTGCTGGTCGAAAGCCAAGGTGCTGCTGAGTGTCCCGTCTTGGTGTGAAAAGTGAGGTGAAGTTTCAAACTTCCCTTGTATCCTACAATTATGTTATTGACGCCGCTTGGCTCACCGAATACAGCAAGATCGAAAGGCGTGACCTCCTCCATTAGAGCACGAATTCCGCGACTGGTTGTCTCCTCTTCAACAACGCCAGCTACAGTAATCTGTAGTGGCAGTGTGCTTCTTTTCATACCGAGCGTAGCCCCAATGATCATAGCCGCGAGAGAAGCCTTCGCATCCACCGAACCTCGCCCGTAGAGAAAATCATCCTCTACTCTGACGGGGATACGCCCCGGAACAGTATCCATATGCCCACACAGAAGAATTCGAATGCCCTCACTTCCCAGGGTGCCCACAACGTTGCCGGCCGGGTCGATTTTCGATTTCATCCCATTGCTTCGCATCTCTTCGCATAGAACCTTGGCGAGCTCAGATTCTGATCCGCTTGGGCTGTAAACCTCAAGCATTCTCTGTAGGAGTTCAACTGGGTAGTCTTGCAAGTTCCTCCTTCTCCAAGACGTCCGTAAGTACATCTAATACGTGATCCACTTGACCTTCCTGAATGCACAGTGGTGACAGAAACCTGAGTACGTTTCGTCCAGCATCGAGCATTAGAACACCTTCGTTCAGGGCGTCGTTTAGAATCTGGTGAACATCAAAACGCGTTTCAACGGCTAACATCAGACCGAGCCCGCGGATTTCTCTAACGATCCGACGTTTACTCATTAGATCCTGAAGGCCGACCTTGAAGTGTGAGCCAACCCTTGCTGCATTCTCCACTAGCCGTTCCTCAAGTAAGACATCGAGTGTGGCCGATCCGGCCGCGCAGACTACAGGATTTCCTCCAAAGGTTGTCGTGTGTTCGCCAGTGGATAGGGAGGACATAGTCGCGTCCGCTGCGGCGGTTATGCCAATGGGTAGGCCGCTTGCTATGCCCTTTCCGAGACACAAAATGTCGGGCCTGATTCCTACCTCTTCGGAAGCGAACATTTTCCCCGTTCTTCCGAACCCTGATTGTATCTCGTCCACAACCAACATGCCGCCCGCGTCGTGAATTAGGTCGCTTAGAAGCGCCATCCACTCTCTGCTTGGCACGCGAATTCCTCCTTCTCCCTGCACTGGTTCGACGAACACAGCGGCGGTGTCGTTTGTTATGGTTTTCTTGGCAGTCTCGCTGTTGTCAAATGGAATGTGTACGAAGTCTGGGACGAGGGGTTCAAAGTTCCTCCTGTACTTCGCGTCCCAAGTTGCGGAGAGAGCTCCGTGCGTCTTACCGTGAAAAGCTCCTTTGACTGCAACGATCTTTCTTCTTCCAGTCGATCTCCTGGCTACCTTGATGGCGCACTCGACTGCTTCAGCTCCGCTATTTGAGAGAAAGAGACGATTTAGTTCACTAGGTATTACGGCGCTTAGCTTTGAAACGAAGTGTGCTCTGGCATCGTTGTACATTGACCCGTGACATGCAATGAGCTTGTTTGCTTGTGTGCTAATTGCTTCGACGACTTTGGGGTGTGCGTGTCCGACGATGCATGCGCCGTAAGCTCCGGTGCAATCAATGTACTCTCTTCCAGACTCGTCGTAGAGAAGTGCTCCTCTTCCTTGCACGATGGTTACTGGTTTTCTAGCATAGAATCGCGCGTAGTGAGTATCCTCCAAGTCCTTAGCGGTAGAAGGGCTCATGGTGTGATTGATGTTCCTCTCTCTCCGTTCAGCGCGGCAGTGTATGGGAGGTCGCCTTTGCCGGGCGCAACTATGACTCGTCGCGTTCCCGCAGAAATCGCCTCTTGAGCCGCGAACACCTTCGTGATCATTCCTGGGCCGATGTTGGGTAGGTTTTGTTTCACTTCGTTGGCGCTGAGACTTCGGATTAAACCGGAAGGCAGCGTAACGCCTTCGACATCGGTCATGAGCAGCAGAGTCTCTGCGGACACCGCTGTAGCAACGTGTCCCGCGGTCCTGTCCCCGTCTATGTTCAGCGGTTCATTCTCTTCGCTCAACGCAATCGGGGCGATGACCGGAACGTAACCGGCCTCCATAAGTGTTCGAAGTAGGCTACCTTCCACATGCGTTACCAGCCCAGTATATCCACCCTCTATTGCCTTTCTTCGTCCGCGCTCGTCGTTTACTATCAACTTCTTCTTTCGGTTCGCTCGAATTAGTCCCCCATCAATTCCGGATAGGCCAATTGCTGGAATCTTTCTGCTCAAGAGTTTCGTGACGATTTGCTTGTTTATCTTACCCGCCATGACCATCGTGTAGATCTGAATCGTATCTATGTCGGTGTACCTGCTGCGAAAACCTTCAGGGGATGTTACGAATTGTTGGTGAACACCTAGTTTCTCAGCGATCCCTGTGACTGTGTTGCCGCCTCCGTGCACTAGGATGGTGGGGTACCTGCGGGTTACTGCTCCAAGATCGTCTAGTGCTTTTTCCGAAAAAGCGTCGACCATGACCTTGTCTCCTACTTTGATGACGAGACTCATGGTGGCCACTATGGATGCATACCAACGGCGGTCAGACCGGTTTTCTCATCAAGCTGGGTCATGAGATTGAAGCATTGGACCGCTTCGCCCGCGGCGCCCTTGGTCAGGTTGTCTAAGGCCGCGAAGAGCACCAAGCGATGTGCATGCGCGTCTATGTCAAAACCGATGTCACAGTAATTGGTCCCGATCGTGACCTTTGGATTCGGCAAACCATAGAGCCCCTTCTGGTCAGAGACGAGCCTGATGAAGGGCTCTGCCGCGTACTTGGCACGGTAAGTCTTGAAGACGTCACGAGGTTCAATGGCATCGTGAGTGAACGTATGTGTGGTGGAGAGGATTCCTCGAATCATGTTCACGGCGTGAGGCGTAAATGCCACATGCAAATCATGCTCGACGAGACCGCCTAGCTCCTGTTCAACCTCCGCGATATGCCGATGCCCAACGACCTTGTAGGGTCGGACGCCGCCCGAGCGTTCAGCGTGATGACTCGCTTCAGTTGGGTTGACGCCAGCGCCGGATGATCCAATTTTCGCATCGATCACAATCCTATCGAGATCAACTAGATTACCAGCGACGATGGGTGCGAGACTGAGAATGGCTGCAGTTGCCATGCATCCGGGAATTGATACGAGTTGACTGGACTTGATCGCGTCTCGGTGAAGCTCAGGCAATCCGTACACTGACTTCTCTAAGAGATCTGGACGGCTATGTGCGAATTCGTAGTACTCCTTGTAGGCGGCTGGATTCTTGAGGCGAAAGTCTGCTGCGAGATCAATCACTTTCAAACCGCGATCCAAGAGCTGGGGGACGACGTCTATGGATTTCCCGTGGGGGAGAGCAGTAAAGACGACTTCGCTTTTTGCAGCAATCGTCTCCACATCTTCTTTCTCGAAGGTTAGGGTTGTTACTCCTCTTAGGTTAGGATGGGCTCGGAAGAGTGGAACTCCAGCATATCGGCGAGATGTGACGATCTGAAGGTCACAGGCCTCGTGCGATAGGAGTAGTCTCAGAAGTTCGCCACCCACATACCCTGACCCGCCCATGATGGAAACTGCGGTCATCTCTTCACCCGACTGATCGTGTATTCAAGGAGAAGTTTGGGAATATCGACACCAGTCACTCGGACAGTGTTCTTGAACTCCGTCGTGTGGTTGACCTCATGCACAACGAGACCTGAACTTGTCTCCATCAAGTCCACGCCGAAGGCGCCGCCTCCGACGGCGTCAGCGGCTCTCACACTAATTTCCGCCAGTTCAGGAGTTACCGCAAGGTTTTCGGCAATTCCACCGCGAGCAGTGTTCGTTCTCCATTCCCCCGCCGGAGAGTTTCGGTAAATAGCAGCGACAGCCTGATCACCGATCACATAACATCTAATGTCGCGCTCAGGTCGCTTGATGTTCTCTTGCAGGTAGTACACTTGTTGTATCGGGTGCATGTACTCTCTTGGTTCTAGGATTGCTCTGGCAGATTCTGGATCTTTGAGTTGTGCCACCAATCGCCCCCAACTCCCTACCACAGGTTTGAGCACGGCAGGATACCCGAGTTGTTCCAACGCCTTGAGCGACGCATCCTGTGTGAATGCGAGGAATGTTCGTGGAGTGGGAATCTTGGCACGGCTCAGCGCCATTGAAGCGATTAGTTTGTTGCCGCAAGTTGACGCTGATTTGAACGAGTTGACCACTACACGCCCTCTAGCCTCTAAGGCTGCGGTAACGTGTAAGCTCCTGAAATAGGACATGCAGCGTTGGAGGAAGGCGTCCGCTAATTCGATCCCGTCCTCCTGTCTCGTTACATCCCACGCCAGTTGGTCTGTGTCGTAGAGGGCGAGGTCTATGCCTTCTCGCTTCGCTGCGTCTATGATCAGCCGTTCGTCTGGCCTCAGCTGATCGTAGAGTAGACCTATCTTCACCATAGCTTATTCTCCCCAATCCTCTTTCTCAATTACTACTGGTTTGATTGAGCGGCCTTGTGGACCTACGATAACTTCGAAGTCCATGCCGCAATCGCCGCAGCTAACGATCTCTCCGTTCACTGCATCTTCGGGAACCGTTACCGGCGCTTCGCAATCAACACATTTTTCTTCAGACATCCGCTCACCTCCATTATCGCAAACTAACAAATAGTCTAGGGAACACAACCTCTGAGAGTCAGCTGAGCTGACTTTTACTTGCTCTTCCGCTTCTGAAGCATCTTAACGGCGACTTTTCGCTTCAGTGGCGTTCTCAATTGTGTTCGCGGTCGAGCGTATGCAACGACCGCTGGCATTCCCCAGTGCACTACGAACACTTTCGACCAAAAGTGACCCGTTCTTAGCGGTTCGTAGGCTTCGAGGCCAGAATCGTGCGGAGAGAGTGGTGAACTTTGTTCCACGATAGTAACCACTTTTTCCGACTCCCTGTGGACCTCGATCGTCCGCCCAATAGCAGGCCACTCATATATTTCTCTCGATTCCATTCGAGTCGAGAAATCTCGAACTTTGTATGCACCTTCGCATCTGCGATTTCCAAAGATGTTGTTTAATCGCGTTGTGCGTCCGTGAGGCATTTGAATCAGTTTTTCAGACACCCATCCTGTCTCATTGAGTTAAGGAAACCTTATGAATTCGACCACTGAAATATGGTTTCACTAATAAGCTTTCCTTCGTTGTGTGGATTCGATTATGACAAGGAAATCGACGGCAGCTCGTCCTACGCAAGTTAAACACAGCATTGACCTTGACGACGCAGACCTCACTATCCTTCGCGAACTTCAACGCGACGCAAGAGCCTCATTCAAGTCCATCGCGCAGAAAGCAGGCGTCAGCGAAGCCACGGTCTTCGTGCGAGTTAGAAAGATGCAGGAAAGGGGAGTGATCAGAGGCTTTGCTGCGTTGATCCCAGCAACCGCAGTTGGCAAGCCACTCACCGCGATAGTACTAGTACGCGCACAACCGCGAACGTACACAGGAATATTGGACGCTCTAAAGAAATTCGATGACATTTACGAAATATACGACGTAACCGGCCAATACTATTCGATTCTCAAAATCCGAACAAGTGGAACAGAGGAGCTGGGTAAGATAATCGACCAGGTGGGTAAGATAGACGGTATAGCAGGAACGGAGACAGTCATCGTCTTAAGAACTGTGAAAGAAGAGACCGCTATTCAAATTTAGCATCATACCCTGGAATGATCATCTCAAACCAACCATACACTATGGCACCGTGTGCCAATGACGATGCTACCCCGGTTTAGAAGGAAAACTAACTTATCAAAAGAAAAGGAACGGGAAAAGGAATAGAGGAAATGGAAAGACTAACCGAATAAAGCCCCGAGGCCGGCTAGCGCTTCTTCTGATTTCTTTTCTTCTTTCTTCTCTTCCTTCTTGCCCTCTGCTGGTGCGGCGGCTGCTGCGGGTGCTGCTGCTACTGGTGCTGCTTGTGCGGCCTTGAGTGCATCTTCGATTTTTATTTCACCTAATGCTGCAACGAGGGCTTTGACTCTTGGTTCCTCGACCTTGACTCCTGCTGCTGTCAGAACCTTCTTGACGCCGTCTTCACTTACTTTCTCGCCTGCTGAGTGAAGCAGGAGTGCTGCGTAGACGTATTCCATTTCTTACACCGATCTTGAACAGATTCCTCTGGTTACGAAAAGACCCTCTATTCAACTTTTTCCTTCGGCGGGAGGCGCTGCCGCTGGCGTTTCCGCTTGTGATGGAGCCAGTGCTTCGGGTTTCACCGCGGAGATTGCTGCTGAGAGTGCTTTCATGTTCGCGTAGGCTTTCCGAACGATTAGGTCTGTAGTTTCCTTTGTTGGGAAACCTGATTCGACACTGACAGCGATTGCTTGGCGGTAAGCCTTACCTAGAATCATGGGTGTGGTCTCAGGGAGAAAAATGTTCGCTTCGACAGCCACACCGAACGCTTGTCTCACTGCGGAGGTAACATCCGCCTTCATTTTATCTAAGTTGAATTCGAGATCATTTGGACCGAGAACTACGCCGTGATCGTATGCGTATGAGAGGGATAGTCCTGCCTCCATAGGTTTCATTCCGAGTTTCGATAGCAATGAGGCGGTCCTGATCGAGATTACGTCGCCCTTCGACGCAACCACTGTGTCTTTCGCTACAAAGATGCTTCCACCCTCTATTCGCGTTTGAACTTTCGCTTCGTTGAACTCACTGATTACGGGTCCAGGCTGCATGCCCGTATTTCCAGAGGGGATTACAATGTCGCCCGTAGCGACATCGCCACCTTTGGCGGGAACTCGGACTTTGTTCTTGTCCAGGAATATGATGAGCTCGAACGGGTTCATTTGAGTGAAGATGAGGACCTTCGAACCCGTCAATGATTCCGCGAATTTGTCGACGTTCTTCTTCTCGTCCGCGGACTTTTCAGCCACTTTCTTCAAAATAGTATTCTTTGCTACGATCAGGTTGGCTTTGCCGCGGAGCTTCTTCCTGATCTCTTGGATTTGTGAGGACCGAACTTTTTGTAGGTCGGCGACGGCGATTACGGAATGTTTGTTCACTAATTCGGTGAGGTCGTCAAAGATCTCTCTCTTCCAAGCAGCGACCTGTTGTGTTTGTTGGGTGAGCATTTGTTATCACTTTGCTAGGTTGATTTTCACAGGTTTGCTCATCGTTGCTTTCACGAGGATTTCGTTGATGTTCTTGAGTCCTCGTTCAAGTTTCTGTTCGATTCTTGAGACGACTGCCTGAATGTTCTCGACCAACTTATCGTCAGTCATCGCTTCAGTTCCTACACGGCATTGAAGGACGGGTTGCTCTCGCATACGCACCCGAACCATCTTCCGGTGATTTGCGATTACTGAGTCGACTGGTGCATTGGGTTGGACTGGAGTGGGCATCTTGCCTCTCGGGCCGAGGAACGAACCTAAGGCTCTACCGACAAGCGGCATCATCGGTGCTTCAGCTATGAAGAAATCGTAATCCTGAGCGAGTTTGCGCGCCGCTTTCTTATCCTTCCCCAAGTTCTCGATCTCTTGTCGCCCAATCAGCATGTCAGCCCCCGCACCCTTAGCTCTCGTGGCCAAATCCCCTGAGGCGATTACGCAGATCTTCAAAGCCTTCTCAGGGGGGTTCGGCAGCGGGATGGTCTCGTTGATTCTGTTCTCTGGCTTCTTGAGGTCGACTTCTCGAAGTCTAACAACGATATCGATGGATTGGGAAAATTTCTTCTTGGTTAGATTCTTACGTAACTCACCCAGTGCCCTAGCTATGTCATCCTTGGCAAGTGGCAATTGAAAGCCCATCTAGACAATTTTCTAAGGGACGATTTCCCTAGCCTAATAAAAACGTTTCAGATTTCGATCGTAGGCCCAGAATCTACGTGTTCAACTGTACTTGTATTTGGTGATGGACCTCTGGCAGAGCCATCTGAACGGCTTCTGAGAACTCGCTTCCCACGCCATACTATACACCCAATACAGCGACCAAGTACATTTCCGCGTGCCTGACCCACGGCTGTATTTTCCGTGCAGACGAGTGCGTTCGCGACGCAGTTACAGGAGTTGTTTCTATCGAGGTTATGAATCTCTACATCATTGTAGCGTTCCTTATAGATGCAACACGTATGTTCGTTTCGAAACCCTAACGTGATTTCTGTTTTTCTAGGAATAGATGTCTTACACGGTCGCCTGGACATTGGCTGCGG
>Ga0335081_10009926_pt1 | contig 15342 bp, 11 predicted proteins | sample Lox_Sample_35_FD_206713 | JGI IMG/M metagenome (GOLD analysis project Ga0335081, IMG submission 206713) | Soil microbial communities from Loxahatchee National Wildlife Refuge, Florida, United States - Lox_Sample_3.5 | ecosystem: Environmental > Terrestrial > Soil > Wetlands | place: USA...
CGGGCAACGAAGCTGAGTTCATGCCGTCGGAGACGGAGATCGTAATGCCGGAAGAGGTGCCAGCCGCTGTCGGCGTGCCGCTCAACTTGCCGGTGGTGGTGCTGAAACTCGCCCAGCGCGGCCGATTGCTGATCGAGAACGAAAGCGTCTTGCCGCTGGGATCGGTTGTGGTGGGCTTGAAGTAATATGAACTGCCGACGAGGACGCTCGCCGGCGGCGAGCCGGTTATCGTGGGCGCCTGGGAACCGCCGTGATGCCGCCACCACTGACTCGCATAGGAGCGCGAGCCGTAAGTCAGTGCGATCGCCGCAAACAGCAGCAACAAGAAACCGCCGCGCACGAGCACGGACTTAAATTCGATGAATCGATTCGAAGCCATTGGACCCCCGGACGATAGGTGTGCGCATTGCGATCGCGCCTCGCAACTGACGTTGGCGAAGCGCTGAGCTTTTGCACGAGGGTCTGAAGATTAGTAACAGAAAATTTCTCGCGCAAAGTGTCGCCGTCTCTCTACGTCGCGCGAGGCAGACGTGAGGAAAAGTACGACGCTTGAACTCGGCGCCAGAGCACACTTTCGAGCCGCTGCGCTTGACATGAGGAGCTAGATTCGTGCTTGCACGACTGCTGCGGCACAGCTCGACATACACCGCGAGCAACGCCTTGCTCACTGTCGCGGGCTTCATTTCCTTTCCGATCCTGACGCGGCTGCTGTCAGTGCCCGACTACGGCGTGCTCGCGCTCGTCGGCACGACGCTGTCGTTGGAGGTGTCGCTCGGAAAGCTCGGTATCCAGCAGTCCATCGTGCGATTCCACGCGGAGATATTCGCGGGCGACCGCGCCGTCTCGCGCCGCAGGCTGGTGTCGACAGTGTTCTGGGGAATGGCCGCGACGGGACTCGTTGCGACCCTGATGGCCTCGGGCACGACGTTTCTGGTGCCGCGCGGCTGGTGGAGCGAGGCGAAATTGCGGCCCCTGCTCCTGGCGACGAGCGTGCTGATTGTCGTGCGTGTGCTCGACAGCGCCTTTCAGAACATTCTGCGCGCCGAGCAGAGAAGCCTTGCCTTCATGCTCTACAACGTCATCCGTCGCTACGCGCTGCTGGCGTTCGCGCTCGTCACGATGTTGTACGTGCTGCCGGGTTTGAACGGCTTTTACGCGAGCACGATCGTGGGAGAGGTCATCGCACTGGTGATACTTGGCGCAGTCACCGTCGGTCGCGGCCCGGCGCGAACTGCAGACTTCTCGCCGCAGCTGATGCGCTCAATGCTCGCGTTCGGACTGCCGATGATGGCGTACGAGGTTGCCGGAACGCTGCTGAACGTCGGCGACCGGTATGTCGTTCAGGGTTTGCTCGGCAGCGCCTCCCAGGGGATCTATTCCGCGGCGTACAGTCTGGATGAATACGTCCAGTCGATACTGATCGATGCCCTGACCGCCGCGCTCGTTCCGATCTATACGAAGTTGTGGGTGGAGCGAGGCAGTCAGGAAGCCGGCCGCTTCATCGGCCGTGTGCTGCATTTCTACGTGCTCCTCGGCGCCGCCATCGTTGCCGGTCTCGCAGTGGTCGGCAACGAGCTCATCTCGGAGCTCGCCACCGAGCGCTACCAATCTCACGCCGCGGTGATTCCGCTCATCATGACCGGACTCGTGTTTGAAGGAGCGATGCCGATCGTCGGTGCCGGGTTGTTTCTGAACAAGCAGACCGGGCGTCTGCTGCCGCTGGTTGTCGTCTGCGCGCTGCTGAATGTCGTGGTCAGTCTGATTCTCGTGCCGCGCTTGGGTCTGGTCGGCGCCGCCGCGAGCATGCTGCTGAGCTACATCCTGCTGCTGATCGGCTTCGCCCGCCTCGGCGGCGCGTTGCTGCGCATCCCGATTCCGTGGGCCCACATGGCGAAGTGCACAGTGCTCGCCGGCGTGATGTACCTGGCGATCCGCGAGATCTCGATTTCGAACACCCACTGGCAGCTCGCAGTGCAGGTACTGGCCGGGGCGGTGACTTATGGTGCGCTGGCACTCATGGTCGACCGCCCCAGCCGGGAACTCCTGCAGAGCGCGCGTCGCAGGCTGTTACGAGCTGATCAGGGCACGTAGCTCGGCAGCACGACGACGTAGGTATCCACGACCGATCCTGAGCCCCAGTCGCTGGGGAAGACGATGCGGGTACCGCGCGGGCTGAAGGTGACGTTGGGCTGGGCCCAGTAGCCGATCGGCCCGCTCTCACCGCGGCTGCGATGATGGGCTGCACGGCAGACCTGGCCGGTCTCAACGTTGGCCACCATGATCTCCTGGTCCTGATAGGTTGAGGACAGGGTCGGAGTGCCGGTAGCGGCCACCGTCACCCATCCCGGGTTCTTCAGCGATTTGGCGCTGATCAGAATGCCGGTGGGCGGGTACGGATCTCCGTTGGCATCCCCGATGATGGTCTTGACGGTTCCGCTCTTGAGCCACTCCACCATCAGGGCGCCGCTGGAGCCGCCGGGGCCTTCGTTGAAGGACACCGTCGCCCAGAAGTCATTGCCCTGGGAGTCCAGCCCCAGATCCGCATGCTCGATCGTCGGCAGCGTCATGGTGCGCACCGTCGCCAGCGTGGACGGATCGAGCACCTTGCTGGTGGAACTCGACCAGATCAAACAGGTGCCCGAGGGACACGCCTCCGGTGAGGTTCCCTGGCCGGGCATCGTCGGTGACTCGCCGACTCCCATGCGATAGGAGAGGATCGTCCCGGCGCTCTGCTCGCGCAGACCAAAGAGCTGCCCATCCCAGCTGAAGTAGATCGGGTCATCGCCCCAATCCGCCGCCGCTGCGAAGGTATGCACGCTGTCCTTGGCGCCCGTGCTCACGTGATAGCGCGTGAGCACCTTGCCGGAGATGTACCACAGGATGTCCGGATCGCTCGTATCCCAGTCAAACTGCTCCACATCCGCCGGAGAGATCGGCAGCCACTTCAAAAACGCATACGTCTTGCCATCAAACAGAGCGTAGTTGCCCGCCGAGGCACCGCGTATGTACAGCAGCATGTAGGACTCATCGATGTTCCAGGTCGGCACCGTCGGATACACCGGCACCGCCGTCGTACCGCCCCAGTCCGCGGCCACATCCGTGATGCGGATGATCGTCGTGCCAAAGTCCGGATCGGTGATCGGAGTGAGCTTCGGCGGGCGTGCCACCGCCGTGTAGGGCACCTTCTGCTTGCCCGTCACCAGCCCATCGCACAGCGCTGCGGCACCCGAGCCGCCCGTGCTTTGAATGACCGTCAACGTGAAGGCCGGCAGCGAGGCACTCGAGCTGCCGTTGCTCACGCTGATCGTGATACTCGCGAACGTGCCGGTCGCAGTGGGCGTGCCGCTCAGCTGTCCGGTGGTGGTGCTGAAGGTGGCCCAGGCGGGCTTGTTCGTGATGCTGAAGGTCAGCGTACCGCCGCTGTTGCCGCTCACAGAGGGCACGAAGCTGTAGGCCTGACCGACCTGAATCGAACTCAACGGTGAGCCTGAGATCGTCAGCCCCGTGCCGCCGCCGGCGGCCGTGACCTGGATCGAAAACGCGGCCAGCGCCGCCGTGTTGGTCCCATCGCTCACGCTGATGACGATGCCGGAGAAAGTCCCCGCTGCCGTCGGCGTGCCGCTCAACTTGCCGTTGCTGGTGCTGAAGGTGGCCCAGGAGGGCTTAGCCGTGATGCTGAAGGTGCGCGTGCTGCCCGCACCCCCGCTCGTCGTGGGCGTGAAGCTGTACGCCTGCCCCGTCTGAATCGTCGTTCCAGGCGTGCCAGAGATCGTCAGCGGCGATCCCCCACCAGAGGCCGCGCTCACCTGAATCGAAAAGGCGGGCAACGAAGCTGAGTTCATGCCGTCGGAGACGGAGATCGTAATGCCGGAAGAGGTGCCAGCCGCTGTCGGCGTGCCGCTCAACTTGCCGGTGGTGGTGCTGAAACTCGCCCACGAGGGCAGGCCCACGATACTGAACGTGAGCGTGCCGCCGCTGGGATTCGTGGTCGTGGGTGTGAAGCTGTACGCCTGACCGACCTGCGCGGTCGTGGCCGGTGACCCCGTGATCGTGGGAGCGGCCGGCGGCGGCGGGCCGCCACCATTGGTTGGCACAGGACTGCTGAGTGGGCTCGAGTCACTGCCACCGCACGCCGCAAGTGCCATTGCGGCTGCCATCACCAACATCCATCGACTCGTCGAAGCGAACGTCTCTGTCGCTCTGCGCCACATAATTCTCATCCCTCGCACAGCAAATTGGTTAACTCACCCGGTGTTAAATCAAATCCTGCAGCTAAGAATCGGCGCGTTGAAACCCGACTTAAGCATAATCACGCAAGCAAGCAGCCTTAGCGCAAGCGAAGCGAGTAAGCCAGCGACAAAACAGAATCGCAAACTGTCGCGGTGGACCGACATGAATTGCGACTAATATTGCGGAAATAGTGCCAACTACGTCTCAAATTACACTCTGATGCAGGCCGACGCTCTCAACATCGTTTTCGTTATCGACAAGTTTGACGTCGGCGGCGCGCAGCGCCAGTTGATCGCTGTCGCGAACAGAATTGCAGCACGAAGCATCGGCAAAGTGCTTGTCATTTGCCTGCAGCGCCTGGGTCCGCTCGCATCCGAACTGTCACCGCACATACGCGTATTGAGTCTGGGTCTGCGCCGCATATACGGACTCGGGGCGTTGCGCGCGCTTGCCAGCACACGGGCGATACTGCGGCAAAATGATTGCAGATTGATTCATGGTTTTCTGCCCAGCGCGAACATCTTCGGCGCTGCGCTCCACACCATCACGGGAATTCCCGCCATCGCTTCGCGGCGGGACATCGGTATCTATCCCGGCAAACTCTGGGCCGGGCTCGAAGAACAAGTGGCCTACAGATTAGTCGATCGCGTGGCTTGTGTGTCCGAAGAAGTGCGCGACATTCTGCTTCGTCGGGTGCGCGGCTTGGGCCGCAAAACGCTGGTGATTCCGAACGGCATCGACATCGCCGCTGCCGATCAGCTGGCACAGCAATCGCAGGCCGAAATCCCTTCCGGAGACTACGTGGTTTGCGTCGGAAATATCAAGCCAGTCAAAGGCTATGACTTCCTAATTGATGCAGCACCTGAAGTGAACGGCAAATTCGTGATCGTGGGCGGGGGCCCCGACCTCGCGCGCATGCGCGAGGAGGTCCTGCGCCGGCGACTGGAACAGCGAGTGGAGTTTCTGGGGCATCGTGACGCGGCCGACGTTGCTCGGATCGTGCGCCATGCTGCCTTTGCGGCGCATCCCTCCCACACCGAAGGCATGTCGAATGCGATCCTGGAATTCATGGTTCAGCAGCGTGCAGTTCTCGCCCGCCAGCTGCCTGGCAACGCTGAAATCGTGACTGACGGGGAAACCGGACTGTTATTTCGCGACCGGACCGAATTCATAACAGCCGCGAATCGACTGCTGAGTAGTCCGGAGCTGCGTCGGAGGATGGGAGATGCCGGGCGCGCGCGCATCGAGTCCCACTTTGGACTCGATGCAGTCGTTTCGAGTTATGTAAAGCTCTACCGCGAAATCTGTGCGGCGCGGACGTACGCGGGTGTTTCGACGACGTAAGTATCCACCGCTGCCCCGCCGTTCCAGTCACTCGCAAACACGGCTCGCGTGGCATGCGGACTAATGGTCACATGAGGCTCGGCCCAGTAGCCGTTCGGCCCATCCGAGCCCAGCGAGCGGTGATGCCCCAGGCGACACACAGCGCCGCTATTCACATCAGCCAGCAACACCTCGGAATCCAGCAATCCGCCAGTCGCGCGCCCGACGATACTGACGGCAAGCCAGCCGGGCGCATCGAATGCGACCGCCGAGATGTGCGTGCCGGAGGGCGGATACGGATAACCCGAACGCGGCGAAATCAACGGCAGAATACGACCCGAGCGCAGAAACTCGACGACCACCGACCCCACATTTGCGCCGTCGTACTGGGAACTCGCGAAGAAATCCTCGCCCGTACGATCGAGCCCGAGGTCACCGTGCTCGCCTCCATCGAGTGCCAGCCGTCGGGTCACCGCCAGGGTATCCGGATCAAGCAGCGCGCTCGCTTTTTCGGAAGGCATCCACAGGCACTGTCCTGAGGGACAGGCGACCGGCGTCACGTCGCGCATGGTGACGCGAGCACTCTCCCTACCCGTATCGAGCCGAAAACTGAACGCATCGCCGAGCGGATAGCCGCGCCGGCATCGCAGCCCCCAGAGTTTGTTGTCCCATGAATTGTACTGCGGATCGCCGCCACCGTTGATCTGATCGCCATAGGGCCGGTCACAATTGGCGAAGCGGTGGACGACTTCCTTCCGCCCGGCACGTACGTGATATCGGATCAGCTGACGCAGCGACTGTCCCGACTGCTCCCAATCGTAGAGATACCACAGCACGTCAGGATCTTTCGGGTCCCAATAGACCTGCTCAACGTCGGCAGGAGCGATGTCCAGCATCCGCACGAAGCGATACGTGTGGCCGTCGAACAACGCGTGCCCGCGCTCAGGCATCGTGACATACAAGAGAAGTAGCGACTCATCAGCGTTCCACGCCGGCATCGTGCTGTAGAGGGGAACGGCGACGCGCGATCCGAAATCCTTCGCCACGTCGGTGATGCGGATCATCCTCGATCCGAAATCCGGCTCGGTGAAGTATTCGCCTTTCGCCGGCAGTGTTCTCGCCACGACGGGCATCGAGGCCTTGCCCTGCAACAGTCCGTCGCAGGGCGCAGCAGACGTCGGCGAGTCGGCCGTGGAACCACCGCCGGAGGCGCAGCTAAGCACCAGCGCCAGGGCACCGGCCGAGCACGTACGCCAGGCGATTCCTCGACTCATGCGCGAACGGCACTGACGCGCACTGGAACCGATCGCATCGCCGTCGCCGCGACCTCGCCTTCCAGGCAAGCGAGAACGGCCAGATACACCCAGAAGAATCCGCTCGTCTCTACGGCCGTCATGCGCGAACCAAAGAGATTCATGATGAGCCAGCTGAAGACCATACCGGCGCAACCGATCCCGATGCTTCGCCCCAGAGGATCGGCGAGCCGACGATAAACCTTCAGGCCTCCGCCAAACATTCGCAGCAATATCGCGAGATACAACAGCAATGCCGGTACACCCATCTGCGCACAGATGAACAGATACATGTTGTGAGGATCGGAGACCGGCACCGGGGTACTCGTATAACGGTCCTTGAGCTGGGGAAACATTCCGAATCCCTTCCCCAGCAAAGGACTCTCGGTCGTCATCTGCAGAGCCGCCTGCCACAGGATGAGTCGGTCCGCGGAGCTCTTGTCAAGCCGCTCGCCTTCGCTGTCCTGCACGTTCGTCTCCGCAAACCGGTCCAGAACCGACTGCGGGAGCATGGTGGGGAAGACGGCGAAGATCAGAACCGCCGCCGCGGCGAGCGCCAGAAAGAACCCGCGTCCGCGCATGAAGGCGATCAGAGCTCCGCCCGCGACCAGGCCCAGCACGGCGCCGCGGGAGAACGTCGCCGCCAGGATCTTCGCGCCCAGCAGCAGCGTCGGCACGAACCACAGGGCGCGGGCACGAGGGAACCAGCACGCCGCAAGTGCGATCACGATCATCAGGTTCGACACGATGAAGGCGCCAAACTCGTTGGGCTGATACTGCGGGCCGAAGACGCGGGATTTCTCGATGCTGCTCGCGGCACTCTTGCTGAGCATCTCCTGCACGCCGAACAGAAGCGCGGCCACCGTCGCGATCATGAGGTAGACCGCAACGCGGCGGGCCATGCGTCCGTCGCGGATCATGCCGACGACGATGAAGAACGTGGCCAGCTGCTCGAGCCAGTTCTCGTATTTCTCGAACGAATAGTCGCGGGTCTGCTCCCAGCCGATACTCGCGACCGTCGGAATGATGGTCAAAGCCGTCAGGCACAGAAACAATCCGACCAGGCGCACGATGCCGCGCGTCGGAGTGATCTCGCGTTTGCGCCGATGGGCGACGCAAAACCAGGCGACGAACAGACCCGCGAACAGCAGGCTCGTGCCGTTGACGAGGGGCGCGATCGCGGCCGGGAATACCCGGCTGACGGGAAGGTAGAAAAGAAACAGCGCCAGCAGCCATTCAGGATCCCAAAATGCGCGGACGCCGACCACCAGGGCAATCGCTCCACCCGCGCCGTAAAGCGCCCATTTCGGCAACTGCAGACCGAATCCGATGATAAGCGCCGCAAGCAGCGTGGGAATCAACAGAACCAGCAGCGTCGAACGCAGTTGCGATCCCGCCCAACCGGGTTGCTGCTCCTCATTCACTGCCAGCGTCGCATTCATGCGGCACCGCGACGATAGGCCCAGTGATACAGGCGATTACCCAGCGCGCGCCGCACTGCAGACTTCAGATGCGCGCTCGCGACGATCCGGCCGATCGTCCATGGCCGCGCATGCACGATCGAATCCACAGTCTGGGTGGTGGTCCCGCTTCGGATCGCAAAGCGCTTGAGCACAGTCGAGTGCGTCCCGCTCACCTCGGCATTGATTCCGGGAATGGAGGAATAAAACTGGGTAAAACCCGCGTTCGCGCCCTGCGCCAGGCTCGATTGGGAATACCGGCCGCCGGGGAAGGAGATGGCCGTAACCGCAGATCCGATCTCGGCCTCGATCGCGCGCTTCGAGCCTTCGAACTCCGCGGTGGCTGCCTGTTCGTTCATGGAGTCGAAGAAGCGATGGCTCGCACCGTGCGACTGGATTGCCATCCCCCCGGCGTGCAGAGCCCGCAGGTCATCCCATCCGCAGAATCCCGCGCGCCGACCAATAAAGTCGGTCGTCACAAAGAACACCGCTGACATGGCCTGACGATGCAGCGCCGGCAGCGCGTGCCGCCTCGCACTCGCGTGACCGTCATCGAACGTGAGCAGAACCCGTCGCCGACCGCCGCGCGCGCTGCGGGCCACAGCGGCCAGGGAAATGACCTCCACGTCGGCCGCCTTCAAAGCGCGCAGGTGCGCTTCGAATTGTCCGACGTGAACGGCATAGGGCCTGTCCTCGGCATCGATGGCCTCCAGCTCATGCGCATCGGCGTACAGCGCATGGTACATGAGCACAATCAGATCGCTCATGTCTTCTCCCAGCGCGCCGAGGCATGTCCGGTTGCGTACCGGCACAGCGCGACGACCGCCGCCACGTTGAGCTCCACGAACACTGTGGGGAAACTCACCAGTGGATGTTCGCGGGCCCCGGAGGACAACCGACCCAGCCCCGCCAGAGCGTAGAACAGGACCTGCAGCACGGCGATCGTCAGAAAGAATGGCCCGCCGAGCAGCACGCTTGAGATAAGCGCAGCCGCGAGCGCGTACGGAACAAACAGCCGGAACACCTTGTGAGAGATGAACTGGAACCAGACCGGATTCGCGAGCGGGCTGAACAGCCACGGATGGCGCATGAATGACTGGAAATTGCCCGTCAGCGTCCGCACCTTGCGCTGACGCTCGCCGCGGGTTTCTTTCTGCAGCTCATCGAACATGATCGCGCGCGTGTCAATGACGGCCCGCTGCCGGCGTCGCACGATCGCCATCGGAATTTCGAAGTCATCGAGAATGGTGTCTTCCGCGACCGGTGCAAAATCCGCACGCCGGATAGCATAGAGCGCGCCCGTTGTTCCCACCGTCGATGACCAGCGGCTCTCCGCCCTGCGGATCAGCTTCTCATAGCGCCAGTACAGTCCGATTCTTGCCGCCTGTGACGATCCCGGCTCAATGTGCACGAGATCGCCGCTCACCACGCCGATTCCGGGCACCTGCAGTGTTGCCACGAGACATTTCAACGCGCCGGGCACGAGCCGTTGACGGACATCTGCAAAGACGATGACTTCGGCAGTGGTTGCAGCGACCCCGGCGGCCAGAGCGTGCGGCTTTCCGAGACGCTGCTGATAGGCGATGAGCCGCGCCGCTGCCGAGCTCTCCACCCGCTGCGCAGTCGAATCCGTCGAGCCATCCGAGACGAACAGCAGCTCCAGTTTTTCCCGCGGATAATCCTGCGCCAGCAGATTCTCGATCTTGGCTGCGATCCTGCCCTCCTCGTTGAAAGCCGGAACGATCACGCAAATGGTCGGGCTCGCGCCGGAGTTCTCGAGCGAGCCATGATAGTCCGGGCGCAGACGCGAGAGCAGCCAGATGAGCAGCGGATAGCCGACGTAGGTGTACGTCACGAAGCCGACTGCGCACCAGAACACCGCGAGCATGTCTGTCTAGCCCGAAGTGAGGCCGTGTACCAGCCAGGCGAAATCGTTGACGGTGCGGCAGCCCGTCGGCTGGCGCAGCAGGGAAAAGCGGTCGCTCATACCGCCGTTCAGCCCCGCGATTGTCGAAAACGCCAGCTCATAGCCGAGCTCGCGCAGTATCTGCTGAGTCGTTGGCGTGAAGTCGCGCTGCGTTCCATTCGGATAAGCAAAGTAGCGCGGCGATGAGCCAAGCTCACGCCGCAGCAGTTGCGTCGAGATCGTCAGATCGCTTCGCTGCTCATCGGGCGAAAGCCCCGCAAGGATCGGATGCTGATGAGAGTGGCCACCGATCGTCGTCAAGGGCATCAGCGCCCGCACTTCATTCCAGTCGAGCATCTGGCGGTCGACCGCGCGCTGCGGCGCCTCGACGCGGAGCTCGGCGAGCAACTGCCCAAGCGCCTCCCGGCGCTCGCGGTCCGGGAGTTTCTTCAATTCCGTATTGGCCCGCTGCACGAAGCGGCGACGCTCCACCGGGGAATTCAGCTGCATGCTCACGTCGCGCGAGACCGGCAGGCGGCCTGAGCGCTCACCGCATACGGTCATCGCAGCGGTCAGGGCGTCCGTCCAGATCAGATCGTTCGCACCGATGAAGGCGGTAGGCAGAAACAGCAGCGCCGGAATTTTCAGTTCGTGCAGGATCGGATAGGCCACCTCGAGAAAGTCCCGGTAACCATCGTCGAAGGTCACCAGCACGCGTGGAACCGTCGAACGCGGCGCATCGAGGCTGTCGGAGAATTCATCCGGATGCAGGATGCGGCAACGACGCTTCAGCCACGTCATCTGCTCGCGGAAGATGTCCACGTCCAGACCCGGGAAGATGGCCTGACCCGCGTTGATGCGGTGATACGTCAGCGCACACACGGTCGTGCTGCGCAATGAGCAGAGCAGCATCGATGCGGGCGCAGTACTGGTCGCGGCTTTGATGAGCTGAGCAATCATGGGGATTACGCCATCAGCTGACCCATGCCGAGCCGTGACCAGCGCCGCACTTCGGGATCTACGATCCAGCAGGCGGCGGCAAAGACGACCGCGCCCACGCACAGCTTGACACCGAGCGTGATCCACACGCCGCCGACCGAGATACCGATGCACGCGAAATAGAGCGCGCCGCCGACGAATACGTAGCGCAGGATCATGCTCCAGGGGATCGCGACTTTGAGCATGCGGTTACTGAGCCGATACATGGCTGCCGATTGCAGCAGGTAGCTCAAGAGCGTCGCGACAGCCGAGCCGGTAATTCCGAGAATGGGAATGAGTGCCACGTTGAGCAGGATGTTGATCACCGCGATCGACGCAGTGATCGCGAGCATCCGCCGCGATTGCTTGTGGATATACAGGCCGGCGCTGAAGATCACACCAGACCCGCGCAACAGCACCCCGCCCATGAGCCAGGGAACGATGCTCGCTGCGGGGAGATATTTCGCCGAGGCCAGCACCAGCAGCAGTTCGCGACCGATCGCGGAGATGCCCGCCACTATCAGCGCCGTCACGATGATGTAGATGTGAAATGCGCGTGCGATGACGTTGATCGTCTCGCGCTCGCCCTTCTCTTCCCAGGTGCGCACATAGATCGGCTGCAGGGCCTGACCGAGCGAGAAGATGAACATCGCCTCCACGTAGTCGCAGAGATTGGCGGCAGCGGAGTAGATCCCCACCGCCTCTTTGCCCAGCATGCCGTTGAGAACGTATCGATCCCCCAGATTGAGCACGATGCCGCTCAGCTCGAGGCCAGCCAGCGGAATCCCGAAGACCAGCATGCGCCGGAAGTAAGTCATCGAGAAATCGCCAGGCGCGATCGGCTCGCGGTGGAACATCACGTAGGCGAGACCAGCCGCCGCGGCAAGCTCCGTGATCACCATCGACACGTAGTAGGCGGTAACGTGACCGCTCAGAAGCTCCAGCGCAATGACGATCCCTGCAAGTCCCAGATAGCGCTTGATGACCTGATAGATGCCGTACACGACGCTGCGCTGCTCGGCACGCAGCAGATTGGCGAGCGCACTGTCGAGCGAGCGAATCGTGACGAGCGAGGCCGCCAATGCGAGCAAGCCGGGAATTCGCGGATCCTTCCACACACCGCTCGGGAAGATCTCGACGATGGGCAGCCACGCCGCCGTCACGACGAGCCCCGTGCCGACGATGCCATAGACCACGGTGGCCTTGTAACGACGCATCCCGCTCGGATCGCGGCGGGCGCGCTCCTCGGCGTGGAAGCGCACGACGGAATTCTGCATGCCAGCCTTGGCCACGCTGGTGAGCAGCAGCAGTGTCACCGAGATGAGGTTGATGACGCCGTAATCGGCGACGCTGAAATGACGCGCAAGCAGCGGGAACGAAATGAAGCTGGCGAGAGTCGCCAGCGCGCTTCCCAGACTGTACGACGAGACGTGAGTGAGAAGGTTGCGCAGCATCTAGCGGGACAAGTGCACACGCAGACTTTGCTTCAGTCCCGGCAGCACACGCCTCAGCAGCCGATGCAACACGGCCGGCAAGGATGGTCTGTAGATCCACACGGAATGAGTGACACGCACCTCGCGCGCCCAGCGCTTCTTGTAGTCGTGCTCGCCGCGCAGCAGATCGAAGACCGCCCGGCCCTCTTCGATGGCGCGCTGAATGGCGTAGCCGAGAAGACAGTTCCCCGGACTCAGCTTGCTGAACTCCGGGTCGAAGCCACACTGAAACGCGTAGTGCGTGTCGCGGAAGGCGTAGCAGTAATCGACGGCGATGAGCCGTCCCTTCAGCTCCATGCAGTACATGCGCAGCCAGCCTCGCTCCATGAATCGCTGCATCAGCTCGCGATGGAAGGAGACGTACTGCGCGCTCGCGAAGGCGTGTTTCTCGCCCTTGCCCTTCCAGCGCTGGTGGTGCAGATCGATGAGCGCATCGATCAGGCGCGGCAGCTCGGCGGGATCCTCCGACAGATACAGGCGCGCTCCGGGCAGTTCCAGGAAGCGCTTGCGGGCATGGCGGAACTGCGAGCGCTGATTATGAGTCAGGGTGGCGAGGTAGGCCTCCCAGCTTTTCGGCAGATTGATATAGAAGATCTTCGCCGATTCCGCCACGTCGCGTGACATACCGAAGCGCAGCTTGCTGTCGCGCAATCTCGCCAGCAGAGGCGACTCGTGCCGCATGTCGGCAATCTCGATGACGTGCCAGTCGGCAATCGCCAGCAGATGCTGCACGAAACCCTGCGCCGCAAGCTCCGCGAATTCGGGCAGTGCCACTGCGCCGAGATAGTCGGGTGTCGTGTCGCCGCCGTGTCCGATGAGCAGCAGACCGTCGGCGTGACCCAACCCCCGCAGGGGGCGCTTCATGCGATAAAGCGGCAGGATTGCGACGACTTCGCCAGCCTCGCGCGCGAGGAGGATGTACAGGCGGCGGTCCCCGCGATAGTGGTGCCACCAGGTGCGCTGCCAGTCGAATGTCTGAAAGACGCTGGCCAGCGGATCGCGCTCGACCAGAGCTTCCCAAATCGGGCGCAGATCGTCGAATTCGCTGTCGGTCTGAACGGCCGTTATTTGCATGCGACCCGCGCCGTGAGTAGCACCCGCAATCTCCCCTTATTCCCTTCGTTGCGGCGCACGATCCGCAGTGCACCTCGCGGGCCGGCCGAGGCTGCGCTGCCTGCCGCTCGCAGCCTAGCACGCGCCAGCAGCTCGTTGAGCCGCGCGGCGGATTCGTGTCGTGGGGAGCGGTGATGCGCCTGGTGTGTTCTTAGTGCCCCGCCCAGGAGACGCGCCCTCTCTTTAATCATTAACTCTATAGCGCTGGACGGACGGAGCAAAGTGATGCTGTTCACATGTTTGAATCCGCTGGCGGCACCGTGCCGCCATTCCTGGACAGTGGCGCGCAGCGGGTGATAGCGTGAGTCGAGGCAATGCCCGCCGACTGCTCGTTCGTCGCCGCACTATGGAAAACCAGCCGGCTGCCCCCCCATCGGACCTGGGACGGGCACTTCCGAATCTGGTCAGCGTCGTCATCCCCACGTTCAACCGCGCGTATTGCATTGGCAAGACGATCGCGAGTCTGCAAGCGCAGACCCATCGCGCGTGGGAGGCGGTCATCATCGACGATGGCTCGACCGATGAGACTGCGGAGCTGATCGCCGCGCTCATGCGGGCTGACTCGCGCATCACATATTTCCGCCAGGCCAACCAGGGTGTCTCCGCCGCCAGAAATACCGGGCTGAGGCGCAGCCGCGGTGATTTTGTCGCATTCCTCGACTCCGACGACACCTGGGTCCCCTGGAAGCTCGAGGCCCAGGTTGCAGTCCTGTGCGCGCTGCCAGAGGTGGGAATGGTGTGGTCGGACATGGCGGCCAACGACGACACGGGCAGGATCCTCGCTCCGCGCTACCTGCGGACCATGTATCGCGCACACTCCATCGTTTCGGTGGAGCGCATATTCGGCCAGCACGCCACGCTGCGGGATTTTGCGCCCAGCCTGGGGGAACTGGAGCCGGAGTGCGCCGCGGCGGCCGTTCACTGGGGAGATGCCTATTCGGCCATGCTGTACGGCAGCCTGGTCCACACCTCGACCGTGCTGTTGAGACGCGAACGCGCGCAGCGCGCCGGCTTCTTCAACGAGCAGTTCCGAACTGCCGAGGACTACGATTTTCATATGCGCACCTGCCGGGAAGGCGCGGTGGCATTCCTCGATGCAGCCACGACGGGATATCGCGTCGATGGTGGAATCGACCAGTTGAGCTCGGACCGATATGGCGCCGAGGCGGCGCGCAACGGACTCGCGACGCGCGAGATGGCCCTGGCGCGCGACCCCGACCGATTTCGGCTGCCTCGTTCGGAGCTGAATGGCATCTTCGCGCGCGCACAGGCCATGCTCGCCCTGGAGTTGTTCGAGGAGGGCTCGTATCGGCAGGCGCGAACGCATTTCTGGCGTAGCCTGCGACTCAAACCGCGCCAGAGCAGACTCTTTGCCAAAGCAGCTCTGAGCATCGCCCCGGAAGCTCTCATCCGACGAGTGCTGGCATTGCGCCGCATGCGCAGGTCATCTCACGCCCAGAGCTGAGCGCGCCCCTGAAAGTGGTAGGCCGCATCATTGTCGAGCATCTGCACCCGAATGGGCGCGGTCGCCGCACCAGCCTCGCGAA
>Ga0335081_10009927_pt1 | contig 15342 bp, 12 predicted proteins | sample Lox_Sample_35_FD_206713 | JGI IMG/M metagenome (GOLD analysis project Ga0335081, IMG submission 206713) | Soil microbial communities from Loxahatchee National Wildlife Refuge, Florida, United States - Lox_Sample_3.5 | ecosystem: Environmental > Terrestrial > Soil > Wetlands | place: USA...
ATCCCGGCAACAGCGGCGGCCCGTTGTTCAACCTGGCCGGCGAAGTCGTCGGCGTCACCAACATGAAAATCATGTTCGGCGAGGGCCTCGGCTTTGCCATCCCCGTGGAACTGGTGAGAAACTTTCTCGACCACCGCGACGCCTTCGCCTATTCGACCGACAACCCGAACAATCCGTATCGCTACCTTGAACCACCCGGCCGCACCCGGCATACTCCGGCGGAACATTGATTGAACGCGCCTTTTCCGCCATCCGGATTTTCATCGAACATGAGCACGAGTTTTTTGCGCCTGTTGGCGGCCACCGGCGTTCTGAGCACGGCGATGTTTCTCCGCGCCGCGGTCCCGCCCGCCGAAAACCTGCTGCCGGCGGACACGCTGTTGCTCGTGACCGCCCCCGATTTTGCCGCCGCGCGCGAGGCGGCCCGGCAATCGCCCGGGTGGCGTTTCTGGAACGACCCGGCGATGAAGCCGTTCCACGACAAATTCATGGCCCGGTGGAACGGCCAGTTCATCGCGCCGCTGGAGCACGACCTCGGCGTGAAGTTTGATGATTACGCCAGCCTGCCGCAAGGCCAGCTCACCTTCGCCATCACCCGGAACGGCTGGAATGGCGCCGACGACAGCCCGCCGCCGGGCCTGCTTTTGCTGCTCGATGCCCGGGACAAGAGCAGCCTGTTAAAAACCAATCTCGACGCGCTCCGCAGAAAATGGACCGAAAACGGCAAATCCATCCATACCGAAACCGTCCGCGACGTTGCTTTTTCCGTCGTGACACTTTCCAGCAACGACCTCCCGGCGCTGACCGGCATTTTTCCCCGACGCCCGCCGGCGCAGGAACTCGGCAAGGCACCGAAGCCGGAAAAGCCCGGCGAACTGGTCGTCGGCCAGGTGCGATCATTGCTGATCGTCGGCAATTCCCTCCAGGCCGTTGAACCGGTCGTCGCCCATCTCTCCGGCAGCGCGGCGCCGGCGTTGCGCGACAACGCGGTTTTTGCCGCCGACCAACTGTCGCAATTCCGCAACGCACCGCTGTATTACGCCTGGTTCAACACGAAAACCTTTTTCGATGTGCTGGCCCACATTCCGCAGGAACCGCCGAATCCGGAAGCGCCGTCGTTCCTGCCGTCCTATTCGCCGGCCACCGTCCTGAACGCCCTGGGTCTGATGGGTCTGAAATCCGCGAGCCTCGCCTATCGTGAATCACACGACGGTTCGCAGTTGAATCTTTATTGCTCCGCGCCGGAAGCGGTCCGGCAGGGCGTCCTGAAAATCCTGGCCGCGGTCCCGAAGGACGCCAATCCGCCGGTGTTCGTGCCTGCCAGCGCCGTGAAGTTTTCGCGTTGGCGCATTGACGGCCAGAAATCCTGGGCCGAACTGGAGAAAATGATCGGCGCCCTGGCGCCCGGCGGCCTGGCCAGCCTCAACGCGACGATTGATGCCGTCAACTCGCTCGCCCGGCAAAAGGACCCGGAGTTCGACCTCCGCAAAAATCTCATCGCCAATCTCGGCGACGATTTCATCAGCTATCAAAAGGCGCCGGTCGGCAGCGCCCCCGGAGATTTGAACCGGGCGCCGTCGCTCTTTCTGTTCGGGGCGGCGAACGCGGACCAGGCCGCCCTCGCATTGAAAAACGTCGCGTCGTTGATCTATGGACAACAAAACGCACCCGATCCGCGGGATTTTCTGGGCCGGAAAATTTACACCATTCCCCTGCCCGGCCGCGGTGCGGCCGGCGCCACCGGGCCGGTTTCACGTTCGTTCTATTGCGCGGCCAGCGGCGGCTACGTGGCCGTGACGGCGGATGTTTCCATGCTGGAGGAATACCTGCGCAGCAACACGGGACAGGCCCGGCCGTTGCGCGATACCGCGGGTCTGGCCGACGCGGCGCAACACGTCGGCGGCGCCGGCAACGGCCTGTTCGGTTATGAGAACCAGCGCGAAACCCTGCGCGCGGCGTTTTCGCTGTTGAAGAACTCGGCGGCCGCCGACACGGCCATGACGGTCTTCCCGAAAGGCTTCCGGGATTGGATGGATTTTTCGCTGCTGCCGGATTATGACCCGGTGGCCAAATACTTTTTCTTTTCCGTCTATGGCGGCGGCGCGACAACGGACGGCCTTGCTTTCAAGGTGTTCACGCCCCGGCCACCCCGGATGAATTGACGTTGGTCAAATCGTGAAAGGTGGAATCGTTAAATCGGAAGGGATCGCCGCGCCGATTCACGATTCAACGGTTGGGGCGATGTCCTGATCCAAATTCATAATCGTGATCTTAATCGATGAAAAGGGGATTATGATTAAGAGTAAGATTAAGACGCTGCCAGCGGTTTGACGATTCAACGCTTAATCATTCCTGCGGATAAACCAGAATCCGGTCGTGCACGAGCACGATGAGATCATTTTTCCGGTCGCCGGTCACGTCCGCCACCGCCGCTTCGCGCGGTTCGGGCAGGGCATTGGCCGCGCCGCGGAACGTGTGCTGCTCAAACACCTGCCAGCGGTCGCCCGGCACGAGCTTGTGTTTGGCGTTGAAGGTGACCAGATCGAGATAATTTTTGGCCGTCTCCATGAAGACCAGGTCCTTGCGTCCGCTGCCGGTCAAATCGCCCGCGACCACATCGTTCAAATAGCCGTCCTTGATCGGCGTGTCGTATCCATCCAACGTTGTAAATTCCCAAACCTCGCCGCCGAGCGCCAGCCAGGCGACGGCGTTCCGGCCCAGAAACGCCACGCTCGGGCAGTTGCCGCCGCCCAATTTTACCGAACGCAGGCCGCTGAAATCCGCCACGGGCAGTTCCACGTTGCGCACCACCTGCCACACGCCTGCGGCGTCGCGTTCGCACAAAGTCAACTGCTTGTGCTCCGCGTCCAGCAGGAAGAGGGAAGGCACCCCGGCTTTCTGGTCGGGGTTGGCCGCCGCGGTGGCGCCCACGATGCGCGAATCGGCCGCTGCGCCGTTGATTTGATCTTTTACGCGGAAAACCCAGTCCGGCTGGTTGGTGGAACCCGGTGTTTTCGTTTCCTGTTCCAGCACGACGGCCCGCACAAAATTTTTCTGCGGCAGGAGCAATTCCTGTTTGCCGTCGCCGTCCACATCCGCCGACGCCAGCCACGGCTGGTCAATCGCGCCGCCGGGCGGGTCCACGTCCTCCTCATCGAAATCGCCACTGCGTTTCTGGATGAGCACCTTGATTTTTTCATACGGAATCAGCGCCACCAGGTCCGCCAGCCCGTCCTGGTTCACATCCTGTATCGCGAGCGTCGTCGGGTTCGACTTGAAGCTGTCGCTCAACTTTTGCGTCTTCGTTTTGCCGTCCGCCGTGCGCGTAATGAGCGAGCGCTGGCCGTCCTTGTCCACGATCACCGCCAGCGCCGGCTTCGCGCCCGGCTTGAGCGGGCCGACCGCCATCACCAGCGGCTTGCCATCGAGCGGAATCAGCGTCGGGAACGGCAGCCGCCCCTTTTTGTCGAATCGGGTCACGCCCACGGCGTTTTCGTCATGGCTCAACAGGAAGATTTCCGGGTGCCCATCGCCGTTCCAATCGGCCACGGCGATCTGGCTGACGCCGGCCAGGCACGGGAATTTTTTCGGCGCGGCCAGCGAACCGTCGGGTTGTTGCAAATAAACCGAGAGCTGGCCGCTCTCCGGCTCGGCCACGAGCAGATCCGGAAGCCCGTCGCCGTTGACATCGGCCCACAGTTCACCGCGCTGCGCGGCGTCCGTTTTCTGGAGCGGCAGAACCTGGAATTGTCCGCGCCGGAACGCACCGGACAAAACCTCCGCCGGTTTGCGGACGAACTGGGAAACCTCCGCCCGCCCGGAATTTTGCGCGATGGTCACGACGTAGAGGTTGGAGTTGCCTTCCAGATTGTCCGCACAATAAGAGCGGATGGGCTGCGTTTTAAAATAAATTTCCGGGCCAAGCTGCCCGCCGGGCGTTTGCAGCCGGAAACGAAACGGCGTCGGGCTGTCCCAATCCACCAGCAGCAGATCATCCTTGCCGTCGCCGTTTACGTCCGCGATTTGCACGGCGTTCGGTGCGCCGGAATAGGGAATTTTCTGCGGCTCGCCCAGCGTGTGGTCGGCGAGTTGCGGCAGAAAGTACAAGGAACCGTTGTCGCCCAGCAGAACGACGTCGGGCCGGCCGTCGCCGTTCAGATCGCCGGTGGCCAGCGTGTTCGGGTCCATCCGGCCGTCCTCGATGTGCCAGGTCTTCGGCTCACTCCAGCCGTTCGTGCCCAGGTTGTAAAGCACGGTGAGGTCCTTGGCGTCACCGTAAAAGACGATGTCCGGCCGGCCGCCGCCGTGCAGGTCGGCCACGGCCATCGCGGAGATGTGTTCATTCACCGGGATCGAATCAATGCGAAAACGGGCGTCGGGCGGCAGCTCGTTGATTTCGAGTTTGCGCGACGGTTGCGCGCCGGGGCGGTTGGTCTTGCCCGTCAAATTGTAGAGCAGATTGATTTTCGAGCGCCGATTGTTGGCCACAATGATGTCATTCAGGCCGTCACCGTCCAGATCCGCCACATGAAGCAGGCTGATCTGGTCGTCAATGGGATAGCTTTCATGCGGGGCAAAGCCGAAGGAATTGGTGGCTGTTTCGCCGCGCAGAGCCAGCGTGAACCCCAGGACCAGCGCCGGCAAAATGCCTTTCTTGATGTGCATAAAACTGCGGCAACGTGCCATCGGCAACCTCGCTTGGCGAGTTTATTCGTCGCGGCCGGCGGGCGGCTTTGGCGGGCGGAGACGACCTGCTGATTGTCCGGGCCTGCTCCGGGAGGCCGGGTTGGCGCAATCCCGGGTCCGGCATTGCGGCTGGCCTTCGCATTTGTATTCTTTCGTGCGAATGCCGGCCGGGGCTGACATGATGCGGAGGCGACATGACGACAAACGCTGCCCCGCAACGCGTCGGGTTCCTCGATCATTTCCGGGGACTGGCCATTATTGCCGTGTTTTTGCTCCACGCCTTCAACCTGTCCATCGGCGACGACGCCGGGGCTGCGCGGGGACCCACTTCTGAATTTCTGCTGCGCCAAATCCTCGTCCTGCTGCGAAGCTGCTGCGAAGCCGGGGTCCCCATTTTCTTCGTCGTGAGCGGGTTTTGCATCCACATGAGTTATGAGCAGCAGGGCCGGAATTGGGGAAGCTTCTTTGTCCGCCGTTTTTTTCGCATCTACCCGCCTTATGTCTTCGCGGTGCTGTTGTTCGCGCTCATCTACCCGTTGACGCGGTTTGACCTCATTCGGGGCTGGCGACAACTGGCCTGGCACTTGTTGCTGGTCCATAACTTGAAGTCCGGCGCCTCGGAGGGAATCAACCCTTCGTTCTGGACCATCGGCGTGGAAGTCCAGTTGTATTTGTTGTATCCGGTCTTGCTGGCGCTGGTCCCCCGGCTGGGCTGGCGGCGAATCCTGTCCGGGCTCGCCTTGCTGGAACTGGGCCTGCGGGCCGCCGGCATCGTCAGCCCCGGACTTTTTGCTGCCTGTTGGTTCAGCGGTTCGCCGTTTTTTTTCTGGTTCAGCTGGTCGTTGGGAGCAGCGCTGGCGGACGCGCATCTGCATGGCCGCCCCCTGCCGCTGATCAAATTCTCCCCGGCCCTGTGGAGCGTGCTGGCCGTGGGGAGCTACTACGTGCAACCGCTGGAACCTCTCGTGTTTCCATCTTTTGCCGTGCTGACGACGATCATCTTTGGCCGCATTTTGACCGGGGCCGTGCCTCGAATCCACATCCCGCAGTTCTGCCGGGACCATTTGCGCCTCACGGGAATTTGCAGTTACAGCATCTATCTGCTGCACCAGCCGTTGATGGCGGCGATTCCGGAGGTTCTCCATTACGGGTTTTCCGGAACCATCAATCCATTGCTGGTGTATCTGGCCTGCGTCCTTTCGTGGCTGGCGATTTTGCCGCTCGGATGGCTCTGGTACCGGCTCGGGGAGGTGCCCAGTATTGCCTGCGGGAAACGCATCATCCGGAACTGGATAAACTGAAACAGCCGCTGCCGTCCCGATTACCTGAATTCAGAAATGCCGGTCGTCCGAGGCGGCGCCGCAGCGTCGTCCCTGACAGTTAAAGCCGTTGGCCACCCTGACATCCGATGTTGGGGCGGGGCGCGAACACCGCCTTCAAACTGTGAATCAGAAATTCACCGGCGCCGACTATTCGCCGACGAAATGCAGCACGACATGGCGCGCATGCGGGTGCGTGCGGTGTTCCCATAAATAAATTCCCTGCCAGGTGCCGAGCACCGGCCGACCGGCGCGGACGGGAATGCTCAAATTCACCGCCGTCAGCGCCGTGCGGACATGCGCCGGCATGTCGTCGTCGCCTTCGGTGGTGTGGATGAAAAGCGGGTCGCCGTCAGGTGCGAGCCGCCGGAAAAACGCCTCCAGGTCGCGCCGTACGTCCGGGTCGGCGTTTTCCTGGATGAGCAACGAAGCCGACGTATGCCGCAAATGCAGCGTCAGCAGCCCGTCCTTGAATTTGTTCTCGTCCACCCAGGCCTCAACCGCGTGCGTCAATTCATAAAACCCGCGCCCGCGCGTTGGAATAGCCAGTTCGTGGAAAGCCTGAATCATTTGTGATTTGAAGCGAACTTTGTCCGCTCAATCGAAAATCATCAATCATCAATCATCAATTCATTGCGGTTTCACCGGCGCACCCCTTTCCGCCAGCATTTTCTCCAGGTCCGGATTGCGCGGCTGCCCGGCGGCGAGCGCCTTTTCATAATGCCAGCGCGCCAGCTCCGGCAGCGGCGGCTGCTGGGTGATGTAAATCACGGCGAGGTTGTTGTGCGCCGCGGCGTAGTCCGGGTCGAGCTGCACCGCCTTGCGCAAGGCGGTTTCCGCCTGCTGGCGCAGACCCTTGTGGCTGAGCGTGACCCCCAGGTAATTTTCGATTTCCGGATTTTGCGGATCGAGCCGGGCCGCGCGGCTCAATACGTTGAGCGCCTCGTCATATTTTTCCCGCTGGAATTTCAGATAGCCAAGCAGCGAAAGATTGTAGGGGTCATCCGGGGCCTGGGCGAGCGCGGCCTGGATGTGTTTTTCCGCGTCGTCGAGCCGGTTTTGCTGGATTTCAATGGCCGCGAGGTTCGCCAGCACCAGTCCGTTGTTTTCGTCGTGCCGCAAAATCTGCAGGTAATCGTCCTCGGCCTTGTCGTATTGCCGGGCGGCAAAGTATCTCTGCGCCTCGGCGACCAGCGTGGCCGTGCCGGCGGGCAATTCCCGGATGGATTTTTTCTCCAGATTGGGATTGGTCACCGGCGGCGCGGTTTGCTTGAACAATGCGAGTTCCTCCGGCGTGTAAGGCACGGCATGCGCTTCGTCCACGGCCAGCCGCGCGCGCAACACGTTCACTTCGTCGGTGAGTTCGGCAATCTGCGCCGCGGCGTCCTGCTTTTTGCGGCCGTATAGTTCCTGGTTCGCCTGGCCGAGTTTCGCCAGCAAATCGTCGCGTTCCTGGGTCAACTCGCGGATGCGCGCCTCGTTTTCGGCCTCGGCGGCGGTCAGGACCGGCGGCTTCGCGCCCGATTCCAATTGCCGCACGCGATTTTCCAGGGCCTCCCGTTCCAGCAAACTCACTTCGGCATTGGATTGCAAAATCGAAATGCGCGCGCGCGCCTGGGCCAGTTCGGCGCTCACGTCCGCCGCCGGGGCATTGGTTGCCTGCGCCTTCAACTCCGCGAGCTGTTTCTTGAGCAGCTCATTTTCCTCGCGCAACGCTTCCACCGCCGCGGGGCTGGCCAGCAACGCCTGCACCCGTCCCTGCAAGGTTTGATTTTCCTGCGTCAGCCGGTCGGCCCGCGCGGCCTCTGCCGTTAGTTTTTGGTTCGCCTCGGCCAAAGCCTGCCGCAGTTGTGCCAGCAGATTGGTATCCAGCCCGGGCAACACCGCCGTTCCGGCCGGACCGCGTACCAGGCTCACCTTCAGCAGATCGTTTTCCTTCATGAGCGAACGGACCTGCTCCTGCGCCCGGGCCAGCTCGCGCGGATCCACCATCGCCGGTTGCGCCGCGAGCGCCTCCTTGAGCCGGGCTTCAAGGGTCGTGTTGTCCGCCTGCAGGCCTTGCACCTGTGCCTGCAACGCCCGCAATCGCGCCTCAAAGTCCGCGCCGGTGGCGGGAGGAAGCGCAGGCGTTGACGCGGCCGGCGGTGGTGTGGTTGGCGGCGGCGCGGCCGGAGGCGGGCCGTTGGTGGCAGGAGTTTGCAGCGCCCGGCTTTGCGGACCGGCGGGAACTTGCGGTACTTGGGGCGTCAGTTCCGCGATTTTGTCCGCGAGATAATTCAGCCGGAAATTGACGATTTTGGGGCTCCAGTCCGGATAACCCTGTTGGAACTTTCGTAATTCACCCTGCGCCTCGACAAACCCCGCCAGTGCCTCACCGGAGCGACCGGCGCGGTTCATCGCGTCCGCCTGCTGGATCAGGCTGTAAATGATAAGGTATTGGTCGTCCGCACCCTGCTGCGCCCGGGCCGGCAACAACGTGAGCGCCAGACACAAAATTGCCGGTACGACGAAACGTTTCATGGCGGGATGCTAATCCAGCGGAAGCTGGTCTGGCAAATGATTACAGCAGGACTTGCCTCGGCCCGGGTTTCGCGGGTAAAAAAATCGTGTGTCACCAACGATCTTTCCCGGACAAACGTCCGTTCATGGACGACGGCTGCCGGTCTGGCAGGGCGGGTTGATGGTCCTCCTTGTTTTGCTGGCCTACCTGCCCGCCTTAAACGGTGGCTTCGTTTGGGACGATGACTCTTGGACGACGGCCCTGTCGGCACTGTTCCAGAACACAGCTGGTTTGTGCCTGATGTGCTTTAGGATGCAAATGGTTTCCAGGCTTTTGCGCTTCCGACACGTCAGCGATTGATCTGCCTGTAGAATTTAACCAATTCGCGGAAGGCGCAGAAGATGACGCGCGGTTGGGCGCCGGTTGGCCGACCGCGGGTGCGCGGGAAATGGTGGACGCCAACCTGCGTGATGGCATATCCGCGGCGGGTCGCGCGGGCGAGGATTTCAGCGTTGATCAGCGCACCGGCGCTGCGCAATTCCATGCTTTCAAACACGCGGCGTTTGAACAACTTGAAAGCACAGTTGACGTCTTTGAACTCGATGCGGAACAGGAGGCAGACCAAACGGGTCCAGCACCAGGCGTAAAACTTCCGATGCAGGCCTTCCTGGCGGTCCAGGCGGAAGCCGCTGATGCCGTCATACCGCTGCATCAATGGCACCAGCGGCGGAAGCTCGCCCAAATCGAACTGGCCGTCGCCGTCGGTGTAGAAGACCAGCGTTTTGGTGGCGGCACGAATGCCGGAGCGCAGGGCCGCGCCGTAACCAAGATTGGCCGGGTGACGCACCACTTTCACCCGCGGATCAGCGGCGGCGATGGCCTCCATAATTTGTGGCGTTTGATCGGCGCTGCCATCGTCCACCAAAATGAGCTCGTAATCCACGCCCAGGTTGCCCAGCACTTTCACGGCAGATTCATAAACGCGGCGGAGGTTGTCCTGCTCGTTGTAACACGGGAAAAAGACACTGAGCGAGTCTGCGCCCGCCCCGATTGAACGGTTGGCCGTGTCTGGCATCAGCCGTTTCTAATTCGTTCAGTTCATTTTGCAAGAATTAAGGCGCCGGTTGCGGCTCCCCGGGCTTAACGCTTGAACCGGCGAAAAGCCAAAGCTAGGATGGATGCTTGCATGATGCGGCAAAATGTTCGCCCAGACGCGTGCGCCGCGGAGGTTGTTTCTTCCAGGAAATCGCCCAAACGTGACGAGCAGCAGGTGAAAGGTTTGTCCAGACCGGATTCGGAACGGTCGCCGGCAGTATCGGTGGCTTCAGCGCGCCGGGGAACCGGTCGGATTGCGGAGTCTCTGCGGCGGTATTGGGCTGAGCATGGGTATTTGAGTCTGCTTCTGATCGCAGTCACGCTGACCGCCTATTTGCCGGCGTTGCCGGGGCAATTTGTCTGGGATGACAACACCTACGTGACCGACAATCTTTCGTTGCACTCGCTGAAAGGCCTGGCACAAATCTGGTTTGTGCCCGGCTCCACACCGCAATATTACCCCCTGTCATTCACAAGTTTCTGGGTGGATTATCATTTGTGGGGATTAAACCCGCTGGGTTATCACCTGACCAATGTCCTGTTGCAGGGCATCAACGCGATCCTGCTGTGGACGATTCTACGCCGGCTGACGGTACCGGGCGCCTGGCTGGCGGCAGCCATTTTTGCGTTGCATCCGGTAAACGTGGAATCGGTGGCGTGGATCACCGAACGCAAGAACGTGTTGGCCGGTTTTTTTTACCTGAGTTCGGCGCTGGCCTGTTTGCGGTTCTGGCTGCCGAACGCGGCAACAGCCGGCAGCCACCCTCAGATTGCTGCCGCCGGGCCGGGGAATTGGAAATTCTATTGGCTGGCACTGTTGCTTTATCTGTGCGCACTGCTGGCGAAAACGGCGACGATCGCGCTCCCGATAGCTGTCCTGCTGGTCGTGTGGTGGAAACGCGGCAAAACGGGATGGCGTGAGCTTTTGCCGCTGGTGCCATTTCTGGCGGCGGGGACGGCGCTGGGGCTTTTTACGGTGTGGGTAGAAACGCATTTGGTGCACGCGGGGGGACAGGAGTGGATGTTTTCATTCCTGGAACGGTGCCTCATTGCCAGCCGGGCGGTCTGGTTCTATCTGGGCAAGCTCGCGTGGCCACATCCATTGATATTCGTTTATCCACGGTGGGACATTCACGATCTGCAACTGCGGGCGTATCTGCCGATCGTAGCACTGATGGCGGTGCTGTTCGTTCTGTGGCTCAACCGCAAGGGCCAGGCGCGGCCGGCATTGGTCGCGCTGGCCTATTTTCTGGCGTTGTTGTTTCCGGTGTTGGGTTTTTTTAACGTGTATTTTTTTCGCTATTCGTTCGTGGCCGATCACTTCCAGTATCTCGCCGGCATCGGCCCATTGACGCTGGCGGCTGCCGGCATCGCTCTCGCGTTCAAAACCAAACCGTTTCTCCAATGGGCCAGTGGTGCAGCCTTGCTGCTGACGCTTGGCCTGTTGACCTGGCAACAGGCCGGGATTTACCGGAACATGGAAACCCTCTGGCACGACACGCTGGCCAAAAATCCCAACTGCTGGATGGCCCACAGCAACCTGGGTCTCTTGCTCAAAAACCAGGGGCACATCGAGGAAGCAATTGAACATTACCATCAGGCCCTGCGGATTGACCCCGATGCCTGGGACGCGCTGAACGATCTGGGTGTGGCCCTCGCCGCCGGGGGCCGGTTTGATGAGGCGATTGAGTATTATCGCAAGTCTCTCCGAATTGATCCAACCCGCTGCGCGGTGCAGAACAACCTGGGCCACGCCCTCGCGGCCGAGGGGCGATTTGATGAAGCAGTCGCGTGCTATCGCAAGGCCCTCGAGCTCAATCCGGATTTCGCCGACGCGCTCAACAACTTGGGCAACGCCCTTGCCGCCAAAGGACAATCTGCTGAAGCAATTGAGAGCTATTATCAGGCTCTCCGGATCAACCCGGATTTCTCCGAAGCACTGAACAATCTGGGAGTCGCCCTGGCCAACAACGGCCGGTTTGATGAAGCGATTGAAGATTATCGCCACGCCATTCAAATCAAACCGGACGATTGCGACGCACTCGACAATCTGGGTGTGGCCCTCGCCGCCAGGGGCCGGTTCGATGAAGCGATGGAGAACTACCGCCACGCCATCCGGCTCAACCCAAACCGTCCCGAAACCTTTTTTCATTTGGGTATGACCCTTGACCAATTGGGCCGCACCCGGGAGGCAGTCGCCCAATACCGGGAGGCCTTGAAATTAAATCCCAACCTGACAGGGCCGCTGAACAATCTGGCCTGGTTGCTGGCCGCCGGTCCCGATGACCAGCTTCGCAATGGTGCCGAGGCGGTCCGTCTGGCCCAACGCGCCTGCGAGTTGACGCATTACGCCGAACCGCTGTTCCTTGCGACGCTGGCCGCGGCTTATGCCGAAGCTGGACGCTTTCCGGATGCGGTGACCACGGCGGAAAAGGCGGAACAACTCGCAACCGCGGCCGGGTCGAGAGAACTGGCCGGGAAAATTCGACAACTGCTTGAGCTTTACCAGGCCGGCAAGCCTTTTCATGAGCCGGCCACAACGGGGCTTTGAGTTCGGTTGAACCGCAGATTTGATCAAAACCTGTTCCTCCTCATCCTCTGTCCTTCCGGCGTGCGCCGGTGCAGCAGCGCATCCACCAACTGGAAATCAGGGCGCGACCCGACGCCAACGGTGGTTGACCTGCCCCGCCGGTTTTGTTAGCGTGTCCCCAGCCAGTGCCATGAACACCGCGCTGAACCAGCATGTGCTTGTGTTGAACCGGTTGTGGCAGGCGGTCAACGTCTGCACCACCCGGCGCGCCCTGACCCTGTTGTTCCAAGGTCACGCCCAGGCCGTGTTGAGCGACAGTGACGGTGCGTTCCGCACGTTCAACTTTGAGGAATGGCGGGACCTTTCCGAGGCCGCGCCACGCGAGGAATCCATTCATACCATTTCGTTCCGGATCCGTGTGCCGCGTATCATCCTGTTGTTGATCTACGACCGGTTGCCCAAGAAGGAAGTCAAGTTCACGCGCCACAACATTTTCGAGCGCGACAAAAACACCTGCCAGTACTGCGGGCGCGCTTTCGACCGCAAGGATTTGAATCTGGATCACGTTCTGCCACGGGACCGCGGTGGCCCGACGACGTGGGAAAACATTGTCTGCTCCTGCGTCGAGTGCAACACGCAGAAGGCCAACCGCACGCCGCAGGAGGCCGGGCTGCATCTGATCCGCAAACCCAAGCGGCCGAAATGGCGGCCGTTCGTGCAAATCAACTTCAGCCTGCACCGGCACGACAGTTGGAAACATTTTATTGACCTCGCCTACTGGAACGTCGAGCTGGGCGAAGACGTGGAATAGGCGCGCCTTCGTTATTGTACCGCAAAAGGCGGGCGGGCTGCGTCATAAATGTCGTAGCATAATACGTCTCACACTTACGACTGTGGTGTCATTGTTCCTTGTCCTGCCAATAGGTGCCCCGCGTGACGCTTACGGGCGAGCACCAATCTGCAGGCTTGGTACGCCGAGCAAACCAGCCTGCTGGGCCCCGGCACACTCTTCTTTGCGAACCACTTTTGCAACCAATTATTCGAGCTGATTCTCCCTCGTCGGTACGGTATATGAAACCTCTCAGAATAATTCTGCGGATATGTCTCCTCCTCGTCGGCTCGCCTGCAGTTGGCCAACCGGTTCATTGGTTAGCGTGTAAAGTTCAGGGCTGCCATTAGTTCCTTGAAGAAATTCAAACCCGTCTTCCTCCGCTGTGTCGCCATTCTTTTAACGTCGTCTTGTCAGCTTGCTTATCAAGATTCTTCAGGAACATATAGTCCTCATTCATTCGTTGCTCCATTTTGTTTATAAAGATGTGACTTAAAGCGATACCTGCCTTTGTGAGCGCCTCCAATTGGCGGCTAGTAAGAGCATAGTTTCGCTGGATCTGTGCTAGAGCACGAGATAAACGATGGAGTTCTCGTTCCGCTTGTTCTGTCATATCTGTAATTGAAATCAATAAACTGGTACTGGAATTGGAGCACCTGCACCTATGCCCGCACCAGTTCCCACGCCACCCCAAACTCCCGCACCAACCCCAACACCCACTGCGACCCCTATACTCTTAAGACACGCAACGCTGGCTGCTTCGGCAGCACTTTCAGCTCGTTTCATGCATTCCATGTATTCGGCTTGGCATATCTCCTCACAATATCTGCGCTTCGCCGCCTTGCGCTGCTTGCCCGGCGGGTAGTTTCCCCAAGGATACGGAGCAGGCCTTTTCATACAGTCTTTATTGCACTGGATGTTTTCCCTGGCACATTCGGCGGCACCCGTCTCCGCCACTGTCGGACCATCTGGTATCAAGCCTTCTTCATCTCTGTTGTTAACAGGATTATTTGCAACGAAAGCATAGAGATTCATCCCGCCGCCTTCTTCAATCGGATCCCTATTTAGCCACCGCTGCATTCCCGGATCGTAAAAGGCTGACGCGCTTCCAACGGTGAACATGAATGTGATAACCAATGCTCCGGCCTTTATTGCGAAATAAATCTTTTTCATGATAATCCCCGATCGTTTGATATTTTGAGCGAATTTAAGTCAGTGAATATTCTGCAAAGGATTCGGGTCGAGCAGGCCAATTGATTGTTCTTGTGGCCCGTCAATTTGTTGAACAGATGTATGCGGCATCGGCGGCGGGGGAAGCCGGTTTGCCATCACACCGGCTTTGTCCACTACGTCGGCAAGCAAGGTGCGGCCAGCGTTCCATCCCGGCGCCAGTCGAAGCGCGGCAGCATAACAACTGGCAGCTTGCGCCCTGCGTCCCGCCTCCTTCAGACAATTCCCGCGCAACGACAGGAACACCGCCAATTCTTCCGCCGGCGTCAACGATTTCAAATAGCCGTCGTTCCGGATTTCCTCGTCCGACACTGGAAATGGCCATTGCTTGAAGTGTTCATCATCGTAACGGTTCATGCCTTTGCCCGTAGCTTCCACATCGAAGCGATCCGTTCCATCATCCCAGCGGATGAACAAATGCGCTTTGGTGGTCGCCAATTTGAGCGGATACCCCAGCCGTCGTCCGATGGCAATATACAAGACCGGCATGGAGCTGCAGGTCCCCATCCTGCGGTCGCCAATCAGTCCGTGTATAAAAATATCGCGCGAATCAGCAAAAAAGTGGTCGTTGGGATCAATGTTACCAGGCATGACCATCCGCGCCGGATTATACCTGATGCCAAAGTCTTCATACACTACCGCCGCCATCAGCAGCATCCGAAAATAGCCTTCTGAATTGTAAAAATCTCCGGGGTTATCCCGGAATTGATGAAGATTGCGCTCCGTTTCAACTTGGACGTGCCCGGCCCAAGCATCCAGCATGAGCAAACAATTCGTGACATTTAATCGTTCGGCTCCGGGCAAGCCCTGGGCGCAAAGCAAATCCATCAAGGCAATGTCACAATGTTCAACCTCTGATGGTGGCAAAACCAAAAGGTCAGTCAGCGACGCAGGAGATTTAGGTGCTAATTCTTGCAGGTTCGCAACCCGTTCGGCGGTTGTCGCTTCGGGAAAAAACTTGCTCCAATTAGCTGAGATACAAACCCAAATTCCGACAAACACTAACAAGCCAGCCAACCACTTCAGGCTGACACTTTGCGGTTTAATGCTGTTCACTCGCAAAGAGTTCGGTTTCAGCCACCGTCTATGTTGGTTCTTCTTCACATGTTCACACGCGGCAAGATATCTCAATATCAAGAACCGACCTTTTCAT
>Ga0335081_10009928_pt1 | contig 15342 bp, 18 predicted proteins | sample Lox_Sample_35_FD_206713 | JGI IMG/M metagenome (GOLD analysis project Ga0335081, IMG submission 206713) | Soil microbial communities from Loxahatchee National Wildlife Refuge, Florida, United States - Lox_Sample_3.5 | ecosystem: Environmental > Terrestrial > Soil > Wetlands | place: USA...
CCGTGGCCCGCTACGTGTTCGACGTCGGCAACTGGGACAACTGCACATGGATCGTCGTCGGCGGCGCATCAGGAGATCCGGCGAGCCCTCACTACGCCGATCAGCACGAAGCCTGGTCCAGGTGCGAGCTCATCCCGATGCTCTACGACTGGGACGCGATCGCCGCCACCAGCCCGCAGCTGACCCTCCAGCCAGACGGCAGCACACCGACAGGACCTGAACCAGCATGACTCCTGGATCAGTTCCGGATCCAGCGGCACGTCACCGCCCGCGCGACGACGCGGTCAGGCGGGCTGCCACAGCTCGACCCGGTTGCCCTCAGGATCGGTGACCCAGCCGAACCGGCCGACACCCTCCATTTCCTGCGTCTCTTCAGCCACGTCCGCTCCCTTGGCGCGCAATTGCGCGAGCATCGCATCCAGGTCGCGGACCCGGAAGTTGAGCATGGTCTGCTGGGCGCGGGACCCGAAGTAGCCGGTCCCGGACTCGAACGTCGCGAACACCGTCAGCCCGGCACCCTGACGCCACAGGCCGTTCTCATCGGCGTCCAGGCCCAGGCAATCGCGATACCACGCGCCCAGGGCCGCCGGATCGGCGGCCCGCATGAAGTACCCGCCGATCCCAAGCACACGTTCCATGCCGCTATCTTGCCAGGACGGCGACGGTCTTATCGGCAAGACTCCTACGTGCGGCTCTTGACGACGGCCGGGCACCCGTGTCGGGTGCCCGGCCGTCGATAGGGCCCTACTGCGTGTGCACGACCAGGTGGAAGGCGCGGTCGGAGTACACGCCGTTGGAATCGTGGGTGTCCACCCATACGCCCTTGTCCACCTCGTGGCCCGTGAGGCAGCAGCGCAGGGCGACGCCGATCTCGCCAGCCGGCTCGGTCGCGATCCCAGGGCGGCCGATGCTCGCGACGTACACGCCGTTGCTGACGTCGCTGGTGAAGACGATCTCGTACTGGCCGTCGGCCAGTCGCGCCACGCGCGCCACGTTGCGGCCGCGCACCAGCGTGCCGTCCCGCTCCACGACAGCCCAGAACGTCCGGTAGCAGCATCCCTCGACACCGTACTTGGCGGCGTCGTCAGGCGTGCCGGCGTATCGCGCGAGTTCTTCCGCTGCCGCTTCCTCGTGTGGTGCGTTCGCGATGTCGGTCATGTGAGTTCCCCTCTATCCCATCAGACTGCGGCTTCCGAGCCGCCTGACCCTGTTGAGCCGACTTACGGAGCGCGGCAAAGGGCATTTGATGCAATGCATCAGGCCGCTCGGGGAGCGCTCCGTAAGTACACGGCGTGCTGATGAGGGAGGACCGCTATGAGTGCGCCCGATGAGATTTCCGTACCAGTTCGCCCCTCGCCGGGACAGCCGGCCTATGACCGCGGCCCGGCCGGCCAAGCCGCCTTCGAGGCCGCCGCGGCCACGCAGTCCAGCCTCTCGAAGGAGCAGCGGGAGACGCTGTTCCGCAGCGGGGCGCAGGCGGCGGCCGACTTCGTCATCAGACGGGCGCGGGCCGGGCATGTCCCCGGGAACGGCTGACATGCGCAGCGATCCGTCCGTCGTGGCGCTGGTCACCCGGGCGGCCGGGGACGACCAGGAGGCGTGGAACGAGATCATCGAGCGGTACATCCCGCTGGTGTGGGCGATCTGCGCCCGCTACCGGCTGAGCAGCCATGACACCGAGGACGTCAGCCAGAACGTCTGGCTCCTGCTGGTGGAGCATCTTGGGAGGCTGCGCGACCCGGCGGCACTGCCGGGCTGGCTGGCGACCACGACCAGGCACGAGTGCCTGCGCGTGCTCCGGGTGGCGTCCCGCTACGACCTGTCCGGTCAGGACCCAGATGACATAGACGATTCCGCGATCGAGGAACTGATCATCACCGCCGAACGAAACGCCGCGCTGCGCGCGGCGCTGGACGAGCTCCCGCCCCGTTGCAGGCAGCTGCTGATGCTGCTCATCAGCGACCCGCCGCGGCCGTATGCGGAGATCAGCGCAGTGCTCCAGCTGCGGATAGGCACCATCGGCCCGCAGCGGGCGCGTTGCCTGGATCACCTGCGGCGCTCCCGCCACCTCGCCGCGTTCATCAGCGGAACTCCCGTCAGGATTCCGGAGGGCGAGCCGCATGCGTAGCGGGCGGGACGACGAAGACCTCCTGGCGGCATTGCGCGCGGCGATGAGGGCCCGGGCCGAGGTCCCGCCTGAGCACGTGGCGGCCGCCAAGGACATGTACGCCTGGCACACCATTGACGCGGAGCTCGCGCAGGTCACCTTTGACTCCAGCCGGGAACCTGACGCTGTCGCGGCCACCCGGTCCGAGCCGGCCTCCATCCGCGCGCTGACCCTTACCTCGGCACACCTCACCATGCAGGTCGAGGTCATCGGGGACTCCCTGATCGGGCAGGTGATTCCGCCGCAGGAGGGGATGGTGGAAGTGCAGGCCCGGGACGGGGTGACCCTGACGGCGCCGGTGGATGGGACCGGCTGCTTCTGCGCCACGACCATCCCGCGGGGCTCGTTCCGGCTGCGCTACCGGAACCAGCGGGACGCGGACGTGGTGACCGGCTGGATCACGCTGTAGGTCAGGCCGCGCCCAGCGCCACGAGGGAGGCAACGGTCGCGTGCGTCACCGGGTCGCCAGCCCGCTCCTGCCGCAGCAGGTGCAGCGATTCTGCGAGCGTGCGGCCGGCTCGCAGGTGCTGGTGCAGCGCCAGCATGGCGGGCACGGTGGCCTCGTCGTTCAACGGGACGATCGCGGCGATGACCCCTGCGGTACCGAGCGGCAGCAGGCTGTTGACCAGGCCGAGGAGCTCGTCGGCGCCGGCCGACGCCTGCACGCCGGAGTCGCAGCTGGGCAGGACCATGCGGTACGGCGCACGGTCAAGCTGCTCGAAGTCGTAGACCGTCAGCGCGCCGTCGTGCAGGCGCAGCGATGAGAACAGCGGGCTATCGGCGCGGAAGGTCCCGTGGGCTGCGACATGCGCCAGCCGCGCGCCCTCCAGCGCGTGCAGCACCCGCTGCGAGGTGGCCTCACTCCCGGCCAGGACGGTCGGGTGGTCATACAGCTTCGCCAGCGCGCTGACCTCGGCGCCGTCGGTGGCCAGCCCGGGCCCGTGGGCCAGGACGACGTGGCCGCGGTCGGGCGACCGGGTCTGCCGGGCGCGCAGCCACGCGCGGGCGGACGGCGCGACGCTGACCACGCGGTCTTGAAGCGCGGGGACCAGCGTCCACGGGATGGCCTGCAGCCCGCCCGGCGGAACGATGACGACGGGCCGGTCGTCCATGCACCGTGCAGCGGGGCCTAGCAGCGCGGCTTCGAGTCGGGGGCCGGACTCGCTCAATATGGCCAGCGCACTGGCCGGGTCGTCCCCGGGCCTGGCCCAGGCCAGGCGGCGCAGCGCGAACCGCGCGAAGCCGGCCGCGCGGGCGGCATCGGCGGTGCGGCCCGCGGTGAACTGCCGCACCCGCCGCGACCCGCAGACCAGCACGTGCAGCAGGCCATCGATATCGACAATCTCGACCAGCTGAACGGACCCGAGCTCATCGAGCAGCTCAGCCACGCAGATGTCGCCGGATCCGGCGCCCGCGTGGCCCGGCGTCCGCAGCGCGCAAGCACGCACGAGGTTTTCGAGGCGAGCCTGCTCCCGCCGCAGCGTGGCCGTCGGGATCCCCAGGCCGCGTGCCTTCTCCAGCTGCCGCGACACCTCGCGCAGTGCCACCAGCCCGTCGGTGAGTTCCAGGTTGGCCGCTGGCCGCACCGCGGGGACCGCGAGCGCGGTCGCCCGCCAGCGCTCGCTCCAGGCCAGCAGCAGCCGCGGACTTCCTGCTCGCGCGGCATGGCGCTGCGCGAGCAGGGCCAGCTCGGCGCCATGCGCGGTGGCCTGCGCCCGCAGCTCCGAGGCACCGAGCGTGAACCGGTGCTCGTCTAGCACCGCCAGCCCGCGGCGGCACGCGGCCAGCAGCCGCCGGGAATCGCCGGCGGCCAGGGCCTGCTGTGCCCGGCCGATCCAGCCGCTCACCCTAGACAGCGGCGGGCCGTGCCGCAGGTTCCTGGAGGCGGCGCCGAAATGGCGGGCGGCGGCCTTACGGCGGCCCAGGTCCAGCGCTACCCTCCCGGCGACCAGGTGGGCCTGGGCAGCGTCGCCTGGGTCCAGGTCCGCCAGCTTGACGGTCGCCTGGCTCGCGGCGCGCAGCAGCGCGGCCGACACCGGGCCTGTCTCATACCGCGCCCGGACAAGCACCAGCCCCGCGCGCGCCGCCCACAGCGCGCTGCGCTGCGACCGGAACAGGCGAGCCGCAGCCCGCGCCCAGTCGAGGGCAGCCTGCGGGCGCCCCGCGGCCAGCGCGCAGCTGGCCGCGGTCACTAGCAGCTCGGCCTTCTTGGTGTGCCGGCCATGGGACCGCTCGATGGCCCGTATCGCGGCGTCCGCCTCGGCCAGGGCATCGTCGGCCAGCCCCGCGGCGAGCAGCACGGTGCACCGGTCGATGCTGAGCGCCGGCGTGGGGACATCCAGCGGCCGGAACCGGGCGGCGGCCTCATCGAGGTAGGCCAGCGCCGCCGGCAGGTCCCCGGCCGCGAGGGCGGCCTGCGCGCGGTTGGCGATCGGGTGGATCGATTCCAGCACCTGGCCGGTCTCGGCGAACAGCCGCGCCGCGGCGACGTAGTCGGCATCGGCTCGCGCGGGCATTCCCATCGCGCGGTACACCGCCCCCCGCGCGCTCAGTGCGCGTGCCGTCCAGATCCTGTCGTCGGCCCGGCCGAGCACCGCGATCGCGTGCTGCAGGTCCGCGAGGGCGGCCGCGTTCCGGCCGAGCGTCCATAGCACGATGCCCCGGCGGTGCAGGACCCGCGCCTTCAGCACGCCGCCGGACAGCCGCACGGCGCTGTCGAGCGCGGTGAGCCCGTCCGCGGTCCGGCCGGCGTAGACAAGCCCGACCCCGAGGGCGGCCAGCACGTCGGCCTCGCGCTCGGCCGAGTCCAGCCGGCGCGCCAGCCGCAGCGCCAGCCGCAGCTCACGGACTCCCGCCTCGACGTCACCGAACTCCCGCAAGACGATCCCCGCCGCCTGGTGCGCGATGCAGGCCTCGCGCGGGCCGGGCCGGGCCGCGAGCACCGCGCGGGACCGGGCCAGCGCCACCTGAGGGCGGGAAAACGCGAGTGGCAGCAGGTCATCGACCGCGAGCCGGCCCCATTCGGCCGGCCGGGCTGGCTCCCCCACGAGGCCGATCCTAGATGCCCGATTTTGCCTCGTCTACGCCTGCATCAGGCGGCCGGCCGGCCGCTCCGTAGGTTGACGTGACCAGCGCCAGCCAGGAGGGGCGTTCAGGTGTATTTACTGGAGGTAGATCGTGACCGGACAGGATAACGGGAGTCAGGGACTGAACCCACGGGTCGCCGACGAGGTCGAATACATCAGGCGCCGCTTCGCCGCGAAGAAGCCGGCCGTCGACGTCGGACTGGTGCCAGACGGCAGGGGCGGCGTCGGCTACCTGTACGTAAAGGGTGAACTGCTGGTCCTCGAGCGGGACCTGGCAGCGGTCACGGAGAGCCTGAGACGGCGGGGAATCACCGTGGAGGAACAGCACATCCTGCGCGGGCTGCTCCTCCTGCGGATCAGCGACAAGGAAAAAAAGACCGTACCCGAGGTGCCTGATGTGCTCGAGGCGCTCGACAGCGACCTCGGCGAGGGCGCCGCGACACCGAATCACATCCTGACCGTGTCGGAGGAGGTCAGCCCCTGCGCCGCTACCGATCCCATACCGGTCTACGACGGCATCGAGCCTTACCCGTCGGTATGCCAGTCCAACAGCGGCGCCGGGGTGCGCATCTTCATCGCCGACACCGGGCTGCTGCCCGCTGCGAAAACGCACTCGTGGCTGGCCACGGGGGTGGACGGCGGCGAGGATCCCGAGTCGCCGGAGCTCAACGGAGGCCGCCTGCAGCCCTATACGGGACACGGCACGTTCGTAGCGGGCGTACTGCGGTGCATGGCGCCGGCCGCCGAGATCTACGTCGGGGCCGTCTTCCCGACGGCGGGCAGCGCGCCGGAATCGGACTTCGCCCTGAGCATGCAGCAGGCCCTGACCGGCGGCTGGGACATCTTCCACCTGTCGATCGCCTCCCCGGCCAGGAAGAACCTTCCGCTGCTGTCCTTCGGAGAGTGGATGAACCTGCTCCGGCGGCGCAAGGGGACCGCCTGCGTCGCGCCGGCCGGCAACAGCGGGTCCAGCCGGCCGCACTGGCCCGGCGCCGCCCCGCACGTCGCCTGCGTCGGCGCACTGGCCGCCGACTGGCGGAGCCGGGCCAGCTTCAGCAACTTCGGCGGCTGGGTCGACGTGTACGCGCCCGGCAGAGACCTCATCAACGCCTACGCGACCGGCGATTTCACCTGCGAGATGGTCCCCTACGCCCCCGAGGTCAGGAAGTTCTTCGGCATGGCGCGCTGGAACGGCACCTCGTTCTCCAGCCCCATCCTGACCGGGCTCATCGCGGCACGGATGTGGTGCAGCGGCGAGAACGGCAGCGAGGCCGCGGCCGCCCTGCTCGCCCAGGCGCGATCCCAGACGATACCCGGTGTCGGGGCCATCGTCTTGCCGTGCTGCGACGAGCGCGGCACCCAGTGCCGGTGCGGACCCCAGTGCCGGTGCGCACCCCAGTGCCGGTGCGGACCCCAGCGGACGGCATGTACCGCGTAGTACCGGGACACCCGAGCAAACATCGAACGAATCCGTGTGCGGCGTGGAGCTTGTTATCGATAACTCGTGCTAGTGGCAGTTCGGGCGCTTTCGGCGTTGCCGCAGAAGTGGACCGCCGCTATCAGGACCGCGGCCGAAGATCAGCACCGAACGGACCGGGCGCGAGCCCTGGTGTCCGTCTCTGCTCCGGCGGCGGGCATCCGGATCGTGAAATCCCCGCCGCTAGGTCTCCGGGCGGAGGAGGCCACGGATGGCCGCCCAGACATCGGGGTGGTTGAGCAGGTCGAAGTGGTGAATCCCGCCGAACCCGCGGCCGAGGTGCAGGGGGAACGGGATGTGCTGTCGGGATCTGCGCCGCCCGTGCGCGCTGGCCGGCTGGACGAGCCGGTCACCGGCCACGGCGTTCAGCGCGGCCAGTGCCAGGTTGCCCGCGGGTTCCCGGCCGGCCGGCTGACCGCCCGCCCGAGCAGCGACGCGGCGGCCGGGATGCACCGGACTTGTACTCTCGCCATGAGCGAGGTCGCATATCAGATAATCGGTCCGGAAGGGCCCCAGGAGATCATCCTCGCCCGCCAATCCGTCCCGCAATCCGAGAATCCCGGGCTGAAAGCAAGGGTGGCCGAGGCCGAACGTGGCTGACTTGACCAGGCCCTGTCAATCATCGGCGATGCCGCGAACCTGGCTGGTCTGATCACCTTCCTGGAATGGTGCGTGAATAAGTTCCGGGTACGGGCCCGTCATGGTCGACGTGTCGCCGCGGTCGGACGGTCAGCCCTTGATGACGCCGAGCGGCACCAGCATGGCCACCCTCCGGCACAGACCCGCCCCTTCGGCCGCCTCGACAACCTGGGTGATGTCCTTATAAGCCTCCGGGGTCTCTTCGGCCAGGCCGCGGGCCGAGGCGCCGCGCACGGCGACGCCCTGGCGCTCGAGTCGCTGCCGCAGTTCCGGGCCGGTGATCGAGCGGGCGGCCTGGTGGCGGCTCATCCGCCGGCCCGCGCCGTGGCAGGCCGAGGCGAACGCGCTGCCTGGGGCCACCCCGGCCAGGACATACGACGCCGTCCCCATCGAGCCGGGAATGAGGACCGGCTGCCCGGCATCGCGTAGGTCCGCGGGCAGGTCGGCATGCCCGGGCGGCAGCGCCCTGGTCGCTCCCTTCCGGTGCACGCACAGCCGGACGGGGACCCCGCCGACTGGGTGGACTTCCAGCGTGGCCAGGTTGTGGGCCACGTCGTAGACCAGGTGCAGCGGCGTGCTGACTGCCTCGGATAGCACGCGGCTGGCCGCCTCGGCGAGCACCTGCCGGTTCGCCCGGGCGTAGTTCGCGGCGGCGGCCATGGCGCCCAGGTACCGCTGGCCCTCGGGCGAGGTGACCGGCACGCAGGCTAGCTGCCGGTCGGGCACGATGATGCCGTAGCGGGGCATCGCCTTATCCATGATCCGCACCTGGTCGCTGCAGACCTGGTGCCCCAGCCCGCGGGAACCGCAGTGGATCATGACGCACACCTGGCCCTCGGCCAGCCCGAACGCCTGCGCCGCCGCGGGGTCGAAAACCTGGTCCACCGCCTGGACCTCCAGGAAATGGTTCCCCGACCCCAGGCTGCCCACCTGGTGCAGCCCGCGGTCAACCGCGCGGCTGCTCACCTGCGCCGGGTCGGCGCCGTCGGCGACGCCGCCATCCTCGCACCGGTCCAGGTCCCGCTGGCCGCCGTGGCCGCACGCGACGGCATAACCTGCCCCGCCGACCAGCAGCTTTTCGAGCTCCGCCCGGCCACGCAGCTTCCACAGGCCGCCGCGCCCGGCGCCGCACGGGATCAACGCGGCGAGCCGGTCCATCACCCGGCCAAGCACCGGGAGCAGCTCGTCTCGGCTGAGGTCGGCGGCCAGCAGCCGGACCCCGCAGGCGATGTCGAACCCGACCCCGCCCGGGGAGACGACACCGCCCCGGGCGGCATCGGTCGCGGCGACCCCGCCGATCGGGAACCCGTACCCCCAGTGCACATCGGGCATCGCAAATGATGCCGTCACGATGCCGGGCAGCTCCGCGACGTTGGCCACCTGCTCGAGTGCGTGGTCCGCGGCCTGGTCCGGGATCAGCGCGCGCGTGGCGAACACCACGCCGGGCACCCGCATCCGGCCGTGCCGCGGGATGACAAACCGGTGCTGCGATTCCGCGATGATCTCCACCGGGATATCACCTCCTCCCGCGAAGGCCTCCGCATGCCAGCTCCCGCCTACGGCGTCCGGGACCGCGCGCGGGCGGGCAGGGAGATATGCTCCGCCATGGTCCCGGTGGTGGGGTAGAACGAGCTCTCGTGGCCGTCGCTCCACCGGACCAGGTAAGGCGGGCCGCCGACCTCGCCGCGGACCTCGATGATCACTCCCCTGCGGTCGTGGTCACCGACATGACGTCCCTTCACGACCAGCTCATCGCCAACTTGTGCCTTCATGACCGACTCCTTGCCTCACAGACCCGATCATCGACCATGGGCGTAACCGCCTCATGGCAAACAGCCTCCGCAGCCGCGAGCCGTCCCGGTAGGGACCTAGGACCTGGGCGCCACGCTCCGATGTCGTCTAATCGAGGGTCGCGCGAGCCGAAGGTGCGGCCTATGCGCTCGCGATGTTGACGAGCTGGACGTTGACGATCTGGAAGCCTCATTTCCGAGCCGGCGGTCAGCTGCTGGCGGGGTGGGTGAGAATGGGCTCCGGTCGCCGCGTCGACTCGCGTCCTCGCCCCGGAGGCGGTTCTGGGGCGGTTCAGGCCGCGGTCCGGGCTCCGGCTCTGGCTCGGGTTCCGGCTTGGGCAGCGGTCGCGGCCGGGGCCGGGGTTCCGGGGGCGGCACAGGCGGCACGGGCTCCGGCTGTGGTTCGGGTTCCGGCGGGGGCGCCGGCCTCGGCCGGGGTTCCGGCGGTTCCGGCCATGGTCGAGGCGGCGGCCACAGCGGCTCTGGGTGCGGCGGCTGCGGCACGGGCGGCCGCTGCGGTTGCCGGACTGGCGGCGGCTCCGCCGGCTCGGGGCGCGCCGGTTCCGGCCATGCCGGCTTCGGCTGGCTGGGATCGCCGGGTACTTCGCCCGCGTGAGCGCGGGAGTGATCTGCTGCCACCCTGGGATAGTTCCCGGCCGCGCGGTAGCTACCCGCGCAGCGGCCGTGCCCGGGCAGGTGGCGTGCACGCGGGTCAGGGTGTCCCACATCGAAGCGGGACGCTGCGGGGAGCAGAAACGGGAAGAGAGGGGCTACGTGTGCCAGGAACTGCGCTACCGGTCGCCCCACGGAGCGCGTGACCGGGACGTGGGGGCTGCCGTGGCGTGCCGGGGACCTTCGCCCCTAGGGAGGCAGCCCGCGCCGAGATATGTGACAAGTGAAAGGGGGTTGCGATGTCGTTTACCGGAGTGGATAGCCTGGACCGCAGCATCGGCAAGGCCAATGCGTGGCTGGCCGATATCGAGGCCGGGTTCGGCACCAGCGACCGCCGCCTGGCCTACCGGGTGCTGCGGGCCTGGCTGCACTGCCTGCGGGACCGGCTCACCGTGGAGGTCGCCGCGCATTTCGCCGCGCAGCTGCCCGAGTTGCTGCGCGGGGTGTTCTTCGACGGCTGGAACCCGAGCCGGGTCCCGCAGAAGCATGACCGCGCCGAGTACGTGAGACGGTTCGCCCGTGAGGCCCGGGTGCATGACTCCGACGTGGCCAAGGCCGCCAGGATTGTCACTGCCGCAGCCCGGCGGCACATGTCGGCCGGGGTGATGGCTCAAGCGTTCGGGCTGCTCCCCGCCGACCTGCGGGGGCTGCTGGAGCCGACCGGGGCCGGGCCGGCCGCTACTCAGGCTTCCGCGGCCGAGTCGGCCACTACCGGAGGGCGCTGACCTCAACGCCCGCAGCCGGGATCCGGGCCAGCCCCAGCAGCCGTGCCACACGGCGCTCTAGGTCAGGGCAGCGGCCTTGTGATGGCGAAGGGAGCATCATCATGGCAAATCAGCAGACACTGCAGGTACAGACCGAGACGCGGGGCGCGGTGCCCGAAGACATGGCAGGCTTCGCCGTGCACCGGGTCAGCTCGCTGTTGCGGGTGGCGTCCGAGCCGGTGCTGTTCGCCCGGGTCAAGCTGATCATGTCCGCGGACCCGGCGGTGGAGCGCCCGGCGGTCGCCGAGGTAAGTGCCGACCTGAACGGGCGGCTGGTCCGCGCCCAGGCGGCGGGCCAGACAATGCGCGAGGCGGTGGAGCATGCCTGCGGTCGGCTGCGGATCCGGCTCGAGCGCGCGGCGCGGAACTGGGAAGCGGTCCGGGGCGGTCGGCCGGCGGCCGGGCCCGGCGAGTGGCGGCACCAGAGCCTGTCGGTGCCGCGGCTGCCTTACTTTCCCCGCCCGCCAGGGGAGCGGGCCATTGTGCGGCACAAGTCCTACGCGCTGGCCCGCCAGACACCGGATGAGGCCGCCGCCGAGGCCGAGCTGCTGGATTACGACTTCCACCTGTTCACCGAGAAGTCCACCGGCGAGGACGGCGTGATCTGGCGGACCGCGGGCGGCTACCGGCTGGCGCTGGCTCACCGGCGGACCGGGCGGCTGGGCCCGGTCGACCCGTCGATCACCGTCAGCCAGAGGTCGGCGCCGCGCCTGCCGGTGACCGAGGCGGCCGCCTGGCTGGAGACTGCGGGCCAGCCCTTCCTGTTCTTCGTCAACGCCGGGACGGGCCGCGGCAACCTGATCTACCACCGATACGACGGCCATTACGGCCTCATAGCGCCAGCCGGCTGACCCTGACCGGGTCTCGCTTCCGGTCCTTCCGCGACCACTGGCGCCGCATCGAGCACGCTGCTGTCACCTCCCTGGCAGGAGAAGCCGTGCCGGCCGTGGAGCCGGACGAAGCTCGCCGCTGCCACGACCCGCACCCGCCTCAGGCCGTCCTGCTCCTTCTGGTACAGGCTGACATCTTCTCCGCCGTCGGCGGGATGGTCCGGGGCTGGTTCCTCAGCCACTTCCCGCGCGGCCTCGCCTTGAACGGGTAGGTTACCGGCCCGGCTGGGGCGCGAAGTGCTTCCCGCCGGACTACCTGGCGCAGGCGCGCGACGGTGACGATACCGGTGATCCTGCCCCCGCTCAAGACGATGGCGGCCAGGTCGTCGGCCAGTGGCGGGCGGCTGAGCAGCGGGGCAGCCGGATCGTCGGGGGCGGCCAGGTAGGCCGGCGGGACCGGGGCCATGACCTGGCCCAGCGTGGTGCTGGCCCGGCTGGCCGGCGGGACCCGGGCCAGCCTGATGGTCCCGGTGACCCCGGCCAGCCAGCCCAGCGCGGCCACGGCGAGGCCCGGCCCGCCCCCGGCGCGGACCGCCACGGCCAGCCCGCCGAAAATCAGCCCGGCGGCCAGGCTCGTCGCCGGGCCCGCGGCAGCGATCCGCAGCTCGGCCCGGGCGGTCGGCGGCTGGCCGCCGAGCTCGGAGACTCCGCCCAGAGCCCACAGCGTGATCGAGGTGACCGGCATGCCGTAGCGGCGGGCCACCAGCGAATGAGCGAGCTCATGGGCCAGCAGCGCGACCATGAACGCGGCCGCGCACGGCACGGCCACCGCCCAGTACGCGACCGTCGGCTGGTGCGGCGTCATCGACGGCAGGACCTGGCCGCCCAGCAGCCAGGCGATCATGATGACGATGACCAGCACGCTCCAGTGCATGCCGACCCGGATGCCGGCCATCCGGCCCAGTGGCACGGTCTGCTTCATCGCTCCCGCCGCCCTTCGCCGCCCCGTGCCTGGCAGGAAACCTGCTTGCTAATCTCCAGCCTCATGCGGGCTTATCAGGGCGGGCAGGGCCGTAGGTCACCTGCAGGGCAGGGCCTCATGCCCTGCTACACGTCGATGGTGATCCCGCATGACCACCGGCCCGCCGCGTCCGGCGCGCAGCGCAGGTCGTGCAGCGACGCCCCCTTCGGCGCCGCGCCGGTGATCTCCGCCTCACTCACGTCGGCCAGCGACAGGACCAGGACAACGCCGCCTTCCGGCGCCGGCCGGACGTCTGCCGCGACCGGGATCTGGCCATCGGCGTCCAGCCGGTAGATCACCTCATCGATGACCGCTACGAGCAGGTCCTCATCTGAGCCCGCGATGAAGCGCCGCTCGGCCGTGCGCCGTGGCCGCGCAGCCGTCACGACCGCGAAACCATCCACCAGCCCCTGCACCGCCTCGGCCAGGCACGACTCCCGCGTCGGCGCCCAGGCCTCGACGCGCAGGTCAGCGGTATGCGGGACGGTCCGGTGCCCGCAGTCGCCCGGAGCTAGCCGTTCCCTGAGCCGGGCCAGCTCCTCATCGACCTCCCGCGCGGGTGCTGATCTGATCCAGCTGCGCCTGGAGCTGCTCATCGTTCAGCGCGGGACCTGGGCCGCCCGGGGTGCCTGGCGTCAGCAGGTCATCGAGCGCAGTTGCCCGTGCCTGCAGGTCAGCCTCCTCAACCTCGGCGCGGCGGAAGGCCACGTCGGCGTCTGTCACGTCACCGGAGATCCCGGCGAAGGCCTCGGCGATACTGGCCCGGGCACGCGCCACGGTGTAGGCGGCCTTGATTGTTTCCTTTTGCATGCCGAACGCGTCGATCTTCTCCTGCAGCCGCCGCCCGGCCTCAGCCATCTTCTGTTCCTCGGCACGCAGCGCGTCCTGCTGCTCCCGCAGCCGGGAAACCTGAGCCAAGATCGCGGTGCGGCGGCCCAGCGCCTGCCGGGCCAGATCGTCCCGGCTAGCCAGCACCGCCTGTTCCGCCTGCTCGCTTAGCCGGTCCGCGGCTTGCTGCAGGCCGCTTGCCCGCAGCTGCGCCCGCGTGCGGCTGGCTGCGATCTCTGATCTGCCGTGGTGGACCTCGGCCAGCAGTTCCTGCAGCTGGACATAGGTGTAATCGACCAGCTCACGCGGATCTGCGGCGCGGTCCAGCACCGCGTTCATCTTGACCTTGTACAGTTCCGCGATCCGGCGCGCGATGCTCATCGGCATACCTCCACTCGCGCGCCGCGCCTGGGCCGGGCGTGGCTGAAGTCCCGAGGCCGTTCACGGTCTAGCCGCTGCCACGATCCCGGCCGTGGAGTGAGAGCACAATGGGCTTTGGTCCCAGCTCAGTCCGCAGATTGGTCATGAGCGACGAGATGAGGTCACCGAAAATCCTCGTGGTCTCCTGGGGCAGCATGGAGATCGAGAAGATCGGAACGGGCAAGGATTTCAAGCTCTACCCCGGCGGCGGCCGGGAATGGGACTGGAACGAGACCGGTACCCGGCACTCGCCTGGCATCCAGCCCGCCGACATGGAAGAAAGGAAGCTAACCGAACAGCCCGTAGCCGACACGCTCACGATATGGTAGGCCGTTCCGGTGGTAGCGGCGGGTCGGCTGATGTCGTCTCGGGGCCCTCGATGGCCGCCGGGGGAGCCGAGGCCGGGAGTTGTGCTTTCATCCGGGCCAGTTCGTCGTCCACGTCGTGGCCCGCGGTGAGGGCGTCCAGCTGAGACTGCAGGTCGTCGCGGCCGCCGGGCAGGGTGGCGTCCTCCAGCGCGCCGGAGGCCAGCAGCTCATCCAGCGCGCCAGCCCGGGCCTGCATCTGCTCGGTCTTGTCTTGTGCGCGCTGGACGGCCATGCCGACGTCGCCCATCTCCTCGGAGATTCCGGTGACGGCCTCGCGGATGCGGGTTTCGGCCTCGGCGGCGGCGTAGGCGGCCTTGATGGTCTCCTTACGGGTACGGAACCCCTCCACTTGCGCCTGCAGGCGCTGCGAGGCGACGGTGAGCTTGTCCTGCTCAGCCTGCAGCGAGGCCTGCTGGCCCTGCAGGTCGCCCATCTGCGACGTGACGGCCGCGCGGCGGGTCAGCGCCTCGCGGGCCAGATCCTCGCGCCCCGCGGCGAGCGCCTGCTGTGCCTGGCCCTGCAGCTTGGCTGTCGACTGCTGCAGCTGGGTGAGCTGCAGCTCAATGCGCCGGCGGCTGGTCGCGACGTCCGCCAGCCCGCGGCGCACCTGCTGCAGCAACTCCAGCTGCCGCTCGTAGGAGTAGTCAAGCATTTCGCGGGGATCCTCGGCGCGGTCCAGTGCCTTGTTTGCCTTGGCCCGGAACAGCATGGCGATCCGGTGACTGAGACTCATCCCGATCCACGTCCCTTCGACCGGCCACAGGCCACCCCTCGATCGTATGTCTGGGAGCGCCGGCGAGGCGAACGTCTCAGCGCCGAGGGCCTCCGGAACGGGTTCTGCGGCGGCACCGAATTGGCGGCCCCTCTGGGATTCAGCGTGGGATGCCAACTGGCGCATTCCTGATGAACTTCCAGGAGATCGAAACCGCGCTGCGCGAGCGCATCCCCCTGACCGTCCTGATCTGGCAAGACAACGCCTACGGGCCGATCAGATGGACGCCTACCGGGCGCGTCGTGCTGGCTTCGCGAGGAGGAGCAGTTCATGGGCGCGCCTGGCCGCTTCCTCGGGGCTCGTGGCTCCCGGCTCAGCCATCGGGCCGCCCTCGAGCCCGTGCGCCAGCACTTCGACCGCCTCGGCCAGTGCCTCCACCTGGGCCTCAAGCTGGCGCATGCGCCTCTCGACCGCGGCTATTGCCGCGGACTCTGACTCTGCGACCTCCCTCATGAACGCCAGGCTGGCGCGGCCCGCTACGGGTGGGCAGGGGCTTTCGTCATCAGGC
>Ga0335081_10009930_pt1 | contig 15341 bp, 12 predicted proteins | sample Lox_Sample_35_FD_206713 | JGI IMG/M metagenome (GOLD analysis project Ga0335081, IMG submission 206713) | Soil microbial communities from Loxahatchee National Wildlife Refuge, Florida, United States - Lox_Sample_3.5 | ecosystem: Environmental > Terrestrial > Soil > Wetlands | place: USA...
CGGCCGTTCCTCTCGGAGCGGGGCGTTATCACGACGCTCGTCCTGTTCTCGCTCGCCGTCGCGATCGGCTACTTCGCGTTCGATCCCACCTACTTCGAGGGATACGCGGTGCTCGCCGGCCTCGCGGTCGCGATCGGAGCGCTCGTTCTCCTCGCGTTCCAGCTCCCGCGCGCTTGGCTCGACCCGCCCACCGACGCTCCGACGCTCTCGCCGCGCCGCTTCGGGTACCTCGGGGCCGCGTACGCCTCGGGATGGGCGTTCTTCTACCTGTTCGCGCCGCGTCTCATCCCGGTCCCGGCGGTCGTCGTGGCGGGGGAGGTCGCGACGGGCGGCCTCGCGCTCGCGGTCGTCGTGCGGTCCATCGGACGGACCCGCCACGAGCGGCATCTCGTGATGCTGTCGGCCGGCCTCCTCTCGTGGTTTGTTCCCTGGGCGATCGTGATCACGTTCGTGCTCGGGGACTACCTCGTCGGCTTCGTGGTGTTCGCCGTCTTCTTCCTCGTCTACCGGCTGGCGCAACGGTACCCCGACGTCACGCTCCCTCCGCCCGCGGCGCCCCTCCGAGGGTCGGTGGATCCGGGCCGTCCGAGCTGACGGCGACCCCCCGTGCGTACGGCGAAGGACCGCCGGCGGGTCCCGTTGGTAGGGGCGCTAACGGGGCGGCGGCCGCGGGAACGATCGTCGCCCGAGCACGGCGCAGTAGACCGGCAGTCCCCCCCGCACCGACCGTCCGGACGCCCCGGGCCGATACTCGGTGTGCAGGAACAGGAAATCCTCCTCGAGCGCCGCGGCCGCCTCTTCGACCGAGAGCCGGTGCGGCGGTCCCTCCTCGCCGCGGAACTCCCGCGCGACCCACGACAGGACGAACGATCGGCGGGGCCGGACGACGCGGGCGATCTCCTTCGCGTACGCCGGCCGGAGGTCCGGCGGCAGCGTGTGGAAGCAGCCGATGTCGATCGCTCCTCCGAAGTGGCCGTCCGGGAACGGGAGGCGAAGGGCATCGGCGACCTCGAAGCGCGCCGTGGAGCGCGCCTTCGCCGCGCGGGCGCGCGCGGCCTCGACCGCGGCCGGCGCGAGATCGATGCCCGTCACCTCGAACCCCGCGCGGGCGAGGAAGAGCGAGTTCGTTCCCGCGCCGCAGCCGACGTCGAGGAGGCGCGTGCCGGGGATCCAGCGCTTCGCCTTCACCGCCTCGGCCACCCAGGGATACGGGGTCGGGGAGAACCACGGCAGCCTGCGGTAGGGGGTCGACGCGTACGTCTCCGTCCATCGGCGTCGGTGCTCCTCGGGCACTCCCGGGCCCGTCGACGATTTCGGCCGAGGCATGCCGGGGCCGAGGAGGGTCTCCGTTGAATAAGCTCCCCGCCGGCCCGGGTCCCACCGGATCGCGAACCCGACCGTTCGGCGGTCGGCTCGCCCGGGGGTATCGGCGCCGCCGAGCAGCGGAGCGGGCTAGCCTTCCTTGACCTCGTGGACCTCGTCCGCGAGCAGCCCGTGGGCCTCCTTGTGCACCCGCGCCGCGGCCTCCGGGTTGGGGGCCTCGACGAGGCAGAAGATCTTGCCGCCCTTCTCGTCGACCCAGTAGCTCTTGAAATTGACCCCGTGCTTCGACTGGACCTTGAGATCCTTCGCATGCGCCTCGGCCACGGCGGCGGCCGTCACGCCCTTCATGTTCCGATGCTCGTCCATGTACAGCGGCATCCTTTGGAGGAACTCCGTCCGAGTATATCTGGGAACCGCGGAGCGGCGACCGCCGCTCTTGTCCTGGGTCGCTCGAATCCTGACCGCGCGCGGTGCCTCTCTCCCCGGCACGTACGCGAAGGGTTGGGCCGGTGGGGGGGTTTTCTCCCCACCGGCCCGGGTCGATCGGGCGGGCGCTGGGACGGCGGTCCGCGCCTCCTAGGGCGCGTTCTGGAGGTGGCCGGGGAGGATCGACCCCATGTAGAACCAGGCCGCCACGAACGCGAGGAAGACGAAGATCGGGAACCAGACGGTCACGAGGTAGAAGCTCGCCGGGAGCTTGAACGCGCCCGAGCCGCTGTCCGCCGACCCCTCCGGCGCCGGGGAGGATCGTCCCGAGAGGCTGAACGGCGTCCACTTGGACCCGGGATGATCGAGGTACCAGTCCACCGCAAGGGTCGCGGGGAAGGCGAAGAACCCGGCGGCCGCGTAGGCGAGGTAGAGGAGGAACGTCTCGAGCGGGTCCTTCGTGAGGCCGAGGACGCCCGGTGAGACGAGGGTCGTGTACCCCCAGTAGCCGTACCACGCGGTGGTGATCCCGGCGACGAGGGCGAACAGCCCGGCGTACTCGAGCCGCAGCCCGAAGTACGCGACGATCGCGTAGACGATCGTGACCAGCGCGAACAGCATCAGGACGTCGCCGAAGAAGATGTCGTAGGAGCCGAGCCCATCGGACAGCAGGAACGGCCAAGCTATCTCGGTGTAGAGCCCGATCACGAGCGCCGAGAATCCGATCATCCCAACCGGGACCGCGGATCCCTTGAGGACGGCGCGGACCGCCTTCGGGTCGTTCCGGTAGATCGCCATGAACACCCGCAGCGAGGTGTACGTGAACACGCCCGCGGCCGCCAAGATCAGCGCGACGATGAAGCCGAGATCATCCACAAACGGCGTGAACGCCATTCTCTTTCCTTCCTTGGCCGGTCACCGGCCTCAGGCTCCCTGTATTCGTTCGATGGATAAACTCCCCGTCGAACGGAATCCACCGACCGGGACCGCATCCCGGGGCCGCCTCCCGCCCCCCGTACGCCCCGCGGTTTGCAACGTCAAGGCACGTCGTCCGCGATCGGCCGGCCGCCTCCGTCCGGAGTCTGCTGGGGGAGGCGTTCCCCGGGTCGAGGCCGTCCGACCGTCAGCGCTACCTTGCCGCGTCCGGTGCGGGGTCATGTGCCATTCGGACGAATCAAGAGCGCCCGCGCCGCCGCGTCGGGGCCCCGTCGGCCGACAGGAGCGGCTCGAGCTGGTCTCCTCCGATAGAAACCGGTACCGGGCGTTCACGGCCGAACCCGCGGCGCCGCCGTCCGCCGGGGTCGTGATCCTCCCGGACGTGCGCGGGCTGCATCCGTACTACGAGGACCTCGCGGTCCGCTTCGCCGAGGCCGGCTTCCGTGCAATCGCCATCGACTACTTCGGGCGGACCGCCGGCACCGGCGAACGCGACGAGACGTTCGACTGGAAGTCCCACGTCGCGCGGACGACGCCAGAGGGGATCGCGCGCGACGTTCGCGCGGCGGTCGACCGGATCCGCGACTCGGCCGGAGCCGACGCCGCCCTCCCCGTCTTCTCCGTCGGATTCTGCTTCGGCGGGGCGGCGTCGTGGCGCCAATCCGGCGAGGACCACGGGCTCGCCGGCTGCATCGGCTTCTACGGGGGCCGTCCGATGGAACGGGTCGGCGCCGCCATCCCCCGGATGCGGGCCCCGCTCCTCATGCTGCTCGCGGGCGAGGACCGGGCGACCCCCGCCTCGGAGTTCGAGGAGTTCGCGAGCCGGGTGCGTGCCCGGGGGATCGAGGTCGACTCGCATACCTATCCCGGGGCGCCGCACAGCTTCTTCGACCGGTCGTTCGAAGAGCACCAGGCCGCCTGCGCCGACGCGTGGGACCGCCTCCTCCGCTTCATGGAGAGGCACTCCCGGCCGGACTGACCGCACCGGGGCCCCGCGCCGGGATCGAGTGCGACCTTCACTCTAGTTCATTCGTCCTCGATACCCCACCGATACTACGGTTTGGGGTACCCGAGCCGAGCGGCCCCAGTGCCATCTCACGCGCAGGGTCGTCGAGCGCGAACAGTACGCCGATCTCCGTCTCCGCCCACCGAAGGACATGGGCGGCCGGTAGGACGCCGGCAGCCTTCAGCGTCACCGGATGCACCTCGATCGCCTTCGTCCTGCCCGCGACGTGCTCTTCGCCACTGAGGAACAGCCTGCCGCCCTCCCCGCAGTCGCACCCCCAACAGGGGTCCACGAGGTTGAATGACCACTAGCCCCGGATGACCGTGACGCTGTAGCCGCCGGACAACGTGCCCACGCCGAAGTACACGTAGCCCGAGGCAGGCGCGTATGCACTGACGATAGGGAGATTGCCGGCTCCCAAGTTCGTCACGACCGTGTTGTTCTTGGCCGAGATGACCGTGATGTTACCCGTTCCGGAGTTGCCGACGAAGACGTAGTCACGCCCCGAGTCGTAGACCGCCGCGTTGGGCTTCGATCCCGTCGCCACCGTCGCGACGATTCGACCCGAGTTGGCCGCGAAGATCGTCACGACGTCGCTGGCGGCCCCAGGGACGAAGACCGTCTGGTGAGCAAGTGCCACGACGGGCGCTTGGGGATTCTTTCCGGTCGCCACGGATCGGACCAGCGTGTTGGTCGACCCGTCGAAGATCGCCGCCTTCTTTCCTGTGCCCGGAAACCAGGGACTGAAGATGAGACCCGTCGAGACGTAGACCCGGCCGTTGGCCGGGTCGAATGCGAGGCCGTTCGTCGAGCTCGCTCCCGCGATGGAGACGTTTGCGACGACCGAATTGGACGATCCGCTCACGACCCAGATGGTGGAAGAGCCAGCGAGATAGATCTCGTCGGTCAGGTTGTCGTAGGCGATTCCCCAGTTCCACCAGGGATCGGCGCCCTCGACGATATTCGCGACGATCGTGTTCGTAGTCCCATTGACGACGGTCACGTTCGCATTCGCCGTGCCGATGAAGACTTCGCCGTTCCGACTGTCAGCAACGATTCCCGAGGGGCGGCCGGGGAGGCCGGAGAGAGTCGCAATCACGCGATTCGTCGCCCCATCGATCACGCTAACGTTGATGGAGTTGTAGTTCGCCGTGTACAGGTCGCCGTTCACCGGATCGTACGCGATGGAAACGCAATAGTCCCCGATCGGGATGCTCGCGATGGCGCGGTTTCTCGTCGTGCTAATGACGGTCAGGTTGTCGGCCCCGCCAAACCCGCACACATACAGATCTCCGTTCGCCGGGTCGTAGGTCATCGCTTCGGGGTAAACATCGACGGGCACGCTGCCCACGACCTTTGGGAGCGCGAGGGGAGCGGGCGTTCCTCTTGCAGCGCCGAGCGCCGAACCTCCGACCAGAGAGTGGGGTGTAGACGGGTGGGCCGTGGCGACGGAGGCCGCTCCGCTCGTCAGAAAAAGGAGCACCGCCAGGAGGGCAGCGATTCGAGGAGAGCGCCGAGAGGGCATGGCGCGTGATATCCCTCACCCCACTTAAAGGGACGACAGTCGTTCTCACCTCGATGGACGAGCGAGCCACCACAGGCAGGGCACGAACGCTGTGACGCGCCCTTCGCCCCCTCCCGAGGAATGGACCGGAGCCGATCTCGAGCGGGCCCGATCGACCGCGATCTCGACGACCGGGGAGCCGAATCGACGTCGTTGAAACAGACGCGCCCTTGGGGGGGACTTGACGGGAGCGTCGTTTGCGTCTCTGTGCTCGCTCCACGAAGGGGAGCGACTCGATCCTTCGTTGCTCTCAATCGACCTACCCAGATCCGACCGAGGCGACGTAATGCTCCATACAGGCGTTCTTGCCGGACCGACGTTTGTCACTCGACTTCGGCGCGCCGTGCAGTGGGAGGTCGTCACCATGGAGACGGGCATCGAAGGTCGTGGCGGGAACCACGTGAGTCAAGGAAAGGATCCATCTCGTGTCCAAAGTCAGCCGACACTCGACGGGAAGTGCTCGGCGCGAAGCGATCCTGACCCACGTCGACCGTTTACGCGTCTGCTGGCCCCCGAGGTCGCCGTTCCCGCCTCCCGGATGTCCTATCCGCACGTGATTAGCATAGGGTAGAGGGCATCCTCCACGGGTCGGGGCAGCGAAGCGACGCGAGTCCGCGAAGGTCGAACCCTCCGCCCCAATCCAGGGCCTTCCCCGCCGGCGGTGGGACCGCGCGCGCGTCGCGCGAGGGGGAGCGATTCTCGAGAGGACCGAACTCGAGCCGGACGACCCGTCTTTCCGTGGCCGAGCCGCGACTCCCCCGGGTCCCGGGCGGTCTTAAGTAACGGGCGGGGGAATGCCGCTCCCTTGGGCGGCGCCATGGAGCGACCGATGCGGCTGGGGCGGACGATCCTTCTCGGGGCCGCTCTCGTAGCGGTCCTCGTCTCGGCCGGCCTTGCGACGGCCGCGCGGAGCGGAGGGTCGCCGGCGTCGACCGCGTCTCCGTCCACGGGCCAAGCCCTGGCGGCCCCGCACCCCCAGGCGATCCTCGCGGTCCCGGCCGCGGCGGGGCCCGCGATCTACTCGAGCCACTACTGGGCCGGGGCCTACTACTCGGGCACGAGCCGGAACGTGACGCAGCTCGCGACGACGCTCCACGTCCCCGACGCCGTCCCCTCCTCGAAGGAGTTCTACTACGTGCTGCTCTCCGTATGGGATACCGCGGGGTCGTACGACCAGATCGGCTTCACGAACGACTTCGGCAGCTGGGGGTTCGCCTACTCCTACACCTCCGCCTGCGCGGGGACCTACTACTACAACCCGAACCAGGCGACGCTCCACCGGGGAGAGTCGTACACCTTCTCGATGGGGTTGAGCGCGTCGGGGAACCTCACTTTCCGGGTCGCGCAGGGCAACTCGACGGTGGCGAGCCTGACGAGGTACACCGGCGGGACGGGGTTCCTGGTGCAGGGCACGTACAGCTGCTCCGCGGGTACGTACTACGACTACACCGACTACGAGGAGGTGTACTACAGCGTTCAGCAGATGCCGTCGTTCGATCTCGAGTTCCAGGCGAACAGCGCGGGCAACGTCTCGGTCACCGCGTGGAGCTCGATGGGATCGCCGCCGGGGGGCGGCGCGATCCACCTCGCCGGGCCGATCGTGGACATCCAGAACGAGGGGTTCTGGCTCGCCTTCGCCGGTACCCGCGATTCCGTGAAGGTGCCGAGCGGGACGACCGGGCTCAACCTCTCGGTGGTCGTCCACCGGGCCTTCGCCGGGACGAACGTCACGCTCTCGGCTTCCGGGGGCGGGTCGGCGTTCGGGTTCACCTTCTCGCGGTCCAGCGGCGCCCCGTCGTTCGCGAGCGCCATCGACGTGGCGTTCGTCGCCGTCTCCCCGAAGGTGACGTACACGATCACGCTCGAGGCGACGGACTCCGGCGGGAGCTTCACTTACCTCACGCTTCAGATCTACGAACGGTAGCCGGCCGGACGCCCTCGCCCGGTCGGGGCCCGAAGTCCGACGGGGGCGGGGGGAGGCGGGCGTTCCGCTTCGCGGACGGGGGGATCTACCCGCCGCTCCCTCGGCCCCCGGCCCTCCCCGGGGGGAGCGGGATCACAACACCGAGAGGCGGACGGCGTCGAGCTGCGCCGTGTTGGACCCGGTGTCCGTGCCGCCCACGAAGTAGAACCCGCCGGAGGAGGCGGTCTCCTCGCTGAGCGCGACGAAGTCGGAGCCGGTGTACTTCGAGTCGTTCGCCCCGCCGCCCCAGTACGACTGCACGTCCGTGAGCCCGCGCTGGGTGAGGGTCGCCGTCGAGCTCCCCACCCGGAAGACGAACTTCGCGAGGTTGAGGACGATCGAGGAGGGCGCGGGGTACGCGCCGAACACGGCCATGCCGTAGGGCAGGGTCGAGCTCGAGTTACCGAACGCGCCCGTGAGGGTCTGGTAGATGTAGAGGTACCCGCCGGCGGTCTCGATCGTTAAGGGGGACGACGACGACCGGATCTGCGCGCCGGCGAAGTAGACCCGCGTTCCGAGCACGACGGCGGAGTCGAACTCCCCGCTCAGGCCCGACGGGGGCGAGCTGGACGGAGAGGTAAGCTGCAAGAGGGCGCCCGACGAGGTGTTGAGGATCGCTGCGAACGGCTGGCCCGAGGTCGAATTGGCGACGACGATCGTTCCGGCGAGATACAGGAGCGTCCCCACGGACGCGACCGATTCGACCGTGACCCCCGACGGGATCGAGGCGCTGTAGTCCGCCGCGGCCGTGAGGGTCGCGGGATCGATCGCCACTAGGTGGCCCGGGGACGACGCGAAGAGGACCGACGCGTTGCCGGAAAACAGCGTCCACGGTTCGCTGGCCGAGAGCGGCAGGCGGACCGTCGAGGTGTTCCCCCCGAGGGTGACGCGCTCGTAGAGGCTCCGGAACGTGGTGTCGTTGATCCATTGGACGAGGAACACTCCGCCCGCACCGGCGATCGAATTGGGATAGGCGAACGTCGGGACGGTCTGGGGGATGTCCCGGCTCCGGTTGTGGAGCCCGTCGAAGAGGACGAGTTGGTAGAGGCCCGAGTTCAGCTGGAGGGCGGCGAGGGCGTCGGTCCCGGTCGAGGCGAGCGAGAAGACGGCGGACGCGTTGGGGAACTTCATCCACGCCGTCGCCGGATGCGCGGAGAGCGGGTGGACCGGGGCCGGCAGGCCGAACGCCACGCTCACCGCGCCGGGCAGAACGAGGGTAAGCCCCACCGCCGCGATCAGCGCGGCGCCCAAGAGCGTCGGAGAGGTGCGGATACCCAGTACGCGGCGTGGCGGCACGCCCGGCCACCGTGCCGCGCCATATAGCTACTGCAGGTTCATGGCTCGTACCGACGCGCCCGGGTGAGAACTCCTCGAGGTGCGTCGTAGTTCGAGTGCTTCAAGGGGAGCCCGACCGAGGTCGCGCGGAGAATCGGGATGGGTCGGAGGACCGTGGTCAATCGGCGGAAGAACGGCGTATGCGCGACGGGGAAGGAGCCGGGTGAGCAGAGACAGAACGAAACTGAGGTCTCACCACCGGCAGGAGCATCCGGCCGAGCACCGCGAGTTCAGGGCCGATCAGAAGTCCAGACGGGGGGCTCGTGATTCGCCCAGTCAGTGGCCGGTGGAACGAGACTTCCGCTGACACCACCTTATGGCGACCGCCGCGGACCCCGTCGGAATCGCCACTATCAGGATCCACAACAGGAGGTAGGGAGATCCGGTAGGGTACCACGCCTGCCAATCGTTGCCGAACACCAGGGAGAACAACGCGATCCCCGAGACCACACCCGCCCCCCCCAGACGTCCCGGCCAGCGACCTGGGTCAGGTATCCCGGCTACCTCTCGGACCAGAACGGCCCCGAACGCGAACGCCGCAACGACGACACCGATAGTCCCTACGCCGGGTGACCACGACCAATCCGTGTACGTCGACTGACCGGAGTACGCTGCGCAGCTCGGGCAGTTGGTGCCGGGGGCATACGCCGCGGGTCCCAGGGCGAGGAGCAGGACGGAAGCGACTGCCGCAAGACCGACGGCCGCGACCGTGGCCCCCTGGGTCAGGGCGGGCACCGACGCTCGGCGGAGACCGAGACCGAGCCGGAGTATCGCCACGACCCCTGCGACGATCCCGAACGCCAGGTCGGCCCAGAGGGCGATGTCCAGATCGAGGGTCGCCTGCGGCGGGGGAGTTGACCCGGGCTCGAGGACCGGCGACTGGAAGTACTCCCCAGGCGGCGCGATGGAGAACTCCTGGGTCCGGGGGTTCGAAGGGTCCCCCGGGAACCAGTTGTGGAACGTCCAGAGGGGCGCCACGAGTCCGGTGGCCAGGCCAATAGTACCAATCCCCAGAAGGGCGAAGAGGATCAACTGTCGGCTCGACGGCCGCACGGGTTACCCGAAGGAGCTCGGGACTCTAATGAGAGCGACCGGGCGCTTACGGCCCCCGGTCAGACCTCGCCCTTGCCTGCGCCCCGTCGCTTTCGCAGGCCGGATGACCGAGAGGCGGCGAGTTCCACGGGCCGGAGGGTGCGTGGATTGGATGCCGTTCGGCCCATGCGTTCCGGGTCGCGCGACCTCCGCCCATGAAGGCCCCAATCCCGAGCGGACCCGACTCGATGCCCCGCTACCGCAGCGCTCGCTGCAACATGTCGAAGGTCTCGCCCCCGTACTCCTTGGAATCCCTCCTCGAGCGATTCGACCCCGCCGGGGAAAGACCCGGTTGCGAGGATCCTCACGAGGACGGTCGCGCGCGTCCGAATCGGAGCGAGTCGATCCGTCGGGCGATGTAGGGCGGTGAGAACCCCTGCGCGCTGGAGAGGATTACCTGGGCCCGGCGGAGCTCGGTCGAGTCGGAGGGGGGTAGACAGCTCTTCGCGAGCTTCTGTCCCTCGACGTCAGAGATCGCTCGAACACGGCGGACCATGCTCGACGGGCATACGATGCTCCGGCCGAGCTCTTTCGGTCCGACGGTCGAGGTACCTGGCTAGAAACGGCACTCGGCGTGCCAGGGGCGGTCGCAGGAAGCAGGTCAGTTCGGCTGATTCGGTAGCTTGGCTGGGCTCTCGACGCCGGGCTTGACGGCCCGTGACCTTTCCGGCCATGGAGGGGTGTCGTTTCGAGCCTTGGTGCTGCTACCCCGCGGAAGACATGGGGGGGCATCCCCCTTCACTCGAACCTTCCGATGGGTGGGGTCAGGTTGGCCAGCCCGACCCTGCCAACGCCGACGAGGGCCGCTCGGCCCGGCCGTGTCAGGAACGTGAGCGACTACCGACCTTGTCGAATCTGTTCGACACGCCGGTTGATTCTGCCAAGCATCAAACGGTAGAGCACAAGCCTCCATCTCCCAGGTCGGTTTCTATAGAGGGGACTCGCGTAGAATTCGGCGGGATCGTCGTAAGCGCCTTGATCATCGGTGACAGCGGCCATCTGAACGAAACTTTCGGTATCAAGATCGAGGCCGGTCGCCGGTTCTCCTTCCGTTGGCATCGCGACCGAGAAGCCGGTCTGCCAGTTCCGGCGCGCAATCTCAGCGAGCGCCCCGTGCTGGAAGCTGGAGTCGTTGATGTAGGCGTCGATCCTCCGCCACCGACCGTCGACCTCCACCTCAACCCACGAATGCGATATCTTCGCCGGCATGAGCCAATAGGTCGGACCGGTGAAGATACCGCGTTGAATGTTCTTGCTGATCAGCGAGAAGTGGATGCGCGCCGGAATGCCGACTGCCTTGCAAAGCGCCAAGAGGAGTGTCCCCTTCGTGTTGCATTGCCCCCGGCTCGTCCGGATAGTATCGGAGGCTTTCACTAGGTCGCCGGCCGCTGGGAACTGAAACTTGATGTCGTCGTGCACGTACGCGAACAGCCGTTCTATCTTCCCCCTCGGGGTAGATTCTCCCGCCGTCAAGCGGTCCGCCACCTCGCGGACGAGCGGGTCTTCGAAATCTGCCAGATGCGCTACCATCCGATCCCTCGCCTCAGCGAGAGGCAGCTGAGCCCTTGCAGAACTCGGTGGATGTCGAGCTCCTTATACCTGACCTCAATCGGTTTCCACGAGGAGCACCGCCGTGGGGCCGCCTCCCGAGGATTCTTGGTGATCAGGAGTCGGTTCCGGGACGAATGCTGCGCGACCGGGAGCTGAAGGGGGGCGCGCGCGGCCGATGACGGGACCGCGATCAGCGCGCGGGAGCCGCTGGTTGCGCCGACGCCGGGGTAGAAGGATCGCACAGGTGCGAGACGCGTCGCTCGCTCGAGAATCACTTCTTCTTCTTGTGGACCTCTTTGTGTAGGGCGTCTACGACGTCGTGGAGCTTGTCGACCTCGGCGTGAATCTTCTTGTGGATAGTATCGACTTCCTTGTGGAGCGCGTCGAGCTCCCGATGCAACGCCACGAGTTCCTTATGCTCTCCCGTCATGAACGCCCTTGCCGCCGGGATGAACCGGTGGGTCTTGAATGCTTTGCCTAATTGTTAGGTTCGCGAACTCAGATCCGTTCCGATCGCGAGCCGAACTTCGCCTCGGCGCCGACGAAGCCCACAGGCGCAATTGAGGCGATGCGTCACCCGCACTTGAACGATCACGCGAACCAGGAGGCCGTGTGGCGGGACGCTGCCAAGGTCTCCGGCGACGACTTCTCCTCCGCAGTACGCTCGAGCCCGATGTCAGAGGGAGCGCCCCATCGCGGCTGAATTGAACGTGGTGACCCAGATGAGTTGGCGAGTCCTGGGTCGCCTCCAGGGGAGGTGAGCTGTCGATCCCCTTTGCCCTCGGACTCATCGACCGCCAGACCGGAGAAGGCCAACAACCCTGTCGCGGCGAAAGAGCCGTACCAAGACGGACTCGAAGGCAATGTTGCGAGAGGCCGGGCCAGAAGATTTCGCCCATTCAAGCAGAGGGCGCCGAGGGCAACATGCAGCAGTTGGACACTGATCCGGAACAAGCCGGACCGCTCTTCGTAGGATGGAAAGAGTCGCGACCGGGGTCGGACTGAACGGTGGCCGAGTCGCCCGCACGAATCGCCGAATCAACGGCCCCGGGGGCTCCATGATTCGGGTGAGGGGGGATGCCCCCGCGGAAGGCATGGGCTCGGCCGGATTCGAACCGGCGGTCTTCGCTGTGTGAGAGCGACGTCTTAACCGCTGGACTACGAGCCCGCGGGAGGGCGAGCCGCCGGGGGAATAAAGTTCACGCTACGCCAGCCCCAAGAGGAGCGGCAGAACGAGTCCGGCGGTCACCGTGAGGACGAGGCCCGTCGCGAGCGCCGGCCCCGCGGCGTCGGGCCCCCCGTGCCGGATCGAGGCGTAGAGGGTCGTATCCATCGACGTCGCCCCGCCCGCGGCGGCGATCCCGGGGCCGCCGAGCCACCGGCCGATGAGCGGCGCCGCGACGAGCGTGAGGCTCTCTCTAAGGAAGTTCGTGAAGAACGCGATCAGCCCCGCTGCCGGACCCGCGTGGTCCGCGACGAGCGGTCCGGCCAGCGTGTACCAGCCGAACGCCATCGCGGTCGCGAACCCCGCCGCCGGCGAGAGCCCCGCGACGACCACGAAGAGGATTGCCACCACCGGCGCGGCCGCGGCGGCCGCCGCAATCGGGACCCACGCTCCCTTGAGAGCCCCCCAGCCGACGTGCAGGTCGAACGCGATCAGGGCGAGGAGCGCGTAGAGCGCCCACTCGATCCCCGGGGACCAGTCGACGTCGAACCGCCCGAGCGCGAAGTACCCCACGACCACGCTCGCGCCGTAGAGGTACTCGACTGGTACCCGGCGAGGGGCCGCCGTTCCTTCCGGGGCCGCCGGCGCGGGAGCGCCGCCCAGCAGCCGGACGAACACGAGGGTCACGGCGAGGAGGACCCCCACGAACAGCGCGGACACCGGGAGGGCGAGGAGGAGGCTCGGCGGCGGCAGGCGGGCGAGCGACCCGCCGAGGAGCAGCAGGAGGACGACCACGGTCCCGACGGTGGCGCGCTCGATCCACGGCGAGCGCCACCGAAGGAGCCGGCCCGCTCCCCAACCGCCGGCGAAGGCGACGTAGAGGAACGGGTCGAGCGCCACGGAGAGCCGACGACCGGCGCGCGCCTACGCGCTCCACGCCGACAGCCCGGGCGGCGCCGGCGCGCCGCGCCCGAGCCAGAGCGTGTCGTCGCGGGCCGGGCCGAAGCTCACGTACTCGACCGGCACCCGCGTCTCCGCGGCGATGTACTGGAGGAACTCCCGGAGCCGCGCCGGGAGGGCGTGCGCCCCCTCGCGGCGCAGCCGCTCCCGGAGGCGCTCCGTGAACTCGGGCCAGCCGGGGAACTCCTCGTACGTCGGCGTCACCTTCGCGAGGTCCTCCGCGAGGGTCGGCGGGTAGTCGGTGAGCTTCTCCCCGCCCGGCGCGGTGTATCCGACGCAGACGGGCACCTTCTCGAGCCCCCCGAGGACGTCGACCTTCGTCACGGCGAGGGACGTGAAGCCGTTGAGCCGGCTCGCGTACCGCAGGAGCACCATGTCGAGCCACCCGCACTCCCGGGGCCGCCCGGTCGTCGCCCCGCGCTCGCCACCGGCGGTGCGGAGGTACTCCTCCATCGCCCCCGTCGCCTCGGTCGGGAACGGGCCGGCGCCGACCCGGGTCGAGTACGCCTTGAGGACGCCGATCACGTCGTCGAGCTCCTGGGGCGGGAGGCCGCTCCCGACCAGCGCGCCCGCGGCGGTCGGGTGGGAGCTCGTCACGTACGGATAGGTCCCAAAGTCGACGTCGAGGAGGGCGGACTGGGCCCCCTCGAGGAGGATGTTCTCCCCGCGCGACGCCGCGTCCCACAGCATCGGCTCGGTCGGCTGGATGAACGGCGCGAGGCGACCGCCGATCTCGGCGAGGGAGCCGATGAGCGCCTCCTTGTCGGGGAGATCCTGCAGGTGGCCCTTGCGGTCGTAGAGGAGGTTCACGCGCTCGCGGAGCACCGCGGGCCGGACGAGCTCGCCCATCCGGATCCCCCACCGGCCGTACCGGTCCTCGTACGCGGGGCCGATGCCCCGCCGCGTCGTGCCGAACTCCGCGCCTCCCGACGCCCGGGCCCGGACCCCCTCCTCCCACGCGTCCTCGAGCGCGTGGAGGGGAAGGATCGCGTGCGCGCGCTCGCTCACGACGACGGAGCCCTTGAGGAGGTTCCGGCCCTCGAGGTCCCGGATCTCCTGCTCGAGGGCGGCCGGATCGAGGACCATCCCGGGACCGCTCACGCCCGTCACGCCGGGCCGGAGCACCCCGCAGGCGAGCTGGTGGAGGACGACGCTCGCCTCGGGGAGGTGGATCGTGTGGCCCGCGTTCGGGCCCCCGCCGGTCCGGACGACGTAGCGGGCCTCGGCGGCCAGGTAGTCGGTAATCTTCCCCTTCGCCTCGTCGCCGAACTGCGCCCCGACAATCACGCGGACCGTCGTGGTGTCGCCCCCGGCCCTCCGGAGCGGCGTGGGTAGATGGCCCTTGTGCCGCTCCGCGGCGCGGCGCGTCCCGCGCGGCCATAACGGTAAAGAGGGTCGCCCGGGTCCGCGCCGAAATGGTCTCCCACCGGGCGCAGGCCGTCGAGATCTCGGGCATCCGCAAGATGTTCGAGGCGGCGCCCCCGAACGCGATCAACCTCGGGCTCGGCGAGCCGGACTTCGAGCCTCCGAAGGAGGTGATCGACGCGCTCTGCGAGGCGGTCCGGTCCGGGGCGAACCACTACGGACCGTCGGCCGGGCTCCCGGCCCTCCGGGAGCGGCTCGCCGAGCGGTACCGGGACCGGGACGCGGAGACGACGCGCGAGAACGTCATCGTGACCGGGAGCGGGTCGGAGGGGCTCCTCTCGACGGCGCTCGCGCTGTACGACCCGGGCGACGAGGTCCTCGTGCCGAACCCCGGGTTCGTCCTGTACGCGCCCCACGCGCGCCTCGCCGGTGCGACCCCGGTCCCGTACGAGCTCAGGGAGCGCCGCCGGTTCCTGCCGGACCTCGACGAGCTCGAGCGGCTCGTGACCGAGAAGACCCGGGCGATCGTCGTGAACTCCCCGTCGAACCCGACGGGCGGCGTCTTCCCGGCGTCGGTCGTGGAGCGGATCGTCGCCTTCGCCGACCGGCACGACCTCACGATCGTCTCCGACGAGGTGTATGAGGAGATGGTCTA
>Ga0335081_10009932_pt1 | contig 15338 bp, 16 predicted proteins | sample Lox_Sample_35_FD_206713 | JGI IMG/M metagenome (GOLD analysis project Ga0335081, IMG submission 206713) | Soil microbial communities from Loxahatchee National Wildlife Refuge, Florida, United States - Lox_Sample_3.5 | ecosystem: Environmental > Terrestrial > Soil > Wetlands | place: USA...
CGGCGTCTACGCGCGCTCCGACGCCGAACGCGGCGTGCACAAGGCCCCGGCGAACGAGGTGCTGCTCGGCGCGCTGGGAGTCCGTTATCCGGTGAGCAAGATCTTGCAGGGCAGCCTGAACCCCCTCGGCGTGAACTGCATCCGCGCCTTCGCCGGTACGGTGAAGGTCTACGGTGCGCGGACCCTGGCCTCGGACCCGCAGGGCGACCCCGAGTGGACGTACGTCAACGTGCGCCGGCTAGTGAACTTCCTGCGCGAGTCGATCGACCAGGGCACCCAGTGGGTGGTGTTCGAGCCAAACGCTGCGGACCTGTGGTCGAAGATCCGGCGGAACGTCAGCTCGTTCCTCACCGGCGTGTGGGCCACCGGCGCGCTGCTCGGTGCGACCGCGGACCAGGCGTTCTACGTGCGCTGCGACGAGACCACCAACCCGCAGGAAACCCGCGACTTGGGTCAGGTGGTGACTGAGGTTGGCTTGGCGATCGTGCGGCCCGCCGAATTCGTCGTCTTCCGGCTGAGCCAGTGGGCCGGCCCGGCGCAATAGGGCCGTGACGGCGATCGGCGCAGCCCCGGGCGTCTACCGGGAGGACCTGTTCCCGCCGCTGGTGCCGAGCCTCGCGGTCGGGGTGCCTGTCTTCATCGGCCTTGCCAGCCAGGGAGACGTGAACGTGCCGCAGCAGCTCACGCTGTGGACGGAGTTCGAATCCGCGTTCGGCACGCCGTCCGGATACTTGGGGTCCGCGGTCTGCGGGTTCTTCGAGAACGACGGCCTGCTGTGCTACGCCGTGCGCCTCGATGACACGGTCACCCCGGTCGAGAGTCTCCGCGGCGGGCTGGCGGCCGCGGCCGGCCTGGACGTCGACCTGGTCTGCGCGCCCGACATCGCTGGCACAGCGGACACGAGCGCGATCCCGGCGCTGCAGGCCGAGGTACTCACCCACTGTGAGGACGTCGGCGACCGCCTGGCCATCCTCGACGGCGTCCTGACCAGTGAGCGTCACGACGTCGAAGACCAGCGCACGGCCCTCTCCGGTAATGACGGCGCGCTGTACCACCCGTGGCTGTGGGTGACCGGGCAGGACGGGCAGCCCTGGTACGTGCCGCCCTGCGGCCACGTGGCTGGCGCGTACTCGCGCAGCGACCAGCGGGTGGGCGTGCACAAGGCCCCGGCCAACGAGCCGATCGAGGGGGTCCTTGACCTGCGGGTCAATCACACCGCAGCCGACATCGGCGAGCTGTTCCAAAGCGGGGTCAACTGCCTGCAGGCACAGCCCGGCCGCGGCATCCGGATCTGGGGCGCGCGGACGCTCAGCGCGGAGGTGGCGTGGCAGCAGGTTAGCGCCCGGCGGGTGTTTCACACCCTCAGCCGCTGGATCGAGCGGTTCCTGACCGACCTGGTGTACGAGCCCAACGACGTGCGCCTGTGGGTCCGGATCATGCGAGAGCTGACGGTCTACCTCGACGGCCTCTACTCGCGAGGCGCCCTGCGGGGCCGGACCGCTGACGAGGCGTTCTTCGTCAAGTGCGACACCGAGACCAATCCGCCAGAGGTGGTCGCCGCGGGCACAGTCGTCACCCTGGTCGGCCTGGCCCTCGCCGCACCCGCCGAATTCGTCGTCGCCCGGATCATCCACGGCACCAATGGTGTCACTATCGCAACGACAGGAGCCTGAGCATGCCCGACCGCGTCGATCCCTATAGCTCATATAACTTTGCCGTCGAGCTGGACGGCGTCACCCGGGCGGGTTTCCGCGAGTGCAACGGACTGGAGAACAGCCAGAACGCCACCGAGTATCGCGAGGGAACCGACAAGAACCAGGCCGTCCGCAAGCAGCCAGGGCTCGTCACCCACGGCGATATCACGCTTAGCCGGGGTATCACCAGTGACCGCAAGCTGTGGGACTGGCGGCAGAAGGTCGCGCAGGGCAGCACCGAGCGGCACGACATCTCGATCACGCTGCTTGATCACCTGGGCCAGGCGAAGATCACCTGGAACCTGTTTGACTGCTGGCCGCGCCAGTGGACTGGTCCCAGCTTGAACGCGACCGCCGACGAGGTGGCAGTCGAGCAGCTGGTGCTCGCCTGTGAACGGGTCGAGGTCGATCAGTGGAGCTGACCGAGTTCCCGTTCGTGCTCCCGCAGGGGCTGACCGACCCTGACGGGACCGCGCACCGAGACGGCGCGATGCGCCTCGCGACCGCGTTCGACGAGATCGAGCCGCTCAAGGACCCGCGCGTGCGCACCAACCCGGGATATCTGGTGATCATCCTGCTGGCGCGGGTGATCATCCGGCTCGGCGGCCTGCAGCACATCAACACCCGGGCGCTCGAGAACCTGTACGCCGCGGACCTGGCCTATTTGCAGGACTTCTACCAGCGGATCAACGGCAATGGGCACAGCCGACTGCAGGTGGCCTGCCCGCACTGCTCGGGTGAGTTCGAGGTGGAGGTGGGCCTGGGGGAATGACGCGCTACCCCCCGGACCGGCTGCACGAGGAGGTGGCGTACCTGTCCTACTACTTCCACTGGCCCTACCAGCAGATCATGCAGCTTGACCACCGCGAGCGGCAGCGCTGGGCCGGCGAGGTAGCCAGCATCAACCAGCGGCTCAATGAGGAACGAGGAGCGAGACGATGACGTCGACCGGAGTACCACTGGGGCTGAGCTGGGTGCCGTCCGCAATCGGCAACTGGGCGCCCGGCGTGCGGCCGCTGGAGCCGTTCCTGACCTTCAACTTCGCCGTGGAGATCGAGGGGCTGCTGGTCGGCGGCTTCAGCGAGGTAGACGGCCTGGAGAGCGACGTGCAAGTTGAGGAATACCGCGAAGGCGGGGTGAACGGCTTCGTGCACAAGCTGCCCGGCCACACCAGCCACGCCAACCTGGTGCTTCGGCACGGCCTCACCGCGGTCAGCTCGCTGTGGAACTGGTACGACAACGTCACCCGGGGGGTGATCTCCCGCCGCAACGGCACGATCATGCTGCTGGACCGGCGGCAGATTCCGGTCATGTGGTGGAACTTCCGCAACGCGCTGCCGGTGCGCTGGTCTGGGCCGTCGCTGAACGCCTCCAGCGACCAGGTGGGGGTCGAGGCGGTCGAGCTGGTCCACGAGGGGCTGTCCAAGCCGCTGCTCGGGCAGGCGGCCGCGCTGGCCCAGGGCGCCATCCAGATGGCCGGGCTGTAGTGCCGCCGATGCCAGACTGGCCGCGGGCTGTCGACCCGGGGCTGCTGCTCCGGCTGCTCCGGCGCGCGGACCGGCCGGGCCTCAGCCGGCCCGGCCAGGTGCAGCGGATCGTCGCCCGGCACCTGGGCATGACCGCCCGCCCGGCGCTCGCGGACCGGCTGTGCGCCCGGGGCCAGGGCGTCGGCGACGCGCAGGTGCCGATTGTCCATGCCCGGCCGTCGGCGCCGCCGGAAGCCTCGGCGGGCCCGGCCGCGGCACCGCCGGCCGCACCGCTGGTCGTGCACCTGACCGAACGCGTCGAGGTCCGTATGCCGGGCACGCTGGTCACCACGGCAGCGCCGGCGGCGGCGACGCCGCCGCCGCCGCGAGAGCAGGCGCGCGCGCGCATCCGGCCGGAGGCTGCGCACGAGCAGGCCGCGCGAACTGTGAATAGCGGGGTTAGCCTGCAGGCGGCGGACGACCCCGCGGACCGGTCGTCCCCGCGGTCTCCGGAAACGCTGCGCTCCGGACAGGCCGCGCGTTCCCTGGAGACCGCGCCCGCTGCGCAGGCGGCGCCCGTATCGCAGGCGGCGCCCGTCCCGGCAGTGCTGCCCTCGCTGCGGCCCTGGGAGCAGCCGCCGTCCGCCGGATCGCCGTCCCCGGTGCTTCAGCAGGTCGCAGCTGCCCGCGCTGATGGCATGCCCCCGGATCCTGCCGCAACGGCCGTCCTCCCGCTGGTCCGCGGCCGGCCTGCCGAGCCCGCGGCGGCACCGGCTGATCGGCTGACCAGACGGCCGGGAGCTGCTGGCAGCGAAAGTCCCGTCCGGGACACTGCCCCCGCGACCGTGCCAGTCGTCACCTCCTCGCGGGTGCCGCCCGAGGCTGCGGCCGCGGCCCTGGTGCCGCTGGCCGCCATGGCAGCGACCACGCGTACCGGCCTCCCGGTCGTGCCCGAGCAGCCCTGGCCCGGGGCGCTGAGCCCGGCCGCGGCCCAGCGGCGCCCGCCGCTGCCCCTGGCTGCCGGGCCAGTCTGGCCGCCCGCGGCACCGGCGCCGGGCACCTGGGCCGGGTCACCGCTGGCTGCCCCCGCTGTCCCGGCCGCGGCGGCCCGGGCAGCCCGCGCACCGGCGTTGCCGAACGGCCGGCCGGTCCCCGCCACCCCGCGAGCCGGGGCCGGCCTCGACCAGGCCGACATCGACCGGCTCACGGACACGGTGCACGCCCGGCTGCTGCGGCGGCTGGCGATCGAACGGGAGCGGCGTGGAGGTGCGCGATGACCATTAGCAAGGCGCGGCTGGCATCCGGGCTGCTCGGCCTGGGCGCCGGGGGCGGTGCGCTGGAGCGGCTGACCATCACCTACGAACGGGGCCTCGATCCCATCGAGGCCCTGTTCAACCCGAACGAGATCAGCCTGTCGCGGTCGGTCGCGTGGGAGCATCAGCGCCGCGCGCGCCAGGGCGATGAGGCGTACTCCGGATCGCACGCGAGGTTCCGCTACATCGATGCGGAGACCTTCTCGATCGAGCTGTTCTTCGACACCTACGAGTCCCGGTCCGGCCAGTCGTGGGGCAGCGCTATCGCCACGGCGCTCATCCCCGCCAACCCGTTCCAGGGCAGCCAGGCGACCGACGTGCGGCATCACACCCAGAAGCTCGCCATGCTGGCGGAGGTGAACACGACCCTGCACCGCCCGCCTATCTGCCACCTGGCCTGGGGCGCGTTCGACATCTTCAGCGGCGTGCTGACCAGCATCGGCCAGCGGTTCACCCTGTTCCTCGACGACGGGACGCCGGTTCGGGCGACCGTGTCGTGCAGCTTCACCGAGTCGGTGTCGGCAGGGCGCGCCCGGGCCGGGGAAAAGAACTCGGCGGACGTCACCAAGACCCGGCAGGTGCGGCGCAACGACACGCTGCAGAGCCTGGCCGCGGAGGAGTACAACGACCCCGCGCTGTGGCGGCACATCGCGACCGCGAACGGCATAGTAAACCCGCGTGACGTGCAGCCGGGCACCGTGCTCACCATCCCGAAACTGCAACCCTGAGCGCGCCCATGCCGAGTACCGACGTCGCAGACGCGAGCATCCGCGTCAACACCACGCCGCTGCCGCTGGCGGCCTGGTCCGACATCCGCTCGGTGACCGTCCAGGAAGACCTGGACGCCATGAGCATGTTTTCAATCGAGCTGTACAACTGGGACGACCAGCTGCTGCGGTACCCGTGGTCGGACTCGCCGCTGTTCGCCGTCGGCAATCAGCTGCAGATCTCGCTTGGATACGTCGACGACGTACATCCGGTGATGCTCGGGGAGATCACCAGCCTGGAACCACGGTTCGCCGGCGAGGAGCTGCCGACGCTGACGGTTCGCGGCTACGACCATCGCCATCTGCTCGCCAGGGGCCGCAAGACGCGGGCCTTCAAGCAGATGTCCGACAGCGCCATCGCCAGCCAAGTGGCGCGAGAGGCCGGGCTACGCGCGAACGTGACGAACACCGGCGCCGCGCTGGCCCACGTGCTGCAGAGTAACCAGAGCGACTGGGACTTCCTGCAGCAGCGCGCCCGACTGCTCGGCTACGAGATATTCGTCAGGGACAAGGTGCTCTACTTCCGGCCGCCGCAGCACACCAGCGCGGCCACCATCACGTTGCGCATCGGCGCCGACATCAGCGAGTTCAGTCCGCGGCTGACCGCGCAATCCCAGCTCGCCGAGGTCACGGTACGCGGGTGGGATGTCAAGCAGAAGAAGGCGATCGTCGGCCGGGCGTCGGTGGGACAGGAGACGACCACCCCGGGGGAGGGCGAGTCGGGACCGCTGGCGGTGCGGCAGGCATTCGGCCGGGCGACTGCGGCCAGCGTCGATGTGCCGGTGCGCAGCGTCGCCGAGGCCGACACCATCGCGCGCGGCCAGTTCAACGAGCTGGCTCTGGAATACGTCCGCGGCGAGGTGATCGCCGACGGCCGCCCCCAGGTACACGCCGGCACCGTGGTCGCGATCGAGGGCGCCGGCGAGCGGTTCAGCGGGGACTACTACGTCACCTCCGTCACCCACACGCTCATCGGGGAGCGTGGCTACCAGACGACCTTCGCGGTGGAGAGGAATATCGCCTAGATGAGTGTGCTCTCCGACCTCATGGGGCCTGCCGGCCAGGGCGACCGCTTTTACGGCGTTGCCTTCGCCATCGTCACCAACAACCAGGACCCGGAGGGGCTGGCCCGGGTGAAGGTGGCATTGCCCTGGCTGGGTGACCAGGCCGAGAGCGACTGGGCGCGCGTGGTGACGCCGATGGCGGGCCCGGAGCGCGGCGTGTACTTCCTGCCTGAGGTGGACGACGAGGTGCTTGTGGCATTCGAGCAGGGCAGCCCGGCCGCACCGTACGTCCTCGGCGGGCTGTGGAACGGCAAGGACAAGCCGCCCGAGTCGAATTCCGACGGCAAGAACGACCGGCGGACCATCAAGTCGCGCAGCGGGCACGTGATCCGGCTGACCGACACCAAGGATCAGGAACAGATCGAGATCATCGACTCCAGTGGCAAGAACAGCATCGTGATCAGCACCAAGGACAACAGCGTCACGGTCAGCGCGAACGGCGACATCACGATCAAGGCGGGCGGCAAGCTGATTCTGCAGGCCCAGGACGACCTGATCATCAAGGGCAAGGCCGTGACCACCGAGGCCCAGGCGGACCTGACCATCAAGGGCCAGGCCGTGACCACGGAGGCCAAGGCTGACCTGACCATCAAGGGCCAGGTAGTCAACATCAACTAGGGGCGGAAGGGGAGACAGCATGGGCCAGCCGGCCGCGAAGCAGGGCGACCAGATCACCGCCACGGACACACACATCGTGGTGATGCCGAACGGCGCGACCTCGCCGCTGACCTTCCCCTTCGCCGGCCCGCTCAGCGGCGGGCTCAGCAGCGACGTGAAGATCATGGGCAATGCCGCTGCGGTCGTCGGCAGCACCGCGGACAACACCCCTCCGCACCTGGCGCAACCGAACACATTCCAGAAGCAGCCGAGCAACAAGGGAACCATCCAGTCCGGTAGCCAGACGGTGAAGATCAACGGCAAGCCCGCGGCGCGCAACGGGGATCCTGCTGTCACCTGTAACGATCCGGTCGACCTGGCAGTCGGCACCGTCAAGGCGGTGGGCACGGTGATGATCGGATGACCAGCGGCGACTTCCTCGGCCTTGGCTGGAACTTCCCGGTCACAATGGGCGCGGGCAGCCAGATCGCGCTGGCGCCGAGCGCCGAGGAGGGCATCCGTCAGTCGATCTGGCTGATCCTGTCCACGGCTCCGGGCGAGCGCGTGATGCGCCCGGATTTCGGCTGCGGGATCTCCGACCTGGTGTTCGGCGTGAACAACGCGGGCACGGCGAACGCAGTCGCTGGCGCGGTCAGGGAAGCGCTGTCGCAGTGGGAGCCGCGCATCGACGTGCTGGACGTCTATGCGGCCCCAGACCCCGGACGCCCCAACGTGCTGCTGATCGAGATCGACTACCAGGTCCGGTCTACCAACAGCCGGTTCAACCTCGTCTACCCGTTTTACCTGGACTGACTATGCAGCCGCCATCGATCGACACCCGCAGCTACGCCGATCTCGTAGCCGAGACGGAGCAGCGCGCGCAGCAGGTGAGCGCCTGGCGCCCGCCATCCGAAGGCCAGTCCGATCCTGGAGCGGCCCTTATCCGCATCTTCGGCCGCTTTGCCGAGCTGGTCGTGCAGCGGCTCAACCGCGCGCCCGAGCGGAACGAGCTGGCCTTTCTCAACCTGATCGGGACCTCGCCGCTGCCACCGCGGCCGGCGCGGGTGCCCCTCACGTTCAGCCTCGCCAGCGGCAGCCCGGTCGACGCTGCAGTCCCGGCAGGGACGCTGGCCGGCGCACCGCCGCTGCCTCCAGACACGGACGACGTCCTGTTCGAGACCGAGCGCGACCTCGTCGTCACCCGGGTCGTCCTGACCGACGTCGTCGTCAGCGACACCGAGAGCGACACCTACAGCGACCGCAGCGCGGAGGCCGCCGGGCAGGCGGACGGCCCGTTCGCCGCCTTCTCGGGCGACCAGGTCACCCCGCACCACCTCTACATCGCGGTCGCGCCACGGTCCGACCCGAGCAACCTCGCGCTGGAGCTGGCCTCGCCCGACAGCTGGCAGTGGCTGAACTGGCCGATCACCTGGGAGTACTGGGACGGCACAGGCTGGCAGCCGGCCACGAGCAGCGCGCAGGTCACCCAGGGCGCCTGGCGGGTGACGCTGTCGCAGCTGCCGAAGCTGCCGGCCTACAGCGTCGACGGGGTGGAGGGCGGCTGGGTGCGGGCGCGGCTAGGGCTGCCGCTGCCCCCGGGCACCGTCGGCACCGTGCCCGATTCAATCGCGCTCGGCAGCCGCGACCCGCAGGACTTCGCCCCCGGGCTGACCGTGCTCACCGAGTCGGCGCCGCGGTTCTACCTGAGCGCCGCTGAGGACTTCGGCGCCGGCGCGGCCCGGGTCCGGCTCCGGTTCCGGCTGGCCACTCAAGGCGCGCCGGGCCCTCCGAGCGCCGGGGACCTCCAGCTGACCTGGTCTTACCAGGCAGGCACCACATGGGTCCCGCTGGGGCAGTCGAGCACGAGCGCCCGGCAGGTCGGCCCCAACCCGTTCGAGCTGACCGACGGGACCCTCGCCCTGACGCAAGACGGCGAGGTCAGCTTCCACGCTCCGCTGAGCTGGCCCGCCCCGATGTACCGGACCCGCACCGGCCGCTGGCTGCGCGTCGACGTCACCGCGGGCGGGCCGTACCGGACCCCGCCGCAGATCGCTGACATCCAGGTGTCGCACGACTGGGAACTGCCCCGGGTGACCGGCATCACCACCGGCGGCGCACCGGTGCTGGCAGCCCGCGGATACAACGACTTCACCTATACCGACCAGGTCGCGACGCCGTTCGCGCCGACCGCAGACACCGAGCCGGCCCTGTACCTGGGACTGGGCCGGCCCTTCGATGACCGGCCGACCTCGGTCTACCTCCAGGCCGAGCCGCCCCGGCCGGAGGAGGTCGCCGCCGACGCGCTTGCCGAGACCGACCCGGCCGCGCAGGCGGTGCTCAGCTGGGAATACGATGCGCCCGACGGCGCCCGCCCGCTCGGGGCGCGGGACGAGACCCAGGGCCTGAGCATGAGCGGGCTCGTCTCGTTCGCGGCGCCGCGGGACCTGACCGAACGCTCTCGCTTCGGCAGGTCGCGCTACTGGCTGCGGCTGCGCTGGCAGCGAGGCACGTTCCCGCTGCCACCGCGGCTGCGCCGGGTTTCGCTCAACACGATGTGGGCGACGCAGGCCGTCACAGTGCACGACGAGATCCTCGGCTCCGGCAACGGCAACCCGGGCCAGGTGTTCACCACGGCGCAGGCCCCGGTGCTGCCCGGCCAGCAGCTCGTCGTGCGGGAAAGCGGCCAGCCGGACGAGGTCTGGGCGCTCTGGGACGCTCAGCCGGACCTGTACGACTCCGGCCCTCAGGACCGGCACTACATCCTCGACCCGCTCACCGGCGAGATCCGCTTCGGCGACGGCTCGTCCGGGCGCATCCCTCCGCCCGGGCAGAACAACGTCCGCATCACATACCAGACCGGCGGGGGCGAGCAGGGCAACCGCGACGCCGAGACGATCATCGAGCTGAAGTCGGCGGTTCCCTATATCGACGGTGTGACCAACCACGAGCCGGCCACGGGCGGCGCGGCAAGCGAACCTGTCGACCGGGCCGCCGGCCGCGGCACCCGGGCGCTGCGGCATCGCGACCGCGCCGTCACCGCCGCCGACCTCGAAGACCTGGCGACAGCGGCGTCACCCGCGGTCGCCAGGGCGGCTGCGGTGGTGCCCACCTTCAACCCGTTCAGCCTGTGGCTCGACCCGCAGGGCGCGCCTACCGCCGATCACCTCGCCGTGGACGCCGGCCGGGCGGGCGTGGTCATCGTTCCGGTCGATGCGGACACCGATCGGCCCACTCCGAGCCTCGGCCTGCTGCGCGAGGTGCAGAACTACGTGCAAGCGCGCTTCCCGGAGACGGCAGGCCTGTGGGTCGCGGGTCCGGAGTGGATCGGGGTGCGGGTCGAGACGACAGTCGTGCCCGTGTCGCTGGGCGAGGCCGACGAAGTGGGCGCCCGGGTCCGGGCTGCTATCGAGGGTTACCTGCACCCGCTCAGCGGCGGCTCTAGCGGCCAGGGCTGGGCCTTCGGCCGCAAACCGCACCAGTCCGACCTGTTCACCGTGATCATGGCGGTTGACGGCGTCGACGACGTGCGGGAGCTGACCTTATCGCTGGAACCGGACACGGCCGACCCGGACCGGCGGCTGGCGCTGCAGCGCATGCTCGGCCGGCCGCTGACCGAGACCAGCGACCGCCCAGATCTCGAGCGCGAGCTGCAGCGCTGGATCGATCGCGCGCTCGTCTATTCCGGCCAGCACGAGATCAACGTCGCGCCGTGAAGGATTGCTGATGCCCATCCCGCTGCCCAACCTCGATGACCGCACCTTCGACGACCTGACGCTGGAGGCACGCGCGCTCATCCCGGGCCTAACGCCCAGCTGGACCAACCACAACGTGAGCGACCCGGGCATCACGCTGATCGAGCTGCTGGCCTGGCTGACGGAGATGCTGCTGTTCGAGGTCAACCAGGTACCTCCGGCCCATACCGAGAAGTTCCTCCGGCTGCTCAATGGCCCCGGCTGGACCCGGCCGGATACCCAGAACCTCGACGCCGCGGCCCGGCAGACCGCGCTCGCGCTGCGTCAGCGGTACCGGGCGGTCGACGCCACGGATTACGAGGCGCTGGCGCTGGCGGCCGACGGCCGGGTCCGGCGCGTTCGTTGCGTGCCCGACAGGAACCTGGAAGCAGCTGACCCAGGGCAACGGCAAGCGGCAGCACCCGCGCACGTGAGCCTGGTCGTCGTCCCAGGGCGCGTCCCGGATCAGCCGGAACCGCCGCAGCCGCCCGACGACCTGCGCGCGGCGCTTTCTTCGTTGCTCGACGAGCGCCGGATACTGACCACCCGCCTCCACGTCGTCGGACCCTCCTACGTGCCGGTGCAGATCTCCGCGAACCTCGCACTGCAGCCGGACGCCCCGCCGGATGAGGCGCTGCAGTTCGCGCAGGTGGCGCTCGCGAGCTTCCTTGACCCGCTGGACGGCGGGCCGGACGGGTCGGGCTGGCCGTTCGGTCGGGTTGTTTCGGCAGCCGAGATCTACCCGGTTCTCGAGCAGCTGCCGCTGGTCGACTACGTCGAGGACGTTGCCATCAACGGCGCTGACCGGCAGGAGCTCGATGCGCCGGAGCTGCCACAGCCCAGCTCGAGAGGCCTGGCCGCCTACGACAACCGCGGGGTCCGGCACGAACAGGCCGCGAGCGCGCAGGCCGCGAGCGGGCAGGCGGTGACCACATGAGCAGCAGCTACCTGGATAACCTGCCGGCGATCTTCCGGCAGGACCCGTTCGCCGGTAACTTCCTGCAGGCGTTCGAGACCATGATCAACGGTCTGCAGGCTGAAATCGAGGGTGTCGCCGATTACCTCGACCCGATGAAGGCGCGCTCCGACTTCCTACCCTGGCTATCCGGCTGGGTCGCCCTGACCCTTCGTGCTGACTGGGACGAGGCCACCCGGCGCGGCTTCTTGCAGCAAATCGTCCCGCTCTACCAGCTGCGCGGCACGCGTGCAGGACTGGAGCGCATGCTCGAGCTCTACACCGGCCAGCGACCGGCTATCGATGACGCCTTCGACCAGGTGCCGTACTACTTCCAGGTCCGGATCACCTTGAGCGAAGCCGACCCGGACCTGCTGCGGCGCAAGCAGGACATTGCCAGGGCGATCATCGATCAGGAGAAGCCGGTGCACACATTCTACGCGCTGCAAGTCGCCATACCGACGATGCGCCTCGTGTCGGTCCATTTCCAGGACCAGGAGGAAGCGGCCGGGCGGGGCCGACCGCCACTGCTGATCCTGGGCACCAACACCCTGCTCGGAACGACTAGCCAGAGCCTGTAGAAAGGGGACCGGCATGGCCGCGAACTACGTGCTCCCGGACGTGGTGGAGAAGCGGACCCGCTTTTTCGACGGACAGTTCCTGCAGGATCAGGACTTCGTCGACGAGCAGAACTACCACGTGGACCGGCAGCGCCGGCACAATCGCCTGCTGCACGTCTGCGGGATCGCGGAGGGGCTGACCGTCTCGGTGCCCGCGGTGAACCAGGTAGCGGTTTCCCCCGGCACGGCGATCGACAGCGACGGCCGGCAGCTGGCGCTGGCTCAGGCTGCCACGGTCGACCTGCCCGCAGAACGGTTCAATGACAAGCAGGGCATCGAGCTGTACGCGGCCTACGCCGAGAGCGCGGAGGATCGGCAGACGGGGCAGGGCAGTGATGACTTCACGCGCTGGCTGGAACGCCCGCAGCTGATCGCGGTGCCGCCCGGCGACAGCTATTCGGGCAGCTTCCCGCCCGTGCTGCTGGCGACGCTGGCCATGGATGGCGCCGGCCGCGTCACGGTGGACGAGACCACGCGCAGTTACTCCGGGGTGCGGCTGCCCGGTCCCGCCGCGGACGCGCCGGCGCTGCACACCGCTGCCAGCGGCCTGGTCAGCCTGGCCGGCTCGCTGACCATTGACGGCAGCGTCGGGATCGGGACGACGGCGCCGTCCGCGCGGCTCAGCGTGGTACAGGCGGGTGTTACCGAGCTTGCCGGGAACGCGCAGAGCGCCGTGTTCCGCGCCACCGGGCCTGCGCTGGGCGCCACGTCGGGCAACGAGGTGGTGCTGAGCAGCACCGGCCTTGGCGTCGGCAGTAACAACAACATGAGCCTGGGGGTCCGGGCGCTCCGCACCGCGAACGGCTCGGACTGGTACTCGACCGCCCTCGGGCTGGGCATGGACGTGGACAACACCCCACGCGCCGGGGCGTCGCTGTTCCTGCACGCCAACGGCAACGTCGGCATCGGCACGGCCGCTCCGGGCGCGAAGCTGCACGTGACCGGCGGCGCCGCGCAGCTCGACGGCAACCAGAAGCTGGTGTTCACCGACACCGACACGAGCAACAACCTGAAGGTGCAGCTGTGGTCTGGGTTCGGCCTGGGCATCAACGGCGGCACGCTGTTCTACGCCTCCAATGGCCGGCACTCGTGGCGCGACAACGCCGGGACGAACGAGCGGATGGCCCTGAACACGGCGGCCAACGGCGGCCTGGCGGTCATGGGAACGGGCGCCTCGACCTTCGCGGGCAACCTCGGCATCGGGACGACCGCTCCGGCGGCGAGGTTGCACGTCGCCGGCGGCACCGCGCAGCTCGATGGCAACCAGCGGCTCGTGTTCACCGACACGGACACGAGCAACAACCTGAAGGTGCAGCTGTGGACCGGCTCTGGCCTGGGCATCAATGGCGGCACGCTGTTCTACGCCGCCAACGGCCGGCACTCGTGGCGGGACAACGCCGGGGCCAACGAGCGAATGGCACTGAACACGGCGGCCAACGGCGGCCTCGCGGTCATGGGTACCGGCGCCTCCGCGTTCGCAGGCAGCCTCGGCATCGGCACGACGAGCCCGGCGGCGAAGCTGGAGGTCGCTGGCGTTGGTGGCACGTCGATTGACTTGAGGGTCAATGGCCGATTGCAGTCGAACAACAACGATGGTGGCCTGTGGGTGGCGGCAGACCGGTTTGTCGGGGGTTTCGACACCAACAAGATCGGTTTCTGGAGCGCCAATGCCTGGCGGCTCGCGGTACTGAACAACGGCTACGTCGGGATCGGCACAATGGCACCTTCGGCGATGCTGACTGTCAACGGTGACCTGACCTTCGCGGCCGCGCCCACCACCATCCGCGCCGACGGCGGCCGGCTGCACATCACCGGAGGAGAGATCCTGTACCTGCTGAACAAGAGCGGCGTCGTCGTCGGCAGGGAGTGGGGCGGCAATGGCAACGTCACGGTCGAAGGCAACGTCGGCATCGGCACCGCCATCAACGACACGAGCAATCAAAGACTCTGCGTGTCGGGGACCACGTGGCTCAGGGGCGACACCTTCATCACCGGCCGTTTCGTGATGCAGATCAACGATACGACCTGGTGGGGAATCAGTCCCAGAGAGAGCCTCGGAGTCCAATGGGCGGCTTATTACGGCACCGGTGGCCCCGATACTTCCGACGTTAGCCTCAAGGCCGACCTGCGGCCTATCACCCACGCCCTGGGCATGGTGCGAATGCTCCAAGGCGTGCGCTACCGGTGGGGTGACAGCGGGCTCAAGTACTTCACCCAGGGGATCGACCGCAACCTGTCCGCGGGGCCGAACGCCACCGACGACCAAAGCGACCGGATCCGTGAGTACGAGCGCCGCAAGGCACTCAAAGCGCTGGCCGGTGACCGCCTCGGCCTAGTCGCGCAGGACGTGGAAACGGTGATACCCGAACTGGTCCACGAGGATAGAGATGGCTACAAGCACATTCGCTATCAGCATCTCACCGCGCTGCTGGTCGAAGCGATCAAGGAACAAGACGCGACGGTGTGCGCGCTATCGGCACAGGTTGCCGCGTTGAGCACCAGGCAACCTGACTGGGCCGTGCGGCGAGGAGGGGGCACAGAGCATGCGTGAACAACTGGAGCAGCGCGTCAGCGAGCTCAAGGCCGAGCTGGAGAAGGGCCAGCAGATGCTCGCCGAGCTTGAGGGCAAGGAAGCGGCGCTGCGGCAGACCCTGCTCCGGATCAGCGGTGCCATCCAGGTGATCGAGGAACTGCTGGCGGCCGACACCCCCACGCCGAATGGAACGGCGCAACTGGCAGCAGCCACTCCGTGAGGCTCGACGTTACGGTCGTCCACGCCTGCCAGCGTGCCGGCCCGGTTCCAGTGGGGCCGCGCCTTGACGCCGAACAGGTCCGCACTGCCGGGATGTGTCCAGCCGGGACCGGGTCCGGTCCACGATCCGGTCGAACAGGTCCTCCATCCGCCCGCCCGACCGAAAGAGCAGGTTGCGGCTGTATTCGGCCTGGTAGACCGAGTAGCCGTAACAGAACCCGCTGCGGCGCTGCTCGTCGGAGTCCAGGCCGAAGCACAGGCAGGCCGAATAGATCCACCGGTCGCAGACCTGGCCCAGGCGCCCTATGGCCGCCTGCTGCGGCAGAGAATCTGCGACCTGGGCCAGGCGCTGCGGCTCCGCGATGCCCGTAAAGCAGTT
>Ga0335081_10009933_pt1 | contig 15337 bp, 16 predicted proteins | sample Lox_Sample_35_FD_206713 | JGI IMG/M metagenome (GOLD analysis project Ga0335081, IMG submission 206713) | Soil microbial communities from Loxahatchee National Wildlife Refuge, Florida, United States - Lox_Sample_3.5 | ecosystem: Environmental > Terrestrial > Soil > Wetlands | place: USA...
CGCACGTGCCCCGGCTGCAGCCGCACGCCCGCCTTGCAGGTGACGTTCAACACTTCGTCCGCCTCCTGCACGGTCAGCGTCAACGGCTTCTCGCAGAAAACCTCCTTCCCGGCGTGGGCGCACGCCTTGATGGCCGCCCCATGGAATTTCGCGGGCGTCACGATGGCCACCGCCTGAATGTCCTTCCGCTCGACGAGCGCCTCGATGCTCGCGTACGCGTGGTCGATTTCCAGTTCTGCGGCAACCTGCCGGGCCCGCGCCAGATCCACATCCGCCACTGCGATGAGCTGCGCTTCCGGAATCAGCCGGCGAATGTTCTCCGCGTGCCGCTTCCCCATCGTGCCGACACCCACCACGCCCATCCCGAGCTTGGTCACGATTTCCTCCGCTTGGAACTCGCGCCGGGATAGCGGATGGCTACCGGCCTCCGCGTCTTTGCGGATCGGTAAATAGCATCAATAATCGCGATGTCCCGCATTCCCTGTTCGCCGTCCGGCTCCGGCTTGCGATTTTCGCGGATCGATGCGGCAAAAGCGTCGAGCTCCAGCGCAAACTCGTCGATGGCTTTAAACTCTTCGCCGAACCACTGACTCCCGATTTTCCCGGTCAACCGCCGGCCATCCTCAAAAGCAAAGGCTGGTGAGAGGCAAGCCCATCCTTTCTCTCCATGCACCTGAAGAAAGGACGTGAGCACTGATCCCCAGCTCGACGTTCCTTGGAGCACCAGTCCGCTCGGAAAATTCAAACGGAACGTAATGCCCTCCTCCACTTCTTTGAACCGCTTCCGGTCGCGGCTCCATTGAAACGCTGTGGCTTCGACGGGATCTTCATTCACCAGCCATCGGCTCGTGTTCACGCAATAGACGCCCAGGTCCATCAAAGGCCCGCCACCGCTTATTTTCCGTTTGAACAGCCACGCCGGTGAATTGTCGCCCGCGGGCCGAAATTCGGTGAACGCCGTGTGGATGATATCCACGCGCCCCAGGTCCCCGCTGGAGACTATCTTCTTCAAAGCCACGCTGCCCGGTTCGAAATACTTCCGGTACGCCGTCATGAAAAAGACCTTGTTGTCGCGGCAGGCTCGGACCATCCGGCGACATGCCTCGACGGTTGTCGCTAGCGGCTTCTCGCAGAGCACGTGTTTCTTTGCGCGCGCCGCCTCCACCGTGTATTTCTCGTGCTCCCCCGGAGGAGTCGCGATGTACACCGCTTCCACCTCCGGGTTCTTTAGACACTCGGAATATTTTGCGTAACTGTAATGGTTCGGAGCGTGAAACTCGGCAGCCAATTTTTCAGCTTTCAACGGATCGCCGCTGACCACGGCAATCAATCTGGCGTTCTTGCTGTTCGCGAAAGCCGGCAATACCGCTTGCTGCGAGATCGCGCCCAACCCAACCACCGCGTAGCCCACGGGCTTCATGTCAGCTCTCCCGGTCGGCGCGGCTGAGTCCTTGACTGCGGATCGCGGGATGTTCAAGCCCGCGCAACTCCTCGATATTCTCCAGTGTTTTGAAAATGGCATCGACGATGGTGTCGATCTCTTCTTTGGCTCCCAGAAACAAAGAGTGCGGGAACCAGATCGATTCATGATAGGCTGCGCGTTCCGCTGCCGGACAGCGGTACATGTTCCGCAAATCGAGCGGCTTCTCGCGCCCCCAGCTCAGTGCCGGATAATCGCTCGCCTTCACCGGAAACAGCGAGCTCTTGTAAACCGGCTCGTAGAACAGCCCGTCACAGGGTATCCCCTCCAGTTGCAGGGATGCCACAAACGCCGCCCGCGGAATGTCCTTCGCCTGCTCGGAGAAGTATTTCAGCACATAGCAATACGGCGCGCTGCGCGTAATTCGTGGCTCGGGCTTCAGGAATCCCAGCCCGCACGTGCCCCGCAACCGCGACTCAAAGTAGTCGAAGTTCTCCTGGCGCGTTTTCTGCTGTTCTGGCAGCCGGTCCAGTTGCGGTCCCAGCACCGCCGCCTGAAATTCACCCAGCCGGTAGTTGAATCCGATGATCCGATGCTTGAACTGGTCCGTCACACTCGCGCGTCCAGCGTTGATGTACGACTGCACCCGCTCGAAGTATTCCAGGTTGTTGGTGATGACCGCGCCGCCTTCGCCGCACGTCATCAGTTTGCTCGATTGGAAACTGAAAGTGCCGAGGTCGCCGATCGAACCGGCACCTTGGCCGCGCCACATGCCTCCGTGCACGTGCGCGCAGTCTTCCACGACCTTCAGGCTGTGATTCTGTGCAATCGGAATAATCTCATCCAGATCCGCAAACCGCATTCCCAGATGAACGGGAAGAATGACGCGCGTCTTCGGCGTGATGGCCTGCTCGATCCGCCTGGCATCCATACAATAGGTATCAGGATCCACATCCACGAAGACCGGGACTGCATTCAGCAGCAGCACCGGTCCTACCGTGCCCTCCCAGGTGTAGGCCGGAACCAGGACCTCATCTCCCGGCTCAATGCCCACCGCAGTAAGCGCCGCCTGAATAGCGACAGTGCCGGTGTTCACGCACTGCCCGTACTTGGCGGTGTGAAATGCCGCGAACTTCTTCGCAAATGCATCGGCATGCTTGCCGGGAAACGGCTGCCCGCCCCAGTTGCGGTTGGTCAAAACATCGTCGAGCGCGGAGCGTTCCGCATCGTTGTAGACCGGCCATGGATCGAATCGTTTCTTCCTTACAGGCTCGCCGCCCGTGATCGCAAGCTTTCCCATTCGTTGTTGTTTCGCTCCTCTGCGAATTATGTGATTCTATCCTGAACTCGATCCTGCCGCGCCGGCCGGACAGCGCCCGTTGAATTCGCCGTCGCCGCATCGCATAATAGCCGCACGCAGGAGGATCGATATGACGAAGCGCGTTTTTCTCGCGGGCCTGCTCGGCGGGATCGCAATGTTTGCCTGGACATCCCTGGCCCACATGGTCTTGCCGCTGGGCGGCGCAGGAGTCAAAGAAATTCCAAATGAACAGGGAGTGCTGGCCGCCATGCACTCCTCCCTGGGCGAAGCTCACGGCTTCTATTTCTTTCCGGGAACGGGGCTGGCACCCGACGCCAGTATGCAGCAGAAGCGCGCGGCCATGGGCCAATACGCGCAGAAGCTGGCTGGCAATCCGTCCGGCATTCTGATTTACCACCCCGCCGGCGCCACGCCGATTTCGGCCGCGCAACTCGCCACCGAATTTCTCACCGAACTGATCGAATCGCTGTTGGTCGTGATCCTGCTCTCGCAGACGCGCCTCACGAGCTTTGCGTCGCGCCTCGGGTTCGTCATCGTGGCCGGAATGCTGGCCACGATCGCCACCAACGTTTCGTATTGGAACTGGTACGGCTTCCCCGCCACTTACACCGCCGCGTACATGACCACCGGGCTTGTCGGCTTCATTTGTGCGGGCCTCGTCGTTGCTGCGGTCATGAAGGAACCAGTGCCGGTGAAGATGGCGGCAGCGGCGTAAGGATGCAACGCTTGAGCTAACTCTCTCTCAGCAAGGTCCAAATCCATCCGATGAATGTCAGCACAAGGAATGGATACGCGAAGTAGGGTAACGGCGATGCAATGGGCGACAACGGTTCGCCCGAGAAAATCCTTGATGCTGCCGTGGCAAAGAGAATCAAGCTCGCAACTCCTGCCAGCCGAACCCAGGTAGGGAACACTGCGGGAATACTGATCAGTCCCATAGCCGTGGCCCACAGGGCTGTACCGGCCGCAAACGCCGGTACGCTTCCACCCAAACCAGCCGCCGTCCCGGAGAGCATGACGCCTTCGCCGATCGCAAACACTAGAAACCCTGCGGCAACGATGTCATTTCCCCTCCTGAAGAATTTCAAAGCCAGCAGACTGGCAGCCATCACCAGACCGGAGCTATCAATTCCCCACGAAATGTTTCGAAGGTTCGGTTGCGCGACCATCGTCCCGGTCATGCCGAACACCGCACCCACGCCTAGGCCAATGACGGCAAGTATGTTCAGCGAGCTTTTCATGAATTAGTCGCTCCAAGGCTCAATCACCACCTTCATCGAGTCCGGCGCAATCGCCTTGTGCACCGCTGTCTCCACATCGCGCAGCGGATACCTGTGAGTCACGAACTCGCGCAACGGATAGTGCCGCATATAGCGCGCCATCTGCCGCATGCTGGGCCCGTAGCTTGCCGGCTCCTCACCGCCTACGCCCAGAATCCGCGCGCTCTTCGAGCACAGGTGCCGGTGCGGGTTGATGCCAATCTCGCCCAAATCCGAAAAGTTGCCCGCCTCCACCAGCAGCCCGCCCAGCCGCAGCATCTCCAGCGACTCCGGAATAGCCTGCGGCACGCCCGCGCACTCGATCACCATATCCGCGCCACGACCGTGCGATAGATCGCGCACGATTTCCAATCGCTCCGCCAGCGTGGCTTTTCCCGCATTGATCACGTAATCCGCGCCCAGCCGTTTGGCGAAATCCAGCCGGTAATCCGACAGGTCCACCGCAATAATCGTCCCCGCGCCCAGCATGCGCGCCTTCATGAGGAAACACATGCCCAGCGGCCCCACGCCCAGCACCACCACGGTGTCGTCAAACAAAAACGCCTCGCTCGGAAACGCCGACATCTGTTTGGCGCGGTCGAGCCCAACGGCCACTGCCATCACCTCGGTGAGCACGGCCACTTCTGACGGCAAATCATCCGGCACACGCACCAGGAAACTCCCGGGCACGATGTAAATGTATTGCGACCACCCTCCAAAGATGTGCGGCGGATCGGCGGCGCTCAAGTTATTCCCGTAATCCGTCATGTTCTGGCAGAAATAGTAAGGAAAGTCGTGGGTGCAGTAGTAGCATTTGCCGCAAAACACGTTGGCACCCACCACGACGCGATCGCCCACTTTGAGCGGAATGCCTTCGAAGTCGCTGTACTTGCCATCGCCTCCGATAGCCGCCACCGTCCCCACGTTTTCGTGACCCTGGATGATCGGAAACGGAATCCTCTTGCCTTCACCCGTGCCCGAATACTGCGTCGTGTATCCCTGATACGTGTGCTTGTCAGTGCCACAGATGCCCGACAAATGCATCTTCACCAGCACGCAATCCTGCTGCGGCTCCGGCAGCGGGTACTCGCGCAATTCGTATCTTCCGGGTTCAACCAACGTGGCAGCCAGCACAGCGGACATAGCAGGGCTACTGTATCAGCCGGCAGCGCGCCGGGCAAACGCGGCTTGTAACCCTTACGGCTTGGTAAACCGAGCACGTCGGGGACTGGCTCCACCGTCCGTAATCGAGCCGCCCACAAGCCACCAGCCCGCTCGTCGTGGACGGTGGTGCCTGTCCCCTGGTGTACGGGCCCGCGCCGTCATTTTGATTCTCGCGGGTGTCGCGCCTCTCCGACAACGATGCTTAACTGCCCGCGGTCAGCCTCAGGCTGCGTCGTCGATCGCCACGACAATCCGTTTCCCGAGCGCCTCCAGCGCCCTGGATTTTCTCCGATTTCGTATCGTGATCCGGATCGAGCATCCGCCGGATGACCGTTTCGCGCACTCCAAGCCGCCGCGCCAGTTCGCTGTTGCTCACGCCCTGCTCAACCATCGTCTGATACAGCGCCAGCTTTCCCGCAATCCATAGCGGAACAGGAACCAGCCGCTGCCGATGCTTGAGCCGCGAGGGAGCAGGAATTTCAGATTTCTCCGCGATGCGAAACGCGAGCACACTCCCCAGGCAGTCGATAGCCTCTTCGACAGCCTCCGCCATATTGCGCCCGTCTGTGTGCGCTTCCGGCAGGTCCGGAAAGGCGACGAGCACTCGGCCGTCTGGGTCGCGCCGGAAAGTCGCAGGCCAGCAAAAGGAATGGATAGTAGCCATCAGCCTGTCCGCCGCAGTTCTTCCCGCACCACGCGCCGCAGTATGGCTTCCAGCGGCTCCTCAGCCCGCTCGATGTGCGCCCGCAGAGCCTGATTGATCAGGTTCTGATAACTCCCGCCTCCGGCATCATCGACCTGGCGCTTGAACCAGTCCAAACGTCGCCATCCAGCCGAATAGTGATCCGCGACTTGCCACGGGGGACCTCGATTACTGCCCCGCGCTTGCCTTTCGAAAAATCGTACGGCTTGTTCATCGCTTCTCCAACTCCGAGAACTGACTGATCCGCACCTCGCCATCCGGGAACACCGCACGAATTTCGAGCTTCCCTCCCATCGCTTTAACAAAATTTGCGAGCGTGCTGACATACATATCCGCCTTGCCCTCAATCCTCGATACAGCCGGCTGATTCACCCCGAGTGTCTTGGCAAGCTGCTGTTGCGTCAACTCCCGCGCGGCGCGCAATTCATCGAGCGCCATCTCCTGAATCAACTCGCGGTACCTTGCATCCGACCGCTTGCGCGCTTCAGGACTCATCTTTGCCTGAAGATCTCTGAAATTTCCCTTCCGCATCGCTTCCTTTTCCTTCCCCATCGCCAATTTCTTTCAAGCATTCGTCGTAAAGGCGATCCGCTATCGGCACGTAAGTGTCATACCATCGGTCGTCGCCGGTTTTGTCCCCTCCGACGAGAAGGATCGCCACGCGTCGCGGATCGAAGGCATAGAGCACGCGATAAGGTCGCCCCTGATGTTGAATCCGCAATTCCCGCATGTGGTCGTGTTTCGAACCCTTCACTCCGGAACTGTGTGGAAACCGCAACATCGGGCCCTGCTCCTGCAGAAGCCGGACCGACGCCGCAACGCTCACCTACTCGTCTTCGTTCAACCCCTTCCACTACGCTTCAAACTCGTCGGTGTACTCGACGATCCATTCCACATTAGGAATATAGCATATCGGGAATGTTCCTGTGCGTGCGGCTTAGCTGCTGTCAGGCAACTCGTCTTTACCTGGCTTTGAGAAAATCAGCACAGATATCATGTTCTCGCTAAAAACATGCAATCGAGCCGACGAATGCCGGGCAGAACTGTGTGCACTGCTTAGCGGCAAGTACGAAGGCGGGGTGCGTTGGGGTGCACTGCTCAGTTCCTTTGATGTTGTAGTTGAACACCACAAGGCCATCATCGGACTCGTCCGAGCGGGCCTGTACCGATCTGCGTTCGCTTTAGTCCGCGCCATAGTCGAAACGTGTTATCGCGGTCACTGGTTGGCTCGCTGTGCTTCTGACATGCAGATACGCAAGCTCATTCGAAACAAGAGCCGCTTCCCTTCTATGAAACAGATGGCCGACGAGGTGGATCGCGCTCTGGATACTGAGGGTCTTTACCGTGGACTGTTGGAAGAGGATCGTTGGGACGCTATGTGCGATTATACGCATACGGGCGCTCGCCAACTTTCCAAACGCTCCCTCGGCGCAAGAATCCAACCTAATTACTCTGACGAAGAAGTCATTTCGGTCATTGGTGTCAGCACGAGCGCAATGCTGATGTTCGGTAGGCTTCTTGCTATTATGGCCGAGCGGAAACCCGCAGCGGATCAAATTGAACAGATGATAATCGACTTCGCCACGGCTTTAGGTTGGAATTGAAGCTTAACATTGAAGCCCCACTCTTACAGCCCCCTTCACCGCTTCGCTACCACCCCGCCCGTCAGCGGATTCGCCAGATGATGTTCCGCGTAATACCCCGGCCTCACCCGCTCCACAATCTGCGCGGCCGGCCGCTCCAGCACCCCGAAAAACGGTTTCGGATATAGCCCGATCCAGAACGCCCACGCGATCAGCGGCACGAACACCGCGATCTCACGCCACGAGAGATCCTTCAGCAGCGTGTTCTTCTCGGAAATCTCTCCCAGCATGGTCCGCTGGAACAGCCAGATCAGGTACGCCGCGCCCAGCGCGATGCCCAGCACGCCCCAGAACGCCCAATTGAGCGACATCTGGTACGCGCCTTGCAGAATCGTGATCTCGCCGATGAACCCGTTGAGCGGCGGCATGCCCATCGAGCTCAGCGCCGCAATCAGAAACACGATCGTGAACACCGGCATCACGCGCAGCAGCCCACCGTAATCCTTGATCTCGCGGGTGTGGCGGCGCTCGTAGACCACGCCCACAATCAGGAACAGCATGCCGGTCGAGATCCCGTGATTGATCTGCTGGAGGATCGAGCCCTGTATTCCCTCCGGGTTCAATGCAAAAATTCCCAGTGTGCAGAATCCCAGATGGCTCACCGACGAATACGCCACCAGCTTCTTCCAGTCCTTCTGCATGAGGCACGCCAGCGCGCCGTAAACGATGCCGATGATGGAGAGAACCGCCATCACCGTCACGACCGTCGGGTTCTTTGAGGTGTCGGGCAGAAGCGGCAGAGAGAAGCGCAGGAAACCATACGTCCCCATTTTCAGCAGAACGCTCGCCAGGATCACCGACCCCGCCGTCGGCGCTTCCGTGTGCGCGTCCGGCAGCCAGGTGTGGAACGGGAACATCGGCACCTTCACCGCGAAACCCACGAAGAACGCCCAGAAAATCCACCACGCCATTGTGGCCGGCGGATTGGCCTTCATCAGGTCGAAAATATCGAATGAATAGACCTGATACTGGCTGTAATACTGGAAGTAGAGCGCCAGAATGCCCAGCAGCATCAGCACCGAGCCAATCAGCGTGAAGATCATGAACTTGATCGCGGAATAGAGCCGCCGCTGACCGCCCCAGATGGCGATGATGAAATACATCGGCACCAGCACCGTTTCCCAGAACACGAAGAACAGCAGGAAATCGAGCGCCATGAAAACGCCCAGCATGCCCACCTGGAGCAGCAGAAAGAACGCGTAGTATTCCTTCAGCCGCTCGGTGATCGCTGTCCAGCTCGAAAGAATCGAGAGGAAACCCAGCAGCGTGGTCAGCATCACCAGCAGCAGGGACAGGCCGTCAATTCCCAGGTGATACGAAGCCCCGATCGACGGAATCCAGTTGGCGCGTTCAACGAACTGAAAATCTTTCGCGCGATCGAACTGAAACACCAGCGGTAGCGAAACCAGAAAGCCGATGAACGACGCCGCGTTGGCCCACAGCTTGACTGCCAGCTTGTTCGAGCCTGGAATGAAGAGCAGAATGACAAGTCCGGCCAGAGGCGTGAAAAGGACTATAGAAAGGATGTGATCCATAGATTCGGGCGAGCGACCATCTTACAACAGCCGCGAGTATGACAGAATCGCATCATGCGAAAGCTCTCTCGCCGTGCCTGGCTTGCGGGCGCAGCCATGGCCGCGCAGGCCGCCGGCCCGCCCGTCGTCCGCCTGCCCAAGAAGGTGCGGATCGCCATTATTGGTCTCGAAGGACACATCGGCCAAATCCTCGAGCCGTTGGATCGCCTGCCCGACGTTGAGCTGGTGGCTATTCAGGATCGCGATCCAGCGCTCATGCGTCAGGTCCTCGAATCCAAACACGGTGCGCATGCGCGGCTTTACGGCAAATGGCGCGACCTGCTCGACGCCGAGAAGCTCGATATCGTCGGCATCTGTGGCACGAACGGCGAGCGTGCCGAGGTCATCCTCGAGTGCGCTCAACGCAAACTGAACATCGTCGCGGAAAAGCCGCTGGCCATCACAGCGCCGGATCTCGATCGCATTAAGAAAGCCGTCGCGGATAGCGGGACTCATCTCACCATGCTGATTGAGATGCGGTTCGAATCCCCATACCGCGCGCTGAAGCAAATCGTTGAGTCGGGCGATATCGGCGAAGTTGCGCAGATCAGCGCCCAGAAATCCTACAAGCTGGGCAAGCGGCCAGACTGGATGCTTCACCGTTCCTCTTTCGGTGGAACCATCCCCTACATCGGCGTGCACATGGTGGATTTGATGCGGTGGACCACAGGCCGCGAATTGGTGGAAGTCTTCTCCTATCAGGGTCGAGTGGGTCACCCCGAACTACAGGACATGGAAGACGTAACCGCCAGCATATTCAGGCTGGATAACGGGGGTATTGCAGCGCTGCGCATGGATTACCTCCGGCCGGATACCGCACCTACATGGGGCGACGATCGCCTGCGTCTGGCCGGAACGCGGGGCGTTGCCGAATTTCAAGAGGCTTCGGGCTTGACTCTGATGACGGACAACATACCGCCGCACCAGATTACAGACTTGCCGCCCGCCGGTTCGCTCTTCATCGATTTTCTAAACTCGGTATATTCCGATCATGCTCCTGGTTTATCTCTGAGGGATATCTATCGCGTGAATGAAATTTCGCTCGCGGCACGCGATTCCGCGGATCAGCATCGGTTCGTCCAACTGTGATCGTTCACGCCGGTCTGCGATTTATTTTTTCTCACCGGCTAACGACTTAACTTTTTCGACATCAGTTACCTGCAAGCCGGACATGTACTGTCAAACCAGAAATGAAGTCGGAACCGATCGTCGTTTTTCCTCCACCCACCGCCTTCTGATTCAGTTGAGACAACCTGTCAGAGCTCAGTAGTTCGGCGCGTACAGAAGCGCGCGTTTCTCTTGCAACCAAAAAAAATTTGCCATAACCACGGCAAACTTTGGTAAGATCCTCTGGGGGTATCCGAAAGTTAATGCCCCTGGAGGGTCGCCACTCCTCCCCTTCAACTTCGCAAACAGGCTGGCATGCATGAGTCAGGCAAGCAGGATCTCCTGCGTGTTCCTCATTCTCGCTAGCGTCGGGCTGGTGCAACGGACCGGTCCTGCCCAAAAGAAGGCGCTCAACGGGCCTTCCTCCTCCGCGCAACAGGACAGCGGATTGAAGCGTTTGTATCAGTCCGCCTACGATCTCGCCACCGCGGGCAAGTATCTGCAAGCCCGAGAGCTGTTCCGCAAGAGCTTGGCTCAGTTTGAAGCGTTAGGCGACTCGTCGATGGCCGGCCGCTGCCTCACCTCGGTGGGCGGCACTCAATTCCTCTTGTTTCAGTACCGGGCGGCTCTCGACAGCTATCTCCAAGCGCGTTCCTTCGCCGAAGCCGCCAAGGATTGGGCCAATCTGGCGACGCTGAACCTCAATATTTCTTCGCTGCTGCTGCAAATGGGAGATCTGGATGGCGCGGCGCACAATGTTCAACAGGCTATCGCTGATTACAACCTAAAAAATTTTCCGGGAGGCAGGACGCGCTGCCTCATCCAGTTGGGCATCATTCGCGCCCGCCAGGGACAGATGGCGGAATCTGCAAGGTTGATGAAGCAGGCGGTTGACGGCGCCTATCACGAAGGGGATCTGACTACCGTGTCGGAAGCCTGGGATCATCTCGGCGAGGAGTACCTGGCCCATCGAGAACTGGCGGCCGCTGAGGCCAGCCTGACCGAGGCCTTTCGTTTACGGAAGCTCCACAAGCTGAGGCATCTGACCAACTCATATTTCAACTTGGGCCGGCTGAGGCTGGCTCAGGGGGACCTGCGGTCTGCTTTCATTCTTTTGGATGAAGCCATCCGCCGGCAAATTCATCCCGACAGTGAGATCAATCTCTGGAGCCTGTATCACGCGCGAGGGCAGGTACGTGTGGCGGCGGGCGACACCGGCGCAGCGTTCGCCGATTTCCGCACGGCCCTGGATACCGCGCGCGAGTGGAGGGTCGAGGTCCTGCCCGCGGATTTCTCCAGAATCGGTTCCGAGGGGGAATTGCAGGAGATCTATTCCTCGTTCATTCAGTCGGCGAACCAGTCGTATCTAAAGTCGGGCGGACCCTCCGCTCTGGCGCGTGAATCGTTTCGCGCCGCCGAAGAGAATCGCGCAGCCAGCCTGCATGCGCTGCTGCGTGAACCCAACGACTGGCGCGCTTCGCTGCCCGCTGAGTATTGGGAAACGCTGGCGCAATTACACAACGCGGAGACCTCGCTGCTCGAAAGAGACGATACCAAGTTGCGGGAGAGAGTGCAGCAGCTTCGGTCGCAGTTGCTGCTGGCGGAAGCGAAAGCGGGCTCAAACGTGGACCTGTCCAGCGACGGATTGCTCGCTCGAGTGAAAAAGAACCTGCCGGCGGACGCCGTGTTGCTCAGCTTCCATCTGGGCGAACGGCAATCATTCCTTTGGGCGGTTAGCCGGCGGCGGTTCCGCTTGTACGCTCTCCCGGACCGATCTCATCTGGCGGCCGGCATCGCGCAGTTCATCGAGGCAGTCCGTTCGGGGCAGGATTCCGCCACACCCCTTGGCCGGCGGCTCTACCGGGAGCTGTTTGGACAGCTCGATGCCTCCTTCCGGGAACAACCTCAATGGATCCTCGCCCTCGATGAACAACTGTTCCGCATTCCCCTGGCCGCGCTGGTGGTGGATGGAGCCGGGCCTGGAACCGCTTATCTTGTGCAACAGCACTCGCTCCGGATTACGACGGGCGCGGTCATGCTTGCCGCGGGCGGCCATCCAACTTGGGAGCAGGCGTTATCGGGAAGATTCATTGGCGTCGGAGACGCCATCTACAATACGGCCGACCCGCGCTGGCATGAGAAAGCGCCTGAGCGAGTGACCTCCTTTCCAGGCCTGGCATTCGCGGCCTCGGGGAATTCGCAGGCGCACGGCCCCGCCCTGGCGCGGCTTGCGGGCTCCGCGCGGGAGATCGAGTCCTGCGCGCGCGCGTGGGATCCGCTGCCCTCCCTGCTGCTGGAAGGATCCGAAGCCTCTCCTAATCCGTTGCGAGCGGCGCTCGAAACGCGCCCTTCCGTCGTCCACATTGCCGCGCACTTCCTGGAGGGGAATGATTCCCCGCGGCACAGCTTGATCGCGTTGAGCCTCAGCGAGCCCGGCACCCCTCAGTTTCTGAGCCCGCTCGAGATCACGCGCTACAAGTTCCAAGCCGCGTTGGTCGTGCTGAGCGGATGCAGCTCCGGCCGCGGCGACGTGCTCCCGGCCTCGGGCTTGATGGGTCTGACCCGTGCGTGGCTGGCCGGAGGCGCACGCGCCGTGGTGGCCAGCCACTGGCCCACTCCCGACGACAACGGTCCCTTGTTCGTCGCTTTCTACAGACAGTTGCACGAGACACCTGGCGCTGGGCCGGCAAAGGCTCTGCAAGGGGCGCAGTGCGAACTTCTGCGCGCCGGCGGATGGCGGTCGAATCCGCAGTATTGGGCCACTTACTTTGTTGTAGGAGATCAGTAGGTACTTATGTCGGGATTTAAGACTGAAGCTTTGAGCGCGCCACTTGAAACGACTGTCACGCCCGCCGATCCGTCTGGATCCGGCCCATTAACCTCAGGTACGCAGTGGATTGAGCTGGTGGAGAAAATCAAGGCGGAGGACCCGGCCGGAATGGAGGAACTGTATCGCGTCTTCTCCCGGGGCGTCCGCTTCTATCTGTGCCGCCAACTCGGTCCCCAGGACCTGGAAGATAAAGTCCATGACACTTTCCTGATCGTGGTGCAGGCTGTCCGCCGCGGTGAGCTTCGCGAGCCCGAGCGGCTCATGGGCTTCGTGAGGACCGTGGTGAGGAGGCAAGTGGCCGCTCACATTGATCAGGCCGTCCATACCCGGCACCAGCAGGTGGGGCTCGACACGGGAACCACCGTGGTGGACCTCAATCGTGATCCGGAAGAAACGGCCATCCAGCAGGAGCATGAGCAGATCGCCAAACGCGTCCTGCACAGCATTTCGAAGCGCGATCGCGAGATTCTGACACGCTTCTATTTGTTGGAACAGTCTCAACAGCAGATCTGCACACAGATGCGCCTGACGGAAACACAGTTCCGGCTGCTGAAGTCGCGAGCCAAAGCCCGGTTTGGGGAACTGGGCAAGCGGCGGCTTGAGCGCCGGTCGGTTTTGCATTTTTCTTGAGAAATGCTTGTAGACTTGAGGACTACCGGTTTGTGGGGGTCGGTCCCACATTCGGGAGTGGTGCTGTCATGCAACTACGTAGGGGTGAGCACATCAGCAGTGAGGCTCTGGAGCAATACGCCATGCACTCGGCGCCGGAGCCGGCGTTAGCCGAAATCGAGGAGCACCTGTTAGTGTGCTCCCAGTGCCAGGAACAGCTCAAGGAAATGGACGCGTATGTCGGCGCCATGCGCCGCGCGGCCCAAGAACTTCAGCTTGAAGACGAATCGCGCAAACACTTTTGGATGCGGGTTTCTCGCGCCCTGACCTTTCGCCGGTTAGGGTGGGTGATGGCGCTGACGGCGCTGGCGCTGGGAGCCGTGGCGCTACGCATCGCCACCACCAAGACGCAGCCGCCTGCGCCGTTTGCCCTGGTGCTCGAGACCAGCCGCGGATCAGAAATGCAGCACGCTCCCGCCGGCAGGAGGCTCGCCATCACGTTGGACGTGAAGGGCCTCCCCGTGTTTTCCAGCTACGTGTTGCAACTGGTGGATGAGCGGGGAGGCGGACGGCTGCAACTGCAAGCGCAAACGACGGCGGACCGGTCGATCATCCGGACATCGGTGCCGGACCAGCTCCGCCGCGGCATCTACTTCATCCGCCTTTACTCGCCCGCCAAGGAGTTGCTGCGCGAATACGGCCTGCAGATCGACTAGAACACCCGCCGCTTTAAGCGCTCCACGGTAAATTTCGCCGTGTCGGCCACCGCCATCACGGCCATGACTCCGGCTTGCACGGGGTCGGTGACCACCAGGTCGGCGGCTTCGGGAACGCTGCCGGCCATGTTCAAGCTGATCACCAACAGGCCGGACTGGCGCACTTCACGCACCGCCTGCTCGATCTCCCCTCCCATCAACGAACCGGCCAAAACCAGCGCCTTGGCGCGCGGCAAACGCGCCACGGCCCGCACGGCGTCAGCCAGCGACTGCTCCCCCACTAGAGGAATGGTATCCACCGAAATGTGCTCGCCGCGGATATTGTGTCGATCGGCTTCGGAGATGGCGCCGATCGCCACCTGGCCCACTTGCGCGCCGCCGCCCACGATGATGATGCGCTTCCCGTAAATCCGCTGAAAACTCTTCACCGCCTCGACACTTTTGACGATGGGCAGCGCGCGCAAGTCGCGCTCCAGCGCCGCAACGGGCGACGGCAGCGCGATTTCAAAGTAGATGCGCGAATCGTGGTGGCCGTTTTCCAGGATCTCGACCGATACGATATCGCCCTGGTGCTCGGCAATGACTCCGGTGAGGCGGTGCAGGACGCCCAGGCCGGCTTGCGCATGCACCAGCAGTCCTGTAATCTCGGGCGTCATCCGTGAACACCCGCCGAGATCAGGCTTTCGAGATGGCGCAGGTTCTTGGGTTCTCCCATCACAATCAAATGATCGCCGGCGGCGATGACGGTGTCTGCCGGCGGATTGAACAGCATGCGGCCGTCGGATTTCCGAATGGCCAGCACGATGACACCGAGCTCGCGTCCCATCCGCGTCTGCTCGAGCGAGCGCGCCGCGAATTCACTCGACTCCGGCACACGCACCTGCTCGATGTCGACGTCCAGCCCCATACTCCGCGTGGCCACATCGAAAAAATGGAACACGTGAGGCCGCAAGACCGCCTGCGCCAGCCGGTATCCGGCAGTGGTATAAGG
>Ga0335081_10009934_pt1 | contig 15337 bp, 12 predicted proteins | sample Lox_Sample_35_FD_206713 | JGI IMG/M metagenome (GOLD analysis project Ga0335081, IMG submission 206713) | Soil microbial communities from Loxahatchee National Wildlife Refuge, Florida, United States - Lox_Sample_3.5 | ecosystem: Environmental > Terrestrial > Soil > Wetlands | place: USA...
GGGGGCCAACACGATGGTCGCTGCGATCGGGCTGGTGCTCGGCCCGGTGCTCGGCGGCGTGCTCGTGGCGATCTCCTGGCACTGGGTGTTCTGGTTCAATGTCCCGCTCGCCCTGGCGGGAGCGGCCTGGGGCGCCGTGATCCTCCGCGAGCTGGCCAAGCCGGACGAGGTGCGCGGCTATGACGTGCTCGGGACCACCACTTTCGTGATCGGCTTCACGGGGCTCGTGCTGGGCGTCTCGAAGGGCGGCATCAGCGGCTGGGACAACCCGGTCGTGATCGCCGGCCTCGGGGCCGCGGCGGTGCTGCTGCCGCTGTGGGTCGTGATCGAGCGCCGCTCGCGGGCGCCGATGCTGGACCTGACGCTGTTCCGCAACCGCCTGTTCGCGGCGGCCAGCGCCGCCGCCTTCATCAACGGCCTGGCCCGCTTCGCGCTGATGTTCCTGTTCGTCTTCTACTTCCAGGGCGCGCAGGGCGACTCCCCGATCGACGCCGGCATCAAGCTGACGCCGCTGGCGCTGGGGATGCTCGTCGCCTCTCCGCTAGCGGGGATGTACGCCGACCGCCACGGCTCGCGCGCGCTGGCGGCGATCGGGATGCTCGTGACGGCCACCGGGCTGGCCGGGATGACCACGCTGCAGGTGTCGAGTGCCTACGGCGAGAGCGCCCTGTGGCTGGCGCTGGTGGGCGTGGGCTCGGGGATGTTCAACAGCCCCAACACGGCCGCGATGATGGGCGTGGTGCCCGCCAAGCGCCGCGGGATCGCCGCCGGGGCCCGGACCCTGCTGCAGAACACGGGCGCCGTACTCTCGATCGCGTTCGTGCTCGCGGTGGTCACCTCCTCGATTCCGAAAAGCACACTGTTCGCGGTCTTCTCGGGCCTCGCCAAGGGCCTCTCGGCCGAGAAGCTAGCGCCCTTCATCTCCAACATGCACGTGGCCCTGTGGGTGCTGGCGGGCGTCTCGCTGCTGGGCGCGGGCGTGTGCCTGCTGCGCCCCGCCCACGACGCTGCCGAGACCCATGGCGCCCGCCCGACGGGCGCGCTCGCCGAGGGCTCGCAGGCGGGGGGACTGTGAGCGCACACGCCGCCCCCTCGCAGGCCGGCGAGCCGCGACCCGCCCCGGGCGAGCAGCTGCGCATCGGGGACGTGGCCCGGCTGGTCGGAACCACCCCCCGGACGATCCGCTACTACGAGCAGCTGGGCCTGCTGCCCGCGCCCAGCTCGCGGGCCGCAGGGTCCCACCGCACCTACTCGGTCGAGGAGGTCGAGCGGCTGCGGGAGATCATGCGCCTCAAAGAGCTGCTCGGCCTGTCGCTGGAGGAACTCGGGACGCTGCTGGCCGCCGAGGAGGCACGCGCGGCCGTCCGCGCCCAGCTGCAGCGGGAGGACGTGAACCCGGTGCGCCGGCGCGAGCTGCTGCACGAGGCGCTCGGCCACATCGACCGCCAGCTCGAGCTCGTGCGTCGCCGTGCCGGCGAGCTCGCAAAGCTCGAAGGCGAGCTGTGCGAGACCCGCAAGCGGGTAAAGCGAAAGCTACGCGAGCAGGATCCCGCGCGCGTGCCGCGGCCTGTGCCCACCCCTCAACCGAAGGAGCGCGGAGCACGATGACGAGCACACAGGTCAAGCCCAGTCCCGCCGGGGTGCCCGGGGCCGTCGCCGACACCTCCGGGCTGCAGGCCGAGGAGCTCACCTTCCCCGGCAGCGACGGCACGGCGATCAACGGCTACCTCGCCTCCCCCGCGTCGGCCGAGCGGTGCGCCGGGATGATCGTCATCCACGAGGCCGGTGGCCTCAACGAGCACATCCGCGACATCTGCAACCGCCTGGCCCAGCTCGGCTACAGCACCCTCGGCGTGGACCTGTACACGCGCGAAGGCGGCCCGCCGCCCACCGGCGACGTCGAGGCGATCTTCAAGAGGCTGTTCTCGATGTCCGACGCGACCGTGCGGGGGGACCTCGAGGGGGCGGCCGACCACCTGCGTGGGCTCTCCACCGCGAGCGGCCGGGTCGGATGCATCGGCTTCTGCATGGGCGGGCGCTACACGCTGCTGATGGCCGTCAGCAGCGACCGCCTCGATGCCGCCGTCGACTGCTGGGGGGGCTTCATCGACCGGGCCACCCCCGACGAGCGCTCGACTCCCGAGCGCCCCACTCCCCCGCTCGAGCTCGCCGGGCAGCTGCACTGTCCACTGCTCGCGGCGGTGGGCGCCGAGGACCACAACCCCTCACCGCAGATGGGCGAGGAGCTGCGCGAGCGGGCCTCGGCCTCCGGTCAGGAGGTGACAGTCGACGTCTACGACGGCGCCGGCCACGCGTTCCTGGCCGACTATCGCCCCACCTACCGTCCCGAGGCGGCGGCGCTGTTGTGGCGGGAGATCGTGCCCTTCCTGCACCGCCACCTACAGGAGGACTGAGCGATGGACCGCAAGTGGTGGACCCTGATCGCCGTCTCGTTCGGCGTCTTCATGCTGCTGCTGGACATCACGGTGGTCAACGTCGCGCTGCCGGACATCCAGCGCTCGCTGCACTCCTCGTTCTCCGACCTGCAGTGGGTCGTCGACGCGTACTCGCTGACGCTCGCCGCCTTCCTGCTCACCTCGGGCTCGCTCGCCGACCTGTTCGGGCGCAGGCTGATCTTCGCCGCGGGGCTGGTCATCTTCACCTGCTCCTCGGCGCTCTGCGGCCTGTCGACGAGCCCCGCGATGCTGAACCTCGCCCGCGCGGTGCAGGGCATCGGCGGGGCGATGATGTTCGCCACCTCGCTGGCGCTGATCGCGGCGGCCTTCCACGGACGCGACCGCGGCACCGCGTTCGGGGTGTTCGGCGCCGTCAACGGCGCGGCGGTCGCCGTGGGCCCGGTGCTGGGAGGGGTCATCACCTCAGGGATCGGCTGGGAATGGATCTTCTTCGTCAACGTGCCGATCGGCGTGGCGGCGGTGTTCGTGACGCTGACCAAGGTGGTGGAGTCGCGGGACCCGCAGGCGAGAGGCGTCGACTGGGCCGGGCTGGTCACCTTCTCGGGCGGCCTGTTCCTGCTCGTGTACGCGCTCGTCCAGGGCAACCAGAAGGGGTGGGGCTCGACGGAGATCGTGGCCATGCTCGCCGGCGCCGCCGTGCTGCTCGTCCTGTTCCTGATCGTCGAGCTCGCCCAGCGGCGTCCGATGCTCGACCTCTCGCTGTTCCGCCGCCCCGCGTTCACCGGCGCCAACATGGTCGCCTTCTGTCTCGCGGGCTCCTACTTCGCGATGTTCCTGTACCTGACCCTCTACATCCAGGACGTCCTGCACTTCTCGCCGCTGCAGGCCGGCCTGCGGTTCCTGCCGATCACGCTGCTGTCGTTCGCCGTGGCCCCGGTGGCGGGCCGTCTCAGCGTGCGCATGCCGGTCCGCCTGCTGCTCGGCTCCGGCATGCTCCTGTGCGGCGTCAGCCTGCTGATGATGACGGCGCTCACCTCGACCTCGGACTGGACCTTCCTGGTCGTGCCGTTCGTGCTCGGTGGGGCCGGCATCGGGCTGGTCAACCCACCGCTCGCCTCGACCGCGATCGGGGTGGTGCCGCACGAGCGCAGCGGCATGGCCTCGGGCATCAACGCGACCTTCCGGCAGGTCGGGATCGCCACCGGCATCGCCGGTCTCGGGGCGATCTTCCAGCACCAGATCGCGAGCGCCACGACCACGGCGCTGCGGCACTCTTCGACGAGCGGGTCCGGCGGAGCGGTCCGCGAAGTGCTGGCGGCAGGGCACGGCAAGCTGGGGCAGGTGCTCAGCTCGGGCTCCATCGGGGGCCTGCAGCACTCGATCGCGGCGACCGCACGCACCACACTCGCCCACGCCTATCACGTCGGTTTCGTGGAGGCCTTCACGACGATCGCGGCCGTCGCCGCGGGGATCGCGCTGATCGGGTCGCTGGCCGGGTTCGGCCTCGTGCGCAGCCGGGACTTCGTGACCTCGTACGAGGCCACCCAGGCTCCCGAGGGCGAGCCCGTGATGACGGCCGCCGGCTAGCGCCGCGGACCGCTAGCGCTCGTGCTCATAGCCCGCACAGGACAGCACCGGCAGGCGCGGGTAGCGGGGGTAGGCCGGGTCGCTCTGGGAGAGCCGGCAGAGGTAGAACACCGACCCGCGCCGGTTGGGCACCTCGCGCCGGTGTGCGCACGTCGCGCACAGCCCCACGCGACGCAGCTCGGGCGCGCCCGCTCGGTCGGCCTGCTCGCTCACCTGTCCACCCACGATAGGCGCACCAGGGTTTGCGCGGCCGGCGCGGCGGGTGCCGGCCAGCGGTTTGGTGGCGGTGCGATAATCGTTGCTCGTACAACTATGAGTCGTCCTCGATGACAACCTTCCGGCGACTGCTCGGCTTCCTCGGCCCCTATCGCCGGGGACTGGCCGCCTCCTGGGGGCTCGCGAGCCTGGCGATGGTCGGGACCGTGGCGCTGCCCGCGCTCACCGGCCGTACCGTGGAAGCGATCAGGCGCGGGGCGCAGGCCACCCAGCGCCACGAGGCGGTCGTGCGAGCCCACGAGCGTCACGTGCTGCTGACGCTCGCACTCGCGATCCTCGCCGTCGTGCTGGCCCGCTGGGGACTCACCGTGTGGCGGCGGATGATCGCCGGGCGCGTGTCGCTGGGGGTGGAGTACGACCTGCGCAGGCTTATGTATGGCCAGCTCCAGCGCCTGGAGCTCGGCTTCTTCGACCATCAGCAGACCGGGCAGCTGATGTCCCGGGCGACCGTCGACCTGCAGGCGGTGCGCTTCTTCCTCGGCTATGGCCTCGTGTTCATCCTGCAGTCGGTGCTCACGATCGCCCTGGCCGGGTCGGTGATGATCGCGGTCAACCCGGAGCTCGGGCTGATCGCCCTGATTCCGGTGCCGTTCGTGGTCGTCATCTCCTACCGCTACGGCCGCCGCGCGAGGCCCGCGATCCAGGAGACCCAGCAGCGGATCGGGGAACTCACGGCGGAGGCCGAGGAGAACATCTCCGGTGTTCGCGTGGTGAAGGCCTTCGCCCGCGAGGATCGCCAGCTCGAGGGCTTCCGCAGCACGGTCGGCAGGGTGTTCGACCAGGCGATGCGGGTGACGAGGCTGGAAGCCCGCTACAACCCCGCGATCGGCTTTCTGCCCCAGCTCGGGCTGGCGGCCGTGCTGCTCGTGGGAGGCGAGGCCGTGATCCACGCCCACCTGACGCTGGGGCAGTTCACCGCCTTCTTCCTGTACCTGAACATGCTGATCACGCCGATGCGCTCGCTCGGCGTGACGCTCAACCTCGCCCAGCGGGCGACCGCTTCTGGAGCCCGGATCTTCCAGATGCTCGACCGCGAGCCGCAGATGCGCGACCTGCCGGGGGCCGTGGACCTGCCCCCCGGCAGCGGTCACGTGCAGCTGCGCGGGGTGACGCTCCGCTACGAGCCAGCCCACGACGAGCTCAGCACCGCCCCGGCCAAGGCGCTTCTCCCCGGGCGGGCCGTGCTACAGGATGTCGACCTCGACGTGCCCGCCGGCAGGACCATCGCGGTCGTCGGCCCCACCGGCTCGGGCAAGACGAGCCTCGTGGCCCTGATCTCGAGGCTGTACGACCCAAGCGAGGGCCAGGTGCTGCTCGACGGCGTCGACGTCCGCGAGGCGAGCATGCGCAGCGTCCGCCAGGCGGTGGCGGTCGTGAGCGACGACCCCTTCCTGTTCTCGGCCAGCGTCGCCGAGAACATCGCCTATGCCCGGCCCGACGCCGGGCGGGAGGAGATCGAACAGGCCGCCCGCCGGGCCCAGGCGCACGAGTTCATCACCCGCCTGCCCCAGGGCTATGAGACCCAGGTCGGCGAGCGGGGGCTGACCCTGTCCGGGGGCCAGCGCCAGCGGCTGGCGATCGCGCGGGCCCTGGTGTCGGACCCGCGGGTGCTGGTGCTCGACGACGCCACCTCATCGGTGGACGCCTCCACCGAGCAGAGCATCAAGCTCGCGCTGGCCGAGGCGATGTCGGGGCGCACGACGTTCGTGATCGCCCACCGCCTCTCGACGATCGCGCTGGCGGACGAGATCGTCGTGCTCGACCACGGCCGGCTCGTGGCCCGCGGGGAGCACGCGGAGCTGCTCCGGAGCTCCCCCCTGTACCGCGAGATCGTCGCTGCCGACGCCCGGCCGGCGCTCGTGGGCGCGGCCGAGCCCGACAGCCTCGGGATCCTCGCCGGCAGCCCGACGGGAGGCGAGCGATGAGCGCCATGGGCACGGGCGCGGGCGGCCACCGTGGCGGCCCCAGGGCCGGGCTCGGCCCGGGAAGCGCCCGCGGGGGCCAGTGGACCGGCGAGCGGGCCTCCCGCGGCAGCCGCGGGCGCAACCTCCGGGGACTTCTGGCCCTGCTGGGTCCCTATCGCGTGCGCGTGGCGGCGATGTCGTTCGCGCTGGTGCTCGGGACGTGCGCTGCGCTGGCCCCGCCGCTGCTGGCGAGGCTGGCGATCGACAAGGGCATCACCGAACACGACCCGGAAGTGCTCGCTTTCGTGGTGGGGGCCTTCCTGCTCTCGGCGGTGCTGGTGTGGGCTGCCACCCACGCCCAGACCTACCTCGTCGGGTGGGTCGGCCAGCGCGCCCTCGCCGACCTGCGCATCCGCATCTTCACGCACCTGCAGCGCCAGCCGATCGGCTTCTACGAGAGCCGCCCGGCGGGGGTGCTGATCTCGAGGATCACCAACGACGTCGAGGCCCTGGAAAGCCTCGTCACCGACTCGGTGGTGACGCTCTTCCAGGCGGGGCTCACGCTGATCGGGGCGATCGGCGTGCTCCTGTACCTCGACCCACGGCTCGCGCTGCTGACGTTCTGCATCGTGCCGTTCGTGGCCGGGGCCAGCATCTGGTTCCGTCTCATCTCGACCAGCGCCTTCCGGCGCACGCGGGAGACGATCGGGGCGATCACGGCCTACCTGCAGGAGACGCTGTCGGGCATCCGGGTGGTCCGCAGCTTCGGCCAGGAGCCCTCCCACGAGAAGCGCTTCGCCGCGCTCAACGAGGAAAACCGCGCGGCGAACATGCTCACCGTCCGCCTCAACGCCACCTACTTCCCGGCGGTGGAAATGATGTCGGGGATGGCGCTGGCGCTGATCGTCCTGTACGGGGGCTACCAGGCGATCAACGGCAGCATCACCGTGGGCACGATCGTGGCCTTCGTGGCCACGCTGTCGTTCCTGTTCGAACCGATCCAGCAGCTCTCCCAGCTCTACACCACCTACCAGTCGGGGATGGCCGCGCTGGAGAAGATCTTCGGCCTGCTCGACGTCGAGCCGACCCTGCAGGACGCCCCGGGGGCGCGCACACTGGGGCCGATCCGCGGCGAGATCAGCTTCGAGGACGTCTCCTTCAGCTACCAGCCACGAGCGGTGCGCCGACCGGCTCGGGGGGCCGGCGGCAAGGCTCAGGGTGCCGCTACGAACGGGGCCGCCGGCAACGGTCCCGCGGCGACGCCCAGCGACGAGCCACCACTCGCGCTCGAGCACGTGGACCTGAAGATCCCGGCCGGGCAGACGGTCGCGCTGGTGGGGGCCACGGGTGCCGGCAAGTCCACGATGGCGAAGCTCGCCGCCCGCTTCTACGACCCGACGGCGGGCCGGCTGCTGGTCGACGGGCAGGATCTGCGGGACGTCACGAGCGGCTCGTTGCGCTCGCAGATGGGGATCGTGCCGCAGGAGGCGTTCCTGTTCTCCGGGACGGTGCGGGACAACATCGCCTTCGGGCGTCCCGACGCCGGTGAGGAGGAGATCCGGGCTGCCGCCCGGGCGGTGGGGGTCGACGAGTTCATCGGCGAGCTGCCCGACGGATACGGGACCGAGGTGGGCGAGCGCGGAGCCCAGCTGTCGGCCGGGCAGCGGCAGCTGCTCGCCTTCGCGCGCGCGCTGATCGCCGACCCGAGGATCCTGATCCTCGACGAGGCGACCTCGAACGTCGACCTGCACACCGAGACGAGGATCGAAGACGCGATGCGGCGCCTGCTCGCCGGGCGGACCTCGATCGTGATCGCCCACCGCCTCTCCACGATCCGCCGGGCGGGAAGGATCGTGGTGCTCGACCGCGGCCACATCGTCGAGCAGGGCACCCACGACGAGCTCCTGGCGGCCGGAGGCCGCTACAGCGAGCTGTATCGAGACTGGGCGCTCCAGGCAGCCTGAGGCTCGGGCGGCTCCCACGGCCGCAAGTCCAGCCGCAGCGACGGATGCTCGTCGCCCATCCGAGCGTCCCGGCTTCACACGTCTCGCATCCCATCGGCCGAGCGCCCCGTGCGAGCCCGGGGCGCTCCCTGCCGATCGCCGTTCGGCTCCTGACGGATCAGGTCAGCCGATCGAGGCCACCTGGCTCTGCCAGTTGCCCTGCTTGCTGTCGTTCTTGTTCTGCGAGTTGGCGTTCGCAGAGCCCGTGTTGGACTGCTTGACGCCACCCGCGGGCCAGCATCCGCACTGCCCGCCGCCGGCGCCTCCGAACGTCATGAACGAGAACGGCGTGTTGATGTTCTTCTGTTCGTTGGTCGCCGTGGACGAGGCCGTCTGGCTGGTCGTGTTCGAGTTGCTGGCGGTCTGGTGCTGGTGGACCTGGCCATCCGGTCCCCCGTCGGGGTACCCGGACCCCTGGCCGCCGTACTGCCAGCCCGACGGGCCGCCGGGCTGCTTGGGCGGGCAGCGGTGGTGGTGGTGGTAGTGGTGGTGGTGCCTCTGCTTCTGCTCGCCGCCACAACCGCAGCCGTCGCCCTGACCGCCGTCGCCGGGCTGACCGCAACCGTTCTGGCCGTTGCCGTCGGCCGACCACTGACAGCCACCGTGTTCGGGCCCGGCGCCGCCACAACCGCAGCCGTCGCCCTGACCGCCGTCGCCGGGCTGACCGCAACCGTTCTGGCCGTTGCCGTCGGCCGACCACTGACAGCCACCGTGTTCGGGCCCGGGGCCGCTGCACCCGCAGCCACCCTGATTGCCCTGACCCGGCTGCTTCTGGCCGCCGGTCTGTCCGTTCTGGCTCTGCCAGTTGCCCTGCTCGCTCTCGTTCTCGTTCTGCGAGTTGGCGTTGGCCGAGCCCGTGTTGGACTGCGTGACGTTCCCGTCGTTGGAGCCCTTGCTGAGGATCGAGACGGGCGCGTTCACGTTGACCTGTTTGTTGGTGGCTTCGGACTTGGCTTCCTGCTGGGTTTCGTTCTCGTTGGAGGCCGTCTGGGACTGCTTGACGCCCTCGCCCCGACCGTCGCCGTCGCCGGACTGCTTACCGTCGCCGGAGCATCCGCAGCCGGGCTTGCCGGAGCCGTCGGAGCCGTCGTTGCCGGCGGCCTGGCCGCCCTGGCTCTGCCAGTTGCCCTGCTCGCTCTCGTTCGAGTTCTGAGAGTTGGCGTTGGCCGAGCCCTTGTTGGCCTGATTCACGTTCCCGTCGTTGGAGCCCACGCTGAGGATCGAGACGGGCGCGTTCACGTTGACCTGTTCGTTGGTCGCCGACGATTCCGCGGTCTGGGTTGTCTGGTTTTGATTTTCGGCGCTCTGGTGCTGCTCGACGCTTCCGAGCAGGCCCGGGCCGCCGCCGTTTCCGGCGAGCGCCGTGCCGGGCACCGTCGCCAACGCGAGCAGGCTCGCGCCGACGGCCAACCAATGGCGTTTCATAGCTAGCTCCTTTCGAAGCTTCTTCCAGTTGACAGTTGCGGCGCGCGGCGCGATGCGCCGGCGCCTGGGCTGGTCAGCCGGAGGGGGCTAGCCTGGGCGCTCGGGTACCAGCACCACGGGCGCCGGCAGGAGCGGCTTGCTCGCGAGCCGCAGCCGTCGCCCGAGTGCCGCGGCTCCGGTGAGCAGGAGCCACACAAGGACGAGGAAGATCGATATCCCGAAGCCGGCGGCGGCCGCGGAGGCCGGCACCGCTCCGCCGGGAGAGGGCGAGGGCACGGGCGCCGGGCGCCCGTGGGCGACGGCTGCGCCGTGCGGTCCGGCGATCGCGCCGGCGGAGATGACGCTGGTCGCAGGCCCACCGGCGACCGGCGCCGCTGTGGCCGGCGCGAGGAGGCCGAAGCTCCAATCCGCTGCACCGGACCCGCCGAGGCCCGCCGGGCTCGACGGCGGTCCGCTTGGGGGCGTGCCACCACCGAGAGGGGTGATCGAGGTGAACGGTTCGGGGAGCTCGCCGGATCCGGCGGGTGAGCTCGCGACGCCCATGGGGGCCGGGACTCCCTCGCCCCTGAGCACGGCCGCGCCCGCTGCCGGCGCGGTGCGGCGAATCGAGGTATCGACGGCGCTTGCGGCCGGCGTGGTCACGGTCCGTTCGACGGTTGCCGCGAGATCGCGGGCCGCCGGGCCGGCACCGGCAACAGCCCCTGCGGCACCCGCTGCAGAGCTCACAGCCGCGTGGACGGTGCGCGACGTGCTCGCCACGGTCGAGGAGATCACTCGGACCGGAGCGGCGGCGGCGGGCCCCGCCGCCGCGCCCAAGGCCCGCGATGCGCCCGCCACAGTCGAGGCCACCACCTTCGCCGGAGCCGCGACGGCCGCTGTAGGCGACGGTTGTGGGGGCGTCTCGGAGGCTCCCGCTGGCGAGGACGCTGTACGGACTGCGGCAACCGCCTCGAGTGCCGTTGAAGCGCCCGAGGCGACGACACCCGACGCCGTGGAGCTCACCGAGCCGCCCGCTTCGCCCGCGGCCTTGGGGGGTTCGCCGGCGACGGTCGTGACCGCATGGTCGGCGCCGCCCAGCAGGCTTCCGGCCGCCGTCGCGCGTGCGGCCCAGAGGCAGCCGGCCAGGAGGCAGGCGAGCAGCGCGAGGAGCGCCCGCAGGACGCTCAGGCGACGACGGTGTGCGCGGTCATGGAGCATCGCCGATCGGAAATCGTCGTGAGTAGCTTTGATGAGGTTTGTGGAGCTTCTAGAGGGCGCACTTACCCGGCACCGCCGGCTCTAATCCTCGTGTTTCGGGCTCGCAGAATCCGCCCGCACCACGCGCCCCGGGACGACCTTGCGCACCCCTCTCGGGAGTCACGCCCAGAGCGTCCGAGTTGGCGGCCGGGCGTTCTCAGGGCACCAGCAGCTCGAAGGCGTCGTCTGCCGGTTTGTGCGTTTCCACGTCGTACACGGTGACGCGCCAGTCGCCCGGCCCCTCGCCCTTGACCGCCACCGTGTCCGGGTGCGGGAAGGTCCCGCCGGCGTCGCCGGTGGCGAGCGCCACCAGCTCCGGGTTGCCGGGGAAGTGGACCTCGTACTCCCCTGCTTCGGCTCCGAGTCGCCGCGCTTCGACGGTCCGTCCGCTGCAGTTGTAGGCCGTCCCCAGGGAGGTGAAGCCTTCCGGGAAGCTCGGGCTGGCCGGCACGAGCGCGAATCCCTTCACCTGGCCCGTCTCGGACACGCAGTCGCTGCGGGTGTAGCCGGACGCGGGCACCGACCCCAGCGCGAGCGCGTTGCTCGCGGTGTTGGCGTTTTCCGAGTGGGAGGCGTTTGTGGCGTTCTCGGCGTTGACCGCGCTGGCCATCGGCACCGTTTTGGCGAGCCTCAAAAAGATCCGGCTATCGGTCGTTTCCAGCGAACGGATCACCCTCGGGTTCAGCTGCTTGGTGGAGTTGATCAGGTAGTGCTTGGCCGCAAGCGCCCCACCGCTCATCGCGAACACCAGCGCGAGCGTGGCGGTCACGTTCGCGTAGCTGAGATTCCGCCGTAGCGCCTTCATCACCTCGCCTCCCCTTTCGTGGGCTTGCCGAACCCGGTGCCGGGCGCCGGTGAGCATAGGCGCTCGCCGGGGTCCTCCGCGCCGCCTCGCGAGCGACCGCTTCGAGAGGTGGGCCGCGTGGTCGTCAGCTCGGTGGTGGCCCGCACCTCGAGGCACGGGCCACCACCCAAGCTGTCAGCCGCTCACTCGCGACCAGCGCCTAGCAGCTGCCGGGTTCGCCCGGTTCGCCCAGTTCGCCGAATTCGCCAGGTGCGCCCGGTCCGCCCGGTTCGCCGAATTCGCCGTGTTCGCCAGGTTCGCCCGGTTCGCCAGGTTCGCCAGGTTCGCCAGGTTCGCCGAAGAAGCCCTGTTCTCCGGGGAAGCCGAGCAAGCCGGGCGCTCCGGTTTCACCCGGTTCGCCGGGTTCGCCGCCTTCTCCGCCGGCTCCGCCATCACCGCCACGTCCGCCTTCTCCGCCTTCTCCGCCTTCACCGCCGTTTCCGCCGTAGCCGCCGTAGCCGCCGTAGCCGCCGTAGCCGCCGTTGCCGCCGAATCCGCCGTTGCCGCCGAATCCGCCGTTGCCGCCGAATCCGCCGTTGCCGCCGAATCCGCCCTTTCCGCCGGTTCCGCCGCTGCCACCGCAGCCGGTTGCGCCGGTGGGCCCAGTCGCGCCTGCCGGCCCCTGCTTCCCTTCCTCGCCGGGCGTTCCGGGCTTACCTTCCGGCCCGGTGGGACCGGCTGGGCCGGTCGGCCCACTTCCGCTCCCGGTTGGGCCGGTCGGGCCCGTAGCGCCGGTGGAGCCCCTGGCTCCGGTCGCACCCGTGACGCCGTTCATCCCGGCTTTCCCTTCGGGCCCGGTCGGGCCCGCAGCGCCGGTGGAGCCTTTGGCTCCGGTCGCGCCCGTGACGCCGTTCATCCCGGCTTTCCCTTCGGGCCCGGTCGGGCCGGTCGGGCCAGTGGCGCCTGCGCCCGACCCTTTCGGGCCGGTCGTACCCGTGGCTCCCGTGGCACCCTTGGCCCCCGTCGGCCCAGTCGGTCCCTGTTTGCCTTCTTTTCCCCCTTCAGGGTTCAGCTTGATTTCCGTGTAGCCGCCCGGGCAGCCATGTTTCCCACTCGTGATCGCCGACTGGTATTCCCCGTGGGGCACGCACAAGGTGACGGTCGGCGAGCTCCACGCAACCGCCGCGCTGGCCATCACCAGCGGCAACGTCACGGCTACCGACGCTGCCGTGCCCACGCCCCACGGGCCCTTGAACATCCTCATCCCGCAACCCCCTATTCCGTTTTGCGTGCGGACGAGGCGCGATGTCGCCCGCTATCCGAGAACATGCTCCCACTAACGCGCCCATCGCGTGCTCTCGTTCGGCGCCCACCATCCTGCGCCACTGGTGAGGACGGCGCGAACGCCAACTCCTGAGGGGTGGGTGTCGGCGCCCGCGCCGTCCTGGCCGAGGGGACCATTCGTCCGGATTCGGGGTGGAATCCCAGACGAGCGCCCGCATCCGATGAGCGCCTGACTTCCCCCGAGCGATCGTCACGATATCCCGCCCGGCGGACGGCTCAAACGGTAGTCTCTACGCGTCCGGCCGCGGGGAACCGCCGAACGGGCCACGCCGCCTAGAGCGACGCGTCCGCGCCGAGCGACGCCTCGAGCGCGGCAGCCTGGGCGTCGGATACCGGCTGGCGGGACGGTGTCCGCGCGCTGGCGCCGAGCGCGGCGAGCATTTCGTCGATCTCCGCGCCCTGCGCGATCAACACGATCGCCGAGCACCCCCTGGGGATCGCCGACCGCAGGCGCTCCGCAAGCTCGAGGGGCTCGCTCTCGACTTCACTCGGCGTGCCCGCCTGCGATCCGACCACCCCTCCCACCAGCAGCCCGACGGCGATCCCCGGTGGGCCGCCCAGCACCCCGATCAGGCCACCGGCGATGGCACCCTCGCCCGCGCCCCGCTGCGAGACGTGATCGCTCTCGTCGACGTCGAGGTAGTGGCCGGCGAACATGCCCCGAAGCAGCAGCCGCCCGCTGTGGTGGTGCTCGACGAGCCCCACGTCCTGGGACCAGCGTGCGTCCCGGCCCGCCCGATCGCGGGCTTCCGCGTACCTGACACTGGCGGCGTTGTCCCCGTCGAAGGAGACCACGATCGATTCGAGTGCCATCGCGCCGTCAATCTACTCCTGCGGGACCCGAGCCGCCATACGGCGGCCGAGGGTCGACCCGCGCGGCGCCCGACGGTCGACCCGCCCGGCGCCCGACGGTCGACCCGCGCCCGCGCGGCGCCCGACGGTCGACCCGCCCGGCGCGACGGCGAGGGGCCCGGACGACGTCTCCAGGGCCCCTCGCCCAACTGCCTCTTACGCCATAGGTGACTGCGCCCGAGGCGGACGCTCTATTTGCGCTTGGCCTTCACCTGGAATGCGGGCTGTGCGTACTTCCAGCATTTGCCGCTGGCTCCGAACGAGCCTTCGACCCCGCCGCAGGCCGCGGGGCTGTACACGGTGCTCTGGAAGACCTGTTCGGGGAACGGGTCTGTGCCGACCGAGGGCCCGGTCGGGAGTTCAATCCATTCTTCGCATTCGTGCGTCGTCGGATTTTCTTTGGTGCATTCGTAGCTGACGTTGACCGTGACGTTCAGCGAGTTCTCCGGGCCTTCTTGGCCGGTGGGTTTGGACCCGTAGCTCTCTGTATTGAAAGCGAGGGCGATGATCGCCGTGCTTGGCAGTTTGAAGCCGCCGCCCAGGTAAAAGCTGATGTTGTCCGCGATCGCCACCACGCATTGCTTCCCGTAGCCTTTCGTCCAGCCTTCGTCCGGACACTTCGGCGACTCGGTCGGTCGGTAGGGGATCGCGAATTCACGCGTTACCCTGGCGATCAGGGGGCCTACGCTTTCACCCGCTCCCGCTTCGTAGATTTCCAGCGTGATCGGCCACGTGAAGGTGGCGTTTTTTTTCGTCGTACAGGTCGTGTCGCTGCCCTGTTCGCAGGCGAAGCTGAGCAGGCCCGCGGTGATCGTCGGGCTGCCGCGGTCGGTGCCGGCGAACGTGACCTCGCCGCCGAACGCCGAGGTGCCGCAGCACTGGAAGCCCTCGGCTCCGTCGAGCTGGTGCTTCGTCGGCATGTTCTTGTAGATCAGTTCGGCTCCCGCCGAGCCGGCCATGACCCCCATCGTCGCGCCGGCCACCAATAGGACGGCGACCAGCCAGGCCACCGTTGTAGAACTCCGTCTCGTGCTCATGGTGTTGTCGTTCCTTCCTGTCGCATAGCGCGTCGTCCCCGGCCCGCTCGGCTGATCCGCCTGCTGCCAGTCGCCGCTCATTACGCCCCCGAACTGCGGTTCTCTCCCGCGAAACCCCCTTCGTACGCCAGCAAGCGCGAATCATAGACCCAGAGCGTCCGAAACGCATATCCAAAGTCATCTGCGCGGACCCGTCGCTCGGTCGCTGCAGCCCCAGCCCGCCGCCCGCGGACCCTGACGCGCGGACTCTGAGACGGCCGCCCAGGCACGAGCCGCAGACCGTTCGTGAGGTTGCGACTGTGGGCCGGAACGGACCGCGGTGACGGTGTCTAGACCGTCGAGAGCTCTACCCGCCGGGGCCGCCAGTATCGCGCGGCCGTCCCGGGCCGACTCGCGCACGACCGGCGCACGCTCGCCACTCGTCGAAGCGCGCACATCGAGGCTTCGCTCCCCGCGCCCCAGCCGGATGCCC
>Ga0335081_10009935_pt1 | contig 15337 bp, 12 predicted proteins | sample Lox_Sample_35_FD_206713 | JGI IMG/M metagenome (GOLD analysis project Ga0335081, IMG submission 206713) | Soil microbial communities from Loxahatchee National Wildlife Refuge, Florida, United States - Lox_Sample_3.5 | ecosystem: Environmental > Terrestrial > Soil > Wetlands | place: USA...
TAGGAGAGTACGGGACCCTCGATTCTGTCCAGGAGCGAAACGCCCCTGCCACGCCCGGCAGGGGCATTTTTATCTGGGCTCCAGCGCTGGTTGACTTCCCGAATCTGCCCTCACACCGCGCCTCCCTGAAACCGATTCAGCTCCGTACGACCGAAACAGAACAATCCGGCTTACTGCCGCCGCACATAACTGAACATGTAGTCGGTCAGCGGCGGGTCGGTGGTGATGGGCACGGAGGTCTTCAGCGAGTCGGTCAGGTTCGAAGGCGCCGCGCCGGGAAGGGCTTCGTTCGTAAGGAGAAAGCCGCCGGGCCTCAGCATCGTGCCCAGATTTGCCCGCGCCAGGGACTGCTCCAGGCCACCGTAGTAGACAAAAATGTTGGTTCCGATAATCAGGTCAAACCGCCTCTCCGGCGGCAGTGAAAGGGTCTGGAAGACCACGTTCATGTCGATCGGAGTGACTCTCCTCACGACGGAGGGACGCACGCTGATGGCACGATTCCAGATGTCGGAAGCTTCCTCCGGAACGGGAATCGCTTTGGCAGGCTTCCCTACCTGGCTGCCCAGCTTCTGCCAGTACTCCAGAAAGCCGGACTTGTAGGTATTGCCCCAGCCATCGGACGGGCTGGCGAGGAGCTGGATGGTGTAGGGCTTGCCGGTAGCGGCATCCCGTCGCGCGCGCTCCAGATGCCGGTTTACGCGCGAGCTGATGTCGAACGTGTAGACCTCAATCGTGTCCGGATCGGCCAGTCCCAGCCGTGCGAGACTGTCCACGACCGCAAACGGCTGCGTCGTCTGCGGAGGATAGAAATCGGAACCGGCTTTCTTGTTGACGAAGTCCAGCCCCGGTCCGACGATGGCGACGCGATGCACGCTGCCGGGCTTCAGCAGGCCCTGGTCCATCATGTGCCGCAGGGCAAGATCGATGGTGTAGTCGGGATAAAGATTGCTGTCGGTCGAGATGCCCCGGTCTTTGAACGCCTGATAGGGGTTGGCCTTGGCCTGGCGTTTGTCGCGATCCACGTCATCGCGTAACCGCGCCAGATTGGCCAGCAGATATGCCTTGACCTTCTTCTGGTCTTCCACAGCGTTGAGGCTGTATCCCTTTCTCTGGAGCAGCGCGCGCATCTCCAGCATGCCCTCGCCAGGATGCGACGCAGCCAGTGCCCTGATGAGATCGTTTGCGCGTCTATCGGCGATGGCATCGACAAAGCTGCTGTGCCCGTATTCCGCCAGATAGTCGTAGGTGATGCGCGGTTCCTTTGTGTAGGTGACACCGAGCCGCAGCAGGTTGGTCAGCGTGTTCTCCTCACCCTGCTCGATGCGCACGCGGATCTCCTTGTCCTGATTGCGTACCCACTCATTCCATGCGGCTGCCGTCGCCTGCCCGGAAGGCTTCAGCTCGGCCGGAAGCGACTTCATATAGGCATTGAGCACCGGCTGCGCCGCCGAAAAGGGGACAAAGTGCGGCGTCTGGCCCGCGACATGGCTAACCACGAGGCTGCAGAAGAAAACCAGACCTGCGACGCCATTGATTCTGCTGTTCATGGTTTTCAACCTATCCTGCCCATTACCTTGGCCGCGCATAGGTGTACATGTACTCCGTATCCACTGATGAAACGACAACCCTGGTCTGTAGTGAATCGGTCAGCTTCGAGGGAGCGGTGGCGGGCAGCGATTCATTGCTGATGAGAAATCCTCCCGGCCTGATCATTGTCCCCAGATTCGCCCGCGCCAGCGACTGCTCCAGGCTGCCGTAATAGACGAAGATGTTGGTCCCAATCACCAGATCGAACTGCTTCTCCGGCGGGAGGGCTATGGTCTGGAAAACGACATTCATATCTTCGGAGATGACGCGCATTACGACAGGCGGCCGCACGCTGACGGCGCGGTTCCAGATGTCGGAGGCAGCCTCAGGCACGGGAATCCGCGTCGCCGGTTTGCCGATCTGATCGCCCAGCTTCTGCCAGTACTCCAGAAAACCGGCGGCGTAATCTTTGCTCCACTGATCGGACGGGCTCGAGAGTAACTGGATGGTGTACCACCTGCCGGTCGCAGCTTCGGCCCGCGCCCGCGTCAGATGTTTGTTGACGCGCGAACTGATGTCGAAGGTAGTCACGTCGACGGTATTCGGATCGGCAAGGCCAAGCCTGGCAAGAGTGTCGATCACGGCAAACGGCTGCGTTGACTGGGGCGGATAAAAATCGGAACCGGAGTTCTTGTTCACGAAGTCGAGCCCCGGACCGACTATGGCAACCCGCCGGACGCTTCCCGGGTGAAGCAGCCCCTGCTGCATCATGTGCCGCAGGTGCAGCTCGATCATGTAGTCGGGATAGAGATTGCTGTCGGTAGAAATGCCACGGTCCTTGAACTGCTGCGAAAGATTGGCTCCCTTCCGGGTGTAAATTTCGGCCTCGGCGCGGATGACCTCATCGCGCATGCGGGTCAGATTGCGCAGCATGTAAGCCTTCAGCTTCTTCTGACTTGCAGGCGTCCTGAGGCTGAAGCCCTGCTTTTCCAGAAAGGCACGCATTTCCCTCATGCCTTCACTCGGACGGGGAGCGGCAAGAGCGTGGATAAGATCGTTGGCGCGCTTATCGGCGAGCGAGTCGACGTATTTGTCGTTTCCGAAGCGCACCAGGTACGTGTACGTGATTCGCTCTTCCTTTGTGTAGGTGACGCCCAGCCGCAGGAGATTGGTCAGGGTGTCTTCCTCGCCGCGCTCGAGGCGCGTGCGGATCTCCTGGTCCTGATCACGCACCCACCTGTCCCAGGCGGCGGGGGTGGGCTGCCCGGAGGGCTTCAGCTCCGCAGGCAAGGAACTCACATACGCGTTCAGGACGGCCTGGGCCGCAGAGAAAGAAATGTATTGCGGTGCCTGGGCAACCGCGCAGCAGGAAACAAGCATGCACACGAATGACGACAGAAACGCCGGGCCATATCTCCTATGCATTTTGATCGCTTATTCGGGCATGCTCCGGTGCAGAAGGCGGGAGTTCTCGCCGCCGGCCAGGGTTGAAGCGATCACCACGGGCCTTCTCCACCTGGACCAGTAGAAGACGGGCAGTCCGGCGGCGATCAACAGGCAGCCCAGCAGCGCGGTCTTCGGGGCTCCCCAGACGGTATTGACCACGATGGCAGTGCAGGCGATGACGAACACCGCGGGCACCAGCATCTTCAGCCACAGCTTGGGATAGAGCCGCAGCTCGCGCCGGCGGGCGACAAAAAGCCCTGCCACCGCCGCGCCAGAGGACAGCAGGATCATGAAACCGGTGTACATCATGATCTGGTCGAAGCCACCCACCAGCACCAGCAAAATGCTCCATAGCGCCTGCAGAGCGATGGCCAGGGCCGGCGTCCCAAAACGCGGACTGATACGGGCAAAGCCGGGAATGAAGGCCCCATCCCGCGACATCGCGAAATAGACACGCGGCCCGGCGATGCTCATCGCGCTGATCGAGCCCAACAAGGCGACAAGGATTGCAGGGGTCATGAAGTTCTGTCCCACTCCAAACAGCGCGTGGGCCGCTACCGCGCCGATATTGTGGGCATCCTGCATTTGCGCCGGGGGCACCGCATACAGGTACAACGCGTTCAACAGGACATAAAGGACAATGATGAGCGCAGTCCCGATCAGGAGCGCGCGGCCGATGGTGCGCTCGGTATCGTGCATCTCCTCCGCCACGTAGGAAGCGGCATTCCATCCGCTGTAACTGAACATGATGGGAATAAACGCCAGCAGCCAGTTCACCGGACGCAGCGGCGCGTCTGGCGAATGAAAATGCGACCACGATCCGGTGCCGATCGAAAACCCCAGTGCGCAAAAACCGGCGACGATGCCGAGAATCAGGAAAGCCAGCGCATTCTGCGTGATCTTGCCCGCACCGAAATTACACGCATGCAGCACCGCGAAGGCCGCGATGACGAAAACCGCTGTAAGCGCCCGGGGGGAAACGGTAACCGCGCCTGCATGAAAACCGAACGAAAGCAGGGAACGGTCCGACGCGAGTGCGGGAAAATACTGCCCGAGGTAGCTGGCGAATGCGACCGCCCCGAACGCCACCGCCCCGGAGAAGCCGGCGATCAGCGACGTCCATCCCGAGAGGAAGCCGGCCGTCGGCCCGTACGCATTGCTGAGGTAAACATATTCACCGCCGGCAGAAGGCCAGCGTCGCCCAAGTTGGGCATAAGAAAGGGCGCCTGCCAGGGCCAGGGCGCCGCCGGCAATCCAGAGCGTCAGGTAAATCCACGGTTGCGGCGCCAGCCTGGAGATGCTGGCAATCGTGGTGAATACGCCGGCGCCGATCACATTGGAGACGATCAGCGCTACCCCATCTCGCACCCGAAATGAGCGGCGAAGCCGATTGCCCGGCGCGCCGGCGACGGCGCTCCTGCCCGGCGGACAAGCGGCTGCACCGGCAGGGACTGGCTGGATGTGCGCGGGTGATTTGCCCATGCCTCGCACTGCTAAGGACAGATTCGGTTCCTCAGTGACATACACTGTACAACAGTTCGGCTTCTCTGGACATAGCGAGGCCGTTCACAAGAAGTCGGGATGAATAAAGGAAAGCCTGGAGGCTGGTTCATATCACCTGAATGCGCGCGCGGTGTCCTGGAGCCGAGGCCAGCCTCGCGTCGCGAGTGAGCAACGTCGCCCCGAGTGCCTCGGCCAGCGAGACATACAGTGCGTCGTACGCAGTAAGGTTGTCACGCAACTCCCATACACGGCGCAGCAATGGGGTATGGCCATACCGGCGGATGCGAAGATCGAGCAGGTCCTGCAGGGCTTCTTCAGCACGACGAGCGACAAGGATTCCCGTCGCCACGTAACGCCGCAACACCTGCGCAACCTCGGCATCAAGCAGATGCGGGGCATGCAATGTCTCCCCCGAGCGCAGAATCCTGCGGTCGATCCTGAGCCCCGCGGAGGAGTGGAGCAGCCATTCGATCATGGCTGATGCATCGGGAACGATCACCGCGCGTCCCGTTCCGCCCGCACCGCAACCGCAGCCGATTCGGGAAGCTCAACTGGTTCACGCGTCGCCAGTCTTTTCTGCCATTCCCGCAGAGTGGGGCGCTCGCTGATTTCGCGCAGCTCCGCCAGCAGGTAGTCTGATAGCGACATGCCAGCCATTGCCGCGCGCGCTTTAAGTGTGCGATGTAAGGCGTCCGGCACATTGCGAACCTGGATCATCTTTGACATGCGGGCAGCATACTTGCATGTGCATCACATGTCAAGCTGGTCCGCGTGCAAAAAATGCGGCTCCTTGCGGAGCCGCATTCCTGGAAAACGCCGGTGCTTCTAGTGGGCCTGCACCGCCTGCAGCAGATTGATCAGGCCGTAACCAAAGGTGTTGTCCTGCAGAAAGCTTGGACCCAGGCAAAAGCCGAATGCCTGCAGACTGACCAGGTGCTGGGCTGTGTGCTCCAGCAGAAACTCGGTGGAACCCACATTGCCAACGAGGCTGGGTTTGGCCTGCCAGATGAGGGTAACACCGCCGGCCACGTGCGGGGCAGCCATCGAGGTTCCCGACCATCCCGATGAGTAGCCATTGCCCGGCACAGCGCCCCGGATATTCTCACCGGGAGCCGACACATCCGGTTTCGTGCGATGGCTGCCATCTACGGTCACCGGGCCGCGGCTGCTGAAGCTGGCTATGTTGTTGCTGGAGTCGAGCGCTCCCACCGTGACCGAACTGGCATAAATGGCGGGCGGATATTCGATGGTTGAGCAGGCAGGACCGTCATTTCCCGCGGCCATAGCGGGGACAATTCCCGCCGCGCGCACGGCATCGACGATGCTCTGCAAAGTGCTGTAGTCGCAGCCTTCGCTGGGCGGGCACACCCAGGAGTTATTGATCGAATCCGGCGCTTTGGTTGGATCGCCATGCTGGGGATCGTTGATGGGCCAGGGGGCGATCATGAACTGGAAGCACTCGGTATAACGCGAAGGCGAGCCGGTTCCGTTGGCATCCATGTTGCGGCAGGCGATCCACTTCGCGCCCGGCGCCACGCCGATCTGGTTGCCCTGGCCGTCGTCGCCGACCATCTCGCTCACGGTGAAGGTGCCATGACTGTTGGGATCGGACGGAGAGGTGGTGTGGTCCACGGCGTCGTCCCAGTTGTAGTCGTGGTCAGCCTGCTGGCCGTTCCAGCCGCGATAGTGGTTGATGAGCGCCGGGTGGTCCCACTGCACGCCGGTATCGGCTCCGGCGACAACCAGGCCTTCACCGTGGTAGCCGAGGTTCCAGACATCAGGCGCATGAACACGCTGCACATTCCATTCGATCCCCTGAGTCTGGAAGCCGGTGTTGCTGCCGCTGCCGGAGGGCAGCGCGGTGCGAACGTAGGGGTTGGCGTCGATGCGCGCAACGTCGTCGCGGCTGGCGAGCGCTTCCATCAGGCTGCGGTCGCCGGTCACCTTGATCATGTTAACGATGAAAAAGGACTGGTACGGCACACCACGCTGCTGAAGCATGGCGAGGATAGGACCCTGGGTGGATTGCGCCACCGAACGAAGGGTATTCACCACGAACTGGCCTTTTTCAGCCTTGGTGGGGAGGTTATATGCGGGACTGAGGTCGGCCTGGCGGGAAAGCACAACCAGAGCTTCGGTTGAAGCTCCGTTGGCGGTTTCCGAGAGCACGCGGGTGGCAATCTTGTCGGTCGGGTCAGAGGACCAGCCAGGCTGTACCAGCACAGCGCAAAATCCGGCCAGCACAGCCGAGAACAGCAGTTTGCGAATTGTCATGAGATTTTCTCCGATGGTCACATTGTCGTGGGTGGCAGCCAGGACGTCCGTGCACGCCGGAAAGAGAGCCAACTCGCGACGGGAACGCAGTGGTTATGATACTCCGTGTCAGCGGCGGAAGAAGCCGCAAACCGCGCAGGTTTTCCCCGCTTTTCCCGGTTTTGACTCACAAATCTCTGTGATTGCGGTCACAGCCGCCCTGTCCTGCCTCTGGCATAAACGAGGACATGACCAATGTGGGCGCGCAATGTAGTTTCCTGAAAGGCTCCGTGGAGCTGAAAAAATGCCTGCAGGCGGCAGGCAGGAAAGAGCGCTTCGGCGCCGGCCAGATCCTGTTTCGGGAAGAAGATAACAACTTTGGTGTCTTTCTGCTGCTGAAGGGAAAGATCCGCATGGGAGTCAGAGGCCTGCCCAAACTCGATCGCCTCTTCTCCGCCGGCTCGGTGCTGGGCCTTCCTTCGACTTTTACGGGGCACCCGTACAGTCTGACGGCCGAGGCGGTTTCCGAGGCCAACGTCATCAATGTGCCCCAGGAAGCGTTTGTGCAGTTGATGCGTGACCGGCCAGAGCTTTGCCGGGAAGCCACCGAGATGCTGGGGCGCGAGGTTACCTACATACAGCGGGCGCTCGCCGAGCGGCGCAAGCAGGCAGACTCCAAACGGATCGCGGCCAACGAACTGGCCGTCGTCATGTAGCGGGTTGCGGGCTACTGCGGCAGGCTATTCCACCTCAAAGTTCGCGGTGCGCACCGGCGTAAATCGCCCGGTGGAGTCCCCCGCTCTCACTTCCAGTTCATAAGAGCCCGGCGGAAGCTTGTCGACAGGCAGCTTGAGGCCGACCGGCACAACCGGACTGCCGGGTTTTGCCTCCGGCACCGGCCCGCCGGTTTCCAGCTTCTTTTCGCGGGTCTTGCGGTCCAGCACCACCATCTGCACACCGACCTTGGGTGGGTTTTCGCCGCTCAGCAGCGGATCATAGATTTCCGCGTAGAAGACGGCGAGGTCGCTTTTTTTGAAGTGGTCGTCACCAGCAGGAACAATCTGTACTCCCTGCGCGACCAGCGGAGTGCGGTCTTCCAGCAGCGCAGCGTCGAGACTGGCCGCCATCTGGCTCAGGGGATGAAGTTCCTTGCTGAGGGCGACGGCGCTCATGCTGAACTGCCTGGCATCGTAGCTGTCCACCGCGAGCGGCATCTCCAGCTTGCCGACGCTTGTGCCTCCGGAGGTGAAGGCGACTTTCAGGGTGTAATGGCCGGCGGCAATCTCGAACTGGTTCTCGTACTGGTAGGGCTTCTTTGCGAACTCCTTCAGCTGATCTTTGTCTTCGAAGTTGAACTCCACCTTATCGCTGAAGCGCGCGGCCACCGCGCCACCTTGGCCATACGCAAGTCCGAGCAGGTTGATTTCCGCGTGCTCCTTACCCTTCTGCTTCTCGAAATGGATGGCGCTGGATGGAATCTCGATTGCCAGGTTCACCCGGGCGGTGTTCGGCGAAATATAGAACCAGGGCGCCAGCATGGAAGCGGCGACGTTTCCCGGCTGCGAGCCGCTGGCCTGGTTCTCCAGCTGTTTTTCCACCGGCTTCCCGGCCAGCAGGTCCGCGGGCCTGACGTTGCAGTAACCGCTGCGGGAGCGGACGACCGTGCCGCTGCGGTCGACCTTCACACGCAAGGTGTGGCAACTGCCCTCCTCCGATGCCGGAGGGGCATAGCCCAGAACGTAGTACTGGGTCTGCTCCTGGGCGATCTTCTGGAGTCCGCCGAGCAGATCGTTGGAGTTTACGATGACGAACCCGCCGGTGCCGACGGCCAACTCATACAGGACCTGCTGATTGCCGGTGATATCGGTGACAGTGGGAAGGATCTGGCGCGACTGGCTGTAAGGAGCCACGGGAAGCGGGTTGCCGGGCGCCGCACCTCCGCCCGTACGCCCCGCAGCAGAACCCGTGCGTCCGCCAGTCCCGGTTCCTGCTCCGCCCGTACCATGGCCGCCGCCGGTACCCCCTCCGTGTCCACCACCTCCGCCACTTCCGCCGCGCTGCACGTAAAGCAGATGTGCAGGCTCTTCCCCGGCTTCCAATTGCAGCACGGCAGGGACAAGCCGGGGCGCAGAATCAGGCACGCTGCTCCACCCCATCGATGCCAGGAGCTGTCCCTGTTGGGGATCCCCGAGCTGCGGCTCCGGCGCAAAGCCCAGTGGGGTGATCAGCCCGCGAACGTCAATGGGGTAAATGGCGACGTTGGCCTTGTTGCAGGCGTCAATAGCCGCCGTCAGCTCCGATTCGCGCTGCGGCATGTCGGGATCGGTGGGATTCATCGGAAATCCCGAGGAGAACAGGACCAGACTCTTGCGTCCGGGCACGGAAGCCATTCCCCTGGCCAAATTACGCAAGGCCAGCAGCAGAGTCCGCACCCCGAAGTTGGCTTCGGCACTCACCAGTTGCGGTATGCCCGCAACGGGAGCCGGAACCGGCTGTGAAGCCGCCGTCTCGGTGTTCGGCGCCACCGCCGAGAACTTGAGCGTGCGCACGACCTGCTTCAGACGTTCCGCGTCCGAGGTGAAATTCTGGGCGATGCGGAGCGAGCCGCCGAAATCCACGACGGCGATGTAGCGGTTCGCTCCGGTGTTGGTGTCGAGGAACTTCAGAGCGGCATCGCGGGCCTTGGCCTGATCGCTGACGTTCATCGTGGAATTGTCGAAGAACAGCACCAGGTAACGCTTGCGATCGGCGGCAGCCGATGCCTCGGTTTCCGAGGAGAAGGTCCTGACCGGCTGCTCCCGGTTATCCTCCCAGACCTTAAAGTCCTTCGCGGTGAGGTCGCGAATATAGTTGCCCTTTTTGTCAGTGACGACCGTATCGACCAGAACAAGGCTCGTCTCTTTCGTGATGGTGGGCAGCGATTGCGAGGTCTGCGGCTCGGGCGGCTGTGCCTGCGCCACACAGGCGGCGCTAAAGGCTAAAAGAAAACTCACCAGCAAAAGTCGCGATGGTTTCATACTTCGGCCTCACTATGGAATTTCGACGGCGCTGTTTTGCGCCGCCAGCTGCCCGTCCTCGCCGCGCACCACCAGTCGCACGACGTAGCTTCCCGGCTTCACGTCAAAACTGCTCTTCAATGTTATGCCCGAGCCCAGGCGGCTGGCCAGAGTTGCGTCCTTCAGCCGCAACTGCACCAGTTTCTGCGTCCCGCTCAGGAAATTGCCGTTGCGATCAAACAGCGCCGAGACGACGGTCATGTCGTTGCTGTTGCGTCCGTCCACTTTGCGGAAATGGACATGTCGAATATCCATGCGAACCACAACCGAGAGCTTCGCATCCTCCTGATCGGGCTTGAAGAACCGGGTGTAAAGCTCCACCGGAATGTCGCGCACCTCTTCCTGGGAAAAAACCTCATCCTCGATCGCCTGTTTCGCCTGCTCGGAAGGATTGCCGGACCCTTTGGGGGCATAGTAGCCCTTGCGCGCCTGGATGGCGCCGCTGGCCGGCGGCTTCAGTGTGACCTTCAGCTTGTGATAGCGGCCATCGAGCTTCAGGTCTTGCGGCGAAAAAGCCAGCAGATAGGAAAACTCGGGCGGCAACGCCAGGCGGCGAAAGCCCTCGTCGAGATCGTTGTTGTTGTGAAAGAAAGTTCCGCCGGTCGCGTCGGCCAATTCGGCCAGAACGTTCTGGTCCAGGTCCTGTTCCGCGGTCCTGTACTCCTGCATTTTGCCCGCCGTCAAAGGACCGGCAGGCCGCTGCTCGCTCGCGTCCGGCAGGTTGGTATAGAGACCACGCGCGTCCAGCGTGTTAATGACGACATTGGAGTGCAGGGCACGTTCGGCGGCTTCGGTCTGCCGCTGCAACTCATCCCGGTTCATGAAGCCGGGGGAGACGAGGATGATGGTGCGCTGCCCGGGCAGCTCAGCCATTCTGCGCACCACAGTTCTCAGCGCACCAAGCGCAAGCCGGACCTCCTCATCTCCGATGGACAGTTCACGCCGGGCATAGGCGCGAATCTCGTTCGAATCGAGGGCGAATCCGCAATCCGAGGCGTCCTGGACTGCGGTCTGCGTCGCCTGGAGGTCGTTCTTGTTGGCTATCAGGTCGGCCATGTAGTAGGAGATGTTCGGGCAAGGCGTTGTACCGGTATTGTCGAGCCCGCGTGGAACGACACGATTCAGGGTCGCGGCCAACTGGTCGCCGTTGCCGGTGAAGTCGAGCTGTGTCTGGCCGGAGGTCGTGAAGATGGCCGCGCGGTCCTCGGGGCGCAGCACCCGCAACTGTTTCAGTGCGGCATTTCTCGCCTGCGCCAGATCGGAGAACTGAAGGTGAACGTCGTCGAACAGATAGGCGACGTAGCGCTCGGGCATAGGGGGCGGCGGAGCCGTAATTCCGGAAGGGACTTCAGCGGGAATTTCGGGGACCGCTTCGCGATGAATGACGGGCTTTGCTTCCGCCTGCTCCGCGCTAAACTTTGTGATGTTCTGAGGCTTGCCATTGTCGAAGAGCTGGAAATCCTGCTGCCTGAGATTGCCCACGGCATGTCCGTGCGCGTCACGGACCACCACCCGCACCTCAACCAGGTTGACCTTCACTTTGAATGTCGTTGGCTCGTCGCGTGCGCTGATTTCGGGAATACCCTGATTGGAAGCGGCTGATCCCGTTTCCGCCTGCGCCGCGTTTGCCTGCGCCGTTGCCTGGCCAGGGAGCAGGAGAGCCACGACGAATGCAAGCAGCACAAAGGCCGGCCGGTAGGAAGGAGAGCCGGGCGGACCCGCGGCGCAGTTTCGGGATTTATCAGCTGCTATCATCTTCGCTCGTCAACTGGCGCGATGCGGCGCATATCCAGTTTGCGGCTGGCGAATCCGTCGGAAATGATATCGCGATTAGCGCCCGGATTGTCACAGCAGGAGAAGCGATGAAGGCTGGCATAAAGTGCCGAACGGCCTTACGGCTGCTGATGATGCTCATCGTCGCGATGCTAGGGTGGGCGCTGGCCGGTCAGGAGGGAGAAGGGCCGGTTTCGATTGGCGGAGAGCCGGTCGTCATTCTGCAGCGGCCTTCCGTAACCGACAGCAGCAGGCCGCAGTTTCTGCAGGCCATTGTGCTGCCCGGACGCGGCATGGGTGTTCTGCAGATCCGGGCATTTCTTCCCGGCAAAGGGGAAATCGAGCTGCTGAGCGCTCCGCCCCTGCCGCAGGCGAAACAGTTGCTGGACAAGGATGACGACGAGTTTGGCAACCAGGTATTCAAGATCGGAGGCGCAACCCTGGTGCCTTTCGCCAACCGGATTCGCGGCAAGGTGGCTCCGGACGGGAAGACAATCACTGCGACCGTTGCCAGCAAAATCGTGAAGCTGCCCGCCAACTGGAGCGGCAACGAGCCGGGAGCGGAGAGGCACGCCATCCACGGCCTCATGCGACGCTCGCGGTTTCAGGACGTGGTTTTGCATAACGGACCTCAGGACTCCAGTGTCACTGCCGTTTTGCATGCCGGGAACTTCGATGGCCACTGGCTCTCGGATACGGATGTGCAGGTGGAAACAACTCTGAGCCATGAAGCGTTTGAGATGACGGTAACGGCAAAGAACGTGGGGCACCAGCCGCTTCCCATGGGGATTGGCTGGCATCCTTATTTCCTTCTGCCCGGCGGCGACCGCCAGCAGGTAAAACTGCACTTGCCCAGCCGGACACGCTCGGTGATGAATAATTACGACGATACTTTCACGACCGGGGAGCGCGTGCCGGTCAACGGAACGCCCTACGATTTTTCGCCATCCGGCGGCAGGCCGCTGGGGATGCAGTACCTGGACGATAATTTTTCCAGCCTGGAGTATGACGGCCGGGGCAGGACCGTTTCCGAAATCGTTGACCCGGCGGCCAAATACGGGCTGCGGCTGATTACCCTTTCGCCGCAGATCAGGTCCATTCAGGTGTATGCTCCGCCGCAGAAGAATTTTGTTGCCATTGAGCCGCAGTTCAATTTACCTGATCCTTACAACCGTAATTGGGGGGATACGAACACGGGCATGGTCCTGCTGCAGCCAGGACGATCGGCTACGTGGCGGGTACGGCTGGAGCTGTTCACGCCGAAAGAGTAGGTGAGCCATGCATCGGCTTGCGATCAAGACACACAGGAAGCGCGAGATCCTTGACATCACACAGAAGCTGGAGGCGGTCCTGTGGAAGCACTATGCGGAGAAGACCGGCATCTGCCAGCTGAACCTTCTGCACACCACGGCCGCTCTGACCACCGCCGATCTGGATCCTGGCACCGATCTCGACATGCTGGACGCCTTCGACATCATGGTTCCCAAGCTGGACTACCGCCACGAACACAACCCCGAGCACGTGCCCGATCACATCCTGTCGGCGCTGATCGGCACGTCGGTAAGTCTGGCGGTGGAAAGCGGTCTGCTGCTGCTGGGGACGTGGCAGCGGGTGGTGCTGATCGAACTGGATGGTCCGCGGGAACGCGAACTGGTGATCTCGCTTGCGGAAACCGACTGAGGGCGCCGTCGCGCGCCTGACTGCCGGATGGAGCGCACCTTCAGTCGTTGCCCGCCTATGCCGAGCTGCCATGAGCAGGGCGAATATCTTCGGAATTATTTGCGGCTATGGTGCAACCGGCAGCGCCGTGGCCAGCGAGCTTCTGAAGTCGTGCGATGGCGAAATCCTGATCGGCGGACGCGACCTGGCGAAAGCGAAGGCGCTGGCAGCGAAGCTCGGCAGCAGAGTGTCGGCGGCGTGCGTCGATGTGTTGGATGCCCTCTCCCTGGACGAGTTCTGCGGCCCATGCCCGATCCTTATCAATTGTGCCGGACCAGTGATGCAGCTGCGGGACTGCGCAGCCCAAGCGGCGTTGCGAAGCCGCTCTCACTGTATCGACCTCGCAAGCGTGACCTTTGTGAAGGAGCGGATGCTCGCCCATGACCGGGAGATCGTGGAACTGGGGCTGTCGTTCGTGATCTCGGCGGGGTGGATGCCGGGTCTGAGCGAGCTGCTGCCCGTCTATGCCCACGCCCGGGCGAGGGCCGGGATGGACACAGTCGACTCTGTGACGATCTATTTTGGCGACAGCGGCGAGTGGTCAGCCAATGCCTTGCGCGATGACGTCTGGTATATCCGGAAGGCCGGATTTCGCTCTCCCGGCCACTTTCATCGGGGTGAGTGGGTGCGCGTCAAACGGACTGAGGCCTCTCGCACGGCTGATCTGGGTGAGCCTGTCGGCCGCGGCCGGTTCCTCCTGTTCTCCGATCCCGAACTGGACGAAGTAGGACGCCGCCTGAAGGATTGCGATGTCTTCAGCTATTCGTACCTGTCGGGTTTTCGCAGGGTATTGGCCGCCACTTCGATTGCACTGCTGCCCCTGCCTGAATCCGTTGGCGTTCGCCTCCTGAAAAATATATTTCGGAGCAATCGTCTGCCCATAGACGGCTTTGTCGTCGCCCTGGTAGCCGGCCGCTCCGGGGGTCGCAAAATCGGGTTTACCGCACAGATTGTCTACCGGCAACGCCGCGATTACTGGATCAACGGGCTTGTACCGGCTATCGCGGCGCGCATGATCGCACAGGGTAAGTCCGTCAGCGCTGGGGTTCACTACCTGGCTGATGCGGTGGATCCGACCACCTTCATGGCGGAGTTGAGAAACGCCGGGGTGGAACAGACGGAAAGATCCGAAGTCGGCGAATGAACGTCGAGCAGCAACTCCGGCATCCGGGGTGTTTTGTCGGCTGGCGTGAGCTCAGCCGAAGCTCTGATACTCCTTCCAGAACTCAGACCAGGGCAGGCGTGGCGCGCCGCACAGGAAGATGTCGGGATGCGCCTGGCTCTCCTCGTTTTCGACGCCCCGAGAATTGCCGTTGTGTCCGGCCGGCCGGCAGCCAGTGAACGTTCTGTCCACATACCTGCGCGACAGTCCTATGACAATCAGCGTCGAAGGCGGCGGCGTGGGATAGCCGCGCAGCCAGGCGGAGTTGGTCCCGCTGATGGGCGGAGGCAGATGGTAGGCCCGCCCCAGAATTTCGATTGCGCCCTGCTCTCCGTAGTTTCCCACCACGATGCCCACGCTCTTCTGCTCCTCCGGCGGCAGCGCATCGCGAATCTCCACCACCGTCCTGACCAGCTGGTTCCAGCCGATCTCCTCGCGCAGGTCGCCATTGTGCTTCAATGCGAATTCGCAAAGCGGACCGTTTGAGGCGAAGGGAATGATTATGGCCGCGAAGTACAGGCCGCAGGCTGCCAGGCCGGTGAAGAACACGCCCGCAACGGCACGGCGCCACGGGCGCGACAGCGACGCCAGCCAGCGTTCGCCCGCCGCTGCGCCTCTGGCCATCAGCATCGGATAGGCTGGGGCCAGATAATAGAATCGCCCCTTCGAGGCGAAGAAGATGAGGAAGGGGATCACGTACATCCAAGCCAGCATGCGATAACGCCGGTCGCGGAAAAAACCGACCAGGCCGGCGATCCACAGGGGCGTGGAGAACAGATTCGCGCAAATCAGGAACTGATAGCGGACGTAGCCTTCGGCCCTGCCCTCACCGACATCTCGCGTATGAATGTGCTCGAGGAAATGCAGGGAGATGAAGCTATGTCGTACCTGCCAGATC
>Ga0335081_10009936_pt1 | contig 15337 bp, 16 predicted proteins | sample Lox_Sample_35_FD_206713 | JGI IMG/M metagenome (GOLD analysis project Ga0335081, IMG submission 206713) | Soil microbial communities from Loxahatchee National Wildlife Refuge, Florida, United States - Lox_Sample_3.5 | ecosystem: Environmental > Terrestrial > Soil > Wetlands | place: USA...
AGTGAGAGCTTAGTTGCCAGATACCGGTTTGTCAGTTCTTGGTTACTCGACGATCGCAAGGACATCGCCGGCGTTCACCGCGGAGCCCTCGCCGGCCATGATCCGTTTTACCGTCCCCTTCTTGGGGGACTTGAGTTCGTTCTGCATTTTCATGGCTTCCACCACCAGGATTCCCTGTCCGGCTTCGACGGCGGAGTCTTCCGTCAGGAGCACACGTACGACTTTGCCCGGCATGGGAGCCAGCAGTCTTTGTGGGCCTTGGAAACCTCCAATGGCGGCCTTGCGGCTTTGCAGCGATCGCGGGTCGCGCAGTTCTACCGCATAGCGCCGGCTGCCGACCCACAGATGCATATCGGTGGCCGTGCGCTCGCGTTTGATTTCGTAGGCCTTGCCTTCGAGCAGAATCGAAAGCACATCACGCCGGGTCAGGACTGCATCGATCTGCAGCTCACAGCCGTCGAGATAGCAGTGCCAGCGCCCACCGGCATGGGTCAGATCTAGGCGGTAATTCTTTCCGTCAATAGTGAGATCGTACTGCATGTCAGGGCTAACTATCCGCTACGCAAGCCTTCTGCTCTTGCCGCATTCTTCCAGCCGGAGACATTCGCCCCATTCGCAGAACCTGCGGATACCGAATCGTCGCCGGATGAACCTGTGGACGGATCCAGTATGGCAAATAGGCCGGCAGCAATGGCGGCGATGGACGCGTCTTCTCCCGGTGTTTCCGAAGCGCGCGACTTCAACAGGCGGTCCAGATAGCCCGTATCCACCGCGCCAGCCTGAAAATCCGGGTCGTTCAGAATGCGGCGGAATAGTGAGAGATTGGTTTTGATGCCGCCAACGAAATATTCATTCAAGGCGCGGGTGAGCCGGGAGATCGCCTGCTGTCGATCGGTCCCGTAGCCAATCAGTTTAGCCAGCAGGGGGTCGTATTCCACGGGCACCGTCCAACCCTCGTACATGCCGCTATCGCGGCGAATCCCAGGCCCAGAGGGCGCCAGCAGCAACGTGATCTTTCCGGGACTGGGGAAGTAGTTATTATCCGGATCCTCGGCGTAAATGCGACACTCGATGGCATGGCCCCGGACCTGGACATCTTCCTGGGCGAACGGCAGTTTTTCGCCCGAGGCGATGCGGATCTGCAGATGGACGAGGTCTAGCCCCGTGGTCAGTTCAGTCACGGGGTGTTCCACCTGCAGCCGCGTATTCATCTCGAGAAAATAGAAGTTCCTGCTTTGGTCGACCAAGAACTCGACAGTACCGGCGTTGGTGTAGTTTGCTGCCTGGGCGACACGCACGGCCACCTCGCCCATGCGGCGCCTCATCTCCAGATCGACCATCGGAGAAGGAGATTCCTCCAGGACTTTCTGGTGCCTTCGCTGAACGGAACACTCCCGCTCACCGAGATAGACGGTGTTGCCGTACTCATCGGCCAGGATCTGCATCTCGATATGGCGCGGGTTCACGACCGCCTTCTCGATGTAGATTTCTCCATCGCCGAAAGCTCTTCGGGCCTCGCTGGTTGCCGCTTCTAAAGCCTGTTTCAGCTCGTCCGGCGTGTTGACCAGGCGCATGCCCTTGCCCCCGCCGCCGGCCGCCGCCTTCAGCATGATCGGATAGCCCAGGCGCGCGGCGACCGAGCCCGCTTGCTCTGGCGATTCCAGGGCGCGCGAGGTCCCCGGGACAAGCGGCAGGTCGGCTTTCTCCATCTGTTGCCGGGCACGAGTCTTGGAACCCATCATTGCCATGGACGCATGCGTCGGGCCGATGAACTTGATTCCCGCTTCCGCACAAGCCCGGGCAAACTCGGCATTCTCGGACAGGAAGCCATAACCCGGGTGAATTGCATCGGAACCGCTGCGTTTCGCAGCGTCCAGGATGTTGGCGGTGTTCAGATACGACTCCGCAGCCGCAGCAGGGCCGATGTGGTACGCCTCATCAGCTTTGCGTACGTGTAACGAAGCACGATCCACATCGGAGTATACGGCGACGGATGTGATCCCTAATTCGCGGCAGGCGCGGATCACCCGGACTGCAATTTCTCCCCGGTTTGCGATCAGAATCTTCTTGAACATGCGAATTACTCTTGGAGCGTTCTCAACAAAAAGCCCCTCCGCGCGGGAGGGGCCTCGATAAGAGAAAAGCAAAACTATTTATTTGCCGGCTGATCGAGCGTGATCCCCTGTGCTCCGGGTTGTTTCTCCGCTTTCGCCTTCTTGGTGGCCATGGTCTTGTCAACCCATTCGTCGGCGGTTTTCAGATCAGCTGCGCGCTGCGCCGGATCGTCACATTCGACGTCCGCCTTTTCCCGGTACATCAGGTTCATGTAGGCCATGGCGTCATCGTAATCGGGACGCAACTGGAGAGCCTTGTTAAGAGCATCGATACCATCCTGAATATTGGCCCAATTCTTGTCTTTGATTTCCGCACAGACCTTTTTGTCCTTTAAAGGTTCTTCCGGCTTTAGCCCCAGCTTTGCCCTCGCCTCCATGCGTGGCTGATAGGTCTGGGTCCAATCGATGACACCGATGGAATAGTACGATTCGGGATCGTTGGGATCGACTTCCGCGACTTTGTGATTGTATTGCTTGGCGTCGTCCAGCTTTTTCATGTTGAAGTAAAGGGAAGCGATGCCCTTCAAGCTGGTGACTTGCTGATCATGCCCGGGATTGTGCTCCAGGACTTTCTTGAATTCGTCGATCGCCTGCTGGCCGGTGCGGTTATTGTCTTCGGAGTCTACGCCGGGAATGTATTGATTGGCCAAGGCTGTCGCCAGATAAAGCCGCGCGTTCAGCAAGCTGGGGTCGAGGGCAACCGCCTGCTGGAAGTGATCGATCGCCTCCTCGTACTTGGTGTTCTTGTAGGAAGTTACCCCTTTATTCAGTTGGTCGCGCGCCTTTAACTTGTTGCAGCCCGCGGCAGAAAGCATGACCGCTCCCACTGCGATGAGCGTCAGCACCCGTACGCTGTTTTTCATTGCCTTATCAGTCCCCCTTGCGAGGATAAAAATATACGGCGAAGCGGACACACCAGAGCTTGGCGACCGTACCAAGACCGCTGCACCACAAAATCGGAACTCTGTGACGAAACTGTGCCGCTCGCGCGGGTCTAGCCGCCAGCTTCGATCTTGGCAGTGATCAGACCTACTTTGTCTACGCCTGAGGCATGGGCGATGTCAATGACATTGGCCACATCGAGGAAGGGCACGTTGTCGTCGCCTTTGACGAACATGACTTTTTCGGCGCGGGTCTTGAAGATATCAGTCAGCCGTCCCTGCAAGCCGTCCCAGGTGGTGTCTTCCTGATTGATTTTGAGGGCCGGGGTCTGTCCTGGCCCACGATCAATCAACTGCACTACGATGGTGCGATCGGTGGGAGGAGTCTTGGGGGCGTTGGGGGGCGGCGGTTGGGGCACGAGCGCCTCCAAGCCCTTCGGGGTCAGCGGTGTGATCACCATAAAAATGATGAGCAGCACCAGGAGAACGTCGATCAGCGGGGTTACGTTGATATTTGCGCTCTGGCCTCCGCCCGAGCTAACTCCCATTCCCATAACGAATCTCCTCTATTGTCCGCCGGTGGGTGCGGAGACCGGGGGCGGCGCATTGGTTAGCTTTTTCTGATCAGTTAGCAAACCCAACTCATCCACGCCCGCCGCCCGTACATTATCCACCACTTCCACGACGGCTCCAAACTTGGCGCGAGCGTCCGCTTTTACATACACCCGCTTGTCGGTTTTGTTAACCAGACGATCCTTTATCTTGCCGGTGAGTTGGTCCACAGGAAGCTTGTCGCTGCCGAAGTAGACGGTGCCGTCCCGCATCACCGCCACCAGCAAGGCATCTTCCTTGTCCGCATCAGCCATCGGTTCGGGGTTGTTGACCTTGGCCAACTCCACGCTCACACCGTGCTGCAACATGGGCGTGATCACCATAAAGATGATCAGCAGAACCAACATCACGTCCACCATGGGGGTTACGTTGATGTCGGAATTGACTTTGGCCCCTTCGTTTCTCTTGTTCAGTGGCATAACTGCGCTCCTGCGTGAATTCTCCCGGCGACTCCGCGCGACCCGTTCGTCCCCTGTCTGAGGTGGAGCGCCGAAGCGTGAGCTCCGGCGCTCGCCAGCAACTCAAAGGTCACGAACTCGTCCATGAACGAGCTAGGACCGGCGTACTCCCCGGCGTTTAAGAAAATAGTCGATCAATTCGCTCGAAGAGTTGTCCATCTCCACGTCGAACGCTTCCACCCGGCCGGTGAGATAGTTGAACATCATCACGGCAGGGATGGCCACGAACAAGCCGATGGCGGTGGTCACCAAGGCTTCCGAGATACCACCCGCGACGGCAGCCAAACCGGTTGCTTTTTCCTGCTGAATGCCGCGGAAAGCGTTCAGAATGCCGAAAACGGTGCCGAACAGGCCGACGAAAGGAGCGGTTGAGCCGATGGTTGCCAATCCGCCCAGGCCGCGCTTCAGCTCAGCGTGGACGATGGCCTCGGTGCGCTCCAAAGCGCGCTTGGAGGCTTCGATGGTCTCGCCGGGGATCTCGCCGCTCTCCTGATGAGCCCGAAATTCCATCAGACCCGCGGTTACCACCTTGGCCAGATGGCTCTTCTTGTTGCGCTCGGCGACCTTGATGGCTTCATCAATCTTGCCATCGCGCAGCGCTCCAGCGACCGCTGGGGCGAAGGCGCGAGACTGTTTTCTGGCCGCGCTGAATGCCATCCATCGATCGATCATGACGCCGATCGACCATCCGGACATAATGAAGAGAACAATGACCACGCCTTTGGCTACGATTCCCATCTGTTTCCAGAGTGAAATCGGGTCCCATCCCACCTGCTGCTCCTGAAAGAACCAGCTGGCTGCGATGTGCACGTTACTCAGAGTATGGGTTGCTAAGTTGGCTACGAACATGAGTTGCTTTTTCCTCCTCAGAACTTGGTCAAATCAATGGGTCTCGCCAGATCGATCGCTTTGAAAAATGCCGCCCGCCTCTAGCCTCCTGACAGCGTGAAGTTCACCGTAATCTGCGTCTCCACTTCCACCGGTTCACCGTTTAGAATGTAGGGCTTATACCGCCATTGCTTGACCGCCTCGATAGCCGATGGGGCCAGCATGGGGTGGCCGCTGATCAAACGCAGATTCTCGATAGTTCCATCCTTGCTGATCTCTGCCTGCAACAATACAGTTCCTTGGATGCGCGCCTGACGGGCCAGGGGTGGATAAGTCGGCTGCACCCTGCGAATCAGCAATCCCTGAGTGACACCCTGAGATACCCTCACGCGCTGCGGAGTTGCCACTTTGGGCACGGCCACCGGCGTAGAACTAATGATTCCACCGATCACACCACCCATTTGTCCACCGGGCACACCGCCAGGAACTCCACCCACGACACCAGAAGCCGACATCACCGGGGGCGGGGCTTCATCTTCCTTGATCATCTGAACTTTCTCAGGAATCTTGGTAGGGGTTCGGAGTTGGCCGTTGATAATATCGGTTTGCACCTGTTTGACGATCTTGATCGGCGCCGCCGCAGGGGGCGGAGGGGGTGGAGGGGGCGGAGGAGGCGCTACCAGAAAGGTCATCAACTGTGTCTTAGGCAGGGCTTCGGTAAACAGCAGGGGAATCAGGACCAGAATTCCGATCAGAACGATCTGAAAAATGAAGGAAATGGTCGTGGTTGCGGCCCGCTTGCTTTTCAGCCTTCCACCGGATTCGATTAGGCTGTCTTCAAACATGAGGTTTCTCCTACACGTTCCCTAAATACTCTTAGACACCGACTGCCTCCTCTTTGCTCCCACCGTTTGTGCGGTCTCAGAACGCCAAACTGAAGGCCGCAGAATACTAACTCAAATGCCAACGAATCACAAACCTAACTCGCAAGGGGGCCCCACCGTTGCAGATTCAGGCCTTGGCTTTGACCTTGTCGCGGGCCGCCCCGCCTTTTCCGGCCGGAGTCATTGCCGGCTGTTTGCCGCGATGTGTCCGCCAATCCTGATAGGCGACCAAGATTGGAGCGGCAATTGCGATCGACGAATAAGTGCCGATCAAAATGCCAATCACCAGGGCGAAAGAGAATCCGTGCAACACTTCGCCGCCGAATAAGTACAGGGCCAGAACCGTAATGAAGGTCAAGCCGGCAGTTAAGATGGTCCGGCTCAGCGTCTGGTTGATACTGCGATTGACAATCTCCGACAATCTCTCGCGCCGCATCAGCTTCAGGTTTTCCCGGATGCGGTCGAAAACCACGATGGTGTCGTTGTTGGAGTAGCCGATCAGCGTCAGTATCGCGGCGATCACCGTCAGGGAAATCTCTTTATTGGTGAGAGAAAACGCGCCCACGGTGATGAGCGTGTCGTGAAACACAGTAATGACCGCGGCGACTCCGTAAATCCACTCGAAGCGGACGGCAAGATAAATCAGCATTCCCGCCAGAGAATATGCGGTCGCCAGAAGCGCCTGGCGCCGCAATTGTGCGCCCACCTGCGGTCCCACGATCTCCACGTTGCGCACGCCGAAGTTGGAGACAAAAAAACCGTCGGGAAGCGAAGCCGCCACGGCGGGATCGACTGGGCCCTTCAGGTCATCCAGCGAGCTGAGTACGCCACCCTTCACCTTGTCACGATAATCGGCTATGGCTTGAGCGATGGCGCCGTAACGCTGGTCGGCATCAGTTCCCAGATGCAGCGGATCTTTCTGCAGTAGATAACTCTTCAGAGATAAAACGCTGGTGTTATTCAGGTCCTGCTTGCCCTCGGGGGCGTTGGTCTCGAGCGCATTGATGATTGCAGTTTTGCTGCGGTCCAGCGCCTGTTCGTTGGTTTCCTTCTCGGAAACATCGATCAGGACTTCGTTGCTTCCAGCCTGGCCATAGCGCTGAATGCGGGCATTGTGCAGGCCGGCGCGATCCATGGCGACCCGAATGGCGTTGTCGTTGGGGGTCTGGGCAAATTTTACGTAGACCAAGGTGCCCCCGCGAAAATCGACGCCGTAAGGGATTCCGTGCCAGAACAACATCGAACAAACGCCTGCGATGCTGAAAATCAGCGAAAAGGCAAGGAAGTACCACTTCTTGCCGAGGAAATCTATATTGGTATTGCGAAAGAATTCCACCTGCTTAGGCCTTTCTCTTTTAAGCGCCGATGCTCAACGCCTCGCCGCGACCCTTGCGGCTGAGGATCCAATCAAAAATCACCCGCGATACGAACACTGCGGTAAACAGGTTCGCGAACAAGCCAAAACTCAAGGTAACGGCAAAACCTTTTACCGGACCTGTGCCAAAGATAAACAGGATAAACGCAGAGACGATCGTGGTGACGTGAGTATCGACGATCGTAACCCAGGCATGGCTGAAGCCCTGCTCCACGGCGGAGGGCGGAGTCTTGCCGTTGCGCAGTTCCTCGCGAATCCGCTCAAAAATGAGCACATTGGAATCCACGCCCATGCCGACAGTCAAGATAACACCCGCAATTCCGGGCAGCGTAAGGGTGGCTCCGCTGAATCCAAGGAATCCGAGCAGGATCACCAGATTCAAAATGAGAGCGAGGTCCGCGTTGATGCCGGCGGCATGGTAGTAGATCAGCATGAAGATCAGGACGGCTAACATGCCAACCACTGCGGCAGTGACTCCCGCGCGAATTGAGTCTGTGCCGAGCGACGGCCCTACGGTCCGCTCCTCCAGGTACTTGATGCCCGCCGGCAGCGCGCCGGAATTCAATACCAGAGCCAAATCCTTCGCAGCTTGCTCGGTCATGCCGCCACCGCTGATGCGGCCTTGGTCCTGAATCTGCTCGTGGATGGTGGCCACCTCGCGCACGCGGTTATCGAGAACAACCGCCAACCGGTCCCCGACGTGGCCTCCGGTAAAGGCGGCAAATTTACGCCCGCCCTGGTTGGTGAGGGCAAAATTCACCTCGGGACTGTTGGAGTTGGCGTCGCGGCCAACACTGGCGCCATCGGCACGAAGATCGGTTCCGGAAACCGCCGAACTCCGCGTCACCAGGTAATATTCTTCACCGGCGTCCTGGCCTGAGGTTGGTCCTTCAGCCCGTCCGCGCAAGATCATGGAATCGGGGGGCAAAATCCCGCCGTTCTGCTGCAGAGCGTCCTGCTCGCTGCCGTAAGGTCCACCCAGCACTTGCTTGATTTCCAGCATGGCCGTAGACTGCATGATCTCCTTAACCCGCGCCGGATCATCGACGCCGGGGAGTTGCACCAGAATTTGGTATTGTCCCAGGCCGTGCTCTTCGATGACTGGCTCACTGACGCCCAGCTGGTCGATGCGGTTGCGAATGGTTTCAATCGCCTGGCTGACCGCGCGATTTTTGAGGTCGGCCATCGCCTGCACCTTCATAGAAATTGTCCAGGCGTTTTCCGTGCCCGATGCGAGGTTGTAATCGGGGAGGCGGTCGCTCACCAGGGAGCGCAAGTCGGAGCTCTGTTCCGGCGGAACTCCCTTCAACACGATCTTGTCGGGATTGTTCACCGGGTCCGGTTTGCTGATTTCGGCGTAACTGATCTTGCGTGAGCGCAAGTCAGCCTTCAGACGCTCCAGCGCGTTGTCGGAGTCCACGTTGACCGCGTCATTAACTTGCACCTGAAGAATGAGGTGGGTGCCGCCTTTAAGATCAAGTCCTAGATGGATGCGGTCCTGCAAGGCCGCTACCAGCCCGCCAGACCAGTTTTGCGGTGGGCCAATAATGCCAAAGACGAAGACCACCAAAGTGGCCACGATCACGATCAGCTTCCAGCCTAAATTCTTATTCATAACGATGATTTCGCCCTACTTGCTTGCCTTACTGGCTTCCTCGCCGCCAACCACCGAAGAAACCGAAGCACGACTCACTTCGATGCGGAGATTGTCGGGAGGTACCCGGAGATGGAGGTAATCATCTTTCAGGGCCACAATGGTCCCATGGAGTCCCCCGCTGGTTACGACCTTGTCTCCGGTCTTCAACTCGCTGAGCATCTGTTGCCATTTCTTTTGCCGCCGTTGTTGGGGCATGATCAGCAAGAAATAGAAGATGGCAAAAATGAAGATCAGGGGGGCGAACCCCAGCCAACCCATCGAGCCAGTACCTGTTTGTATCGCCCATAAGTGCTGAACATTCATTGGATCGAAATCCCGCCAACCAATAGAGTAATCCGGACTGTGCCTTGCGGCACGCCGTCTCTAGCTAGATTTAACGCTGGAGTTCTCGCGTACCCTGAGCGGAGATTCCCTCAGCTTCGGACTTGAATAGGGGTTACCGGGCTATGGCTTCGCCTGAGACCAGGCTTCAGATAGAAAGTGGCCCCTCTTCCAAGTCAAATAGAATGACGCACCGCCCGCATGGTGTCAAGATAGAAGCTCAGGTTGTGGACGGTATTCAAGACCTGCCCCAGCACTTCGTTGGATGCATATAAATGTCTCAGGTAGGCTCGGGTGTAGCGAGCACATACCCGGCAGCGGCATTGCGGGTCCAGCGGACCCTGATCGCTGCTGTAGCGGGCCTGTTTGATGGCGATTCGACCCTCCGAGGTAAAGAGCAACCCGTGGCGTGCGGCCCGAGTAGGAAGAACACAATCCATCATGTCGATGCCCAGACGCGCATACTGGACAATCTCCTCCGGGGTTCCCACACCCATGAGATAGCGGGGCCTGTCGACCGGGAGATGGGCCAGGGTGGCTTCTACGATGTCCCGGGTCAGGGCGCGGGGCTCGCCTACACTCAGCCCGCCGATAGCGTAGCCGGGGAAGCCGGTCTCGATCGTGCGCTCCGCCGACTCCCGGCGCAGTGCCGCATCCATGCCCCCTTGTACGATGCCGAACAAAGCCTGAGTGGCTTCCGCAGGTGTGGCACAGGCGCCATCGCGCGCGAAATCATGCCAGGGCACGTCATGCTTGCGATCTTCAAAGTACTTCTTGCTGCGTGCGGCCCATCGCAGGGTCAGTTCCATGGACGCGCGGACGCGCCCGGCATCCGCGGGATATTCGGTACATTCATCGAAGGTCATGATGATATCGGCGCCCAACGCAATTTGCGCGTCCATCGCAGTTTCGGGGCTGAAAAAATGTGAGGAGCCGTCCAGGTGGGAGCGAAATCTGACGCCCTCTTCGCTGACCTTACGCAGTTCGTTGAGGCTGAAGACCTGAAAACCGCCGGAATCGGTAAGGATCGCACGCGGCCACGCCATGAAACGATGCAGACCTCCCAGGTTTCTTATTTGCGGCAGGCCAGGCCGCAAATAAAGATGGTAGGTGTTGCCCAGCAGGATCTGAACGCCGAGCTCTTCGAGAATGTCTTGAGAGACACCTTTGACCGAGGCCAGGGTGCCGACGGGCATGAACACCGGCGTTTCCACTTCGCCATGCGGGGTGAGGAGACGGCCGCGACGAGCCGCACCGGCCTGCGCCTCAAGTTTGAACTGGAGGGACACTCAGGGAATTGTAACGTGCGCGATGGATGCGCTGGTCCGCGTAAACGCGATTAATCAGACTTCAAGCCGGCGAATTTTGCCGCGGACTTTGCCCTCTTCGACGATCAACTGGCCAATGCTGACCGGAAGGCGGAATCTTATCGGTCCGGCGCTTCCTGGGTTGAAGTAGAGGACGCCGTTTTTTCTCTCTTGCCTGGGAACATGGCTGTGCCCGTAAACGACTGCCGCAAATTCTGCTGCCTCGGGCGTGAGATCGAGCTCCTCAAGATTGTGCAGGACATAAATGAAGACGCTGCCGGCTTCGACCACATTGGTCAGAGGAAGCTTGCGCGCCCAAGGCTCGCGATCCACGTTGCCGCGGACAGCCGTCACTGGGGCGATGTGAGCCAGTTTGCCCAGCATGGCGGAATCACCGATGTCGCCGGCATGAATGATGTGTTCCGATCCGCGAAGCGCGGTGAGGGCTTCGGGGCGAAGCAGACCATGAGTGTCGGAGATGACGCCGATCTTCATAGGGCTTGAACCAGGGAGGGCACAGAGAAAATCGAACTCGGCCGTCAGCTTTTTCTCTGCAGCAGCACAATCACATGCGCAATGGCCGCGTTATCAGTGCCCATGCCTTCCGGACTCTTGGCTTTAAGGCCGACGCAGTCATCAGGAATCCCTAGAAGCTTGGCGACGCGCTTGCGAAGGTTGGCCGCGTGAGGGGCGATCTTCGGGGCGGAGAGGATTAGGGTCGAGTCAACGTTCGTCAGTTCAAACCCGGATGCTCGCACCCGCCGCAAGGCTTCCTGCAGGAACACGGTCGAATCGGCCCCCTTCCAGCGAGCATCGGATGGCGGAAACAAGGCGCCGATGTCGGGCGCAGCAACCGCGCCGAGCAAGGCATCAGTGAGCGCGTGCAGTAGCACGTCGCCGTCGGAGTGCCCGCCCAGCCCTTGCGGATGAGGTAAAGTCACGCCGCCGATTTTAAGCGGGATACCCTCCCGGAATTCATGCGAGTCCCAGCCATAGCCGATGCGCATTTGCGCCTTCGACCGTGTGCTGCTTTGCTTCGTCGATCGTCGTCCAGCTTGGCTCTTTGCCATCGTGTCAACCAGGCGTGATCCGGTTTAGTCCGGCTGATTCTTCAGATAGAACTCCGCCAGTTCCATGTCCGCTGGCGTGGTGATTTTGATGTTCCGAGCCGATCCCATCACGACCGCGACCGGTTGCCCCGAGCGCTCGACCAGCGAAGCCTCGTCGGTACCCAGAAAACCGTCTTGGGCGGCCTCGTCAAAGGCCTGCTTGAGCACATCGTAGCGGAAGCCCTGGGGCGTCTGCGCCAGGACAATACGCTCGCGCGGGATGGTTGCCGTGATCAAGGCGCCTTCGGAAGTGCGTTCTACCTGCTTGACCGTGTCTACGGCGGGCAAGCCCGCAATGGCAGAGCCATATTTCTGCGCCGCCTGGATCACATCGTAAATGATTTCCTTGGTCACAAAAGGCCGGACCGCATCGTGGACCAAAACCACATCCTCGGGCGCAGCAGAAATCACCGCGATGGCATTGGCCACGGACTGCTGGCGATGCTCTCCGCCTTCGACCATCCGCAGCGTTTTCCTGAGAATATCTCGGGCCTCTTCCTCCAGCCGCTTCTGAAAACCTTCCATTTCGTTTCTGCGCAGGGCGAGAATAACTTCGGAAACTTCCCCGCAGTCTGCGAACTTGCGCAAGGTATGAACCAGGATGGGCACACCAGCGAGCTCGGTAAATTGCTTCGAAGGGGCGGGTTGTTTGCCCCTGGTAGCGGCAGCGGATACCATGCGGGTTCCCAGGCCCGCAGCCGGAATGATGACCACAACCTTCATGGCGGGCTGTAAGTATACGAGCGCAGCGGGTGGGTTTCAAATCGAGTTCGTGCTCCCTGGCTGAAGAAACCCATAAACCACAAAGGACAGAAAGTTACACAAGGGAAGCGTTGAGAAACGCCTTCTTTAGTGAACGATTGTGTTTCTTGTGGTTAATGCTTCTTCGGAGGCTCCCACAGCTCGATGCGGCTGCCGTCTACAGTTGCTCCGCCGGCCGGTCAGCCATGTTCGGCGGCACTGTTTTCTTGGGCTCGGAGGCCGGGACCGCCGCCACCGTGGTCACCACCACCGAGGGGCGGGACTCGCTGCGCGGTGCGCGCTCATCCCACTTGCCGAAGATCATTTTCCCGGCTGTGGTCTGCAGCACCGAGGTCACAGAAATATCGACCGTCTTGCCGATCATCTTGCGGGCATTGTCGACCACCACCATGGTGCCGTCGTCGAGATAGGCAACGCCCTGGTTGTACTCTTTGCCTTCTTTCAGGACGAAAACCTTCATTGTTTCGCCGGGCAGCACAATCGGCTTCAAGGAGTTGGCCAGTTCGTTGATGTTCAGCACTTCGACACCCTGCAGTTGTGCGACTTTATTCAAGTTGAAATCGTTGGTAATGATTTTGCCTTCATAGAGCTTGGCGAGTTCAATCAACTTGAGATCAACCTCCCTTACCGCAGGGAAATCATCTTCGACAATCTGTATCTGTACCGACGCAACTTTTTGCAGGCGCTGCAGAATGTCGAGTCCACGGCGGCCCCGATTGCGTTTGAGAGAGTCGGCCGAGTCGGCGACCAGCTGCAATTCGCGCAACACAAACTGGGGGATGACGATCGTGCCATCGAGGAAGCCGGTCTCGGCGATGTCCGCAATGCGGCCGTCGATGATGACGCTGGTGTCAAGAATCTTGTAGCTCTTCTTCGACTGTTTCTCACCGCCGAAGATGCCGCCCAATGCCGCCAGATTGAGCAAGTCCCCTTTCATGGCGCCCACGATCAGACCGACGTAACCCATCAAGAGCATGACCAGGATCTGCAAGAAGCTTTGTGTGTGTCCGGCGGGAATACTGCTGCGGATGACCAGAGCAAAAAGGTAGGCACCGAAGATTCCCAGAACGCTGCCGATGGCGGCACCAATCAGGCGCGTAAGGCTGACCAAACGAAGGCGCCACTCGAACGCGACGACGGCGATGCCGATCAGCGCGCCCACTCCCGCATCGCGTTCCGGAGTCAGGCCGAAGGGTTGGATCTGGTAACAGGTAATCGCAACAAATAATACAAATATGAGACGAACCAGTATCAAGTCCACTTCTGGACCTCCTCGAGACGGCCAAGGCTGACTCAATGCCTCATCAGTCCCGCGCCAGCCACCTGGCGACCTGCTATTTTGTGGCTGGACGATCTATGTGGCGGAGCTTATGAAAAGACCACTATGAATCCACGCTCCGCCTCCCGTCTCCATCGGACAGGCGAATACAAATATTCCAGATGAAGTATATACCTCAGCCGCAACCTGTTCGATTACGGTGGTCACAGGACATTGTGATGGATGGTCCGTGCGCAGGTTCACCGTTCTGCCTGTTAGACTTTCATGGATGAAAGCGATTGTGGTCAGTCGGTTCGGTGGCCCGGAAGTACTCGAAGTCCGAGACGTGCCGAAACCAGTGGCGGACGGGAAGCAGGAGCTGGTTGCAGTCGAAGCGGGAGGACTGAACTTCGCCGACGTCATGACGGCCCAAGGGGGTTACCCAGGGACGCCGCCACCTCCACTGGTGGCGGGGCGCGAATTCTGTGGCATCCGCGAAAAGAGCGGCCAGCGCGTCATGGGGTACGCGCAATGGGCAGCATTCGCAGAGCAGGTCGCCGCGCGATCGGAATTGCTCTGGCCGGTTCCCCAAGGTTGGACTGCGAAAGAGGGCGCTGCGTTTCCGGTGAATTATTTCACCGCATACCTCGCCTATTGGAAAGCAGGATTGCTGGAAAAGACTCAGCCGCCGGCTCGGGTGCTGATTCATGCGGCCGCAGGGGGCGTGGGTACAGCTGCGGTGCAGATCGGGAAGCTGCTGGGTGTTGAACTGTACGGAACTTCCTCGTCGGAAGACAAACTGGATCGAGTTAAGAACCTCGGCTTGCAGCATGGCATCAACTACAAGCAACGCGACTATGAAGAAGCGATCCAGGATTTGACCCGCGGCGAGGGTGTCGATGCGGTATTTGAGATGCTGGGCGGTGAACACACCAATAAGAGTGTGCGCTGCTTGCGGGATTTTGGCCGCGTCATAGTTTACGGCAGCGCCACCGGGCAGAAGGGCGAGTTAAATACGCGTCTGCTTTACGCCAAAGGCGCGAGCGCTCATGGCTTGTGGCTGACTTATCTCTCCGGCAATCGCGAAGTCATGGCCCAGGCATGGAAGCAGCTTGCGACGTGGACCTCGCAAGGACATCTACGGCCGGTGATCGGGCAGGTTTTTCCAATGTACAAAGCGGCCGAGGCGTATGCTCTTCTTGCCCACGGGAAGAACTTCGGTAAGGTAGTGCTCGATCTCACCTGATCGGCTGCGGCTGCCGCCAGGGCGCTTCTTGCCCACTATGTGCGTCGCGTCCGTTTCCGGACAGCAGAGTCCGAGAACGAACACCTCGTCATTCTCCTCTCAAACACTGGCGTTTGCCATCAAAGGGTTCGCGAAGTGCGAATGGAGCCTCAGTTGCGACCATGCATTGATGCGGGGAGATGTGAGTGTAAATGCACGTGTACCTTGGTAACCCGATGTGAAAGCGAGTAACAAGACATTTACAACTTGTATCAGTTGCGGGATCTTTCACTTGCTAACGGTGCGGACGAAGGATCGTCCAAAACGATGGCAGTGATGCGAGGGAACTTTTAGAGCTCTGGCAGCGTATCTTGTCGCGGTGGGTGAGAGCCGGAGATTACGGCTTTCAAAATCAATTTCTGGGGTTGAGGGACTGAACTCACACTCGGTTTGGCGGCCCAGGTGAGCGCAGCCCCCGCAGCAGAGAGCACCAGGTCTTGCGGCCTCGCGCTTTCTTCTTAACCCCGCCGCTGCATTGTAGGACTT
>Ga0335081_10009937_pt1 | contig 15335 bp, 15 predicted proteins | sample Lox_Sample_35_FD_206713 | JGI IMG/M metagenome (GOLD analysis project Ga0335081, IMG submission 206713) | Soil microbial communities from Loxahatchee National Wildlife Refuge, Florida, United States - Lox_Sample_3.5 | ecosystem: Environmental > Terrestrial > Soil > Wetlands | place: USA...
GCCTGCTTGTTCGGCAATTTCCTGTGGAATAGCAACAGTGTTTGCGATTATGCCAAGATAGCCTTTTTGAGCTATTTTTCCCGTCATTAATCTGTCAGCAACTGCCTTTACCTTGTTTATTGGGATGGCGATGCCTCTTTGCCAAACATAAGCCGTGTTTATTCCAATTATCTTGCCTTCAACATCTATAAGTGGTCCACCGCTAAAGCCGGGGTTTAGTTGTGCGTCGGTAGCGATTACATTCTCCATTGCTGTCATTCCACGCCAGCCTCTTATTGTGCTGTTTACGCTAGTTACGATACCAGTTGTGGCCGTTGGTTGGTTTCTGTTAAATGGGTTCGCAAGAGCGAAAACATATTGGCCAACACTTAGTTTTTCTGAATCACCCAACTCTATTGGTGTGAATTCGCCTTTTTCCGCTTTTAGCAGTGCTAAGTCGCTGTATGGGTCTGTTCCGACGATTTTGGCGTTGAATGTTTTGTCGCCTTGCCCAATTCTTATTCCGTTGCATCCTTGCAATACATGGTTGCAAGTAATTATGTAGCCGTCTTTAGTTAAGACGACACCTGTGCCGCGTGACATTTGAGCTTTAACGCTAACTACTGACTCTGAAATTTTCTTGATTAATATGCTTGTTGCGTCTGAGAGCGATTTGAGAACCTCTAAAGGATTAACTATTTGAGTCATTTCATTCACCAAAAGACTATATGTCAAAATGGTATTTGTTGACTAAGGAACAGCGAAAGTTAGTCACAAAAACTTAGGCTGGAAACATAAAAGGTGAATTGCCGTAGTAGGCAACATTCTGGGCCAAAGCACCCTTGGACGCGTGCGAACTTTGACAAATCTTCCCGATATTTGACATAAGCTGGTATGAAGCTTTTAACGCCAAGTTTAGATTATTGTTAGTTAAAAATTTGGCTTCAATGTTTAGTGCTGTACCTTGAACGTTTGCAGATATTTGTATGCCCCCATCTTCGGTAATCCACTTCAACGTGACACCTTGATTGTTTTCTGATATGCCAAGCCACCGCAGAACACCGAACCATTTGCCCTTAAGCGCCAAAATAAGCTGCTGCGTCATGAGGTCTGAAGGAAGAAAAGTTTGAATCAGAGGTGTGACCGGCTTCTCATTACGTGATTGGTGTAGCTTGAGTTTAGTTACTTTTGGAGTTACTCTGTAACCTTGAGGTTCTTTTTTCACTATACCCTCTTGCTCGAGTCGATTAAGAATGCGAGAAAGCGTTTCAGAATGCAAACCAGTTCTTCTTTTTAACCCATCGAATGTAAATATGGCTAAGTCTTCGTTTTCTATTAGTGCCAGTACATCAGCATCTCGTTCGGTAAGAGAGTAGTCGGCTGGAAGGCTCTGCCAATTAACATTCAGAATAGGAATCATTAACCTAATCTTAGGCTGAAGAGTTGCTTTTGAATATTACTACATTCTCGCCTAAAAACAATGGACATTTACCCAAAAAATCCATCTAAAACGAAGGATTGAAGTTTGTCGTGATTTTCAGAAATCATAACAAGAAAGCCATTGCTCTAAGTAACAGGGCTAATATACCTGAACAATTAATCTATTCTGACTTTGAGCATGGTTCCAATTAGAACAAAGGGGAGAGAAACGGCATTACCCTGCTTGGCAAAATCTCGCAGACGATAAACGCTTGGTCAGCAAAAAAACTATTAAAGTACACTCTATATCTTTCTGCAATCATAATTTTCTTCGCTTTAATTCTTATCCCACCCATCCTCGGCATTTTAGTCAAAATTCCAACAATCCAAAATGTCCTTAATCAACCAGCGCTGATGAACACTGCTTTGGGCGCAATCTCCAATTCTTTCAGTATAGGTTTAATTGTAGCCGCTTTGGACCTCCTCGCGGGAGTACCGTTGGCATGGCTTATTGCCCGTGGAAAATCAAGGTGGCTAACTGTTCTTGATACGTTGGCTGACCTGCCCTTTGTTGTCCCAACAGCTGCTTTAGGATATTCACTTTTACTGTTTTGGAGTTCAGGTGGAGGAATATCATCATTTTTTGGTGGATCCCTTATTTCTCCTGGGTGGCTATTAGTCATGCTTTTGCACTTTACTTTTTCGTTCCCAGTTGTCGTCCGCATTATGGTAGGTGCAATGCTTGATTACAAAATGGAGTATGAACGCGCGTCAAGAACTCTCGGGGCTCCACCCTTAACCGCATCGAGAACTGTCACTTTTCCAATAATAAAACCATCGTTGATTGCAGCTTTTTCACTTGCATTTGCCAGGTCGCTCTCTGAAACGGGTGCGACGTTTATTGTGGCAGGCGCAGTTTTCATGAATGGACCTGTTTTCTTACAAACCCTAAGCAACGAGCTTAAAAGCGGCACCATAACTCTGGCAACCTATCAGGGCGCCACAGTTTTCGCCAGCATTATTTTAATTGCTGTCTCATTATCGATTTTCGCTCTAATACGCATTATTGGACAAAAAATAAAGTTGCCTTTTGGTCATGGATTGCCGTCTTTCGAAAAAAAGCTTAGCTACAAAAAAGCTGCTTGGTCACGAAATAGCATAGCATTATTTGTTTTTGTAGTCATAGTTTTGGTTCCTTCGCTTTTCGTTGCGTTACCTGCATTCCAAGCAATCGCTAGTGGGACCCCCCTAATTCAGGCCTTTAGCGGTTCAGGTGTATGGGCGAGCTTTTGGCAAAGTCTGCTTTTGTCGTACGGTCTAGCAGGCATAGTGACTGTTTTAGGAATTATGCTCGGTATCCCGATGGCGATTCTGCTTGCACGTAAAACATTTGGGAAGTGGCCTTCGGCAGTTCTTGACTCATTAATCAATGTTCCAATAATTGTTCCCTCTATTGCTCTAGGTGTTTCTTTAAAGTTTTTCTGGCAAGGTATTTCAGGGATGCCGGACTTTTTGCTTTTAATATTTGCGCATTTAGCTATTACTTATCCATACTTTGTAAGGTCCATGTCTTCAGCTATGGAGAGAATAAGCGTTGATATGGAAGAAGCAGCTAAGACATTGGGCGCTAAACCTTTCACTGTTTTCAAATCAATTGTGTTGCCTCTAACAAAATATTCGATTCTTTCAGGTGCAATAATTGTTTTTACCAGAAGCGTAAGCGAAACAGGTGCAACATTGGCTGTTACGTCACACTTGCAAACGGCGCCTGTACTGATAGTTAATTGGGTTAATTCTGTAAGAGGTGTCATAGCGCCAATTGCGGGCGTCAACTCGTTAACCGTTGGTTTGGCCTGCGGCATTCTGATACTTTTCAGCTTCATGATATTGTTGATATTAAGGCTTTTAACTAGAAAAGGAAAGATGTAGAATGGCAACCGATAAAAGCAAATTAAATCGTTTTAAAAGGAGACTTAACTTATGCCTGACGTTAAAATAGTAAATGTGACAAAAAAGTATGGAAATGTTTACGCCTTAGACAATGTCACCTTGACTATACATGATAAAGAATATTTCTCTTTACTTGGTCCAAGCGGTTGCGGAAAAACCACACTCTTGAGACTAATTGCTGGGTTAATCGAGCCTGACAGCGGAGAGATTTATATTGGAGACCGCCGGGTCGATAAAGTACCACCTGAGGATAGAGACATTGGATTTGTTTTTCAGACATTCGCATTGTTCCCGCATATGACAGCATGGGGAAACGTTCTGTACGGACCTAAAGTTAAGAATTACAATGAAAAGGAAGCAAAAATCATAGGTCACGAAGTGTTGGAGCTAGTTAAGCTAAATGAACGCCTAAACGCTTATCCCAGTGAATTAAGCGGTGGCATGATGCAACGCATAGCTGTAGCTAGGGCGCTTGCAGCAGGAGCTAAGACTCTACTTCTTGACGAACCATTGGGGCAGTTAGATGCTAAAGTTCGAAACGAAATCCGTTATGAAATCCGAAGAATGGCAAAAGACCTTAAACTAACTGCTATTCACGTTACCCATGATCAATCAGAGGCAATGTCCATATCCGACAGAATAGCCGTTATGAAAAAAGGCAAGATTGTCCAAATCGGTTCACCTCAAGAACTATACATAAAACCAAATAGCCTTTTTGTCGCTCATTTTATTGGCGAATCAAATTTTCTAGAAGGGTACATTACTAGCAGCAATGGTATAGCAGAACTAGAATTAAGGGGCGGCTTCAAAGCTAAAGCATTGATAACAGGAATAAAAGCTGGTGAGAGAATAGTTTTGGCTTTACGCCCTGAAGTTTGCTTAATGAAAAAAGGTCTCAATCCTAATGAAAATGCGCTCTTAGGAAAAATCGAAAAAGTTACATTTGAAGGGACTTTCATCCGATATGAAATCCACCTTGAGAACGGCGACCATTTTATAATAAACAAACCATCGTTAACCGAAGAATGGATGAATGTAGGCGATGATGTCACAATAAGTTACCCAATTGATAAAGCGCATGTCTTCATGAACCCTGAGGGAGGGTTAACTCAAGAAATTGCGGTTTAAACAAAACTAAATTCATTCAAAAGCCATTTAAAACTAAGAAAATTCAGTTTAAATGTTCCATTCAAAAGCATAACAGTGTTTTAGGTACTTGATAATCCTAATAGTTGCAATACTTCCTGTTGTGATAAATAAAAGTAGGAATAGTTTTAAGGTCGAAAATAAAATACCGAAATATGACAGTCTAAAATTTTAACAAAAGAGTTCAATCTTATTAAATGGTTAAAAATGAAAAGATAATTTCATGTTTATTGCTTTAAGAATCCCAAAATGTAGTTTGCGGAAATATCTTAGAAAAATAAGACTTGATGCTCTCTAATCGTGTGATAAGCAGATTAAAACGCTTAACTTAGAGTTATTTTTTCACCTGTGACTACGTACACGATTGATTCGCAAACGTAAGTGGCGTGGTCAGCTATCCTCTCCAAATACCTAGTCATCAATACACTTGAAATTACGCATTTGTTGTTGTTCTCTTCTGATCCGGTTAGCTTCTGCAAGTAATCGACATACATTTTATCTACTTCCCGTTCGGTTTGGGAGATGGATTTAGCAAGAGTCATATCATGTTTCCTCAATGAATCAATACTTATTCCGACCGTTTCGAGAACCTTTTCGCTCATTTCCTTAACATCATCCTTGCACCATGATGCACATTCTCTTAGGCCGCCTAGCTCGTCATTAATGAACGATATGTCGAGCGCATACCTACCTAATCTTGCAAAGTCATTGCCAATTTTCATGTACGATTTTATTGTTCTAAGATCAGTGGCAACTGGCTGAAACCTTGCTATTAGCTCAAAGCCTTTATCGTCAATCTTATCCGCCATCGCGCTTAACGTATCTGACATTTCACTTATTTCTTCTTGAACGCTTTTGTCTTTAAGATATCCTTGTACAGATAGCACAAGCGTTTCGAAGGTTAATTCTCCCATTTTAGTGATAAGTACTGACTGTTCTTCCAGTCCATGGTCAATTATTCTGCTCATAGCCATCAGTCTCTTTATCCGAATTCTCCAGTTATATACTTCTCTGTTAATGAGTTATTAGGGTACTCAAAAATATCTTTAGTATCGCCAAACTCTATGAGTTGTCCTAAGTACATGAAAGCTGTGTAGTCTGAAACCCGCGCAGCCTGCTGTAAGTTATGGGTAACAATTACAATTGTAAACTCCTTCTTGAGCGATGCAATAGACTCTTCAATCTTGGCTGTGGCAATAGGGTCTAGAGCTGAGCATGGCTCATCCATTAGGATAATTTCTGGTTCGACTGCGAGAGCACGGGCTATGCACAACCTCTGCTGTTGCCCTCCGGACAAGTTAGTGCCTGGTTTCTTGAGAATATCTTTTACTTCATCCCACAGGAAGGCCATCCGAAGACTCTTTTCTGCCAAATTATCTAGAATTTCTTTGTTTCTCACGCCAGCCAGTTTCAAACCCGCAACCGCATTGTCATAAATTGACATCGTAGGGAAAGGATTGGCTTTCTGGAAAACCATTCCGATTCTTCGTCGGATCGAGACGGGATCAACTTGGGGAGAATAAATGTTTACCCCATCTAAAATGACTTCACCTTCGACTTTTGCACCTGGAGTTAATTCATGAATTCGGTTGAGGCATCTTATCAAAGTGGTTTTTCCACAGCCAGAAGGGCCCATTATGGCTGTTACTCTATTTTCAGGGAAGTTTAAGTTGATACCCTTAAGTACTTGTAGTTTTCCAAATCTGGCTTTCAAATCTTTTGTTGCTAACTTAACTGATGATAAATCCGAGTTTTTATAATAGCTTATTTTTTGTTCCCCCAAACCGATTTTTCTATTAATCCAATTGAATCTTTAATCATAATTCTATATATCCATCCTTTTTCCCGCAACGTTTCTTCCTATTGTAAGCTTAACAAGAAGATTCAACCCAAGCATAATGAGTATAAGCACTAAAGCTGCTCCCCACGCCTGAGTCTGCCAAGATGCGTATGGAGAAGTAGCGTAATTGTAGATGAGGACTGTTAATGAAGCTGTCGGCTGAAAGATGCTTTTTGCAAAGTAAATGCTTGTGGAAGCCGTTAAGAGTATTGGAGCCGTTTCTCCTGTTGCACGCGCTACGGACAACAATATGCCTGTTAAGAGACCGTTTTTTCCGTTGCTTATGACAACTCTCAGCACAGTTTTCCATCTGGGAATTCCAAGAGCCATCGAAGCTTCTCTTAACGTAGTTGGAACAAGCTTAAGAGACTCGCCAGTCGTCCTTGCGATGATAGGTAACATCACAAAACTCAGGGCGACACCTCCTGCAAAAGCAGAAAACTGTTTCGTAGGATAAACAATTATTACGAAAACGAACAGCCCCAAAACAATTGAAGGAAAACCCGTAAGCACATCATTCATGAAACCTGAAACTGTGGAAATTTTAGATGATGACCATTCTGAAAAAAAGACGCCGGCTCCGATACCGATGGGCACAGAGATTAAAGCGGCTATACCGACCATCGTGAAAGTTCCAACTATAGCGTTGGCTATTCCTCCGCCTGAAACATTTGGCGGCTTTTGCAAATGGGTAAGAAAACCGATGCTTAGAGCTGGCGCTCCCTTTATGATAACGTCGCCGAGTATGAGTATTAGGGGTATTATTGCTAGGATGACAGCTATTATCACTAACACAGTCATTAATTTGTTAACGATTTTTCGCCAAAATGAAATACCCGTGGGTAGACTATATTCTGTCGTCAACATATCCTTCTTAAGCTTTAACTTGGGTTCCACGAGTCATCCTCCAAAGCAGCAATCGAGCAAGACCGTTAATTAATAACGCTACAAAAAACAAAATAAGGCCTAATTCAATTAAGGCGGCTTGAAAAAGCCCCGAAGACTCACCGAATTGATTGGCTATAATTGAAGATAAAGTTGCTCCGGGCGAAAATAAACTTGAAGAAATCGAAGGAATGTTCCCGATTACCATGGTAACAGCCATTGTTTCGCCGAAAGCGCGTCCCAGCCCCAAAATGAAAGCGCCAAATATTCCGGATCGGGCATAAGGTAAAACGCTTTTCTGGGTAACTTCCCAATCTGTTGCACCAAGCGAGTACATTGCTTCACGCTGACTATTTGGCACCACATTTAATACATCTCTGGTAACTGCCGACATCGTAGGAATAATCATTATAGCTAATATTACTCCTGCAGTAAAAAAATCGTATCCAAAGGGATGCCCTGAGAATAACGAGATGAATCCTATAGACTTGTTCAAGGGCTTTTCAACATAATCCTTTAAAAATGGTATTAAAACGAAAACGCCCCATAGACCGTAAATTACACTCGGTACAGCAGCGAGGAGATCAACTACTGTTCCTAACCCGTAACCAAACGTTTGATGGCTTTTTAGTTTCTCTGAAATAAAGATAGCTATCCCCAAACTTATTGGAAACCCTAAAAGAATGGCAATCGCAGAAGTCAACAATGTTCCATAAACATAGGGCAATGCACCAAATACATTATTGCTGGGTTGCCACTTTGATCCTATCAAAAAACCTGGTCCAAATTTAAATATTGACGCCGACGAGCCAGAAAAAAGTTCAACAGCAAGTGCAACAACAACTCCGATAACAAATAAAGCTGCAGCTGCCAGAGCGATTGTTAATATTGTGTCTCCTCTTAACAGCCTGAATCGCAAGTTAGCAGTCTCCGATGCTTGCTCGGTTTTATTGATTAATACAAAAAAGTAGGGAAGAATAGGTATTAAATTCTATCCTAAATTATTGGCGTTCCGTTGTAGGTAACCGAATCAAGAGACGTGTTGTCAACAGCAACTATGTTAGCTGGCAATGGAACGTAGCCTAACCCTGATCCTAATGTTTGGCCTGAGTTCACGATCCATGAAGCAAAGTTGACTAGGGCAGCAGCTTGAGCAGCGGTAGTGTTTGGGACAGCACTCTGGTTTTGGTAAATCAGCATATATGTTAAAGTAGCAATCGGGTAAGCTGTTGTGGCCGATGTATTTGTGTATACATTGTCAACGATGGAGACAGTTGTCCAGGAAGCACTTCCTGCTGGAAGACCCGTGGAAGCTCCAGCTGTAAGCGCAGCTGCTATGTTTGCAACGTTAGCAAGAATGAAGTTGCCTGCTGCGTTTTGGACGGTGCCGTAATAAAGTGAGGTTTGACCTGTGTTTTCAAGAATGTAGGCAATTTCAAGAGGACCAATTGCGCCATTGTTTTGTGAAATTGCACCTGCTACACCAGCATTTTTAGGAGCTGCAATAGTACCGCCTGGAGTTGAGACCCAGTTTGGAGTCGTACTCTCTCCTATCGTAGTTTTAAATTGCGAGCTTGCATCAGACAGGAAATTGCTGAAGGCGAACATGGTTCCGCTTCCGTCAGATCGATGAACAGTGATTATAGGCGTATTAGGCAATTGAGCTGCAACGGCTGGGCTTTGTAAAGCTTGAATTGAAGGGTCATTCCAGGTAGTTACAGTTCCTAAGAAAATATTTGCAAGAACTGAGCCAGTGAAATTGAGACCATTCTGACAAACTGAACCGTTAACAAGTTTTAAATTATATCCGGGTACAACTGCGCTTGCAGATATAGGTACGGTAATAGCTGTAGTTCCTGATGGAAGTGCTGTGTACTGAGCTGCAGTCATTGGAGCATCTGATTCACCGAAATTGACCACTTGATTTTTAAAATCAGTAATTCCCGCGCCGCTTCCCTCTGCATTGTAGTTAACTGTTATTTGTGGTTCGGCTGATCCATAGGCACCTTGCCAAACAGACATCAACGGGGCTACAAGTGTGCCTCCGCCGCCGTTTATTGTTGCCGCAGCCAATGGTGCTGGAGTCGGCGTTGGGGTTGCGGTTGGCGTTGGGGTTGGAACAGCTGTCGGGGCTGCACTTGGAGTTGGAGCAGAAGTTGGATGGGATGTTGGAGATGCGGTTGGAGAAGAAGTAGGTGAAGATGTAGGTGTTGCTGTTGCTATTGGAGTTGGAGTAGGCAATGGCGTCGATGAACTTGAAAGAGAAATATATGCGAAGACGCCGCCTATAATGATAATGATTACGACGATTGCTGCAATAATTATGTAGGTAGTTTTCATTTTTTTAACCTTCGATTGACAACTATTTAGTCTTCGTTATAAGAGTGTAATCTCTATAAACAACATAGTCTATATACAATAACGTAAATACGTATAATTTGAATGGGAAAGCAGATCAATACAAAACAATAAATTAGGTTTCTTAGATTAGATGATTGGAAAGTAAGAAAGAGAGGAATAAAGGAAGCGCAACCACTTTGGGAAACCTTTAACCTTTCAAAATCAAATCAACAGGATAGAGTTCACTGATCCAGAAATTCCTTCAACAATATCAAATGGCAGGTATTACGGCATCAGTGTAAAAGTCTTGCTACATCTAATGGATTAAGAATATGATGAGGTTGCGCCAGATTTATTTACAGTTGTTGCATCATTAGAGTATGTAGTTTTCATATATCCATTTGATTTTTCATATTTACTAAAGTTGCAGCATTTTATATAGAAAAACTCAATATTATCAATAGTCTATATAGATACACCTAATATATTGAGTATTCGGTAGAAACATTAAGTTGGAGCAGGGTCAAGCGTGTCTAAAGAAGTGGAGAAGATAAATGAGGAACAACGCAAACTTCAAGTGACTGGTGGATCAACATTCATACTCTCATTGCCTAAGGATTGGGCCATTCGAAATGAATTGAAGAGAGGAAGCTCGATGCTGGTCCGTGAAGAAGATGACGGTTCGCTATCAATAGCTCCCTCAAGTTTTCCAAAAAAAGAAAAACAAGATGAAGCCTTCATCAAAGCATCACTAACCGATAATCCTGACGCCATCATGCGAACTGCAATATCAGCGTATCTGAGCGGCTACAACATATTGCATATCAAAGCCCAAGGACAAAAAGTTCTGTCCTCAAAACTTCGAAACCACCTCAAAAACTTCGCCAGACACTATCTAGTTGGAACAGAAATTGTTATTGATACCCCAACTGACTTAACATTACAGGTTTTACTTAATTATCCTGAACTCACCGTTCAAAACGCGCTTAGCCGAATGTCTATTATAGCCTCATCCATGCACAAAGAGTCGATTACTGCACTCAAAAAACTAGATTATTCAACAGCAAAATCAGTCATTGAAACAGATCGAGAGGTAAATAGATTCGGTCTTTATATAGTGCGCCTTTTGAAGTTGGCGGTTTCAAACCCTAGAATTGTTAAAGAAATTGGACTAAATAGCCAAAAAGACTGCCTGGGGTATAGACTTATTGGGAAAGCTGTTGAGAGAACAGCAGATCATGCAACTAAAATAGCTGAAAATACTCTGTTGCTTAAAGAACAAGTAAGCGAAGACCTTCAACAAAAATTGGATCAATTAAGCAGTTTAGCTAATTCGATGTTTGAGAACTCAATGGATGCGTTATTCAGACACGATTTTAATTTGGCAGAAAGCGTTATTGAAAAGCTGAATCAGGTCCATAAATTTGAAAAGGAAACTGTAATTTGCTTGCAAACTGCCAAGATTGAAGAAGTCGTTAATTTACGTCTAGTGATTGAGAGTGTTAGGCGAACAGCCGAATATGCGAGTGATATTTCCGAAGTTGTCCTTAACTTAAACGTTGATTCGGTCCTCACTTAGTTTTTCCTTCTCTTTTCAAGCAATATTCTTGCCCTACTAGAAAAGACTATTAAAAAATATTGAAAACTCTGAGTTTAACAACAAAAAGAAATATTGAGTTTTTTTGGTCCCTTCAACCAATGCTATTTGATGAGTTTCATGGTTACTTTCCAAATTACTGAATTGCTTCTGGGAAGCATATTACTTCAGTGCTTGGATTGACACTATAACTGTCGATTAGATGAGCGGTTCCGTCAGGGCAGTAGACTTTGTCACCCTTCACAGCTTTTTGGTAGCGTTTGCTACATTCTTTAAGTTTGCAGCAGCCATCACAATCTCGTGAGAGCATTCTTTTTTTCACCTCTTCCACATGTTCAAAATAGGAAATGTCCATGGGCACCTATAGAGATTCTCTTCATAATCTATATAGAAACTTTACATAAGATTAATTTTTCAAAACCTTTAGAAACATTTATGAAATAAGGAGTAAACTCTCAAGAGCAAGATAAAACTAATGTGTGAAAATCAATTGAAAGTAAAGGGCATTTTCTTAGATTTAGATGGCACATTAGTTGACTCTAAAGAAGCCTATATAGAAGCCGCCAAAATAGCGTTCCAAGCCGTAGGACAAAAAGCCCCAGAAAATAAAGTTGTCTTGGAAATTCCCAGAAGACTCGAGCAAGGCTTAACAATCAAAGACATAACAAACGGTTATACGAAAAAATTTCTAAAAGTATACTTTCAAACGTATTATTCAGTCAGTCAGGAAAAAACCAAGCTAATACCTAACGTTTCCGCAACGCTTGAAACATTATCAACTAAAGCTAAACTAGCTTTAATAACAATGCGTCATGCCCCAGCTCAAGCCATCATTAAAGAACTTGAATGTTTTGGCATATCGAAATATTTTAACTATGTCGTAACTGCGCTAGACACTTCTCCAAAGCCATCTCCTGAAGCATTAATAAAATGTGTGGAAGCGTTAGATGTTGAAATGTGCAGTTGCATTATCGCGGGTGATTCAGTTAATGATGTACGGGCTGGAAAAGCTGCAGGAGCGGGCACCGTAGCCTTATTATCGGGGCTTTTCGAATGTGAAGAACTAATCAAAGAATGCCCAGATTTAATTTTGAAAGACATAACCGCGCTCCCGGAATACATCAATTGATGATTCAAAGATGTATCTAAATTTGCAATATAGCTTAAAATGTCTTACCAAGTTATATTGACCTTAAGAAACAAAGTTTAATTAAAAGCTTAATCTTTAATCAATATTGGAGAGGGCTTCGGAGCGGGAATCAGGATGAACTTTGTCGAACTGATGATCGGGGAGAAATTGAAGGAATCGGATCCAGCCTTAGATATTATGGGGTCGGACCGTAAAGTTTTGCAGGTTGCCTGTCAAGACTTCACCAACTACCTTAAATTCCACTGGAACCTAATGGGAAAAGAATCAAATCAATGCGAACTTGTTGAGAAGCTTGATAATCTTTTCAAAGAAGACTCATCTGAATTAGACGCTTACTTGACAATTTGGATTGGCATTTGGTTCAAGAAATGGAAGGAACGAGTCAAGCTGCTTATAGGCGATCAAAATGCTAGCAGATGGAACAAGATTTCTAAAACAATCGGCAACGCTGAACCGTTTTGGAAGAAGTTGGAAAACAAGCAGGAACTTCAAGAAATCGTGGTTACAACCTTAGTTAAGAACGGCGAAATTTGCGGCACAGAAATTTTATCTGAAAACCTGATCAAAATGGAGCTTGGAGAAAAACGCGTTCAAGACCTGAGCGACAAAGAAAGAGTTTTCACAGTTCTTAATGAAGTATTGCGCAAAGCTCGAGAGATGGCTCAAAGCAAGGGTCCGCTTATCTTTGTCAAGATAGACAAAGGTTATTACAATACGCCAAGCCAGTAGAAAGCTTGCAAATTTTCTTTTCTTAATTTTCTACGTTTAACAAATCAATTCAGATCTGGAAGGCTAACGCTGAAGATCATTACTTTGATTTATAAAATAATAAAATAATTTTTTGGTTTAAAATTGGTTAGACTACGCGTACTCTTTGAAGCGTCTTGCGCATCCATGTGTAATGACGCATGGTTGTGGTTTCACCGTAACCGCATGCTGCACAACGCTTATGTCGCACGTGATAAGCTCGTCTTCCGCAGCGCCTACATTTAATATGAACGGTTTTGCCTTGGCGCTTGCCCATTGATGGAGTTCCTTTTCCCACGGCACTCACCTAGGCGGAGGCGATATAAGGACTACGTTGTCTCCTCGAACGATTATTAGCCCTAGTTTCTTTTGGTTTTCAACTTGTGTTGTATCTTCTGTTTCTTCTAGAACAAGGTTTAGGTGCTGGTCGAAACCCTTCAGTCTTCCTCTGAGGCTTTTTCCGCCTTTTAATCTTACTAGTACAACTTTGCTGAGATTTTGTTCAAGGATTTCGGTTGTCATTTCGCTCATTTTGGAATCCTCATGTATCTATATCTCTTCTATACTTTATCTCTCCCAATTTAAACCTATCTCACAGACAACAAAAAAGAAATACCGAATGAATTCTCATTTTGACAAAACAGAAATGTTTTATTCTTTTGATTATGTACATGAAAGCAAAATAGATTTAGTAAAAACTTTTAAGCAAGTGTCAATTATTGTATATTAATACACTTTACACAATACAGAGATACATCCTGAAGTTGCTAATATGAAATCAAATAATGATAAATTAAGAATAAGAAAACCAACAAGCAAACGAAAAGAAAAAAGCAAAAATAAAAAACAGGTAGATCAGAAACCCAATTCAATCGAAGTCGTAACCTTAGAGATTTTACAATCCAGGAAAAGCGGCCAAAAACTTTGGCTAAGTTTTCAAGACATCATGGATGGACTTCAAAACAAAGCTGTCCTTATTGATTATTGGAATAAATCGGATGAATTCAAAATAGACCTCATTCGAACGTTAAGTCTCTTAGAGACTAAAGGGAAAATAGAAAAGAAGATATTTGAACAAGAATCTTACTTTTCGAGTTTTTCCTAAGACTCGTTGGGCAATGCTGTCAAGGTTAGCCTAAAGATCGGTTCTTGTGCAAGCGAAAATTTTTGAATTCTATGCTATCTGCGAGTAACTTGCTTAATGGCAATTCTATTAAACCTATCTTGCAGACACTTTGAATGAAGCCTTATAGTTTCCCTTTAAATGCAGCGAAATTTTGCCATCGAACTCTTTTCTCCTTCTATTTTGCTTGCGCTTATAAGCAGGCTTATGGATTGAATTAAAAGACAACAAGAAACAAACAAGTGACTAATATGCCGACAAAACAAAGACGATACGCCCTAAAGACAAAAGAAGCAAAACAAATCTTAGATGAGTCATCAAAAACGTTGAAACTTGACATGGAAACGCTTTTCGGTAAATCAACCGTTGAAGTTGTGGAATCCGATGTTGGTGAAATCTACCTTATCGGCGGAAAACCAGTTCTCTACAAAACCAGCGATAGAATTTTACCCACCCTACACTTTACAGAATTCACAGCTAAAGCACCAAAAATAGTGGTTGACATGGGCGCTGTGCCATATGTTTGCAAAGGCGCAACTGTTATGGCTCCAGGCATCGTGCGAATTGAAGGAGAATTTGGTAAAGGCGACCTTGTCTTAGTGGTTGATATGAAGTTTGGCAAAGCCTTGGGGTTGGGCGAAAGCCTCATGGATGAAAAAACGGCAAGGCAAACCAAAATAGGGCCCATAGTAAAAACTCTGCATTGGGTAAGTGACAAAATCTGGGATTTTACTAAAAAACTAACCGAATAACCAATTTTTAGTTTTTAAACTGAAAAAGAAATGAAAGATTTTTTTTGCTATATTGCTAATGCTTAATTGGGCTTTGACGTACCTTTGTGGGTTCGTATGCTTTCCTTGCTCCTCCAGTTAAGCACTCTTCATGCTTTTTACTTAGGAGGTGATCCGGCCGCAGGTTCCCCTACGGCCACCTTGTTACGACTTTTCCCTCCTTACGAAACTTAGATTCGACGCCGCCATGAAAGACGGCGCCTCACCCAAGAGTCGCTCGGATGGAACGACGGGCGGTGTGTGCAAGGAGCAGGGACGTATTCACCGCGCGCTAATGACACGCGATTACTAGGGATTCCATGTTCACGAGGACGGGTTACAGCCCTCGATCCCAACTACGGCAGGCTTTCGAGATTGCCTTCCCCTTT
>Ga0335081_10009939_pt1 | contig 15335 bp, 12 predicted proteins | sample Lox_Sample_35_FD_206713 | JGI IMG/M metagenome (GOLD analysis project Ga0335081, IMG submission 206713) | Soil microbial communities from Loxahatchee National Wildlife Refuge, Florida, United States - Lox_Sample_3.5 | ecosystem: Environmental > Terrestrial > Soil > Wetlands | place: USA...
AGCAATAAGGGGACCATTCGAGTAGGTCGGATGGGCCGCGCGCAAATCTAAGGTCTGCAACGAGATAGACAGACGAGCGAACAAAGCTTGGAAATCAGAAAGTCAGAGAGCGCACGAAATCCCGGAGAAACTCCGACATCTCGGAGTCACTCGGAGACGCTATAGGCAGGACCCCTCAAGCGTAAGTTAGCGGTCAATAAACCTGTAAGCCCGATCCCGATACTCAGCTTACCGCCGACGCGAGAGCCTCGCGTACCCGCTCTTGGTCTTTGTGTCAGTCCCGGCTCCTGCGCCACCACGGTGATGGTAATGAGGGTGAGCCCGCTAGTGAGTAGGGTGGCGAGCAGGCTACGCCGGCATGCGGTCTTCATCGTCATGCCCTTGGACCGGGCCAGCGAGCAATCATTACCTGGCTAAAAAGCACGGACTCGAGAGTTTCCGTAGCGATGAAACAGATCCGAATGTGCTTCGTTGGATCGATGATTTCATAAGCTGGTTGGATCGGCTAAGGATTAAATGCAACAAGACGCAAAATCTTGGTGTGGAAAATACACGGTCGTCGCTCCTGTAAGGAATAAATTGGGCAGGATCGGATATAAGCGCCTCCGCTGTAAATCTCTCCGACGCGGCCATTGTAGAGAATCTAAAACTCACCAAACACATAACAGAATTGCAGAAATCGCTGGCGAGAGGAGGCTGACCAAGTTTGTGACGCTCACTCTAGACCCTGTCCGCATCCCTTCCGGCATGAGATCAGAAGCCTATCTCCGTGAATGTTGGCGAAGATGCGCGTCTATCTCGCACGCCGGTACGGAAAGAGTATTGAATTTATCGCTGTGCTTGAATTCCAGAAATCAGGCGTTGCACATCTTCATTTATTGGTCGGCGTGTTCATCCCGCAAGATTGGCTGAGCGCGGCTTGGCAGTCTGTCGGCGGCGGGATGATCGTGGACATTAAGTACGTAGACGTACATCGCGTTGCGGCGTACCTCACTCGATATCTCGCTGGAGAGGAGATTGCTCACACGCTCTCTCACCTCCGGCCTCGCGCACGCATTTTCGGGTCCTCACGTTCGATCTCTTTCTGGGAGAAAAAAGAGAAGCGCGGTTGGTGGATGGTCAGGAGGGGGATCGACTACTTGAGGGGCTACGCCAACGATGTTGATAATGAGAGGTTTGAGAGAATTGACCGTGTCACGATCACTGTTGAGCAGTTGGCTTACTTTGAATCCGGGCTGATATCCCAGGCGACGTGCGATGTCGATGCGTTCCGTGTGCTGCGGTCGCTTGTTCGGAGCCACGCTACCTAGAGAGCTCGGGATGCCAGCTGGTTCCATTATCGCCGCGACCGCCGCAAGCGTCATGGATAAGGATCCACAGGTGCGCGGCTTGCCTTCCCGTGAACTCGGGGATAGAGTTTCGCTCGCTACGCCGTCTTCTTTGAAGGCCGGAGGAATAGTGCCTAGAAGACGGTTTCAGAAAGGCAGATTAGTGATCCGTGGTGTCAGGAACCCGCAACGATGTGGCATGTACCGCGAAGACGTCCTTCAGTCCGACGGAACAATGCGCCGAAGACGTCGCACCGTAAGGCTTGGACCAGTTAGCCGATTGTCCGAACGAGCGGCTTGGGCAAAATTCCAACCCTATCTTGATCGTGTCAATTCGGCAGCTCAGGCGCCGAAATTGTCGGGAATGACGCTCGATGAATTCGCTTCGGAGTGGCGTTCCAAGATTGCGGTCAACCTGAAGGACAGTACGGTACGAGCTGCAGAATCCCATTTGCGTACCCACATTCTGCCGAAGCTCGGAAGACTCCTCTTGCCGGAAATTAACGCGAGGATTGTGCAATCGCTCGTGACTTCTCTGGCTCTTGGAGGATTGGCACGCAAGACAATCGAGAATATCTTGCTTACCTTATCTTCCCTGCTCCGAACAGCAAAAGCTTGGGATTACGCAACTGGGAGTTTTTCTCTCTCGGATCTGACTCTGCCACGGGAAGGTGTAAAGAAAGAACAGCGCTGTTTCACGGCTGAAGAGAGCGGGCGCATCATTTCCTACGCCGCTGAACCGTTCGCCACAATTTGGGCCATATTGGCGGTTCTGGGCGTCAGGATTAGTGAGGTGCTTGCACTGCGAGTATCCGATTTGGACTTTGAACGAAAACTTATCCGGCTGCGACAGTCAGTGGACAGCGCCACCCGGAAGGTCTAAGCCTGTAAGTCGCACGCGAGCAGGGCAGACGTTCCCATGCCACCCCAACTTGAAGCAATTCTCCTCAGGCATCTTTCTAGGGGACAGAGTGCGACTGGGTTGCTATTCGCGAACAAACGTGGGCGCCCCTACTCGGCGAACAAGTTGCGGGGAAAACAGCTTCACCCACTACTCAGGAGGTTGGGAATACCCCGCGGGGCATTCATGCTGCAAGGCATGGGGCAACCAGCGAGATGCTGGCAAATGGAGTTCCGCCGACCAGTCGTACAGAAGCAAATGCGCCATTCCGATGCCAGAATCACGTTGGGGATCTACGGGCACGTTGTGGGTAATGCACAACGCGACGCCGTAGAGTAGAGAAACATGCGGAACGCATTGAGAAATACTCGGTGCAGTGATTCAATTGGAGCCGAGTAGACCAAATGGAGCCGAGTTTCTTGTAAGTCTACTGGCTGGGCAACAGAATTGGTAGGGGCGGTGGGGATCGAACCCGCGACCCTCGCCCTACCAGTCCAGTGCTTGTGCGATTCCACCAGCCGAAAGCTCGTTCACGGATCAGTCCAAACAGGCAAGACTTCCAAAAGATTCGGCAACTCACAACGCGAGAGAATAGGCGGCTGGGCGACTTGGGCAATTCACGGCCTTTTCAAAAGGCCAACTGATTGTGGCGACGCGTCCCCGCTCCTTAACTCCAATCACAGCACCTTTCCTTCGCACCTGCGTTTCCACTACCGCAAGCCAAGCTCACTTAGTATTTTGGGATTTTCATCTTGTACCGCCAGCAGGTTATGGCAGGTGGTGCAATCATTGGAAATCGTCCGGCCGTCAGCGCTGGTATGCGACCCGTCGTGGCATCGGAAGCAGCCAGGAGAGTCATTGTGACCAAGATTGTTCGGATACACCCCCCAGCTCACCTTCATGTCCGGAAAAATGTTGCGGAGGTAAATCTTGGCGACGTTTTCGGCGGATTGGTCGATCAATGTGCGCTTGCCACTATAAACGTCGGGGTACGAAGTGCGGTAGTAGGTCTCAATCCCTTCGACAATCTGTTTCTGCGCGCTATCGCGATCCGGATAATCGGCGTTCAGCAATTCCACTGCTTTTTTGTGGATGTACGGAAGCTCCGGGCTGATCAAGCCATGCGACATCCGCAGGTCAACCGCATTTGCTGGCAACTCAAACGCGTGTGTCGGCCGGTTATGGCAGTCAATGCAGTCCATGGTGCGCTTCTCGCCCTTTTCGAGTTCCTGGTTGCTCAACTTGACGTCCGTCGAAACGTATTCCACGGTTTGGCCTTTGTCGTCCGTGTAATAAACCACGGGAATCACTTGGCGACGTTCGTCGGTCGAAATATAGTGGATCCGAGAGCCATCGTCCAAATGCCTTCCGTGGATGCCGACAGAGCCTGATGTGGTACGACCTCCGATCTTTATCACCACTGCTGTGGCCATCAGTGTATTTTTCTCATCGTCTTTGTAATTGGTCTTAACGATTATTTTGTCGCCCGAAAAACGTTGAGGCCAATGGCACTGCTCGCAGGTATCCCGCGCCGGGCGCAGATACTTCACGGGTGAAGGAATGGGCCGAGAATATGTATGAAAGGTGACCGCAAACACCTGCCGCAGCCCGGAGAGCTTGGATCGTACGAACCAGCCGGCTCCTGGCCCGATGTGGCATTCCACGCATTCGACTCGTGAGTGAGGTGAATTCTGATAAGCAGAGAACTCCGGGGACATAACCTTGTGGCACGTTTGCCCACAGAAGGTCGTCGAATCCATATAAGCAACGCCTTTGTACGAGGCAAGCGCGAATATTATGACGTTCAGAAATGTGGCAATGCCGACAAACAGCAGCGTGTTACGTATTCTTGGCGTCTGCAGGTTGACGGGAGGAAAAACTTCCGGCAATTCTCCCGCCAGACGAAGCTTTCTCCGATAAAAAAAGATCCCTACGGGGATCAAGACTAGCCCTAACAGGAAAAATGCGGGAAGGACGAGGAAAAGAAGGATACCTACGTAAGGGTGCGGAGGACCTGGGAGCATAAAGTCATAAATCCAGAAGGCAATGAGCGTGATAGCGCTACTCGTCGTCAGAACAACGCCAATCAAGCTGATCGTGTTCTCCCCCAGTCGATAGAGAAGTCTTATCCACTCGCGCAGTGTTCTCCGAGAATTCATATCCGCCATTCCTTTTCAATGGGCATTCATTGACGGGCGCCAACGCCAGCATCAAACACGATGGCAGCACCCGCCTGAATGTTCAGCCGGCATTGTCATTCATGGGCGCAGTGTTCTTGCCGCTTCCTCAGATCTTGCTTGCTCCCCAGGTAGGAGGAAGCGGGCAGCCAAATTTGTGCTACTTCAGCGTCCCCAAATAGTCGGCGATACTTTTGATTTCATCGGGAGTCAGCTTCTTGAGGCTGGCGTGCTTCGGTGAAGTCGCGATGTGCTTGGTGATCTCATCCGCAGATTTACCTTTGACGGAAGGCGCCTTTGTCGCAGCCTTGCCCGCTGCATCCGCGCCATGGCAACCGGCGCACTTTGCCTTGAAGAGTTTCTGACCGGCGGCCTGATCCTGCCCGTGCATCAATGAGGTCGAGAAACACAGCAGAGCAACTATTGCGATGCCGAGACATGCTTTCTTCATGTTTTTCTCCTTTGTCACTTAGACCAGGCCTAAATTGCGGCACCTGTGCCGAAATCTTAAAAAGCGTATCTTACGGACAACGTAACTACGTTGCCACGGAAATTCCGGGGCGCGAACACGTCCTGATCCGAGTTGTTCAACTCTTCGCGGTACCCGTAGTAATCCCATCGCGCGCGTCCGGTCCACTGTTTTGCAAAGTGATAAGACACTGAGGCGAACGGCTGGTACCAATTTGAATTCAAAGGGCCGGTCGGGGCCAGCGCAATCGGGCTAAGGGGATTCACATTCAACTCACTCCCAGTGACACCGGACAAGTTGGCTCCAACTTCTAGCGAGAATCGATTGATCGGACTCCAAACCAAGTCGACAAATCCTGTATGCACTCTGCTGGTGTACGGAGAAGCTTGCTGCACCAAGCCAGAGACTCCCGGGCACGCGGGTAAGCCGGCCTGAGCAAAGTCGCTTGTGAAGCAGACCAACAGTTGGGAATGAATGTCGTTGTAGTTGTATCCCAACTGCAGCGAATACTTCTCCGATGGAGTCAGGGAGGTGGAAAAGCCTGCATTCCTATTGTCTTGTGAGCCGTTTATGTCGCTAGCCGAATTCTGACCTTGCAGCGCCTGAAAATATGCACTGACATTCAGCCAGCCGGCTGCCCGGTATTGCACTCGGGCGCGGAATTCCTGATAGTTTCTCGGGCTAAGAGGCGTAAACGCATTGTCCGCACTTCCAAGGTCGGCATCTAGATTGATGCTCAGGTGTTGCACCGGTTTCCACCACAATCCAAGGACGGCTCCGTTGGTGTTGATATCGGTCACCCCGGGCGGTCCGAAGATGGGATTCGGAGTTTGGAAAGAGACCGAACCATCGGCGTTTTGTGTACAGCCCGCGGGTAGAACGCCATTTGTCAGAGCGCAATTGCCGCGCTGTGCCACGGGCGGAAAGTAGATGGCATTTTCCGTGTTAAAGGAATTGTCGGCAATTTCCCGATGCGAATACCGATACCCAAAGTACGCGCCAAGTTTTGGCGAAACCTGCAGCTGCCCCTCAATTAGATTGGTGGTGGTCTGCTGTTTGAGGAAATTGCTGTCAAGGTTGACCAGGATATCGGGGTCAGATTTGGCGGTGCTGACGGGTGTCCCCGGAACGCCGTTCGATGGCGGCGTGCATGTTGCAGGCAGCGTTGCTGTGGAGTTGAAGAAAACAGGCGCCGTCGTTAGGTTGGAGCTGAAAAAAGAGCAGTTCGTGCCACGAAACTGAGCCGGTTCCTGCCAGTTGCCGTAGTGAAACTCGTCCACCAGACTGAAATCGTGAGTGATCAGCCAAGTTGCGCCCAAGTCGCTATAGGAGGACACGCTTCGGCCTTCTATTGGCCCGGTGAGGCTGTAGTTCGAAAGCAAGCTCTTGCTCTGGAACCCTGAAAAGCTTTGCGAGTAGTCATTCACGTCCATGTCGCCGCCGGTATAGCTGAACTTCCCGGTGAACTGAAGCGAGGAGGTGGGATGCGATTGGATACTAATCTGTTCGGTAGGAGCGTCTGTGCGGCCACGCCAGTGTGAAGAATAGTTGTAAAACGCGTTGCAGTTGGAGCTTACGGTGCCACCGGGCTGGAATGCGGGATTGCATGGCGGGCCGTTCCATGTGGCTCCCAGATCCACGAGAGGAAACCCAGCGCCCACACTGAACTGCTGATTCTGATCTGTCGCTCCCGGATCAGTCTTGTAGTAACTCCAAATTTGATCGTAACTTATGTTTGTGTGTGGCAGGAATCGGAAGTCCACTCCAAAGCGATATTGACTGAGACCCGAAGACAAATTCTGCAACAACAACTGGTCTGTTCCTTCGTGAACCGTAGTATACGCAGGCCCCACATTGGTGTTGTGGTTGTAGCCAAAGCGAAACCTTATCTTCGCGTCGGGAAGAAGGGTTACACCGTAGTTTTGCATATTGCGCCGCGTGTTGTAGTAATGAGGCGACGTGGCAATGACCTGAGTATTGAGCACATCTGACGGCGCGTTTACTACAGGGTTGAAATTTTGGGGAGCGTTTGCCGGCGGGGCTGCGGGATTGAACGGATTCGCCAGCACGGAATAGTCCCAGAAGTTTTCGTCGTGTCGGAACAAGCCGTCAAACGCGTACCACTTGTTCTTACTCACGCGGAGAACGCTTACGACGTTCGCGTCTCCGCCATATCCGAAGTTGCTAAAGAAAAATCGGTCAAAGAGCGTGCCGTGATGGTCGAGGGAACGCATCTCGGTCGTGAAGTTCAGCAACCGCGGTCCATCCCGCAGATTCACCATGGTGTCGTACGTCTCCAGGTCCCCGGATATACTCGTCAGCCGTCCACCGAATTCGATCGACTGCTTGATGTTGTAGTTGCCCTGCTCAATCCCCTTTTGTTCGTCCGTCTGCTGCGCATAGATCGCCGGCGTCAGCACTAGCGCCCCAAGCACAAAGCAGGAGCACAGCCAGCTCCCTTTTCTGCTATTCGGGGAAACACCCAAACTGGTTGTGTTCTTCACCGGTGTCCTCCTTACGGCGTGAAGAACACGCGACTCGTGTTCGAACCGTGTATCGCGACATGGCATAACGTACACGATTGATATTTCGTGGATTGGTCGTGAAAACTCGGAGTGCCTGGAGGCCCCGCCGTCGCAGCCTGGGAATGGCAACTGATGCACAAAAAATTGACCTGGTTTTGTTTTAGCAGGCGCTGATTCGTCGAACCATGAGGTGTGTGGCAAGCGGCGCAACCTTCGATCTTCGCCTCATGCTGATAAACGAAGGGGCCCTGTTTTTCGGTGTGGCATTTATAACAGACCTCATCTCCCGCTCCGTCCGTCCGCAGCTGTCTCGGCCGAAATGTCCCGTGCGGGCTGTGGCAATCATTGCATTGGACCAGTCCCTCATTCACGCGGTGATGAAAGGGACGCGACAACTCCGCACGCACGCTCATGTGGCATGTGTAACAGAGGTCTGGGGACTTAGCCTTCATCAAGTACTGGCTTTCCTGCGCGTGGTGCGGAGAGTGGCAATCAATGCACGCGACGCCGTTGGCCAGGTGCATCGAGCGGTCATAGTTTCCATGCTCTTCGGTGTATTCGTGGCAGCGAAGGCAGCGGGCGCTGGTCTCCTGCGGCGTGGCGTTTTTAAATGTAAAGATTTTGGATTTGTCGCCGCCGCCCTCGACGTGCTCTTTCCCAGGACCGTGGCAAGCCTCGCAGCCATGCCACTCCACGCCTTTGTGCGCGTCGAGCTTCGCGTCCATGGTGGTGGCGAAGTGGGCCGTAGTGGCGAAATGGGCATAGAGGTCCTCGTGGCAGGTCTTGCAGGTATCGGAACCCACGTAAAGTGTCGGGTCGGTTGGCCAGGCATATTGCTTCGTCTGGTCTGTCTTTGTTTTGGTCTGTCTTGCTGATTTGCTTTTGTCGTCGCCTGAATGAGCACGAGGGACAACCCACAGCGACACCAACAGCGCCGCAATATAGGAGACGCGGAGCTCTCGCGAATACTTCACGCAGTTGCCCTATCTTTGCGCACGAATTCTTACGTCCACGCGAATCTTGTTCAGGCTGAAATCCAAGCAGACGCAAACGACGCGCCAACCTCGATCAAGTCAATCGATGAAAAAAAGGGCAACAACAACTTTGAGAACCCTGCCCGGTGGGAAACCTAGCCTGCGGATTTTCTGAAGTCAGCTGTCAATTCTACTAGTAGCTCTTAGGTGGAACGGGGATTTAGCCTTCTGGTCGAAATCGGTCACGGAAAGCTGGGAAAAATAAAAGGAAGTGGATGGGTAAGGGCATTTTAAGCATGAGTACGGCCATTCCTGTCCCGCGCATCCAGGGTTACCGAATGACCGATAAGTTGACGATGGCCTTTATCCCTAAAGATTTGACTGATTGAAGATGCTTCAGCAGCTGATAGAAAAGAGTTCATGACCGAGATTGAACCTCGGTTGAATCAGTTTGGAGCCAGCCTTGGATTCGAACGAAACCGAACAAAATGGAATTCCTGTACTGATTCAAAACACTGCCGGCGAGTCAGCAAAGACAGTAACAGGGGTTACCAGGAGAGAGTGGGTCAGGACGGCGGCTCGCGGCTGTGCCGGGTTGGCGCTGGGCGGCCTTGTCGACGTGGCGGCTGTGCGCGCTGGCACTCAGAAGTTGAAGCTTGCAGACGTCAACGAGTTCACTACTTCCTGCAACTTCTGCTCCTGCGGCTGTGGCATGGTCGCCTCGGTACGCGAAGGCAAGCTGATCGCTATGGAAGGCGACTTCGACCACATTGTGAATCGCGGATCACTGTGCGTGAAGGGCATATCCATGTTCGCAACGCACACCTCGCCAAACCGGTTGACAACGCCGCGTTATCGCTCGCCCGGCAGCGACCACTGGGAGGACATCTCTTGGGATGATGCGATCGCGCGCGTCGCGCAGAAAATTCGGAAGACGCGCGATGCAACCTGGATCGCCACCGAGAAGGTCGGCGACAAGGAGGTTCCGGTCAATCGAACCGATGCGATCGGCTTCCTTGGTGGCGCGCAGGACACGAACGAGGAGTGCTACCTCTTCCAGAAGGCTGCCCGGCTGCTCGGCATGCCTTACGTCGAGCATCAGGCCCGACTTTGACACAGCCCCACGGTCCCCGGTCTGGGGGCTTCGTTCGGGAGGGGCGCGATGACCAACCACTGGATCGACCTCCAGAACTGCAAGACGATCCTGGTGGAAGGTAGCAACGTGGCCGAGAACCACCCCATGGCCTTCAAGTGGATTCGGAAGGCACAGGAGAACGGAGCGAAGATCATCCACGTCGATCCGCGATTCACACGGACCTCCGCAGCAGCGGACGTGTACGCGCGTATCCGGCCCGGAACAGACGCGGCGTTCCAGAACACGATGATCAACTACATCCTCGTCAACAAACTGTACGACGAGGAGTACGTCGTGACGCACACCAACGCCCTCTTCTTGTGCGATGAGGCGTTCGACTTCAAGGACGGAGTTTTCAGCGGGTTCGACTCGGACAACCACAAGTACAACACGCACACTTGGGGATATCAGCTCGATGCGAGGGGAAAACCCCGTGTCGCCAAGAGCCTGGATGACCCGCACTGCGTCTTCTCGCGCCTGAAGACCTTCGTCTCACGGTACAGGCTGGAGACGGGCGAGCAAATCACCGGCGTTCCCGCCGAGCAGATCCAGCAGATCGCAGAGACGATGGCGAAGAACCGGCCGGGATCCATCCTCTATGCACTCGGGATGACTCAACACACGACCGGTGTGCAGGGGATCCGCGCGTTCACTATATTGCAGCTTTTGCTCGGCAACATCGGCAAGCCGGGCGGCGGCGTCAACGCGTTGCGCGGCGAACCGAACGTGCAGGGCGCGTGCGACATGGCGGTGCTCTACAACTACATGCCGGGCTATCTCAACTCCGCATCGAACGCCGAGCCAACCATCCACGACTATGTCCGCAAGAATGGGATCGCCGACAGCCGGTATCTCGTCAACACACTGAAAGCGTTCTTCGGTGAGGCGGCCACCGCCGAAAACGATTATGCCTACGCCTGGTTGCCCAAGCGGAATGCTTCCAAGGACTACGGAACCCTGGCGATGTTCGAGGATGCTCTCGCTGGGAAGTTAAAGCTCCTATGGATTATCGGCCAGAATCCCGCGGTCACCTTGCCCAACCTCAACTTGACGTTCGACGCCATGGCGAAGCTCGAGACGCTCGTGGTTCAAGAGATCTGGGAGACCGAGACCGCGGCGTTCTGGCGCCGGCCCGGCGTCGACCCGAACTCCATTTCCACCGAAGTGATCCTGCTGCCCGCCGCGTTCTTCATGGAAAAGAACGGAACCATCAGCAACTCCGGCGGCATGGTGCAATGGCGCCACGCCGCCGTGAAGCCTCCAGGACAAGCCAAATCCGACGGCGAAATTGTGGACCTCGTCTTCTGCAAAGTGCGCGATCTGGTCAAGGACTCGAAGGAGCCGAGAGACGAGATCATCCGGAAGGCCTCATGGAACTACACCACGGCCGAGGACGTTCTGCGCGAGATCAACGGCTACGCCCTGCGAGACAATCCGGAGGCCGGCCTAAAGGCGGGCGACCTCGTTCGCAAGGTCAGTGATCTTCGAGCTGACGGTTCCACGTCCTCCGGCGCGTGGATCTACGCCGGCGTATTTGCCAACAACGAGAACCTCTCGAAGCGCCGCGACTCGCATACAGATCCAGGAGGCCTCGGCCTCTATCCGGGTTTCGGGTGGACCTGGCCCAACAACATGCGCATCCTCTATAACCGGGCGTCGTGCGACCGGAACGGCAAGCCCTACCCGGGCTCGAAACCCATCGTCTGGTGGGACCAGCAGGCTAAGCGCTGGACCGGATACGACGTACCGGACGTCCCCGTCGCCACCGACGGACCTGCTACGCCGAACGGCCAGCGGGCCTTCCACCTGGGAGCGGAGGGCGTCGGGCGTCTGTTCGCTGCCGTCTACTCGGACCCGGACGAGAAGCACCCGGGATATCCGCGCGACGTGGCCTACGTGCCGAAGGACGGTCCACTGCCGGAGATGTACGAGCCCGTCGAGACCCCGGTGGAAAACATCCTTCACCCGCGCGTGAAGAGCAACCCGATGCTCAAGTATCCGCGCGTCGCGACGCATCAGCCCATCGGCACAGTCGATAAGTACCCCTATGTGTTGATGACGTCGACGGTCGCCGAGCACTGGTGCGGCGGCTCGACGACTCGGAACATTCCCTGGCTCAATGAGCTCATCCCAGAACCAGTGCTGGAGATGCCGGTCGCCTTGGCCCAGAAGCTCGGAGTGAATTCGGGGGACTGGGTCCAGGTTTCGTCGGCGCGCGGTGAGCTGGAGGTAAGGGCCCTCGTCACACCCCGCATGAAGGAGCTGAAAATCGGTGATCGCCAGGTCACCGTCGTCTGGATGCCGTACAACTGGGGTTATCAGGGCTTGTCGACCGGCCCGAGCGTCAACCACATCACCATCGACGCCGCGGATCCCGGAGCGGGAACCCAGGAGACCAAGGCGTGCCTCGTCAACGTGGTCAAGACCGGCCGCCCAGCGACGCGAAGGTACGGATCCACGGGGAGACGCACATGACCAACTCCGCAGCCGCGGGCCCGATCAGGGCGACGCTGATCGACATCACCAACTGCATCGGCTGCCGGGCGTGCCAGGTTGCCTGCAAACAATGGAACCAGCGCGAGGCCGAGGAGACTGAGCTGGAAGCCGAATTGGGTTTTCAGAACCCTGCGACGCTCAGCGCCAAGACGTACACGCTCATCGCATTCCACGAGATGGAAAATCCGAAGAAGCCGGGAGGCCTTGATTCCGCCTTCGTGATGCAGCGGTGCCTCCACTGCCTGGAGCCGGCCTGCGCCTCCGCTTGCCCGACCACGGCGCTCTACCGGCAGGCCGACGGTCCGGTGACTTACGACGTTGATAAATGCATCGGCTGCCGATACTGCCTTCTGGCGTGTCCCTGGGACGTACCGACCGCGGAATGGAACACGCTCGCCCCGAAAATCTCGAAATGCACGCACTGCGCCGATCGCACCCATCAGCCGGCGCCAATCGCATTCAACGGCAGGCCTCTGTCCGACGACGCGAGCAAGCGATTCGCCGAAAGCATCGCGACTCCCGCGTGCGTCAAGGCGTGCCCCGCCGACGCACTGCGTTTCGGAACCCGCGAGGAGATGTTGGCCCTTGCGCACAAGCGGATCTCCGACCGACCTGACAAGTACGTCGACCACATCTACGGAGAGAAGGAGGTGGGCGGGACGAGCGTGGTGTACCTATCGGCCGTGCCGTTCGAGAAACTCGGCTTCCCGACGTACGGGGAGAAGCCTTTTCCGGCATTCACCAGGGCGGCGCTCGGCGCCGTTCCTCCCACCGTGATGAGCATGGGCGCCCTGCTCGGCGCCGCGTACGCCTTCTTGCGGAAGCGGGTTCAGGGAGTGGCAGACGGATCGGCTGCGTCGAAGCATTCCGGAAACCACGGCAACGTCGAATTCGAGCCACTCCGGAACAAGCTGATGACCCCTTTCAACTGGGTCCTATTCCTGCTCGTGGCATTCGCGTGCCTCTCGTTGGTCGCGCGCTTCGCCCTGGGGCTCGGCGGCAGCACTCACTTGTCCGACACTTACCCGTGGGGCCTTTGGATCCTCTTTGACCTCGTCTGGATCGCGGTGGCCGCCGGCGCGTTTGCGATGGCAGGCGTGATCTACGTCTTCCAACGAAGAGACCTCTACGGGTTGGGTCGCACAGCCGTCCTAACGGGGCTTCTGAGCTACTCCTTCGTAACGGTCACTCTCATCGCTGACCTAGGCCTGCCTTGGCATTTCTACCAGCTCGGCCTGCAGGCTCCAGAGCACTCCGCCATGTTTGAGGTCTCGTGGTGCGTCGGCCTCTACGTCACGATCCTCCTGCTCGAGTTCTTGCCGGTTCCCTTCGAGCGTTGGGGATTCCAGCGAGCGGCGGCGGCTTGGCGGCGATGGAACGGCGTCTACGTCGCGGCGTCTGTGACACTGTTCGTGTATCTGCTTTCACGTAATCCCGTCTACGCCCTTGCGACGGCCGTGATCTTCGGCGCTCTTGCTTGGATATTTCGTCCGCGGGAGGGAAAAGCCGAACCGATCATGCTCGCGATCGCCGCCGTTACGTTGTCCACCATGCACCAGAGCTCGCTCGGCTCCCTCTATCTGCTGATGCCGAACATGCTCGCCTCGCAGTGGTGGTCTCCAGTGATGCCCGTCTCCTTCTTCCTGTCCTCGATCGTGGCCGGCACTGCGCTTGTGATCCTCATCGACATGTCGATCGCGAAGGGATGGCGCCGTCCGCTCGAGACCACGCGGCTAGCATCGGTTGGACAGATCGTTTTCTGGGCGCTTCTCGTCTACCTCGTGTTTCGCCTCGGAGACATGGCACTCCGCGACGAGCTCTCCGGAGCCTTTGCAGGAAGGCTCGGCATGGCCTTCGCAGCCGAGATCCTCCTCGGTGGCGTGCTTCCGCTCATCCTGTTGGCACGCCGGTCGCTTCGCCAGCGTGCCGACGTGCTCTTCTTCGCGAGCCTCCTCGCGGTCCTCGGCGTGACCTACAACCGCATGAACGTTGTCCTCTTCGCGATGACCTTTCGGGGCCGGATGCCCTGGCGCGCACCAGAGAGCTACGCGCCGTCGATCGTCGAGTGGGGGATTTCTATCGGCCTGATCGCCGCGACGATCTTCCTCTTCGGCCTCACAGCCCGTCGTATGCCGGTTCTCATCCGAGTGGAGCCCAGAGAGGAACATTTGAGCCGATGATTCAGGATCCTTGGTTGGAGGCGCATTCGTACCTGCGGCCGCTCGCCGACCTGTCTGCGCAGGTCGATCGCGCTACGGCCGCGATTGACGTCCTCGACGCTCGCATTCCCTACTGGGAGGGTTATCGCGCGGACTTTCTCGCCGGTGTGCCGCTGCTGCCTAGCGCCGCCGCCGCCTTCGACCTCGAGCCGGGTGGGCGAATGGCGGGAGCACTTCTCGAAAGACTGGCCTCCGGAACGTCATCGGGAGGGCTTGCGGCGGAGACCCGCGCTCTCGACGCGGAACTGCGGCGCAAGCCCCAAGTCTCGCGCCGTATCGCGGATTTTCTGCTGGGCGACGAGACGCTCAGACCGCCTTCCCCGGGGCTGTTGCGTTATCTGGCGTGGACGGCGACCGCGCGGTTCCTCCGCCCCGTGGTAAACGCTTTCGACGGTTGGCGAGACGAGGAGCGATGGCTTCGCAGTTATTGTCCGACCTGCGGCTCCCTGCCCGCGATGGCACAGTTAGTTGGCACCGATCCCGGGCGCTTGCGGCTCCTCTTTTGCGGCTGTTGCAACACGCGCTGGCGATATCGGCGAATTGCGTGCCCGTTCTGCGAAAGTGCGAACGATCATCAGCTCTCCGCCCTGGCGATTGAAGGAGAGGAATACCTTCGCATTGACTACTGTCAGTCCTGCCGCGCCTATCTCAAAACCTATCATGGAGAGGGAAACGAGACCTTCTTTCTGGCGGACTGGACTTCGCTTCACCTCGACGTAATCGCCCGCGATCGTGGACTCAGACGATTGGCTAACTCACTCTATGAACTGTGATTAGCCTCATCTCGGTATTGGTTCGAGCGGCGCAGCAGAAGCTACCGAACACGCTAAAAGACTACCATGTTCGGGAGCCTTAGGGTTCTTGGATCTTGATACTTGCCTCTCGTGGGCTAAGTAACTGTCAAAAGCTACAGGAGCGCTCGCCACCCTGCACGGTCGAACCGAGTCGCGCGCGAGCGCGGGACGGTGTCGATTCGGCCTTTGAAACCAACGACTGAGCCATCTAATTCCAGTTGTCCGGTAAGGCGTCACTCAAGAGTTGCCGGTCCGTTGGATAACAAGTAGCTTTGACCAGTGGAAGAGAAATCATGCGTCAAGGAATACTGGCTTCC
>Ga0335081_10009940_pt1 | contig 15335 bp, 12 predicted proteins | sample Lox_Sample_35_FD_206713 | JGI IMG/M metagenome (GOLD analysis project Ga0335081, IMG submission 206713) | Soil microbial communities from Loxahatchee National Wildlife Refuge, Florida, United States - Lox_Sample_3.5 | ecosystem: Environmental > Terrestrial > Soil > Wetlands | place: USA...
TGGTCTTGAACACGCCGGTTGGAATGCTGGTCGGATGGTCGTTGCCGGCCTGTTTGGCCACCTCGTGCATCTGCAGCCAGCGCGCAGCCTGGAAGTCGAGCATGAAGATCTGCGCCTGCAGCAGCGACGTCGTGATCCACTGGCCTTCGCCGGACACTTCGCGCTCGAGCAGCGCGGTCAGGATGCCCATGGCGCAGAACAGGCCGGCGGACAGGTCGGCGACCGGAATGCCGACGCGCATGGGACCACGCCCCGGCTCGCCGGTGATCGACATCAGCCCGCCCATCCCTTGCGCGATCTGGTCGAAGCCGGGGCGGTCGCGATAGGGCCCGTCCTGGCCGAACCCGGAGATGCTGGCGAGGATGATGCGCTTGTTGATCTTCTTGAGCTCGTCGTAGGCGATGCCGAGGCGGTCCTTCACGTCCGGACGGTAGTTCTCGACCACCACGTCGGCCTTCTCGACCATGCGCTTGAAGGCGGAAAGCCCCTGCGGCGATTTCAGGTCGAGCGTGATGCTGCGCTTGTTGCGGTGCAGGTTCTGGAAGTCGGCATTGTCGCGCGGACCGCCCGGCCCCTCGCCTTTCTCCAGATGCGGCGGGGTCTCGATCTTGATGACATTGGCGCCCCAGTCGGCCAGTTCGCGCACGCAAGTCGGCCCCGACCGCACGCGCGTCAGGTCGAGCACGGTGAAACGGGAAAGGGCCTGGGACGCCTTGGGAACCGGCATTGCAACGCTCCGAAAGGCTTAAATCGGCGTTTTCGGGCCCGACCTTCTCCAATTTGACCCGCCTTGTCCATCGGGCTCGGGCGGACACTTTGTTCATCATTCGGCGCGATAGGCGGCTGCCGTGCCTTGAAAAGACCATCTCTAGCTGTCATATGCACGGTGCGGATGAAAGACCCGATCTCGGGTTTGCGGGCCGCGTGCACGAAGCTCTTCAACGAATTTCGCCCCGCCCATTCCGTTTCTCCAACCTAAACGACAACCCTGGCCACGCGGGATGTCTTTTGAGAACCCGCGATGCCGCCGCCGCGTTCCGCGCGCGGCCGTTTCGCCACATAAGAAAGAGACCTTTTGACTTCATTCAACGAGTTCGGCCTCGCAGCGCCGATCACCCGCGCCCTTGCGGAAGAAAAATACGTCACCCCGACTCCGATCCAATCCCAGACCATCCCGCTCGCAATGCAAAGCCGCGATGTCATCGGCATCGCGCAGACCGGCACCGGCAAGACCGCGGCTTTCGCGCTGCCGATCCTCGACCGGCTGTTCAACAAGCGGCAGCGGCCGGCGCAGAAATCCTGCCGCGTGCTGGTGCTGTCGCCGACGCGCGAACTTTCCGGCCAGATCGCCGACAGCTTCCGTGCCTACGGCCGCCACATTCGCCCGCTCGCAATCGAGCTGGCGATCGGCGGTGTACCGATCAACCGGCAGATTCGCGCCATGGCGCGTGGCGCCGAAGTGCTGGTCGCCACCCCCGGCCGCCTGCTCGATCTCGTGCATCAACGCGCTGTGCGCCTCGACCAGATCGAAGTGCTGGTGCTCGACGAAGCCGACCGCATGCTCGACATGGGCTTCATCCACGACATCAAGAAGATCGTCGCGATGCTGCCGAAGGAGCGGCAGACGCTGTTCTTCTCGGCCACCATGCCGCAGGAAATCACCCGCCTCGCCGACCAGATGCTGCGCAACCCGGCGCGCGTCGCCGTGACGCCGCAGGCCACCACCGCCGAGCGCGTCAACCAGCGCGTCATCCACGTTGACAAGCCGGCGAAGGCAGCTTTGCTCGCCGAGGTACTGAAAGCCGAGCCGATCGACCGCGTGCTGGTCTTCACCCGCACCAAGCACGGCGCCGATAAGGTCGTAAAGCAGCTCAACAGGGCGGGTCATGCCGCCGAGGCGATCCACGGCAACAAGTCGCAGAACCAGCGCGAGCGCGTGCTCGCGGCCTTCCGCGAAGGGAAACTGCGCACCCTGATCGCGACCGACATCGCCGCCCGCGGCATCGACGTCGACGGCGTCAGCCATGTGGTCAATTACGACCTGCCGAACATCCCGGAATCCTACGTCCATCGCATCGGCCGCACCGCGCGCGCAGGCCGCGACGGCGTGGCGATCTCGTTCTGCGACCATGAGGAGCGCGCCTTCCTGCGCGACATCGAGCGGCTGATCCGCATGGCGATCCCGGCCACCGACCGCCGTACCGGCGGGCGCCCGGCCCCGCAGCAGGCGGAAGCCCGCCATGGCGGCCATAACAGCCATGGCGGCCGGCCGCATCGCGGCGGCCATCAGCAGCGCGGACATGGCGGCAATGGTCATGGCGGCCACAGCAAGGGCCACGGGCGTCCCGGCCATAACGGCAAACGCTCACATCATGCCGACAATAGCGGCCACGGCCATCAAGGCCGTCCCCAGAACGCTCGGCACGCCGCCCCCCACCCACAAGCCGCGGCGGGGGAGCCAAACGGCATCGGAAATGTTACATTCCTGCGGCGCCCGGGGGCGCCGCGCAGCAACGCGCAGCGCTGATCAGTCGGAGACCATTGGATGGCGAAGGAAGAACTGCTCGAGTTCGACGGTACGGTGACCGAGGTCCTGCCGGACGGCAATTTCCGCGTGAAGCTCGATAACGAGCACGAAGTGCTCGCCTATACCGCCGGCAAGATGCGTAAATTCCGCATCCGCACCGGCGTCGGCGACCGCGTGATCGTGGAAATGTCGCCCTATGACCTCAAGCGCGGACGCATCAGCTTCCGCCACAAGGGCGACGCACCGGCCGCGGCTCCGCAGCAGCGCCGACCGACCTTCCGCGGACGGCGCTGACGGCTCCGCCTCGCCCGGCTCATTGCGTGGCGAGGTACGGCCGAATGATTTCGACAAAGCGGGCGGCTGGGGTGCCCGGCGGAAAGAAGCCGAGATATTTTCCGGCGCGATCCATCAGATAAGCAAATCCGGAATGATCGATCAGATACACACCGCCGTCGGGCGGCGTGTATCTGGCGTAATAGACCTTGTACTCATCCGCCACCGCGCGAATCTGCTCGGGCGTTCCGGTGAGGCCGATCAGGCGCGGATGGAAGGCTGCGACATATTCGGCAAGCACCTTCTGCGTATCGCGCTCCGGATCGAGCGAGATGAAAAGCGGTTGCACGTCGGCGCCGGCCGCGCCCAGCTTGTCGAGCGCCAGGCCGATCTGCAGCAAGTCTGCGGGGCAAATATCCGGGCAGTAGGTATAGCCGAAATACACCAGCATGAGCTTGCCGCGGAAATCGGCGTCGGTTCTTTTCTTGCCGGTGTGATCGGTCAGCTCGAACTGGCCGCCGACATGGCCGCGGCCCCACATCAAATCGTCCATCAACCGCGCGGCGCGGTTCTGGTCCGGCTCCTGAGCACGCGCCGGATAGGCCGTGGCCACCATGACCAGCGCAATGCCGAGAGCAGACAAAAAGAGCGGGATTGCAGGCAATCCCGCTCTCGCCGTCTCACGGCATCCGTGCATTACGCACCGAAGGTGAGCTTTGCGCCAGCCGCACCAAGCAGCAGCCGGTCAGGCGCCAGTGCCTGCATGGCCTCGACGAAGTTCTGGCCGCTGCAATGCATCGGCACCACCACATCCGGGTTGAGTTCCTTGACCTGCGACACGACGTGCTTGGTATAATCCATCGGCGCCGGGCCGAGATGGAAGCCGCCGATCATCGCATGCACCTTCTGCACGCCCGATACCTGCTGCGCCTGTTTCGCCGCATTGACGATGCCGCGGTGGCTGCAGGATGAAATGACCACGAGGCCGCGGTCTTTCACGTTAAAGCAGGTGGCGTGCTCGTGGTAATGCTCATCGGGGATCACCTTGCCCTGCAACTCGGCCGGCATGTAATGCGAGGCGTTGCAGCCCAGGCCGTTCGTCATCCCGGATTGCTCGAGCGTATTGGGCAGGATCTTTTCGTCGGTCACGCGCTTGATCTGCCCGGTGGTGAAGGCGTGGCCGCCGATGAGGGTCGGGCTCTCGCAGAGCACGACGCTGACTTTGCGCGCGGCCAGTGCGTTGCGGTCGAGAAAACCGAAGTCGCCGAACTCGCCCGGCTTTTTCGTCGGCAACAGGCGGTGACAGAAATTGTCCTCGCCCCCCGCGTAAAGCTTAAGGTCCGCCGGCAACGCGCTGCGGTACTTGTCGAGGAAACCGATCAAGCCGCCGTAGTGGTCGAAATGACCGTGGCTGACGATCAGCGCGTCGACCTTCTTGGGATCGACGCCGATGATGTCGATATTGTTGAGCAGGGCGTCAGGCGTGTAGCCGTAATCGAGCATGAAGGTGCGGCTTTGCCCGACCTTCTCCGATTCGAGGAACAGCGACAGGCCCCACTGCGTATGCAGTTCGTTGTTAAAGCTCTTTGACGGCGGTGGCGGCGTGACCGAAACCCGATTGACCGTCGACGGCTTCAGGAAAAGGTTATGCGTCGAGTCGACCAGGATGTGGACGGTCAGCTTGTCCACGACCGGCGGCTCGATCGGCGCGGCGCCGGCGATTTCGAGGCAAGAAAAGCTCCCCGTGGCAGCCGCCCCCGCGACAGCCGCGGAGGCTTTGAGAAAGTCGCGTCTTTTCATTGGATGTCTCCCCCGTTCGTCAGCGTGAAACGAACGGGGCAAGACTTGCACAAATTCATATATGTGCCTAGCGGGCCGTCGACCGACCGGCGGCCGTTGTTGCAATGCAACGCGGACGCGCATCAAAGCCAATATTAGCCCCGCTTGGCGAGCATTCGCTCGAACACCAGATTGGTCGCGATCACCAGCGCGGCGCCGATCAGCGTGGCGATCAGGCGGTCGACGAGCACGCCGGCGTCCGGCGGCTGGCCGGCGTCGAGCAGCAGGATGATCAGCGGCGTCATCACGGCGCTATAGGCCAGATAATTGCGCGCGCGCAGCAGCGGCCGCAGGCCCGCCAGCACGCCCATGGCGGCGATCAGCAGCCAGTCGGGCGGGGTCGCGATCAGCAAGACGCCGGTTGCCAGCACGCCGAGCGCGGCGCCGAGCGCCCGCTGCGTGGTGCGCACCGGAAAGGCGTCGATCTGCCATTCGATCAGCAGCGCGACGGTGAGCGCGATCCAATGCAGATGATGGCCGGGCCAGAGCCAGCGCAGCAGGCCGGCGATGCTTAGACAGATCGTCAACCTGAGCGCATATTGCCATCCCGACAGCCGCGCGAGCGCGCGGCGCCAGCGCGCCAGGCGCTGACGCAGCGGCAGCGGCGGCGCGGTTTCTTCCGGCGAAGCACGTTGGCCAGCGGCGCGCGCCAGTGCCCCCAGCACGAGGCTCAAAGCCGACATCCACAGCGCGCCGACCGCAATCAGCAGCAGAAGGCCGGCGCGGTCCGGCACATTCTCGGCCACCGCCATTGTGATGATCAGCAGCAGAATGAAGCGGATCGCCATGCCGGAGACCGGTCGGCCCATAGCCGCCAGCGCGCCGGCAAGACCGGCCAGCACGACCACGCCGGCATCGCTCGGCCAGCCGTGACCGGCGAGCCCGGTAGCGATGACGGCCGCGGCCGCCGCAGGCGCCAGCGCGGCGATCAACGCCGCAGCCTGCGCGCGAAAGCCGCCGCGGGCGCCCACGCCGCCGACCAGCAGGCTGCCGACCGCCACGCTTAATGCGGGCGCGAGCCACCCGGTCACCGCGCCGAGCAGGATCGGCGCCGCCATGCCGATCGCCGAGGCGAGGATGGCGACCCAATCGGTTTCGGCGTCGGCGGACCAGCGGAAGGCCGCGGCCAGATGTGATTTGGCATTTTGCTTCGCCATGACACTGCCATTCTGCCCCATAAACCCCACATTAAGCCGGACTAGTGCCGCCTAGGACGGGCATGCGAGGCTGGTCGGCACCGGACGGGCATCGCAACATAGCGAGCTGTCATGAAAAGATTTCGTCTCTTCGGCATTGCACTGGCGCTGGCACTGGCTGGCGCCTTGCCCGCCATGGCACAGCCCAAAGCCGAACATCCCGGCGAGGGCCAGCACGAACCCGCGGGCAAAGGCATCCTGCGCCTGCTGCCGGCCGATGCGGTCAGCGAGCACACGCTCGACACGGCGCAGGGCAAGCTCGCCTACACGGCGACCGCCGGCACGCTGCCGTTCTTCAACGAGCAGGGCGAGCAGAGCGCGGCGGTGTTCTACACGGCTTACGTCGCCAAGGACGCCGGCGCCAACCGGCCGCTCACCTTCGTATTCAACGGCGGACCGGGCGCGGCCTCGGCCTTTCTCAATCTCGGGCTGGTCGGCCCGCGCGTGCTCGATCTCGGGCCCGGCGCACGCAACTTCGCGCATGCCGAGCTGCGCGACAATCCGGACACCTGGCTGCGCTTCACCGATCTCGTGCTGATCGATCCGATCGGCACCGGCTGGAGCCGCACGGTCAAGCCGGAGGACGCCAAGAATTTCTGGAACGCCGAGAGCGACGCCGGCGCCATGGCGAAGGCGGTCGCGCTCTACGTCAACAACAACAACCGCGCCGCTTCGCCGAAATACCTCATGGGCGAGAGCTATGGCGGCTTCCGCGCCGCCAAGACGGCGCGCGCCTTGCAGCGCGAGCAGGGCATTGCGGTGAACGGCATCGTGATGCTGTCGCCGTTCTTGGCGGGCTGGCTCACGTTCGGCGACGACGGTTCGGCGCTGCGCGCGGCGCTCGAGCTGCCGTCGCTGGCGGCCGCCGAGCTCGAGCACAAGAACGCGTTCAGCGCGCAGGCGCTCGCCGGCGCCGAGAAATTCGCCATGGGCGGCTATCTCACCACCCTGGCCGGCGCGCCGCCGCAAGGGCAGGCGGCCGACGCCTTCTACAAGCGCGTGGCCGAGGTGAGCGGCCTGCCGTTCGACGCGGTCAAGCAACAGCGCGGCTTCGCGAGCCGCGCCTATCTCAAGAGCCTGCGCCCGAACGAAATCGTTTCGCACTACGACGCGAATTTCGCGGTCGACGACCCCTTTCCGGAATCGCGCGCGGCGCACGGCCCCGATCCGATCCTCGACGCCGTAGCGCGCGCCTATGGCGGCGCCTTCGCCAACTACGCGCGCAACGAGCTCGGCTTCAAGACCGAGATGACCTACCAGCTGCTGGCCAACGACGTCACCCAGCACTGGGATTGGGGCAAGGGCGGGCGCGCCGGCGCCGACGTGGAAAGCGATCTGCGCGTGCTGTTGAGCTTCGACCCGTCGTTCCGCCTGCTGATCGCGCACGGCTATTCCGACATGGTCACGCCTTTTGCCGAGACGCGCTATCTGCTCGACCATCTGCCGGCGTTCGAGCCGCCCGGCCGCGTTTCGCTCAAGCTCTATCGCGGCGGGCATATGATCTATCTGGTGCCGGCATCGCGCGTGGCGTTCAGCAAGGACGCGGCGGCGTTTTATCGGGGGGAGTGACGCGAAAATTCTCCTCCGGGCCCGCCGCTACGCCGCGTCCCGGAATGACGACAGATTTGGATTTCCACATCAGGCGCCCATTGCCGCCACGACCGCGCAGGTCATGACGATGTCGTCTTCGCTCGCCCCGCGCGACAAATCGCTGATCGGCTTGGCGAAGCCCTGCAGGAACGGCCCGATCGCCTGCGCGCCGCCCAGCCATTGCGTCAGCTTGTAGCCGATATTGCCGGCATCGAGATCGGGAAAGATCAGCACATTGGCACGGCCGGCGACCGTGCTGGCCTCTTTAAGCTTCTTGTCCGCGACCTGCGGCACCAGCGCGGCATCGGCCTGCAATTCGCCGTCGACCGCAAGCGTGGGCGCGCGCCGGCGCAGGAGCTCGAGCGCCGCGCGCACCTTGTCGACGCGTGCATGCTGCGCACTGCCCTTGGTGGAGAACGACAGCAGGGCGACGCGTGGTTCCTCGCCGAGCAAGCTTTGCGCACTGCGCGCGGATGCGATGGCGATGTCGGCGAGTTCCTCCGCCGTCGGGTCGGCATTGACCGCGCAATCGGCGAACACGAAGGCGCGCGGGCCCGCTTTCAGAAAATCCGGCACCACCATGAGGAAACAGCTCGACGGCAACGCAATACCGTCGGCCAGCCCCACCGTCATCAGCCCGGCCTCGATCACGCGCCGGGTCGGATTGGCCGCGCCTGCGACCATGGCGTCGGCGTCGCCCTCACGGACCATCATGCCGCCGAAGTAGAGCGGCTTTGCCACCAGCCTTGTCGCCATGGCCGGAGTCATCGAGGGGCGCACGGCCGCGCAAGCCTCGCCGTAGGATTTGAGCCGCGCATCGTGGCGCGGATCGATGACCGCGATCCCGTCGAGCGTGCTGCCGGCCGCGACGCTTCTGATCGCGTCGGGCGCGCCAAGCAGAATCGGCTGCGCGATGTCCTCGCTTTTCAAGCGCAGCGCGGCGGCGACGATGCGCGCGTCCTCGCCTTCCGGCAGAACGATTTTACGTTGACGCCGCCGTGCGATATCAAACAGCCGAGCCGTCAAATCCATGCTTCTCACCGCGTGAGAAAATGCGAGATCGAGTGAGGCATCAATGAACGAAACAGCCGAAGCGATCAAGATTCACCGCGGCCTCAAGGGCGTCTATTTCGATCGTTCGCCCTGCACCTTCATCGACGGACGCGCCGGCGAGCTGCGCTATCGCGGCTATTCGATCCACGATCTGGCCGAGAATTCGAGCTTCGAGGAGACCGCCTGGCTCCTGCTCTACGGCGAGCTGCCGACCGCGCAAGAGCTCGCTTCATTCGACGCTCAACTTAAAGCAGCGCGCCAATTGCCCAAGCCGGTGCTCGATATCGTGCGTGCGGTCAAGAACGCGCACCCGATGGACGTGCTGCGGACGGCGGTGTCGGCGCTTGCCGCCTTCGACCCCGATACCGACGACAAATCCCGCGACGCCATGTTGCGCAAGGCGGTGCGGCTCACCTCGCAGGTGCCGATGATCGTGGCGGCGCATTCGCGCATCCGCGTGGGACAAGAGCCGGTGGCGGCCGATCAGACGCTCAGCCATGCCGGCAATCTGCTGTGGATGCTGCGCGGCGAGAAGCCTTCGCGCGACGCGACGCAGTTGATCGACCGCGATCTCGTGCTGCATGCCGAGCACGGCTCCAACGCCTCCTCCTTCACCGCGCGGGTGGTGACCGGCACCGAGGCCAACCTGCACGCGGCAATTACCGCCGCCATAGCCGCTCTGTCCGGCCCTGCCCACGGCGGCGCCGCCGAGGACGTGATGAAAATGGCGGAGGAGATCGGCGAGCCGGCGCGCGCCGCCGACTATGTGAAGGACAAGCGCAAGGAAGGCGTTGCCGTCACCGGCTTCGGCCACCGCGTCTACCGCGCCGAAGATCCGCGCGCGCGCCACATGCGGGCCGGCGTCGAGCGCCTGTCGAAGGAGGTGGGCCAGCCGAAGTGGTTCGATATCCTGCAGGCGGTGGTTAAGGCGATGGCGCCCTACGCGCGCCACGGCGTCAACGTCAACGTCGATTTCTATTCCGGCGTCGTCTACCACCTGCTCGGCATCAAGCGCGACCTGTTCGTGCCGATTTTCGCGGTCGGGCGCGTGCCCGGCTGGGTAGTGCAGGTCATGGAGCAGCAGGACAACAACATCCTGATCCGTCCGCTTACGCTCTACAACGGACCGGAGGCGCGGCCCTATCGGCCGATCGCGCAGCGCGGGCGCTGAAGGAACTTGCGTCCCGCGCGGTGAGACGTCCGCCGTTGCGGCGGCATGACCATCTGCTAGTGTTATGAGAATAACAGTCTCATTTCATGAGACTTTGAGCCGGCAAGCATAAGCCGGCCGTCGTCCAAGCCGCACGGCCGCGGGCGGACGACCGCACGAGCAAGCGGCCGATGCAGGGAGGAAGCTCATGCGTTCGACCACGCGCAGAATCGCATTGCTGATGGCTGTCGGCGCCGGCCTCGCGCTCGCCGGCGCGCCGTCGTTTGCGGCCTATCCGGAGCGGCCGATCGAATTGATCGTGCCGTGGGGCCCGGGCGGTGGCGCCGATCAATTGGCGCGCCTCGTCAGCAAACAGCTCGAGCCGATGCTCGGCCAGGGTGTCCCGGTGGTCAACGTGCCCGGCGGCACCGGCGCAACCGGCATGGCCAAGCTGCTCGCTGCGCCCGCCGACGGCTACTCGATGGCGATCTACATCGCCGACAGCCACGCCCTGCTCGCCGGCAAGAATCCGCGCTGGCAGATGAGCGACATCACGCCGGTCGCCGTGATGATGAAGGTACCCTCGTTCATCTTCGTGAAGGAGGACAGCAAATTCAAGAACTGGGCCGAATTCGCCAACGTCGCCAAGAGCAATCCCGGCAAGCTGAAGGTGGCGACGCTCGGCTTCGGCAGCGTCGACGACTTCTCGCTCACCGTGCTGGCGAAGAACGGCGTCAAGGTCACGCAGGTGCCGTTCGCCAAGCCGAGCGAGCGCTATGTCTCGATCCTCGGCGATCACGCCGACGCGCTCTACGAGCAGGCCGGCGACGTCGCGCAGTTCCTCAACAGCAAGCAGATGCGGCCGATCCTGCTGTTCGGCGAGAAGCGGCTCGATCGCTTCAAGGACATCCCGGCCTCCTACGAGCTCGGCTACAAGATCGCGCTGCCGCAGTTCCGCTCGATCGTGGTGCGCGCCGGCACCCCACCCGACATCGTGCAGAAGCTGTCCGATGCGCTGGCCAAGGTCTATGCCTCGGACGAATACAAGAAGTTCATGGAGGTGCAGTTCTGCGATCCCAACAGCTTCGAGGACGCAGCGCACGCACCTGCCTTCATCAATCAGCAGCTTGAAGACATGAAGAAGACGATGGCGACGAACTGACGCCATCGACTGCGCAATTGGGCAAGGCCGGCGGGAACCAACATGGATAGGAGCGCCATCCGATCCGCACTGCCCTATTTCGTCGGCCTTGCCGTCGCCGCCGCGCTGTTCTTCTACGCCGGGCAGATCCAATACACGCCGCGGCCGGGCCTGCTCGGGCCCGATTTCTGGCCAAAAATGGCGATCGCCCTGATGGCCGCGGCCTGCCTTTTCGAAATCGCGCGCATCTTTGCCGGGCTGAAATCCGAGGCGCACGGCGTCGCCGAGTCGATCGAGGAAGAGGACGCGGTCGACGGCACCGAGCAGCCCAAGACCTATCCATGGCTGCTGATCGGCGGCATCGTGCTGGTCACGGTCTATGCGCTGGTGGTCGACACGCTCGGCTTCCTGCTCTCGACCTTCCTGTTCCTGGCGGCTTTCATGTATCTCGGCCGCTATCGCCGCCACATGATGGTGTGGAGCATCAGCGCCCTCATCACGGTGTTGGCGGCGCTGATCTTCATGCGCATCGCCTATGTCTCGCTCCCGCGCGGCACGCCGCCGTTCGACGCCTTCACCGATTTCATCCGCATCATGCTGGGCGGCTAGCGACGATGAGCCACATCCTTCTGCAACTCGCGCACGGCTTCGTCGACTGTCTGACGCCGCTCAACATGTTGATGCTGTTCGTCGGCATCGTCATCGGCCTGCTGATCGGCGTGCTGCCGGGCCTCACGCTGGTGATGGGCGTGGCGCTGGCGTTGCCCTTCACCTACCGCATGGACGTCACCGCTTCGATCGTGCTGCTCACCGCCATGTATGTGTCCGGCACCTATGGCGGCGCGTTCACCGCCATCCTGTTTCGGATTCCGGGCGAGCCGATCGACGTGCCCATGCTGTGGGATGGCTACACCATGGGCCGCAAGGGCAGGCCGGCCAAGGCGCTCGGCTGGACGCTGGTCGCTGCGCTCGGTGGCGGCCTGCTGTCAGCCACCATCATGGTGCTGCTCACCCAGCCGCTCGCGCATTTTGCCCTGCGCTTCTCCTCGCCGGAATATTTCGCCATCCTGATGTTCGGCCTCACCAGCGTGGTGGCGCTCGGCCGCGGCGCGCTGCCGAACGCGCTGATCAGCTTGTCGGCCGGGCTGCTGATCGCCTGCGTCGGCACCGACGAAACCTACGGCGCCTATCGTTTTACCTTCGGCTCGCGCATTCTCGCCGACGGCATCGAATTCCTGGTGGTGATGGTGGGCGCCTACGGCGTCGGCGAAGTGCTGGCGCGGCTGGAAACCGGCTTCGCCTCCAAACCGATCGACAAGATCGAGAACGCGCGCACCGAGCTGCCGAGCTGGCGTGAAATGTTGGCACTGAAGGCCATGTTCCTGCGCGCAAGCGTGCTCGGCAACATCATCGGCCTGATCCCGGGCGCCGGCGCGACCATCGCCTCCTTCGTGAGCTACGGCCTGGAAGCGCAATTCGGCAAGCGCAAGCACGAAATGGGAACCGGCATCGCCGAAGGCATCGTCGCCCCGCAGGCGGCGGCCACCGCCTCGGTCGGCGGCGCGCTGGTGCCGCTCCTGGCGCTCGGCATTCCCGGCAGCGGCGCGACCGCCATCATCCTCGGCGCCTTCATGTTGCACGGCATCCAGCCCGGCCCGCAGGTGCTGGCGACCTCCGCCGGCACCGTCTACACGGTATTCGCCTCGCTCTATCTCGGCCTCATCTTGATGTGCGTGCTCGGCTATTTCGCCATCCGCCCGCTGGTGCGCATCCTCGACATGCCGGAGGCGGTCGTATCGTCCTACGTGCTGATCCTCTGCTTCATCGGCGCGCTGTCGATCCGCAACGACGTGACCGACCTTTGGCTCATGATCGGCTTCGGCGTCATCGGCTATCTGTTCGAGCGGCTGAAATTCCCGATCGCGCCGCTGGTGCTCGGCGTGATCCTCGGGCCGCTGGCCGAGGAATCCTTCATGAACGCCATGATCAGCTACAGCAATGACTGGACCGTATTCTTCACGCGGCCGATCGCCGGCACGATCATGGGCTTCACGATCGTCATGCTCTTGCTTCCGTTCCTGCAGCAGTGGCGCGCCAAACGGCGCGTCGCCGCCGCCTAAGATCAAGTCCGGTGAACCATGCGTACCAACGTGAATATTGAAGCAAAGTCCTCGGGCGTCGAACGGGCGCCGGTTTCGCCACGGCGCGCGGTAGGTACCGTTAAACGAGCCACGGCCCCCGGCGCACTGACCCGCGAGCACAAGCTCGGCGTCACCGCGCGCTCCTTCGCCATCCTCGACCATGTCGCCGGCTCGGCAGGGCCGGTCGACGTCCTTGACATCATCTCTTCGCTCAAGCTGCCGAAGGCCACCGCCTACCGACTGGTCGACTGGTTCGTCAGCCACGGCTATTTGGCGCGCGAGCCCGGCCGCAAGCGGCTGATCGTCGGGCCGCGGCTCACCAATCTCGCCTTCGGCGTACTGTCGTCCTCCATGCGCAACGACGCGCCGCATCTGGTGCTGCAGCGCCTGGTGCACACCCTCAACGAGACCTGCAATATCGGCACGCTGCTCAACGGCGAGGTGATCTACCTCGACCGCGTGGAAGCCGAGCACTGGCCGCTGCGCCTGCACTACGCGAGCGGATCGCGCGTGCCGCTGCATGCCAGCGCGATCGGCAAGCTGTTCCTGGCGCTGGCGCCAAGCCCACGCCGGCAGCGCCTGCTGCAAAGCCTGGAGCTGCGCCGCTACACCGACGGCACCATTACCGACAAGTCGCGGCTCGAGGCCGAGCTGCGTCAGATCCGCAAGGAGCAGGTATCGTTCGACCGCGAGGAATATCTGGTTGGCGTGGTCTGCGCGGCGGTGCCCGTGCTCGGCAAGAACGGCGAGATGCTGGCCGCGCTCGCGATCCAAGCGCCGGAAGCGCGCATGGACGTGCATGCCGCCCGCGGCCATCTCCCCGCGCTGCGTCGCGCCGCGGACGAGCTTGCCGAAATCTTTCAGGGGAATTTCTGAGCAGTACGGAGATTTGAAAAGGTTGCAGCCATGAAGATGACCACGGAAGAAGCCTTCGTGAAGGTACTGCAGATGCACGGCATCGAGCATGCCTTCGGAATCATCGGCTCGGCATTCATGCCGATTTCGGATCTATTCCCGAAAGCCGGCATCACGTTCTGGGACGTGGCGCACGAGTGCAACGGCGGCTACATGGCCGACGGTTACACGCGCTCGACCGGCAAGACCGCGATGTGCATCGCGCAGAACGGGCCGGGCATCACCAATTTCGTCACTGCCATCAAGACCGCCTATTGGAATCACACGCCGATGCTGCTGATCACGCCGCAGGCGGCCAACAAGACCATCGGCCAGGGCGGCTTCCAGGAAGTGGAGCAGATGGCGCTGTTCCGCGACATGGTCTGCTATCAGGAGGAGGTGCGTGATCCGGCGCGCATCGCCGAAGTGCTCAACCGCGTCGTCACCAAGGCCAAACGCCTGTCCGCGCCGGCGCAGATCAACGTGCCGCGCGATTACTGGACGCAGGTGATCGACATCAACCTGCCGGCGATCGTCGATTTCGAACAACCGGCCGGCGGCGCGCAGGCCATCGCGGAGGCGGCCAGGCTTTTGTCGGAAGCGAAGTTTCCCGTCATCCTGTCCGGCGCCGGCGTGGTGCTCGCCGACGCCATCCCCGATTGCGCCGCGCTCGCCGAGAAACTTTCCGCACCGGTGTGCAACAACTACCAGCACAACGACAGCTTCCCCGGCAGCCATCCGCTCGCGGTCGGGCCGCTCGGCTACAACGGCTCGAAGGCCGCGATGGAGCTGGTCGCCAAGGCCGACGTCGTGCTGGCGCTCGGCACCAGGCTCAATCCGTTCTCGACGCTGCCGGGCTACGGCATCGACTACTGGCCGAAGGCCGCCAAGATCGTCCAGGTCGACATCAATGCCGACCGCATCGGCCTGACCAAGCCGGTCACCGTCGGCATCTGCGGCGACGCCAAGCTGGTGGCGCAGGCGCTGCTCAAGCAGCTGTCGCCGTCGGCCGGCAACATCGGGCGCGAACAGCGCAAGGCGCTCATCCATCAGACCAAGTCGCATTGGCTGCAGACCTTGTCCAGCATGGACCATGAGGAGGACGACCCCGGCACCACCTGGAACGCCGACGCCCGCAAGCGCGAGCCGGACCGCATGTCGGCGCGGCAGGCCTGGCGCGCCATCCAGGACGGCTTGCCGAAGGACGCCATCATCACCAGCGACATCGGCAACAATTGCGCCATCGGCAACGCCTACCCGACCTTCGACCAGGGCCGCAAATATCTGGCGCCCGGCCTGTTCGGCCCGTGCGGCTACGGCTTTCCGGCGATCATCGGCGCCAAGATCGGCAACCCGAACACGCCCTGCGTCGGCTTCGCCGGCGACGGCGCCTTCGGCATTTCAATGAGCGAGATGAGCTCGATCGGCCGTCAGGAATATCCCGGCATCACCATGGTGATCTTCCGCAACTACCAGTGGGGCGCGGAAAAGCGCAATTCGATCCTCTGGTTCGACAATAATTTCGTCGGCA
>Ga0335081_10009941_pt1 | contig 15334 bp, 12 predicted proteins | sample Lox_Sample_35_FD_206713 | JGI IMG/M metagenome (GOLD analysis project Ga0335081, IMG submission 206713) | Soil microbial communities from Loxahatchee National Wildlife Refuge, Florida, United States - Lox_Sample_3.5 | ecosystem: Environmental > Terrestrial > Soil > Wetlands | place: USA...
AACTGCTCTTTCTTCGCGAACGCCGCCCGGTCCAGTTGCTGCGTGGATTCGGTATAGCGCAGCGACCGGGTGCGGCGCCGGCGAACGCTGATCCGGCTCAGCAACCGGCTGGTCCGGGCGAACAGGCGGTCTAATATGAATGCCGCCTCTTCGGAGTCCCGGGCGCTCGGTATCGAATATCGTTGTGCCGCGGACGACCCGGTGCGCCATCCGGCGAGAACCGGGATCGTGACGGAGAAAAGGAACGGCGGCCAAAGGAGGCGGTACAGAGGACAAAGCTCCCAAATCCGTTCCGGCTCGATGCCGTCCCGGTGGGCCAGCAGGATCTCATCGAGACGAAGACCGAAGTGCCGATGGGCCAGAAGCGGAAGAACAAAGGTCCGGATGAACTGGCCATACGGCTGCCAGACCGGCTCCAGAGGCTGGCGGGGGCGAAAGGAAAGCACGTCCAGAAAGACGGGCTTCGGGCCGTGGAACATCACATTGTAGGGAGTGGCATCCTTGAGGGTGAAGCCTTCCGCATTGGCGGCCATGGCCAACTCCAGGGTCAGGTATGCGGCGGCGTGGAGCATCTCCGGCGACCACTCGTATGGAAAGTTGCGAAAGGGAATCGGGTCGTGCTCCACGACCAACGCCCCGCGAGGCAGCCGGCCCTGACACTGACGCGGCAACTCCCCCGCCGAAGGGTCTTCCAGGATCCTGGAGCCTACGAGTTTCCCGTCCGCCAGCCACGCGCGAGCCGGCCCCGAACCGAGGAAGGCTCGCAGATCGGCGGCAGCGTGGGGGTAAACGAGACGGAGAATTCGGCGCCCCGATTCAAAAACGAAACCATCCGGATCCCGAAAAGATGCCGGCGCTTCTAAACGCTGCTGCAATCACGGGCTCCGCGTCGCTTCGTGCGGAAAACTGACTTCAGAAGCCGGCGGAAACGGTATGCAGCCGTGAGAACTCCGGCAATGATGATCTGCGTGAAGAAGAGCCCAGAACCCGGGTCGGCGTACACGAATATCTCCTTCAAATTCGATGCGGGCGCCCTGATCGCCCTCCAGGGGTTACATCGGTAAGATCGGGGGACGCACCGCTATTGTAGCTTAGAAAGGCTCAAGTTTGTTAAACGCACGAGGCACCGCAAAGTTTCGTTCATTATCAAGGCCGAGTGCGAGTGACAACAAATCAGTTTTTCGGTACTCAGATTCACCGATCTTGAGGAACCACAGACTCGGTCCCCTTGACATCGACTTGTCACTGTGGGACCAACACTGGTTTACTTCAGTCGGTCAGGCCGTCGCTTTTGGCAGCCTCGTCTATTGCAGCAACCGCTTCAGCGCGCCGGTGATTTTCGGAAACGCGGGCGGGTTCGGGTCGCACAATTCGTGGTGTCCAATCTGCGATATGCGGATGACCTCCACCGCGTCGCCCGCCTTCCTGGCGCTCGCCTCGTACGCCTCGAACAGCCTCTCCGGGACGATGTTATCCTCCTCGCCCCACACCAGTACCTGGGGTAATCCCAAGGGCAGCAGTTCCACCGGTGAGGCCGCGGCATAGTGCGCGGGCTCTTGAGCGGCGGTCCCGCCCATGACGAGCAATCCGCCCGCGGCGCACCCTTGAGGCCCGCGCTCCGCATAGACCCGCATGTCGGCGATTCCCGCGAGCGAGACCACGCCGCGCAAGGGCAGGGGATTCGCTTCGTAGATCGGGCTGTCGCTGGGGACGCGGCGGCGGCCTCCCGCCCACAGTGCCAATTGGCCCCCGGCGGAGTGTCCCAGAACCGCTACGCGATTCAGATCGAGATGATATGGGGCCGCCGACGCGCGCAAGGCATCCACGCCTCGCCCGACATCCTGAAACGTTCCGGGCCAGGCGCCGCCCGCCTCGTGGGCGCGGCGATACTCCAGGTTCCACGTCGCCCATCCTTCCCGGGTCAGCGCCGATGCCAGCGGGGCCGTGTACGAGGTGTCGGCGAATTGCACCCAGCAGCCGCCGTGTATCACCACCACGACCGGGAAGGGTCCCTTGCCCTCCGGGACACGCAATTCCGCGAATTGCTGGGGAGCCGGGCCATACGAAATTCTCGCAGTGGGAGCCATAGAGGTCATCTTCGGGATATCGTCCGCGCTCAGGCGGCGGGTCTGGCAGGAGAGCTTGGCCCCAAACAGGAGAGCCGCCGCGCTACAGGCAAGCCCCAGAATCAGCCGCGGCTTCGTTCCAGCCATAGCTAAAACTCGAACACCGGAGCCGCCTGATCGGCGCCCACCCGTCCGGCCGAGATGGTCGCCTTGAAGTAGTTTTCACCCTTCATCCTGCAGCCCGCCATGCGGCGGAGCATGGCGATCTGCCCGATGTGGGTCAGGGCATCGGCAACCGGGCCCTGGAACAGCTTCTCCGCGGGATGGCCAAGCGGTTCGCCGGACGCCAGTCGCCGGTCGAAAGCCTCCAAAGTTGTGAAGAAGCGCGCGACCTCTTCGTCCCACGGCTGCGGCGCCGCATTGTGCCACTCGTGTTTGCCATCGGCCAGCTTGAGCGCCCAATCGAACAGGTCGCCGATGTGGGCCAGGATTTCGGCAGGTGTGCGGCCGCCCGGCCCCGCCTGGAAGTCCGCAAACTCGGGCGGCGCGCCCCGCAGAGCTTTGCCCCCGCGATACGCCACGGTCGCGACGGTGTGTCGAAGCAGATCGTCCATCAGTTCCTCCCAAAATCGATGAAGCCCCGCTGCGGATCGGCGCCCAGCAGCCTGACCTGCAGGCGGTCGCCCACGTCCAGCCCTTCTTCGCCGTGGATGAGCCGGCCTTCCACCGGCGGGTCGAGCACCCGCACGAACACGCCCTTGTGCGTTACCCCTGTCACCACGGCTGGGAAGGTTTGCCCCACACGCGGCAGCAGTCCCACCGCGCAGATCCGTTTGTTCATGTCGCGCTGGACTTTTCGCGCGGCATCTTCCTTCAGGGTGCAGTTGCGCGCAATGGCCGCGAGTTCGTCATCCGTGTAAGGCGCCGGCCCTCCGAGCGCCTTCAGCAGGCGCTGCGTCACCAGGTCGGCGAACCGGCGATTGGGTGCGGTGGAGTGCGTGTAGTCCTGCGCCGCCAGGCCGAAGTGGCCCTGCTCGCTGTCGCCCTGCCGGCTCAAGACATACTCGCCGGGGCCCATCAGCTTGAGGATCGAGAGCGATACATCGGGATAGTGCACCGGATCGGCCTGTTTGCGGCGGACCAGGAAGGCGTTGAGCGCTCCCGAATCGGGTTCCGATGGCAATTTCTCTCCGTAGTGTTCGGCCAGTTCCATGATGCGAGGCCAGCGCTCGGGAGCCTTCACCACCCGCCGGATGGAAGAAACCCGCGCTTCCCGCAGGGTCCGCGCCATCACCTCGTTGGCGCCGATCATGAAGTCTTCGATCAATCGCGAGGCGCGGTTCTGGCGGCGCGCCGTCACATCGCGCACATGTCCGTTGGACACCACCGCCTGGGTCTCGACCCGATCGAAGCTCAGGGCGCCCAAACGCCCCCGTGCCGCGCGCAGGGCGTGAGCGGCCTCGTTCTGAAGTTCCAGTTGGGCCTTGAGGTCGGCCGATGCCGCCACTTTGGAAGGTGGCGGTGCGCTTCCTTCCAGCCATGGCCCAACGGTGCTGTAGGTGAGCTGCGCGTGGTTCCTGGTGACGGCGCGATAAATCTGGCCGTCGGTAAGGGAGCCATCCGGGGAGACCAGCATCTCGATCACTACCGCCGCGCGGTCCCCGGTTTCGGAGAGAGAGGTAAGGTCGGTCGAAAGCCGCTCCGGCAGCATGGGGAAGTTGCGCACGCCGGCATACACGGTGGTGGTCTCGTGGGCGGCGTGGGCGTCGATCGGAGTACCCTTGGCAACCGCCGAATCTACGTCCGCGATACCCACCAGTACGCGGATTCCATTGGCCGTTCGCTCTGCCCATTCGATCTGGTCGAGGTCGCGGGAATCGTCATTGTCGATGGAGGACCACCGCAGTGAGGTCATGTCCCGCAAACTCCGTTCCGGCTCCACGCGGATCGTCTCGAGCTGCTGTTCGACTTCCAGCGGAAAGTCGGGCAGAAAGCCCCTCTCGAGCATTTCCCGTCGTGCCGCATCCACGAGGTTGAAGCCGTTGTGATCCATGCATTCCCGAGGGTACCACGGCCGCCGCGATGGACCGCCTCACGGCAAGCCGTAATACTTCCGCATGCCGTACTCCAACAATCCGTTGGGCAGCAGACGTTTCAGCCACACCGCCGCGCGCTGGACCGGCGGCCCGGACGTGTATCGCAGGCGGGGATTCCGCAGGTTCACAACCTTCCATAACAGCCGGGCCACGCTTTCCGGGCCGGGCCCACTTTGCTCATCGGACACCATGCGCTGGAGGGCCGCAGGAAAAGCCCGATACTCCTGGTTCGCCACCCGGTCGGCTGCCACGGTGCGATTCGTGGTGATTTCCGTCTTCGTATCACCCGGCTCGATGATGACCACGCGGATTCCGAACGGGCGCACCTCCATACGGAGCGACTCGGCCATCCCTTCGAGCGCGAATTTGGATGCGCTGTACACGGGCTGGAACGGGATAGCGATCAAACCGCCAATGGAGCCGATATGGACGATGTAACCCCCGCGCTCGCGCATCACCGGAAGCACCGCCCTCGTCACTCGGAATACGCCGAAGAGGTTGACCTCGAGTTGCCGGCGCGCTTCGTCGACGGATGTCGCTTCGAGAGGGCCGGCGATGGCGATTCCGGCGTTATTGACGACTATGTCGATGCGGCCCTCGCGTTCCGTGAGGGCATGGATACCGCGGACAACCGCGGCGTCATCGGTCACGTCCATCTGGAGCATCGTAACCCGGCTGTCGTCGGGACGAACGCGTCGCGAGGTGCCATAGACGCGGCACCCGCGTTCCGCAAGATACCAAGCGCACGCCCTCCCGATGCCGGAAGAGGCTCCCGTTACCAGTGCTACACGGTTGGTCATGCAGCTACGATAGCGCAGGGATCACGCCGCCGACGGAGCGCGGGCACTCGTGCCTGGCACTCGTGCCTGCCGCGCCCGACTCATCGCGTCGCTTGTCGGGCGTGTACAGTGCCAGTGGCGGCGACGGGTTTTCAAGGCGACCAAAGAAGCGTCGGCATGAGTGCCGACGCGGCAGACAGGAGTTGCGCCACGTAGCGGCTCACGTGTGTTCTACGGGCTGCGGTACAAGTGTCCTTGCCACGCCTCGGCATCCTTTACATCTCCACCGTCACCGGCACATTCGCGGTGACCACGATCGTTTTCGTCTTTTCCCCGTAGCGCACGGTGGCGCGCCGGGCCGCCGGCGAGCGCACCGTGGCGCGCGTCAGACGTCCCGCCTTCCACGCGAGATCCACTGTGAAGTCGCCGCGCGCGCGCAAGCCCGTCACGGACCCTTCCGGCCACGCGGAAGGCAATGCCGGCAGCAGATGAATCTCTCCGTTCTGCGATTGAAGCAGCATCTCCGCCATCCCCGCAGTCGCGCCGAAGTTGCCGTCGATCTGGAACGGCGGATGGGCGTCGAAAAGATTGCTGTAGACTCCGCCGCCCTTTCCGTAATCGATGTTGGCCCCTTTTCCGGTAATGTGCAGCAGGTTCCGCAACAGGGTGTACGCGTGGTCGCCGTCCAGCAGCCGCGCCCAGAAATTGATGCGCCACGCCATCGCCCAGCCGGTGGACTTGTCGCCCCGGGCGGTGAGCGAGACCTTGGCGGCACGAGCCAGCTCGGGCGTGGCCACCGGCGAAATCTGACGGCCGGGATGCAGGGCAAACAGGTGAGAAGTATGACGATGGTCGTCCTTGGGGTCGTCGCGGTCTTCCATCCATTCCTGCAGTTGGCCCCAACTCCCGACCTTCGGCTTGACCAGCCGGTCGCGCATCGCAGCCACTCGCGCGCGATAGGCAGGATCGATGTCGAGAGCGGCGGAGGCTTCGATGTAATTCGTAAACAGATCCCATACCAGTTCCTGGTCGTACGTCACGCCCTTCTCCTCGGGACCGTGTTCGGGCGACCAGCCGTCGGGTGTGGCGAGACGTCCGTCGGGGAGCGCCACCAGGTGGTCCTCCCAAAACTCGGTGATCTCCTTCAATACCGGATAGGCCACGGCTCGCAGCCAGGTCTTGTCCTGCGTGAACGCGTAGTGCTCCCGGAAATGCTGGGCATACCAGGCCGAACCCGGCGGGTTCCATTTAAAACTGCCGGCGCCAAAGATGTTGTTTTCGGTTTGCACTGTCCACCCGCGGACCGCCTTACGTTGCATCTTCTTCTCATCAACCTGGTTCAGGTAATAATCGCGGGTCGCTTCGGTTCGAACGCCCCGCAGGCTGTTGACGTAGTCGAAAAACGGCAGGTGGCACTCGGAGAGGTTGGTCACTTCCGCGGGCCAGTAGTTCATCTCGACGTTGATGTTGGAGTGGTAGTCGCTGCGCCACGGCGGGTTGTTGGAGTTGTTCCACAGGCCCTGCAGGTTGGCCGGCAGGCCGCCGGGACGCGATGAGGAGATCAGAAGGTACCGGCCGAATTGAAAGAACAGCGCTTCGAGTTCGGGATCGGATCCGCCCGCCCCGTACTTCACCAGGCGCTCATCGGACGGACGCGAGCGGATGGTGTCCGGCGACACGCCCAGGTTCAAGGACACCCGATTGAAGAGAGCCTGGTAGTCCTTCACGTGGGCCGCGCGCAGGTTCTCGAACGGCGTGGCTGCCGCGTGGCGCAGTTGCCGGCCGATCCGCTCGTGAGGGAGGACCGTACGCCAGGACTTGGACCGGTCGGGGGCATAATTCGTGCCCGCGCCCACGATCAGGGTCAATTCGTCCGCCTTCCCAAAACGGACCTCCCCGTCCGCGGCGCGAGCCTCACCGCCCCGGTTCAGCACCAGGATCTGCGTCTCGTAGGCCAGCCCGTTCTCGAGTTTCCCGCTTGCCGCGACCAGGAGCCGGTTCGCGCCCTGCGCCTCAGCGCGGCTGGAAGCGTCGTGCGCGTCGATGAATCGGACAGTGCCGGAGTACGCGCCCGGCCGGGATGCCGTAAACCGGAGGATCAGCACCTGGGCGGGAAAGCTGGCGAAATACTCGCGGTGGTAGGTGGTCCCTCCGGCAGTGTATGCGATGGCGTGCGTGGCGGTCGGGAGGTCGAGCGCGCGGCGATAGGTCCCTGGCTCGGCATCGCCGTGATCGAGATCCACAAAGAGGTCGCCCAGATTCTGGTAGCGGCCGGTTTCCTTCTCGTCTCCTGTCCAGAGCGAGTTCTCGTTAAGTTGGACGTGCTCGTGGCGCGCATCGCCGAAGATCATGGCTCCCAGCCGGCCGTTGCCGACCGGCAGGGCCTGGGTCTGCCAATCTTCCGCGGGCTGCGCGTAAGACAGCACGAGCTTCGAATCGGGCTGTCCGGCGGCGAGGCCGCAACACACCAGGCAAAGGAAAACCGTCCGCATAGATCGATTGTGACGCTTCCCGGCCGGTTTGTCGCTCCGGCTGACTCATAGACATTGGGCCTCCGTCAACCCGCAACGCGCGCGAACACACCGAAGGGTGCGGCGTATGCGTGAGAAACATCAGGTAGGCACCAAAGCTGCAATTCGGGAAATGCATAAGGAGCGTTACCAATGCAGGAAGGCAAAATCAAGAAGACCGATCCGGACAAAAAATTTCGACGCGTGCTCTCCGCGAGCACCCTCGAGGGTGACAAGGTGGAGAACCAGGCTGGTGAAGATGTTGGCAAGATCGATGAAATCATGATCGACATCCCCTCAGGGAAAGTTGCGTATGCGGTTCTCTCCTTCGGAGGGGTTCTGGGGATGGGTGGCAAGCTGTTCGCGGTTCCCTGGAGCGCCCTGACCGTGGACCAGGACAACAAATGCTTCATCCTCGACGTGGATAAGCAGACGCTCGAAACCGCGCCGGGGTTCGACAAGAATCACTGGCCGGATATGGCCGACCGTACCTGGGGATCCCAGATCTATCGCCATTACGGCGCCGAGCCCTACTGGGAGGAGGAACGCATGGAAGGGCGAAAGACTCTGCACGGCGGCGGCGGACTATAAACATGCCCGAGAAAAGGACCACGGACCGCGCCCGCCGCGCGAAATCTCCGTCCAGCCAGGCGAGCGCTTACGTCCATGAGGAGATCGAGCACGTGCGGCAAGGCAAGCACGGCGCCCGATCCGCCAAGCAGGCAATCGCAATCGGATTGTCCAAAGCACGGAAGGCCGGCGTCAAGGTGCCGCCTCCACCAGGCAGGAAGGCGCCTAAGACGTCGGCCTCCCGAAAGCCGGATCCCAAGCGGTCGAGAGCAATCCGGGGCGTGCTGAAGCAGGAAGGCCCGGCGGCGGCGTCCCACAAGGCGCTTTCCAAACAGGCACGAAGGAGCGCGCCGCTTGATGTTCATGGGCGTGGCGCAGGCCCTCGTGGTCTGCGCCAATCACCAGACCGTCTGAAAGATCGGCTTCCGGCACGACCGGCAGAAGTCGGCAGTTTTTACGTCGAGGCGCTCCACGGCGTGGCTCGACGCCATCACGCAGCGCCAGTCCGCGCAGTGCCTGAGGCCGAATGTATGGCCCAGTTCGTGGGCCGCTTCCTTGATCAGCCGCTCTCGCAGCAGCGTTTCGCTGGCCGGCAGGCCGTAATACTCGTCGCACAGCCGCGCGCCCGACACCACCGCGCAGTTGCCGTCCAGTTGGGCCTCACCGAACACGAAGGTCAGGACGGGAACATACAGGTCGCAGGCGGTGACTCCGAGAACCCGCGCGTCCGGGTCGCTCGATCGCTCCAGCCGCTGGAGGATCGCCGTCGAATAATACTGCTGGCGGCGAACATCCAGGGCAAACGTAATGTCGAAGGTATCCGGACGGATCCGGCATGGTGTGCGGAAAGTCCGCGCCAGGCTTGCGGCCAGATGCTCCAGCCGGTCGAGTCCCAGGTCACCATTGACGCTGGTGAGCGGGATCAGATGGATGGGCTTCACCGCAGACCATAACGGCGCAGTTTGTTGTAAAGGGTCGTGCGGTCGATATCGAGAATGCGTGCCGCCCGCGAGAGATTATGCTGCGTCTCGCGCAGGATCCGCTCGATATGCGCGCGCTCCACATCGTCCAGGGTCTTGCCGCCTTTCGGCTCATCCACCTGGAACTGGAATGAGAAATCCTGGGGGCGGATTTCCGGACCACGCCCGACTACCAGCGCCCGCTCTACGGCGTTCTCCAGTTCGCGGACATTGCCCGGCCAGTCGTGGGCCATCAGGACTTCCAGGGCTTCCTGGGACAGGGCCGGCATGGCCCGGCTCGTAGCCATGCAGAACTTGTTCAGGAAATGGTTCACCAGCAGAGGAATATCCTCCTTCCGGTCGCGCAGAGGCGGCAGGTCGATGCAGAACACGTGCAGGCGGTAATAAAGGTCCGGCCGGAAGGACCCGGCTTTGACCAGCGCTTCCAGATTCTTGTTGGTGGCGGCGACGCAGCGGAAATCCACTTTGATCTGCTGGTTCCCCCCCACTCGCACAATCTCCTTTTCCTGCAGCACGCGCAGCAGGTCCGTCTGCGTCCTCAGGCTGATGTCGCTGATCTCATCCAGGAAGACCGTGCCGCCATCGGCCACCTCGAACTTGCCCTTCTTGCGGTACTGGGCGCCGGTGAAGGCGCCTTTCTCGTGACCAAAAAGCTCGCTTTCGAGCAGCGTCTCGGTAAGCGCTCCGCAATGGATGGTCACCATCGGCATGAACCGCCGTGGTCCGGCCGAGTGAATGGCCCGCGCCACCACCTCCTTGCCCGTGCCGCTCTCCCCGGTGATCAGCACCGTGGCTTCGGTCGCGGCCACCATTTCGATCGCCTCCATCACCTTGTGCATCGCCGGGCTCTTGCCGATCAGCTCCAGGCTGGGAGCGATCTCCTGGAGGTTCTCGCGCAGCCGGACCACCTCGCGGCGGGCGCGCTTATGCTCCAGGGCGTTGGCTACCAGGTGCGACAGTTCGTCGGGGTCAACCGGCTTGGTGATGTAGTCGTAGGCGCCGTGCTTCAGCGCCTGGACCGCCGTGTCCACGGACGCGTAGCCTGTCATGAAAACGACGGTGAGTTCGGGGTCCGCCTCATGCAGGCGCAACTGAAGCTCCATGCCGTCCATCCCCGGCATTTTGATATCGAGCAGCGCGATGTCGAACTCCGCTTGTTGGATGATCTCCAGCGCTTCTCGGGCGCTGCCTGCCGGGCGCGCCGTATAACCTTCGCTGGTGAACCACTTGCCGAGCGAATCGCGGACTACCAGCTCGTCATCGACGATCAGAATCCTGCCCTTGGTTTTTGCTAGCGTCACTGGGGGCTCTGTCGCAGTTGCCATTACATCCTCCTGGAGACTACTTGAGGTTCTGGTTTTCGGGGATTCGGGCTTCCAGGGCGTGTGTCTGGGAGTCCCGAGCCGGGGCTTGGAACGCCGGCAGCAGCCTTGCCGGCCGGCACCCCAACTGCAGCGCCTGGGTTGCCCGTAGGTAAGATCACCTGAAACTCCGTTCCTTCACCGGGGGTGGAGCGGACCGAGATCTCGCCCGCGTGCTGCTCCACGATGCTGTGCGCCACGGCGAGGCCCAAACCGGTACGGTTCTGGTCCTCCTTGGTGGTGAAGAACGGATCGAAAATCCGGGGAAGGACATCCGGTGGAATGCCGCTTCCCGTGTCTTTCACGAACACCGACGCCTGCTCCGAGGCAGCGTCATACCGGGTCGAGACCGCCAGGGTACCGCCCTTGGACATGGCTTCCGCCGCATTCACCATCAGCACCAGGATGACCTGCTGGATCTGATTGGCATCGCATTCCACCGACGGTAGTTCTTCCGCCAAGGCTTCCTGCAGTTCGATGCTCTGCAGATCGAGCTTGTGTTTCACCAGCAGAATGGCCCGGCGGACGATGGTATTCAGGTCGTTGGACTCGCGGTGGCTGGGAGCCTGCCGCGAGAAGGTCAACAGGTTCTTGACCAGGTCCCCGCAGCGGCGGCTCTCGCGCTCGATGGTCTCCAGTTCTTCGACCATTTCTCCGCGCCCCGGGATATCGTGCTTTTGCAGTTCGCGCAGCACCAGCCGGGCGTACGTCAGGATGCCGAAAAGCGGATTGTTGATCTCATGGGCAACGGTGGCGGCCAGCTTGCCGATGGAGGCCATCTTCTCGGAGCTGAGCAGGGTCTTGTGGACGCGTTCGAGTTCGGCGGTTTTGCGCCGCACCTGCTCTTCGATGTGGGCCTGCACGCCCGCCACTTCTTCCGTCATCTTGTTGAAGGACGCGGCCAGGTCGCCCAGTTCGTCGTCGCTGCCGGCCGGCAGGCGGTAGTCGAGGTCGCCTCCGGCCACGCGGTGGGTGCCGTCGATCAGTTTCTTCACCGGCCGGTAGACCACCACCCACATGAACAGAATGGCCGCTCCACAGCCGAACACGATCGCGCCCACGAGGAACCAGGTCAGGTTCGCCTGGTGCTGTGCCAGTTGGGCATCCACGGTGGCCAGCGACAGGTCTGAGTCAATTACCCCCAGGATTCTCTGGCTGGCTTGGTGGACGTGGCAGGCGGCGTTGGAGCACTCGGGGGAATTATCGATCGGCCGCATGACCCCGAGTACACGATGGCCGTGCCGGTCCGTGAAGTAACGGGCCAGGGCCGCACGCCCGGGTTTGGCCGCCGGTTGCGCCTGGGCGTGGCAAGCGATGCAGCCTTCGGCCGTCTTGTTCACCACGGTCCGCACCTCCTGCCCGTCGGTGGAGTAGGTGATCAGGCCGTCCTTGTTGAAGATGCGGATCCGTTGGATGCCGGGTTGGGTGCCCAGCTCCTGAATGATGTTGTACAGCGCCTCCCGGTCGTCGTGCAGCATCTCGTAATGGGTGCTGCGCACAATCACGTCGGTGATCCGGTAGGCCGACTGCTCCACCAGGTTCTGCGAATTGCGCCGCTCCATCCCCAGGTTGAGGTATCCGAACAGGGCAAAAAACGCCGCGGTGCTCGCGATCACGCAGATCGCCAGCTTCACGGCCAGGCCCATCCGGATTGACTTCAAAAACTTCATCCTACGGTGACCGGTTCCTCCCGTTGTTCCGTCGTCTCCGCCCCCTCCGCCTTGTCCTGGGCGTGTTCGAAGATCGGGAAGTATTGCGCGATCACCCGGAAGATCGCGAAGCCCGCGGCGACGATGGAGAGCGTAATGGCAACCTCGCTCCATCGCGGAATGTAATGCGTCCCGGAGCCCGCTTCCAGGCCGGTCGTGCCGACATTCAGCCGATTGGTGATAAACCCGAAGACCACCATCACCGCGCAGGCATACAGCGCCCCGGGCCGCAGGCGGACCGCGGTCTGGTACAGCAGCACGGTGGGCACCAGCATCAGCAGCATCTCGAGCCCGAAGAGCCATGTCTCGATGCGGTTTTGTGATAGGAGTCCGAAGACGTGCCGGTGGCTGAGATCGAGAAAGCGGATCCACAGATACACGCTCATCACGACTGCCAGGACGCGCGCGAGGCTGGCCAGCAGCGGCAGTTCCAATGCCCGGCCGAAGGCGCGGCTGCTATGCCAGGATTCGAAGATTGTCATCGCCAGCCCAACCGCGATCGACGAGACGTAGAAAAGGACGGGAAGGATCGGGCTATACCAGAGCGGATAGAGCTTCTCTGGCATGATCAAAAACAGGCTTCCGAGGGAACTCTGGTGGAGCGTGGAGAGCAAAACTCCCAGGATCATCAGCGGCACGGAGATCCGGTGGATCCAGTCCAGCGGCTTGTGAAGGCCGAACTTCTCAAATACCACCGGCAGAAACTCGAGGAACAGCACCGTGGTGTACAAGGTCACGCACCACGCCACCTCGAACATCACCGAGTGGGGGTTCCACATCACCAGGGGATGCCACAGCCGGTCGGGACGCCCGAGATCGTAGAGCAAGCCCACCACGACCAGGGTGTAGCCCAGGAATGCGGTCAGGATCGCCGGCCTCAGGACCGGGTGGTAGCGCTCGATGCGGAAGATGTGGACAATCGCCACCAGAGTGAAGCCGCCCGCAGCCAGGCCGACCCCACACATCACGTCAAAGGCAATCCAGATCCCCCAGGGGAATCTGTCGCTCAGGTTGGTCGCACCGCCCAAGCCGTAAAAGACCCGAAGGTAGGTGGCGTACAGGCCGCTCAGCAGAATGGCCGCAAAAATTGCCCGCCAGACCGTGATCTTAGGGAGTTTGATGCCACGCGTTCCCAGCTTGGGGAGCATCAGTGTCTCCCCTCCTTTCTGGCGACTTCCGCCCGGCGGTTGGTGATCCACCAGATTCCACCCAGAAGCACCGAGCCCGTCGAAACCACGTCGGGAACCAGTTCCAGGACCCGCCAGGTGGTTTCGGGCAGCGCCTCCAACGGCACGTTGGTGCGCAGTCCGATCTGCTCGAACGGCACCGCCGAGAGGTAAAACACCGAAGTCCCGCCGGCCTCCTGCAAGCCGTAGATCTTTCCGTAATACTGGCCGGGCTTCTCCGCGATGCGCTGGCGCGCCTCGGCGATCAGTTCGTCGCGATCGCCGTTCTTGGTGGCGCCTACCGGACACGCCTCGGCGCAGGCGGTGGGCTTGCCCTCGCTCTGCCGCTCGAAGCACATGTTGCACTTGCGCATCCTGGGCAAACGGCTCGACCATTCGTACGACGGCACCTGGAACGGACAGGCCTGCATACAGTAACGGCAGCCCATGCACTTTTCGGCGTCGTAGACCACCGGACCGAGGGCGGTCTTCTGCAGCGCGCCTACCGGGCAAACCGACGCGCATGCCGGTTGGACACAGTTCATGCACAGCCGCCGGCTGAACTTGTCACCATGCGTCTCGATGGCGGTGAGCTTGTGGGCGGAGATCTTTTCTTCAGCCGCTATTTTGTCGTCGTATGGGAGGCCCCAACGCTCGGCACAAGCTCCTTCACAGGCCTTACAACCAATGCAGAGGGTGCTGTCATACAGGATCGCTCTCGACATACAATAAGACCCTCAACTCTCTTTTTAACAAAATTTGAAGCCAAAGTGTAGCAAAACTTTACATTAACTACGCAGTCAGGAAAAATTCCCCGGTGGTCCGCTTCCAGTCCGCATCCGGCAGAGCCGCCAGGAGGTCGTCCGTGGGGCGTCCGCCGTCAGCCGCAACTGCCCCGGCCAGAGCAGGTTGCATGGAGTAGAGGTGTTCTACGGCTTGCCGCATCCAATCGCGGACAAGACTCCTGGGAATCAGATTCCGCGTGGTGCTCTCTTCATCCGGGACATGCACCGCTACCAGCCACCCTTTGCCGTAGGGATTCTGCCGCAGCGCCGCCGGATTGCCAAGCACTTCGGTGTTGATTTCCGTGACTTCGCCTTCGGTAGGCGACACCATCTCGGTCTTCACACCATCGCGATAGAACGAAATCACCTTCTGTCCCTGCCGGATCCATTGGCCGGGCTTGGGGAGCTCGATTCTCTCGATCTTGCCCAACAGGGCTGCCGCGAATTCATCGGCGCCCACACGCACTAAATTCTTGCGCTCTCTCACCAGCCAGCTATGGCCGGGGTGATACGAAACGTCTTCAGGTACTTCAAACCCTTCTACAAAGTCTCCGCCGAACGCGGCCGGGACTGACTTGGAAGCCTCCACCGGCACGGTCGCCATCGACTTGCGCCGGTTCAGGAAGTAATCCAATACGATGAAAACCAGGAAAAACGCTAAAACCAGAAGAACTGTCATAACCGATCCATCCTTTCCTCGCTCCCGGTAAGGGCACGGGGAATGCCAAAAACCGGTGTTTTTTGCCTCTTTATCTGTTGTGATTCCAGGCGGTTAGAGGCTGTGTGATTTTACAGCGCCCAATCGACGTTGAGAAATCCAGCGGCGCTTTGTCGAAAATCGCGATGAGGTGACCTGAAATCAATGGGATGGCCTTGTATGTCGCGAAATCCGACCATGGCGTCGGAAAATGTAACAGTTCGCGGAGCGTAGAACCGGTGTTACGGCTCCTCCGAAAGGCTCCGCTTGCGCCAGAGGCCTGTACCGCTGTCCTGGACCCACATCTCTTCGCGGAACGGGATCGGTTCCGTGCAACCGACAAGGTTGTTTCCAGAGAAGCGGCGGGCGGCCAGGAGGTCGTCGCCCAGCCGCCTGAGAGCGTCGGGGCCGGGCTCGGGGCCGAGATCCGTGAAGGCCAGGAACCGTGCGTTGAGCATCTCGACCACTTTCATGCGCTCCTCCTCGGGCGGAGTCAGTCCGGCCTGGAACCGGTCGAAGCGGCGTTCTGGCGGGATCTTCTGATTGCGGTTGGGATCGTCGCTGCGGTTCTTGCCATTGGGACCCCCGACAACATTCCAAGCGGGCCATACGGCC
>Ga0335081_10009943_pt1 | contig 15333 bp, 13 predicted proteins | sample Lox_Sample_35_FD_206713 | JGI IMG/M metagenome (GOLD analysis project Ga0335081, IMG submission 206713) | Soil microbial communities from Loxahatchee National Wildlife Refuge, Florida, United States - Lox_Sample_3.5 | ecosystem: Environmental > Terrestrial > Soil > Wetlands | place: USA...
CTACTGGTCGAGGCCGCCCAGGCTGCTTCCAAATTTGATCCGGAATTACGGCAGGACTATGAGCGATTGAAATTCCGCCGTGGTCGTGCGGTGGCCAAAGTAGCCATCGCACGAAAGTTGGCGGTGCGGTTGTACTGGAAGCTACGTGAAGCAGCTCAGCCGAACATCGCCGCTCGCATGAAATCTGTTCAAGGGTGCGGCGGTCGTCGCGGCCCACAAGCCTGGCCCCCTCCAGGAGTTCTACACCGCACTGCTGGCCAAAGGCATCCGTCCGGAGATGGCACGCCTGACGCTGGCGCGGAAGATCGCGGCGATTACCTTGCACATCTGGAAGAAGGGGGTACGTTTCGAGGCCCACTATCTGAAACCACAAGCAGCTTGAGTGTCTCCGATCGATCCGCTCCATCGCGGGGATCTTCTCTGGCGGTGACCGTCGGTTCTTCGAGACACTCGGGTTCGAGAGCGAGTCTCAGCTGAGAAGTTAGGCACGATGTGCTCGGGCACCGAGTCTCACAGCCGACCCTAGCTAGCTCTGTTCCTTAAACCGAGCTTTTACGTGGACACAGCAAGAACCCGAGTGCGGTAGCGCTCGTTCTTGCATAAGACCGCCCAGGCCATGCGAACCAGTTTGTTAGCCAAAGCCACGACGACCACTGGGATTTCAGAGGATGGCACACAAAGGCCGCTTAGGCCCAAACAATTCCGACGCGCGGGACTACAGATTGGCGGTCAAAGTGCGGGGCTGCTAAGGTGACAAGCAGACGAAGTTCGACGCATCGTCGATGCTTCCAGAACCCTTGTACTTCGCCACCTCTGGATAGCTACAAAGCGGCCGCGTGCGCACGACCCCGGTTGACGGGACTCCGTCAGTCTTGAATTTGGTGGCGATTATCATGTCGGGTGCAGTGCCGTCTTTGATCCATCGTTCGATAGCCGCTTGCATACTGTGCTCAGTGTCTGCTTTGGCCATTGGGACAGAGCCGAACTCGTTCGGTCCCGGCCCGTTGCCGCAATGTTGCATTCCCGGCACCATGTAAAGGCGCACAAAAGCCCGGCCATCTTTCCGCCCCATCTTCGACATCACTTCGTTGTAATAATTTACCGTGTTAGTGGGTGCAATTGCGGGATCGCTCCACCCGTGGTAGAGGATCAGTTTGCCGCCACGTTCCTTGAAACTTTTTAGATCGGGATCGGTCGCGTTGCGGACGGGACCTAGGTTGTCATCTAGTCCCTTTACATCGCGGTCGAAGTCGAAGGTCCGGAAATCCCAATCTGGGTTTTCGTAATACATATTTGCAATGCCACGTACTCCAAGAAGATATTGTGCGCTCTTCCCAGGGCCGGAACCGGTGATCCACAGAGCCCATCCTGCCGGGCCAGTCTCAGCACCGGGTTGCATACCCGGAAAAATCAGCTCGCCCTTGGAATTGCGCGGACCATCATAGATTTTTTTCAAAGCCTCGACCTGAGGATGCGTCAGACAGGTGTTGGAATCAGCGCCTTTGCAAAGCAACCTCTCCGGATTGAAGTGACATTTCGTTGGATTTTCGATTAGGCCGTCCTGGATGCCATCGAGCGCGTCGCAATCTGAAAGAACTGCAGCCTCAATTGCCGGAAGCTTACTCGAGGGGATATAGCTCGTAGGATCGGCCACCAGAGCCTGCATGTTCCAGATGTTGGCAGCATTCTGATGTGTGGAAAAATACGCGGGATCGCCCGCGATGATGCCGTTGTAGTCTGCTGGATATCGCTGAGCCTCCATCAAAGCTTGCCGCCCGCCGTTCGAGCAGCCATTGAAATAAGATGTTTGAGGGTCGTGTCCATAAAAAGCATGGATGATCCGCTTCGACGCCTCAGCAGTTTCATGAATTGCCCTGAATCCATTGTCGGTCACTTTCTCTGGGTGGCCGAGCGCCCACCTCGAATCCGCGCTCTCGCCTTTGTGACCTGTGTCTGTGGAGGAGGAGGCATAGCCGCTCGCAAGCGCCTCCGCCATCCCAGGGAACGTATCACCGGGCCTCGTTGCGTAATTGATCGAGCCACCGAAACCGCCGTTGCCAACACCGATGTATTTGCCATTCCAGTCCGACGAAGGTAGCCAGATTTCAAATTCGATATCCGAGTCGATCGAGGGCCGGATCGTGCCTCGTACCCGGCAGAAGGCAGGCAAATTCTTGAATACCTCTAGCGTAGGCAAATTTGGTGTACTGGTGGGCAATACGAACTTACTCTGGGCCACGGTGTTAGCCCCGGTTATGGTAATCTGCGGCAACTTGAGGCTGGCAAGACCTTCACAAGTAGCGGCGGATGCTGGTGCTGCTGTCAGAATAATCCAGATCATAAGGTGCTCGAATGGGCGTGATTTCACTGAGCGTGACCCCTTTCGTTACTTTCTTTGTTCAAGCTTGGCTGAATCGGAGCCGAACCCTACGGTTGCAGATTCATCCTCAGGAGCAGGTTGGCAAATCGGGGATCTGAGCGTAGGGAGTCCCAGCTTGGTTCCACGTTTATCGCGGTTGCACCACCACCAAGGGACCGGTCGTTATAGGCTTCTTCCAATCCTTCGAGTGCTGCGTCCCTTAGTCCAAGGCCCGTATAGATTCTGGCCCTGTTAACGGGCGAAACGTACCTGTGCTTTGAAACCACGGCCAGTTGATCGAGCATCCTTTGTGCTTCTGCTCTCTGACCACTTACCGCATAAGCGTATCCGAGTCCCGATAGTCCGATCGGATTGTCAGGCGAGACTGCCAACATCTTTTCGAACACCGCTACTGCGTCCTTATACATGGATTTTTGAACATAGGCTCCGCCGAGGTCAAAATAGGCGATAGCGTAATTGGGGTCCATCTCCAATGTTCTCCGCTCTTGGTCTATTACTTCCTCATACCGTCGCGCGAAATAATACGTCCAACCTAATTCAAAGTTGATGATGACTGAGAGCGGATCAAGATCGAGCGCGCGTTTCTCCTCCGCAACGGCCTCATCGCGCCTGCCCATGTGTCCGAGGGCCAGACCGTAATACATGTGAGCAAGCGCATAGTTTGAATTGAGTTCAATGGCCTGTTGCAGTTCTTTCTCCGCTGCTACCCGGTCCCAATCGTAAAATGTCTCGATAAATCCTAGGGCGGTGTGGGCCTCTGCCAAGGAATTGTCTATCTCCAAAGCTTTTAATGCAGCCTCTTTTGCTTGTGGAAAAGTCTCCTTTGGCGCAATGAAACCGAACCCTGCGCGCGAGCTGTAGCAAAAGGCCATGCCCGCGTACGCTTGAGCATAATTAGGGTCTTTTTCGGTTGCGTTTTGAAAATATTCGATGCCTTTGTTCAATCCTTCCAAGGTGGATTTGTTCCACCAAAAAAGGCCTTTAAGATAATCCTGGTAGGCTTCGGGGTTCGTGGCGTAGCTCTTTGCCAGGCGCTTCTCTTCCTCGACTGTTAACCTGAGCCGCAGCTTCTGAGCAATTTCCCGCGACATCTCTTGTTGCAGCGCGAGCACGTCGACCACCTCGTGGTCGAATTGCGCACCCCAAAGTTGAGAGCCCCTCTCCACATCCAGGAGTTCAGTTTGCACGATGTACGTGCCACCGCGTTGTAGTAGACGGCCGGTCAGCACTGTGCGCACGTGCAGGTCTTGGCCGATTCTTTGTGGGTCAGTTTCTTTTCCCTTGTATCGGAAGACAGTACTGCGTGCGATGACCCTCATGCCGCGGAATTGCGCGAGGTCATTGATGAGGCTTTCGGTGATGCCGTCGCTCAAGTATTCAGTTTCGGGGTCGCCACTCGCATTTGCAAAAGGCAATACCGCCACCGAATCGATCACCGGGTCCCGACCGCCGAATTTGTATGCGATTCCCGCGCCCAGCAGCGTCAACACCAGGACCGCCGCAGTGGCCCCGGCGGCGACAGGAGTGCGCCACCACGGCCGGGCTTTTCCCTGGGCGGCTGCGTCGTTCAAGGACTCTTGCACCGCCAGCGAGGGATTGCCGGTCGCCGCTGCCTGTCCGTGAGGGAATTCGACGGGAGCGGTGGTGGGTGCTGCGGTGAAAACGTAGCCGCGGCGAGCCACCGTGCGAATCAAGGTCTGCGAATCATCGGCCAGTGCACGCCGAACGTCCAGCAGGCACTGCGCCAGGGAATTGTCGGTGGTCGCCGAGTCCGGCCAGACGGCCGCGATCAATTCTTCCTTGCCGACCAAACATCCATGGCGCTCAACGAGATAGGTCAGTATTTCGAACGATTTGGGACGCAGCGGAACCTCTTCGCCGCTGCGGAGCAGAAAGCCTCCGCCGAGATCCAGCTTGAATTCCCCAAAGCAGTATTGGCGCTTGTGGGATCCCGGCGAGCGCAGCTCAGAGGTGTGCACGGCACTATCCCCGACCGAGCCGGGGTTGGTTTCATGAGAATATCACACTAATATCAGAACTTTTGAATCACTTCCTCCCCGCCGATTGCCTAGATTCAGGCGCGTTCTCGCGATTCCCTTAGCAGCGCCAATAGGAGAATTATCATGATCATGACCCGAAATCGCTTACTGCTTACGGTTTTTCTCGGACTAGCCATAACGATTAAAGTTCGGGCCCAAAACCCGGTCACAGATTGGAACAACATTGCGATTACGGCCGCCTTGGCCGCAAATCAAACCACGTCCCCGGGGTCGAGTTCACAGGTGGGCAGCTTTGTATACCTCGCTTATGTTCATCTCGCGATCTACGATGCGGTGGCCGCGATCGATCACCGGTTCCGGCCTTACGGGCCCGAGCTGTCAGCTCCGCCAGATGCATCGAAGGAAGCCGCCACGATCGCGGCTGCGTACTATACCCTGAACCATTACCTCCCTGATCAGGCGGCCACGCTGCTGGTCCAATACAATGCCGCTTTGTCGGCAATTCCAGATGGTTCCGCCAAGACGGAAGGGCTATCCGCCGGCCAATCGGCGGCAAATTCGATAATTGCGCTGCGTGCAGGCGATGGCCGCGGAGCAACGTTCGCGTACACGTGGCCCGGCGTGCCCACGGCGGGCGTTTGGATTCCCACGCCTCCAGCATTTGCCGCTCCATCGATGCCGTGGCTGGCCGCCATGACTCCGTTCACAATGCGCAGCGCGTCAGAATTCCGCCCCGAACCGCCGTCAGCCCTAACCAGCAGCGAATGGACTCACGACTACAACCTGACCAAGATTCTGGGCGCGGTCAACAGCACGGTGCGCACTCCGGAGCAGACGGAGATCGGACTATTCTGGACCGACCATGCGGGGTCGCAGTACGGCCGGGCGTTTCGAGCGCTGGCCATAGCTCAAGGCATGGACGTTTCCGAGACGGCGCGCCTCTTTGCGACCTTGTATGTGAGCGCCGCCGACGCGGGGATCGGCTGCTGGGATGGCAAGTATTACTACAGCTTCTGGCGCCCGGTCACGGCGATTCGCAACGGGGATATCGATGGAAATCCGGACACGGTGCCGGACGCCGGCTGGACGCCACTCGGAGTGACACCCAATCACCCGGAATATCCCGCTGCGCACGGGTGCGTGACAGGCTCGATTGCGACCGCCCTTAAGAACTTCTTCGGGACACCCAAGGTAACCCTGATTGTGACGAGTACGGTGACGAACACTACGCACACGTTCACTAACACAAGGGACCTGGAAACGGAAGTCGAGCATGCCCGAATCTACGCGGGTTTCCATTATCACCATTCGGTCGTGCAAGGCGCTCTGCTGGGGAGGAAAGTTTCAGATGAGGTGACGAAAAACTTCTTCGAGCAAATCAATGGACACCACCATGAAGGCCGCGACGAAGATCGTGATCAAGATCATGACGACAAACGGAGCGAATAGCACAATCGGAACAAAAGGACAGGCCTGGATGGGTTAGGCGCGCCTGCGCTTTTGGCGCTGAGGCGGGCTCAGGGCACGAGCGTGACTTGTTTGGGGGAACGATTTACTGCTCACACGCGAAGACCTCGTGCTGGACGTCGACAATCACACTCTCGTAGACTCCATGGTCGTAAGTTCCGTGAACAATGTGTTCTCGTCGGTCTGAAGAATCCATTGAGCGAGAGCTTCCCAAACGAGTATTCGGCTTCCAGGCGTTGTCTCAATGTCGATGGTGAGTGAACGCGCTATCTTGCGCTCCGCTTCGCACAGCTTCTCGTACACAGGCTTGGGCAGCGCAACGGAAAACGTCCTGAATTGTTCCTTCTTTAAGGCCCGCTTTCCTTTCGAGAGCGGTTTCCACCTCGTGTTTGAATTCCTTGATCGGGAGTGTAGCCGCCTTCTCAAGCCATGCGGCGTTGTTGCGATCCGTCTGTGGCAGATACGTCAGCATATGGGCGTTCCGTTCCCCAATTCGCGTCAGCTTTTCCTCAGGTACACCCTTGAGAGCTCGCACACTACGCAAGGCGGAAAATGCGCCGGAAAGGCTCTCTCCGAATCGAGCCTTCATCCACGAATGCATCTTTCTCGCGGTTCATTCTGGCGTGGGAATTGAAGACGGACATGACCTCGGCCTCCATCAGTGAGGTGCTTGAGCGGGCTGTGGAGTGGACGGGGATGAAGAGCGTTCCGGTCCAGGATCGCACGCGGCTGCTCAGCGACAACGGATCGAGCTACCTCTCGCACGCTTTCGAGGACTATATGCGGATGCTGGGAATCCGGCACATTCGCTGTGCGCCGCATCATCCGCAGACCAATGGGAAGATCGAGCGGTTCCACGAGACGCTGAAGGCGCGGCTGAACCTGCTGGTGTACACCAGCCCGGAGCAGTTACGGGCAGCGATGGCGGGGAAAACCATGGAAATTCCACGCCAATCTGTAAGTCTAATGTTTTCAATGACATTATGGATTTGCTAGCTATAAGGGCACTGGGCTGCTGAAAAAAGACGTTTGTAGACGCTCTAAACGGCGAAATCCGACGGGGTTACAAGGCGGTGTTGCCGAGTTTTGTAAATGTGCAGTTTGGCAAGATCTAAAACCAAATACTGCTCGCCGGTAAAAGCAGTACATCATCAAGCCAATGAACGACTTTCGCGGCAGCGACCACGCCTGCACCTTCCTTCTGCCCTCTTCGTTCGCGTCGCCGCGCTGAGCCCTTCTGCGCTTTGCTGCAGAACTCCTCACGCTCCGGACGCCGCATCTTCTTGACAGAATTCTACCTAGTCAGAGAGAATCTCCGCCATTAGTCGAGAGCTGCATTTAGCGTATGGCAGCGTATCCTCTCTTTTGTTATCTAGCTACGCCTTATCGCTGGTGCCCTCTGAGACCCGCTTGATATGAAACTCGACGCGCATAAGCTAGGGAGGGTGCTCTTGTGAACAAGATCGTCGTTAGCTCTCTCATCTTCTTCGGCCTTTCAATTCCGCTGTTCGCACATCACGGGAACGCTTCATATGACACAACAAAAACGGTGATTATCAACGGGACGGTCGCGGAATACACTTGGGCAAACCCCCATGTGTTCCTGAAGGTCGACAGCAAAGAGGAGAATGGCAGCACCTCACACTGGTTGATAGAAGCTCAAAGCACTGTCACACAAAACGCCGCGGGCTGGACAAAAACGACCTTTAAGCCCGGCGACGAAGTCAGTATTGACGTCATACCGATCAAGAGCGGCGCGCCTATCGGTCGCTTTAGAGGCCGTATTGTGATCAACGGGACGGTCTTCAAGGAAGGCTCGCAGGCAGGAACGCCGCATTGATCTGAAACCCGTTCAGTGCAACGGATTGAAATCGTCAAATGACGGCGTTAACGAAAGGATTCGGCGCCATGAAAGGCTTACTACTCTTCCTGACGTTCGTGAGTACGGCGGTGGGTTTATCGCCCGCCATATGCGGCCAAGCCGCCAACCCAACAAGTCAAACTGACGCTAAGCCTGAGAAGTGGAATAACGTGCCCTTGCGAAAATCCGCTTACGAAGGGAAAAGTTCGGGTCCGGCTCCACGTCGCGACCTATCGGGCATCTGGGATGCAGCTACTTCGGGCGGAGGCGGCCTCGAGGATCAGGGGTCGCCGGCAATGCCCGAAGACGGCAAGCCGGAACATCAGATCCCCTTCACTCCGCTAGGATTGGAGAGGTTTAAATTAACCAAACCGAGCAATGGCCCGCGACAATCGGCGCTCGGGGAGATTAACGATCCATTGTACCTTTGCGACCCCATGGGCTTTCCCCGGCTCGAGCTTTTCGAATTGAGAACCATTGAGCTCGCACAGACGAGTAATCAGGTGCTCATGCTGAACGAATTCTACGGCCAATGGCGCGTGATTTGGACGGATGGGCGAGAGCTTCCCAAAGACCCGGATCCGCGGTGGAATGGTTACTCGGTTGGGAAGTGGACCGACGATTACACTTTCGTGGTCGACACAGTTGGAATGAAGGAAAGCACGTGGATCGATAATGTGGGCCGGCCGCATAGCGATGCTTTGCACGTCCAGGAAACGTTCCACCGGGTTGATCGCGACAAGCTGGAGCTATCCATGAAAATTGATGACCCGAAGATGTATACCAGGCCCTGGGTAGCCCTTGATAAGTACCCCTTGCGATTACAATCACCCGATTTCGATATGCCTGAGTACCTCTGCGCGCCATCGGAGATGGGCACCTACAACAGTCAAATCGGCGATCAGGCAGCTCGCCCTTCCTCTGGAAAGTGATCTCAGCGTTCCCGTTGACGGAGAGAGAAACATAGTGGACTTGCACTAAGTCTTCTGCTACGCTCCGGCCAACATCGGCCCCGAAGGTGCTAACGGTCCCAATGTATAAACAGGAGGCCACCTGTGAAAGAAAAAGCGCTTAGGTTCGTGCTCCTGAGTGCGGCGTTTTGCGTTTGTTCCGTTCCATTGCTTGCGCATCACGGTGACGCGGCGTTTGACATGGGCGGGGAAAAGATCACGATCAAGGGGACTGTCACCGCATGGATCTGGGCCAATCCTCATTGTCTGCTTCAGTTTGACGCACCTGACGCGAGCGGCAAAGTGGCGCATTGGGTGGCTGAGACGACTGCTCCACCGAGCCTCATTAACCGTGGATGGACGAACAAGTCGTTCAAAACGGGCGACCAAGTCACGGTTACACTGCTTCCTGTTAAGAACGGCAGGCCCCTGGGGCGGCTGATTTCTGTAGTGCTGCCCGACGGCGAAAAATTGCCCCACGGTAACGGGGAATAAGATCTCATCGGTACCAAAAGTAGGGATTCATCGATACGAAAGTGCCGCGATGCCCTCTCTGCCTCACCTTGTCTATGCTGTAGACGTGGCGGCCGGCACCTCCATTCTCACCTGGAGGAGAGGAGGCTTGCTCCGCGGGAGGTACGCAAAATGCAAGTAATGAGGCAGATCTCACGGCGTGTTGTCTTCGTCGCACTGGCGTTGCTCTGCTGCGTCGCTTACGGCCAAGCGCAGCAGGCAAAAGACGCGCAGCAGGCAAAACCCGGAAAAGCCGCGCCGTATATCGATGGCTGGGGAAACACAATCGTCGCGGACTTGAGCTCAGCACCAGCTCCGCGCCACGATATTGCCGGCATTTGGGATCCCGTTGGCAATCGTGGGGTTCAGCAACTTGGCGCGGGAGCTATGCCTGAAGACGGCAAGCCTGAACATCAAATCCCCTATACCCCTTTAGGTCTCGAAAAGTTGAACCTTACAAAACCGAGCAATGGTGTCAGAACCGTTCTTCCTGCGGATTCGAACGATCCTGCGTGGCATTGTGACCCGCAAGGATTTCCCAGGGAGGAGCTTTTTGAGTTCCGAACGACTCAGATTTTTCAGGAGTCGGAAAAGGTCCTCATGCTGTACGAATACGGCAAGATCTGGCGCGTAATCTGGACAGACGGCAGGCAATTGCCTAAGGATCCTGAACCCAGGTGGTTTGGTTACTCAGTCGGCAGGTGGGAGGACGATTACACCTTCGTTGTGGAAACGTCAGGGATGACCGAAAAGACCTGGATTGATCGAGCTGGTCGTCCGCATAGCGATGCGCTGCACGTAACGGAACGTTTTCACCGACTGGACCACGATCACCTAGAGCTGACAGTCATTATTGACGATCCCAAAATGTACACCAAACCATGGGTAGCTCTGGACAAGCTAAAGTTTAATTTGCAACCGGACAATTTTGACGTGAGGGAGATGATGTGCTCACCTTCCGAGCTGTCAGAATATGAGAAATTGATGGGCGGTCCGGCCAGCCAATAACTATCGCTACCGTGAGTACGGTCGGTCATTCGGTCCTGTTCGCCAGCCACAGAGCTAGAGCGTTCTACCCCTGGCGAGCGCTTGTATTCTAGTAACCGTCGCGCGTCAATTTCGTGCACCGCGGTCCAATCGAATAGCGAGATAAACCCCCATTTTGGAGTGCTAGAACCCCCGCGCCAATCGAGCATCCTACTTTTTCGGCTTGACAGGTGGGAAGTTCGGGTATAAGAGCGACTGCCCAAGGGCCCCCGAATAGCGATTCCCTTCTCGTGGCCATGCGTTCGGACTGGAACTGCGATAGGGGCAAGTCGAAACAGATAAAGACGAAAGCGGTGCCTACAATGATATTGACGCGAGTTTTCCGTAACCGGGGGAATTCACGCTTTCAAACACGGGCGGCAGTTCTGGCTTGTCTGTTCATTCTGTTCTCCGGGTGTGCCTTTGCGCAAACCGCTTCGACAGGCGCACTGACTGGCACAGTAACGGACATATCAGGTGCGGTCATTCCAAATGCTACGGTCGCGCTTAAGAGCCTAGACACCGGCCAAGTAAGAAGTGCAATGACGCAAGCCGACGGCACGTACAGGTTCACCCTGCTGCCGCCCGGCAACTATTCGGTAAAAATAGAGGCCGCCGGCTTCGAACCTCTAGAAATCCCTTCCGCGACAGTCACTGTTACTGAGACGGCAGTTCTGGATCGGGCCCTGCAAATTGGCGCGCAGACGCAGACGGTCACTGTGCAAAGTGCGATCGAGACCATTCAAACCACAAGTTCGACACTGGGTACCGTGGCTACCGCACGAACGCTGACGGAGCTTCCTCTGAACACCCGCAACTTCACAAATCTTTTGGCGATGTCCGCGGGTGTTGCTTCAGACGTCCAGAACGCCGCTGCGATTGGACGCGGCGCGACGACCATGTACGTGAACGGCGCCGGCACGAGCCAGAACACGTATCTTTTGGACGGGATGGCCATCAATGATTGGGAGGGCTTTGGCGGCACGGCGGAAGGGTCGCAGTTTGGGAGTTTTGTGATGCCAAATCCGGACGCCATCGCCGAATTCAAAATCCAAACGTCGGCCTACGATGCGGGTTACGGACGCAACCCGGGCGCCAATGTGAATGTGGTCACCAAGTCCGGGACCAATAACTTTCATGGGAGCGGGTTCGAATTTTTCCGGAACACCGCGCTCAATGCTAACGATTGGTTTCTTAACCGGCAAAACCAACCCAAACCGCCTTTGAATTCGAACGAGTACGGCGGGGCTGTCGGCGGACCAATTAAGAAGGATAAGCTCTTCTTCTTTGTGTCTTATCAGGAGGACGATCAGAAGAATGGCTTTTCTTCATTCAGTGATTCCACGGCGGTTTTGCCTCCGATTCCTAACGGCAAACGTGGCACCTGCAATGGCGGCAATCCGGCCTGGTACACGATAAGCGCATGCGACGAGGCTGGACAAGCGTTCATACAGCAACTGGCGACGAACATGTCCGCATCCGGATCGAAACCACTGACGGCCGGCTCCGTCGGAATCCTGAGTCCATCAGCTTGTCAGGCGGCCGGCAATTGCGACCCCGCAGGATTGTTCAACATCAACCCGATCGCGATCAATCTGCTCCAGCTCCAGCTCCCCAACGGTAACTACTACATTCCAGGGTCTGGCGTTACACCCGGCGCAGGCGTATCGGGTTATGTGCCCACAAATTTCGTTTATCCCGCGACTTTTAAGGATCATCAAGGCATTGGTAATCTCGACTACGTGATCAACAGCAAACACACCTTTTCTGGCCGCTATATCATTGATACGAATCCGACGGATGCTGAATTCGGTGTCCAAAATGTTTTGTCAATTGGGCATCTTCTCCCTGGCGTCCCGGTTACGCTTACTAAAACAGACCAGGATGCGCAGGCGAAGCTCACCTCGATTCTGTCCAACCGCATCGTGAACGAGTTCAGCGTCGGATACCAACGGGACACAACTGGAAATACGAGGGGATCCACGTTCACCAATTCGCAGGTCGGCATCCAGGACCTGGCCTCCCCGTTCACAACCGGGCCTCTGAACGACAACATGTCAAACATTAGCATCACGGGAGGCGGCAATAGCGGGTTGTTTCAGGCGGGTGTACTGGGACAATATGGCGATCAGACCTGGAATAACCAATACGAGATCGCAGACCAAATTTCCTGGGCACGTAGCAAGCACACCATTCGAGCCGGCTTCCAAGTCAATTGGGACATCCTCGAGCTGAATACGTTTGGTGCCACCACCGCATCCCCATCGTTTGCTTCGTTTGCGGATTTCTTGATTGGACGACAAGGCCTGTGTGGCGGCGCTGTTTCTCCGAGCGCCCTCAACCCTGGAGGGTGTAACGGAAGCAGCACGGCCAGCAATGGCGGCGGTGGCGGGTCCGCAAACGGTGCTGCCACTACGAATCCACGCGAGGATTCACTGGGCGCATTTATTCAGGATGACATCAAGGTGAGCGCGCGCCTGACTGTGAACGTGGGAGTGCGTTGGGAGCTCAACCAATTTCCGACATTGCAGGATGGGGGCGTGGCAAACCTGTGGCCAAGCCTGGCCGCCCAAGGGCCGCCCCCGTTCGTCACCGTTCCGGGTGGCCCAGGCGAAAGTCTGGTGGGGTACGCGGTGCCCAGCAATTATACGGGTGTCGTCCCGGCCGGCGTTTATCGAAGCCCCCATCCGTACTTGGCGGAGCACGGCGCTCCCTGGGACGACTTTGCGCCGCGGATTGGATTTGCCTGGCGGCCGACGTCGAGCAACCGGTTGGTGCTGCGTGGCGGCGGAGGGTATTTCTATGATTTGCTAAGCGCCGGCGCCACCTTCAACGTCTTTTCTCTTAATCCCCTCCACGGTTCAGGTGTCAGCGGTCCTGCAACCAGCCTGTACGGAGGCATTACCCCGCCGGGATTAGTTTCCGCTGGACCCGGCTACTTCGGGTTCCCCCCGCTCTGGATAGACCTGGCGACGGTTTCGGCGAATCCTGCGGCGGCTTGCCTTAAGCCACCGTGCAGTTCGAACGCAACGCCATCGTATTTGCAGTCGAGTTGGACGGTTCCGGTGACCTATGAATGGAACCTGAACACGCAATGGGAGTTTCTGCCGAGCTGGGTGCTAGAAGTGGGCTACGTTGGAGCACACGGAATCCATCAAGTGAGCCCAGGAGCATTCAGCAGCGGGGCTGTGAGCGGGTTGGCGGGGGCAGGAGTAGCGCGCGCCAATCCATATAACGTCGCCCAATTGGCAGGCGTCGGCGCGCCCTGCGTCAACTGCGGCGTCCCCGGCATCGCGCAGATTCTTGCGACGCAAGGGAATACGACCGCGAATGCGATTCTCCGCGTGCCCATTCTCGGCGTCAATCCGACGGCTACGCAGCTCCAAACCAACAGCAACTACAAATACAACGGTCTCCAGGTGACGCTGCGAAAACAGCTATCCAAAGGGATGCAGATGCAGGTTGCATACACCTGGAGCCGAGCCTTCGAGCAATCGCCTCAGGGCATCAACACCTACCCCTACGACGTGCAGACGTATTCTCCGGAATACGGGGTGCGGCCTCACCGGCTGGTGGTGAACTATGTTTGGAATTTGCCCTTGGGACATCAGCAAGGCTTCCTTGGCCGGATGACGGATGGTTGGTCCCTGTCGGGAGTAACAGTCGTCCAAGACGGTTCACCCCAGGACATCTATGACAGTACAGCGGGAGCAATTTTTGGGATCACCGGGACGCTGGGCAGCACTGGATTTGCACACGCACAACTATGCCCGGGAATGACGTACGCAGATATCGCTACCTCCGGCAGCACCCAGGAACGAGTCACGAGGGGCCTGCAGGGCGGGGACGGTTGGTTTAACTCCGCTGCTTTTTGCGCTCCTCCGGCGGTCGGGGCGGTCAACGGGGTTGGCGGCGGCCCTGGCTTTGGCAATATGGGCATCGGCAACATTCTGGGCCCTGGCCAGTACAACTGGGACATTTCCGTATCAAAATTATTCAATATCCGCGAGAGTCAGAGCCTGCAATTCCGAACCGAATTTTATAACGCGTTTAATCACCCACAATTTTCGAACGTACTGAATGGAGATGCGAACGCTCGAAACGGCACGGGTTTTGGGCAAATTGTCAGCACTTCGGTAAGCCCACGAGTGATTCAATTCGGGCTGAAGTACCTGTTCTAAAATGTACTTCACCGCAGCTCACTCCCTTACGACGTTTTTTAGAATGACGGCCCGACCAGCGGGCATCTCTGCCGACAATAGTTTTTGCCCGACCGGTATCAGCGGAGCTGCCGTTCAGAAAAGGAGAAACTAGCAAGGAGAGCCATCCGAACGAGGCTTCCGCTACGTTATCGAGAGTGCTGGAGTCTTTAATTGCGGTTCTGTGCGTGGCTTTTGCGCAGGGGAACAATACGCCCGTACCAGGCAACACTCCAGGAAATAGCTCCGGAGGTTTTAACGTTACGCAGCGATCTGACGGGCAAATGTTGCAGGCTGCTTATCCGCTCGACCGCAACGCGTTTAGGCAATTTGATCCCAAGGCAAACACCGGAAGAGAAGCCGTCTTTTAAGCCTGATTTGAATCCGAAATACAGGCGGCCAGTCCCTTATGGGGGCTGTGATCAACCCGCTACTCCAAGCCGAAGACAGCTTCCATCGTCTCTGCATCGCGAACACCACCTCTAGGAAAAAGATTTATATCAGGCATTGTTGCATCGACCGGTTGAGCCAGTACGACTTATGAGGAACTTACGGAATAGGTTTGTGGGGCGAATTCCTTTTCCAACGAGGAAAGAACTTGATTGCTTGCCAGAACGCTCATTGCCGCGCACTAATCGGGCGGGAATCTAGCAGCCTCAATCAGTCTGACTTTTCGCCAGCATCGGGGATTCGATCACTGTAGTAAATTTGTAGTAGTTGCTGGTTCAAAACCGGGCCAATCGGATCAGAACCGTTCAAACGGGCTGGTTGGTAAGTCGCTGAGAAATATAGTAAAGTCCACAATTTTCACAACCCGTCAAAACAGTCCACTGTTTTATGAGTCCGCTGCTCTGACCGCTGAGCTACGGGCCCCACGAATGCTAAGTCCCTAAACTAACATGAGTTAGCAAAATTCTATTCGGTATTCGAGCGCACC
>Ga0335081_10009944_pt1 | contig 15332 bp, 18 predicted proteins | sample Lox_Sample_35_FD_206713 | JGI IMG/M metagenome (GOLD analysis project Ga0335081, IMG submission 206713) | Soil microbial communities from Loxahatchee National Wildlife Refuge, Florida, United States - Lox_Sample_3.5 | ecosystem: Environmental > Terrestrial > Soil > Wetlands | place: USA...
TATATTATATTATTCTTATTATAATTGATAAAATAAAAATAAAAATAATTAAAAATAGATATTCTAAATTATTACAGAATGAATATATAAAATAGATCTAAATAGAACCTATTTTATATGGGAAAATGCACTTACTGGCTGCTGTTTTCCTCAGGATGACATAATCATATGACATCCAAAACCGGAAGGGGATGATAGCAGAAACGACGGCGGAGGTGAGAGAGTTCCTGCTACGCCGGCGAAGCAGATGGTCAAGTCCCGTGCTTTCTCCAGGAAAATCGATTACTCGGCTCTGGACAGGTGATGATTGAGGGTCGTTGAATTTATCCTGTAGTTAGTATCCCCACCAGCGGAAGTTATGGGAGCCTGGAGTTTAAGGCTTATAGCTTTAATCGGAAATGTAGATATTTGTGCGGAAGTTGCCAGTCCAACCTGCTTTCCATTTCCTTTCGCTATTTTCGTACATCTAAGCGTCACGATGAATCATGCACCGCTCCTCTCTCCGTTTATTCTCAAAGTCGTCGATTTGCGGATCCACCGGGATGTGTAACATAATACATTTGTCGTTTTCGCATTCGGTCTTCCTCTCTTATTCTCTGTTCGTACTCGAGCATCCTGAAATTCAGCGCTCCGACCCAAACCACAACACACCGTCTTTCAGCATTGATCACAGCACCCGTAGCGGTGACTGCAGTCAGTGTGTAGGTCTTCGGGCATAACTTCACCTGCGCATAACAGAAAAGTCTACAGATCAAAAGCGGAGGGTAGACGGAACAAACCTTGAATGGAGTTGTCAATCGTCGGTATAGGGGCCAGACTAATTGTGCCGTACCAAACAAGATGACACCGCCTAAAAACCATCGAATTGCACCGTCTTTGCCTCCCTCGATGGCTTCGTAATTCGCTCTCTCCGCCTGCTCGCGAAGGAGCTCGTGTCGTGTCATCGATGTATGTCGAACCGCGGATCATCGGATCACGTAACCCAAGGATTTCGAGGTCTGCGGATTGAATCCAAATTTGGAATATGACCAACTTCTCTTGCGGACTTTTCTCAACGCATCAAACATTTCTTGCAGCTGGCTCGGCACGCACTGCACAGTCCCTGCACACAAACACCCGTCCCTCACCGTGCCATTTAAATACATTCCCTCCCTTTCCACCAATGGAGACCGCCAACGGTGACTCGCGAGGTGCGCGCCGCTCCACGTTGCGAGACAATGCTGACCCTGACAACGCAGAAGGCTACTCGTCCTCACGCCGGGGTGACGACTACTACTCGTCCTCCTCCCGCGGCAGGAGAGACGACGGCCACCGCTCATCCTCATCTCGCCACGAAGACGACCGATACGACAGGTACAGAGACAGAGAACGCGAACGACGACACCGCGACGCCGACGACTCGGCATCCTCGTCCCACCATCGATCCTCTTCACACCGGGAACATGGCAGCAGCAGTCGCACCTACTCGGGTCGTGGGGAACATTCGTCCAGCGGCAGAGATGGGTATAGCCGGGGAGACTACGGCGCCAGTCGTAGTGGCGGTGGATACGATGACTACTCTTCTTCGTCACGAGATCGAGAGTCGCGGTACGACACTTCCAGCCGACACGGCTCAGGACGCTACGACGGCAATTACTCCTTATCAAGAAGCGGGGCCTACAGCAGCAGCAGCACCGCCGGAGCAGGAGGAGGCCCCTACCGAAGCGAACGCAAAAGAAGCGCGTCGCCTAAACGTCATCACCGCGGTCCAACTCCCGACCTCACCAACGTCACCCCCATCGACGAACGCAAACGCCGCGTAACGTACTGGGACATGAAACCCGCAGGCTATGAAAACGTCACCGCCGAACAAGCAAAAATGTCCGGGCTTTTCCCGCTCCCCGGTGCACCCCGAAATCCACAGGCAATGACCCCTGATCAACTCAAGGCCATGGCAGAAGGCCGTGCGCCCGCGGGACCAGCGGGCAGTTCTCTTGCGCCGCTTGATGTGCCAAAACTTTGGGCTTTGAATGCGAGTCATAGTCGTCAAGCAAAGCGTCTTGTCGTCACTAAATTACCTCCGAGTTCGACTGCCGCGGAAATCAATGAATTCTTCAATTCTTTTGTGCAGCGATTAAATGTGTACAAGGAGGGCAGTGGGGATGCTGTCAGAGACACGAAAAAGGCATTATCTGGAGGCATGGCGATGATTGAGTTTGCGGAGCCTGTGTATGCTACCACTGTCCTGGCATTGGAAGACGAACTCGTGTTTATGGGGGTAAATTTGGCCGTTCGACGGCCAGCGGATTATATCGTGCAACCTCCCGACGAGAATTTAGTCACCTCGACTATGGATACAGTCAGTACCGATGTTCCTGATTCAACGGAGAAAATTGTTATCAAGGGACTGCCAGTGTACTTGACGAGTGAGCAAGGTCTCGAGCTCGTCGAGGCCTTTGGTGCGGTACAAAGTTGGATTCTCGTCTGTGAAAATGATTCTTCTGAATCAAAGGTCCTGCAACCTAAAGAAAAGGCTGATAATAAGGGCGTAGCATTTGCACAATTCAAGGACCCGAGCATTACGCCTATCGCACTCAATTCGCTGAATGGCATGGCCATCAACGAAGAACACACCCTCTCCGTCTCCCTGGCTTGTATTGGCACCCCACAATCTGAAAAAGCAATGGATGCCCCCGGTGGTGCAATGGGAATGGTCACTTCCCTGGCGTCGGATCGTGGTGGTCCCGCCCGTTCACGCGTTTTAATTCTCCTCAACATGGTCACGCCCGACGATCTCATGGATAGCGATGAGTACGATGATATCCTGCAGGACGTCCAGGATGAGGCGAAGAAATTCGGCAAGGTTTTGGATTTGCAGATCCCACGACCACTTGGACGGAGTGGAGAAGGTCCTGGTGTCGGCAAGATCTTTGTGAGGTTTGAGACCGAGGAGGACTGTGAGGCTGCGCTGAGGGCGATTGCAGGGAGAAAGTTCCAGGAGAGAACGGTGGTTGCGAGTTATTATCCTGAGGTATGGCCGCCCTTCGTCTTTTGGTTGATGTGTGTGCTAACGTGGTTTTAGGACAATTATGAAGTGAGCGCTTGGTAGACGGCCGACTGAAAATGTGTTAAGGAAAATCAGGGGTATGTTGAGATGATTTGGACCGTTGCGTCTCCTGTATTCATACTTAGTGGCATGCATCCATCTTAATCGTTCAAGGAACGAATTCAGAATTTTACTCCGTTATAAGCATTCTTATTCCAGTGGCCTTTGATTTCAGATTTTGACAAACCAAGGACATCTTTTCAGTTGCCCGAATCCAGCACGACAGGTTCTTTCGCAGCTATGTAACAATCCGTAGGCATCCTGCGTCTCGATAAAATGCAATCGACATCCTACCTAACTCTAACACCGGTGACATTCCTGATTCCGATTCACCTAAAAAGATCCAATCACCTCATCCTCGATGGCCCACTCAATACTTGTACCTCGCACTTTAATCCTTCAGCAAAATCACAAACTCCCTCCACCCCTGAATCATATATATACATATATGCTTATCTTGCACTTCATAGCCCCTATCTGACTTCCGTCGGAACCGATTTCATGGTGCTTAAACCGCGGGTCGTGTGATCGTTGCGCCCGAAACCACGTGTGGCAGCCCTTCGCCAAAAATCACTCGGTACTGATGACAGTTGCCCAACGCGGCCAAGGCCCAACGCCCATCCGTGCACTCACGCTTTTCGACAGCGGCAACTGATTGGGATACCGATGTCGCACAAGATGAGCACACAGACAGTTGCTGCTGCTGCTGCTACTGTGGCTACCGCCCTTGCCGACTCGCTCATTGACACGCTCAATGGAAACACCGGGGCTGCTGCGTCCACTAACTCAGCACAAGAAGCCCTCGCCAAACTCTTGACACAAGCAACGATTCCGCTCGAGAACCACCTGGCAACCTCGCGCGGTCTCCTAGGTTGGATGCTTTATTTCATCGCCTCTGTCATCCTGTTTGTTACCCGCGTCTTCTTCTGGGCCCTGAGTCTCGCGACAATTACCATCCCGACACTAATATTTAAAATTCTCAGTTTTAGTCTCACGTTGACTCTCAACTTTTCGTCTCTGTAGGCTTCTCTCGAACGAGGTCGTTGACAGTTAGAGTCTTCCTCGCTTTTGTGATTTTGTCGGTGGGATATTGGGTTTTGCGGTATCGGTATTTGACCGAGTATTCGAGACTGCCGCCGGAACCGCAGAGGAAGGAACCACAGATTGATTTGTTCCCCGACAGCCAGGAGGGCGACGCAAAGCCTGGACTACAAAACTATCTCGATGAGGTTTTCTAGACCCTTGGAGGGATGATTGTTGACACTAGTTTTTGAGTGCAATTAAGATCTTTGGGTACCTTGAACGGCCTGTGTTCCATGAGCTCGCTCGACATATGCAAACGAGGCAACTTCTTGCCGGAGACACTCTCCTCCTCGAAGAAGAGAAATCGTTTTGTCTCGTCGTCGATGGGCTAGTTCAAGTATTCGTCAAGTCCCCGCCGCCACGCTTATCCCAACCCGAGGACGAAGACGAGGAATGGGAAGGCGGGCAAGGATACCAACTTCTCACGGAAGCGAAGAACGGCGGTACCCCCCGCCACCCCCCAAAAACAGGCACGAGCTAACTTTTGATAGCGCCACTATCAAGCCTGTTCACGATCCTCTCCTTATTCACAGAGGATATCGATCTCCCTGCCACAACGTATACCGTTCCCGCCCCCCTCCACGCCGAAAACGCAACAACAACCGAACTCGTTCCCTATGAACCCCCACCAAACTTCCACCTCAACGACCACCCCTCCAACATCCCCCCACACAGAAACTACTCCTCAATGCACCCCGACATCGTCGCCCGCGCAACCGTCGACAGCACCATCGCCGTCGTCCCCGCAGAAGCCTTCCGTCGTCTTGTCCGGATATATCCCAAGGCCTCCGCCCACATCGTCCAAGTCATTCTCACGCGATTTCAACGTGTTACCTTTTTGACTGGACACAAGTACCTTGGTCTCACTGCTGAAATTCTCAAGACGGAAAAGCTGTTGAATACGAACGGGACGTATGAATTGCCGAATATTCTGAGGAGGGGCGTTCTGGAAAAGTTGAAGGAGCAGTATTTGGCCAGGGCGGATGGTGGGGAGGAGATTGATTCGAGCGGAGTGATATTGACGCATGCGAGAGTTTCAGGGATGCGTAGACGATCGAATATTGGGTTGACGAGGCCAAGGGTGAACTCGGCGTCGATACACTCTTCTGCATTTACGGCGAATCCCGCTAGGCGGGCCGCTGCCGAACGAAGACCGAGGAGGGAACCTGGACCAGGAGATATTCTCTCGTCTGTGCCGATACATATGGCGAATTCGACCGTCGTAGAATACCCCGCGATCAACGGCTCTGGACCTTCTGCTCCCTCACGAACAACCTCGAATTCTCCCATTGACGTTGAGAGTGACGAAAGTGATTTCCGGGATGCGGTCATGGATTGCATGTTCAAAGCCATTGGTCTCTCGGCTGTTGAACCCGCGTTGAGCGCTACCGCCACGCCGGGCGGATCATCGAGTATTCCTGCCTCACCACGTCTCGTCTCCTACGATTCCGTTTGGCAGAAAGCCGTTTTCACACATTCTCCGAACATCTCAGTGCCCGCATTTGGACACCATGTATTCCCGGTTTTAAATGGGTCGCAGTCCTCTGTGCAAGAAGATGAAGAGAAATCCGTGGCAAGCAGTCTTCTTTCCATTCAAGATGAGTTGGAGAATGAGGTCGAGGTAGTCTATTTCAGAGCCGGGACCGTGCTCGTGGACCAAGAAGAACGCACCCCGGGGCTATACTACGTCATCGATGGATTTCTCGAAACCCGTCTCGTCCTCGAAAAGGAAAAGTCCGATGAAGTCACTGAGACCCATGCCGGTGGCATAAAACAGGACATTCGCGCGGCGAGGACCGAACAAAAGCCCCCGAAAACACAACAACTTTTTCTCGTTAAGCCAGGTGGACTAGCAGGGTACTTAGGCTCCATCTCAGGATTCCCCTCGTTCTGTCAGATTCGCGCCAAGACGGATGTTCTCGTTGGATTCCTCCCTCGTTCCAGCCTTGAACGAATCATGGAAAAACAACCCATTGTCCTGCTCACCATGGCCAAACGTCTTATTTCCCTAATTTCGCCCTTGGTGTTGCATATCGACTTTGCTCTGGAGTGGATTCAAGTTAATGCCGGACAAGTCATTTATCATCAAAATGACCCGTCGGACGCTATTTACATTGTTCTGAACGGTCGAGTTCGGACGCTGACTTCCAACCACGAAGTCGTCGGGGAATACGGTCGCGGCGAAAGCGTCGGTGAACTCGAGGTTCTAACGGATCAGAAACGCGGGTCAACGTTACATGCCATTCGAGACACGGAACTCGCTCGCTTCCCGAAAACGCTGTTCAATACATTGGCTCTCGAACATCCTAGAATATCAATGCAGGTATACAAGATTATTGCAAATCGATTGAAAGCGCCAAAACCCTTGATGCCCGCTCGCCATACATTCAATCTTCGGACTGTCGGGATTCTGCCTGTTTGCCAGGGGATCCCAATCATTGAATTTGCAAAGAGCTTGCAAAGGGGGATTGCCGCTGGTGTCGGCGTTGGGTGTCAGTTGCTCAATCAGGAGAGGGTCTTGGAAAATCTGGGACGGCATGCGTTTAATCGAATGGGGAAATTAAAGTTGACAGGGTACCTTGGTGAGTTGGAGGAGAAATGGGATATGGTCTTGTACGTCGCTGATACGGGGGTTAATTCTCCGTGGACGCAAACATGCATCAGTCAAGTATGTTATTCGCTGAGTTTTTCTCTGAACTGCAGGCGGATTGTATTCTGATTGTTGGGCTTGCGGATGATGACCCCTCAATTGGTGAATACGAACGTTTCTTGGTTGGAAGTAAGACAACGGCTCGCAAAGAACTTGTCCTCATCCACACGGATCAAACTGTCAAACCCGGAACAACTCGTGAGTGGCTAAAGGTATGCATCTCCTCCACTCATTTTTGACGCAGAATCGTATATGGGTCCATCAACATCACCACGTTCAAATGACATTCCGTACCAACCCTAGCACCCGAGTCGCCGTCGAAATGACCCCGCGCGCCCAACGCACCCTTACCTTCGTCAAGAACAAACTCCAAGGGATTCAATCCGATATCTCCAGATACACGTCACGACGAATTGGCCCGTCAGCCCTTGCGTACAATGGATCCATGGAATCTGAGGATATGAATCAACACCGTCGATCTGATTTTGCGAGACTTGCACGTCATCTGTGTGGCAAGGCAATTGGTCTCGTTCTTGGTGGTGGGGGTGCTCGTGGAATTGCTCAAGTTGGCGTCATCCGCGCTCTGGAGGAAGCCGGGATACCCATTGATATTGTGGGTGGGACCAGTATAGGGGCTTTTAATGCTGGACTCTATGCGAAGGACGCGGATTCCGTCCCCATTTATGGACGAGCGAAAAAGTTTGCTGGACGGATGGCGAGTTTATGGCGTTTGGCGACGGATCTAACGTGGCCTACCACCAGCTATACCACCGGGCATGAGGTGAATGCCCCGTTGTAATGAGGTTAATAATAGTTCAATCGGGGCATATGGAAGACTTTTGGGGATTCACATATCGAGGATTTCTGGCTTCCGTTTTATTGTAATTCGGCGAATATTTTGAAGTTTAAAATGGAAATTCATACGACGGGATATGCATGGAAATATATCCGGGCGAGCATGACTCTGACGGGTTTTCTTCCTCCTATGACCGATGAGGAGGGGAATATGCTCGTCGATGGCGGTTACATGGATAATCTCACTGTTCACAGCCTCCCCGTTCCTCCCGCTGACGTTAAGGTTGCTGCCATGAAAGACATGGGCGCAGATGTCATCTTCGCAGTTGACGTCGGCAGTGTCAACGACAATACCCCTCAACGATACGGCGACTCTCTCTCTGGCCTCTGGGCACTCTTCAACCACTATAACCCGTTCTCCAAAATCCCCGATGTCCCGACTCTCTCCGACATCCAATCCCGTCTCGCCTACGCCACCTCGGTCCCCGCTCTGGAAAAGGCCAAAGCATCGCCAGGAGTTTTGTACATGCAACCGCCAATTCAACAATATGCGACGCTCGACTTTGGGAAATTCGATGAGATTTACGAGGTGGGGTATCAGTATTGCAAGGAATTTATGAGGGAGTTGAAGAAGGAGGGAAAATTGGATAGTTTAATTCAGGGGGGTCTAAGGGGGGAAAAGGTTCGTGGTGGGCCAAGGTTGGGAAGACGGCAGAGCATTTAGATTCGCACACAACTTTTGACTTCGATTGGCATTTTTCATCTCAGGCAAGGATAAATTTTATCGAGTATGTGTTATAAATTAGTGTTCGTTTTTTCAGGGTCAGAGCTTGCATTGGATCGGAAATCTTGATATAAGATGGTGCAAATTGTATTTCCTCTCAGCTTTTGGGGGTAACTCGTTCCATGTGACGCTAACGGTTGCAAAACTTCTGTTTCCTGTGATGACATCGCATATATTAACCAGATGATCGATGATCTTTACAGTAACATTCAACACTCATAAACAGGATATAGCAAATAATACAACGAGATCCATTCAACAGAAATGGTCCGCCTTGATCAACTCGATTTGAACACGTCTACAAGGCAACGGAGTGATCCCGTCGTAGAACGATTCATCCAGAAGACATTCGGGGTAACGGGGATAACACATCGGCGTCATCAGCCAAACTGGGGACTTCTGCGACATGAAACCATTTACAGCGCAGTCCGTGCAGTGCACTCCTCCCAGGCAAGCCTTTCTTGATCGTCAAAGGGGAACTGACCAGTCGGACTCTCGGCAAGAGTAAGGGTCGTAAGATTCATACCATTGCAGCCGCCATCGCTGACGATCTGAGCATGATAATACAGCATCTCGTTCCCAGCCGCAATTGAAGTATTGAAATCGAGTTAATATCGGCCTTTGCTAGGCCGTTCCGGCGTTGAGAAAGGGACCACAGAGGGTCTGAGGGATGTTGGAGACGAGCGTTGTGGCAGCGAATCCGTCGTCTTGATCGTATGTTGACAAGATAAGAGTGTATGCCAAAGTTTATGTTCTTAAATTAAAGGGCGTATCCTGTTATGCTTCTAAATTCTGGGTATCTTTTCGTGGCCGTCCCCTTTTCCCTTTCTTCTTTTCCGAGTCCTTGCTTGGGCCTTTACTCATATTATTCTTATCAAGGATATTATGAATGGCAGAAGCCTCTTCCCTAAGTATCTCTGCAGCCGATGGTGGCCCTTCCTCGACTTGCCGTACGCTCTCGTCTACCATGATTGGTCGCGTATGTTTTTCGTCGCTGCTGGAGTTTGCACTGGGATCGTGAGGGATTACAGGGACGTCTTCGCATCGGGGATCGGCTTGATTTGAGATGAGCGGTTCTGGTGGGATGGTTTGGTTCGGGTGCAAAAGAGGTGGGCGTTCCTTTGGATCAGTTGTCTCGTTTCGCAACTTCTCGCGATGTTCTCGCACGGCCGCTAACGCTTGCCTGTATTCCTTGACTGGAAAGTCAGGTTTCGCGGGGAATGGTCCCAGAGGATGCTCCTTTGCCGCTTCGTCTACAGCGAAATGTTCGTTGGCAGCTTCGACGTAGCGGGCCAGTTCAGACTGTTGATTCGGATCGAGAGACACAGTTTCCGCGGGACGAACCATCGGTGATCCCTTGTCCTCTTCTTCCTCCTCTTCGTCGATAATAACTTTGTCTTGTTTCTTCATATCGACACCATTTGATGACTGGCGTAGGCTCTGCGAAAGGGCAGCCTTCCAATCGATCTTGACCGAGCTGTCTTCCACAATTCCAGGTAATCCCGTAGTCTTATCGTCGGCATCCGTTTCAGTGGAGCGCTCATCTTCCAACGTCTCGTTCATCCCAAACACCCCAGGTCTCTCCAACCGTTCCTGTGTCATGTCCTGTCCCGTCTCCTGATGCACCCCGTCAAGTTCCCCAACACCCTGCATCAAAAGCCACTTCCTTCTCTCCTCTGCAGCTTTCTGTTCCCGCTCCATCTTTTGCCGAACCTCCTCTGTCATCGTCACAATCCCCTTTTCCTCCCTAATCTCCTCGAATTCATCACCTGGCAATGATTTCAAATCCATCTCAATCTTCGGCGGGATATTCCATCGTCCCAATTTCGCTCCCGTCCGAATAATCTTCACCGCAGCATTCATCAGTTTTTGACCGACGTCCGCCGACGTCGATTCGATTATCGTGACAACTCCGCCCCGCTGGCCGTGGTGACGACCCGTCCGACCAGCAATATGGACATAATCTTCTACAGTCCCAAATTCGCCCATGATAAATGCCATCTCGATTCCCTTGAGATCCAACCCGCGGATCTCCTTCGTATGCGCGACGAGGACAGTAGGATTCTCGGCGCTCGCACGGGTGTTGTGAAGGTCGCCTTGGCCCAAGGCATCGGGGTTGAAACGGAGTTCTTCGGCACCAATCAGACCAAAGTATTGACATGCCCAGACGAAATCTGCTTTCGAGGATCCGTGCGGGACAATAGCAAGGGCCTTTTGAACGCCCGTTTCACGGAGAAGGCGTTGCACTGCGGGGATGGCGAGGTAATTCGGGGGATACTCGGATTCCTCGGCTGCTTCTCTCAGATTCGATGGTAGGGGTCTTCGACGGATGTTATCATGCAATGTTGCCCTGGGAAGTAAGGCGGGTTGTATGACGATTCGATCCGGTGTCGAGGTTGGATCGTCGGATTTATTCAGCGAAACGAGGATGACAAAGTGATCAGTTTTATTGCGTGGAGTAGGTTGTATCGCAGATTCGCGTTGCAGACCTTTACTCACAAGTTTGTCCTTTGAGATGAACCTTTCGATCATGTAATCTTTAAAGTTATAAGATAGGGTAGATGATACGGCCACGAGTCGCGGGTATTGTGCTTCTTGATGTGTTTCTGTGGCCGCTGCCCTTTTCTTCCAGATCCAGTCGAGGAGGATCTCGCCTGGTTGCGCGTGTCGTATGGCCTTTGTCACCGTAGGAGACGGGGGTTGGATAATTTCATCGGCTTCATCGAAGAAAATATACTTTAAATGATCCAAATCGAATCGTTCCGCGTGTTCATGAAGTAAATCGAGTAATCGGGTGGGGGTAGAAATAATGACGTGTGGATGTGGATTTTCTCGTAACCGTTGTTCCTGTCGTTCCTCTTCATCCTCGTTGCCACGGTAAAATACCTGCGCGAGATTGGCTATTTTCGTCATAGCTTTGAAGGAGGAACTTAGGATTCGACTGATCCAGTAATGGTATTGAATGGCAAGGTCGGGGTTGGGGACAATGATCAAGACAGTCGTCGTGGGTCTAGGAACGATGGCGTCATTGAGGGATCGGTTTAGGTTGAGGGCCCACATGGCCATGATAAACGACTTTCCCGTGCCGGTTTCAGCACGGAAAAAGACGTGCTTATCGGGTTCCTCTTTTAATTGGAATAGTAGAGTTTGCTGAGCGAACGTAGGCACGAAGGGCCGTCCAAGAAAAGAGCTCATAGCGACCAGAACCGCTGGACGAAGCCCAATGGTCTAGCCAATCAATGAAAGAATTACGGAGCCGTGAACCTGGGATACTTGTCTGACGTCCCGGTCAACTTCTGACAAAGGCCCATCCGTAATTCTCCCCCCGGGCCTTCCTCTCTGCCGCGAGCTCGAATCATCCTTAGGTCCGTAACCCGCGCTGGATCGCAGAAACTGGGGTAATCCCCCGGTCCCTTGGGTTTTGCTTCTATCTATATATATCCGCGGCGGTCTCGGAGGAAATTGGCGTGGCCCCTGTCCTGAATGAGGCGTAACTCTATCGTCCGACGGGGCACGAGGGCCGTCGGACGTTGGCTCTGCATCAGAATGCTGAAACCGAAGCGAGCATTGGGGACACAGCCATCGAGCAACGAACTGGCCTCTCTTGCGGGGAAGGGCCCGGTGTTGCAGCAGCCTCCCCTGCCCCCACCGCAAAGCTGGCAGCATCGGGGGATCGAAGGCGCCGAGGTGCAGGACGTTGAGCCACAGAACGGGGCAGAAAAAACTTTTCGACAATCCCTTCCCGGGCCCGACACCACGCGGATTCCCGGCTTTGTATTGATCACGTGACGAGAAGGTACGGTGAACTGAGCAGCCAATCAGAGGGCCGCATTCCCCAGGCGACATTCGGCTCCCTTCCGTCGCTCTCCTCGTTTTCTCGCAGGTCGTCTGCCCGGTTATGATGTTCGTTCAAGCGCTCAAGACACTTGCCCTCGTTATTCTCCTCCTGAACCTTAAGGTATCTCTCCTGTCCCCGGCCGGAATGCCGGATGCTGACCTGCGTTTTCTAGTCCTTGCCATTCGTAAACAGCCCTCTGCCGTTTGTCTCACTTCGCCTAGGTCTGGCACATTCGCCTATTTCAACACACTGTACGAATTGGCCTGTATCGCCGCCTTCTAGGCCGCACAACCCTCCGTCCCCTTCCTCCTCCCAAATCCCCCAGCGACGCCGTCTTCAAAACCGTCACCCACACCCATCGGAATCTCCTCGATGATAGCGACGTCTTTTGGCATATGTCCAACTCGTATCCCTTCATCTCATTTCCTTACGTTAATTGTGTAGCTCGTATAACAAGATATTCGACTTTGTTCGAAGTAACTTGTTGAGTCATGTCTTTTCTGAGATCATTTACAATATGCCTAAGACGGGCGTGAATATTTTCTTTGGCGGGTCCAGCGTCGTTTTCATTCGAGAAATCCCTATATTTTCGAAATATAATCTCCACGCACGAATTATAAGCTGGTCGCCACAAGGAAAATGGCTTTATATTCAGGGTGTGTTTACCTTACCAGCCATGAATTCCTCGAAGAGGAAGGCGAAAACCGAGGAGAAACCGCCGCAGTTACCATCTCTTCTGAATATTGTCGATGCAGGTCCGGGGATGGGGTCAGGGACGTCGACACCAACTAGTAAGCGAGAAGTTCCGAAGACGACGGAACTCGGGGAGACGATTTGTGCTGTGATTTATGGGCGTTACGTGTTTAAGCGAAAGACGAGGGAGACAATAACGGTTCCTGAGGCGCTGGAAATTTGTGGATATACTGTCGATGGGGAGATGGAGCGGAGACGGGCGTTGGGCTGGGAATATGTCGAGGGATTAGAACATGGTTGGGATAAGGATCGAGCACTGGAAAGCGCGAGGGATATCTAGTCAGCTATTCGGAAAAATTAACTATTGCGCAGATGACTTTGCTTTATGGACCAATTCCCATGTATTCTTGCATGCTACTCTATATCTTGGCAAATGTGGTCGAGATGCTGGCGAGATAGAAGGTTAAGAGAACGTTCCAATTATGTGATGATCTGGTTTCATATTGTCTTGTGAACGCCACATGATTCGGTTCTCCCCTTTGTCGCCACGGAATACGCAAAACGCAAAAACGCGCAAAAGTTCGCATCTTGTTTTCCAGCCCTTTCTGCTCTCTGCACATCGCCAATGGCCCCCACACTCCAAGCAAAAGTGAAGTCAGGTCAGACAACCTTAATGCCCGAAGAGGAACATGCTCATATATGGACAGTTCTTTCGGGCGACACAATCGTTCTCATTGGAAAACCCCGTCCGGACGGCAAACCACCCAATGAGCGAATTCTCTCCTTGGCGTATATCTCTGCCCCTCGCATGAAACGAGACGGTGATGAGGTACCAGCACTCCTCTTAGTTGAATCAATTCACTCGAACACCTATACTAATGACAGCCGTTTGCATTTGCGGCGAGAGAGTACCTTCGAAAACTCGTCGTGGGCAAAGAAGTCCAATTCTCCGTCTTGTACACTGTGTCAACAATGACCCCTCCCCGCGAAAACGGGATGGTGTTTCTCCCCGGGATAAATGTTCTCGAGCATGTCGTGGCAGACGGCTGGGTCAAGGTCCGCGAGCAATCGGGCAAGAAGGAAAAGTCCGAGGAAGAAGAGGCGATCATTTCAAAATTGAAGGGGTTGGAGGAGCAGGCTAAGGCTGCAGGGAAGGGCATTTGGGGTGCGACTGGGGGGAAGGTCGAGATGAAACCTGAGGTTGTTGGGAAGGAGAAGGAATTCCTTGAGCAGTGGAAGGGGAAGGATTTAGACGGTATACACGGTGTCTATTGTGCGAATTGACGATTTAGCTATTATCGAGGCGACTCCTTCTGCGGATCGCTTCAGGGCACGGATCTTATTCACTGATGGATCTCAACAAATTATCCCCATTGTCCTTGCTGGACTCCGTAGCCCATCGCCTTCGAAAAAGGCGGCCCTTGGTGACGATGTCCCTGGAGAATCGGGGAGCCAAGCCGAGGAATTCGGAGATGAAGCCCGCTGGTTTGTCGAGAGTAAACTGCTCCAACGAAATGTCAAAGTCGAGCTTATGTATCTCCCCTCAATCAATTTAAAGCCTAATTGCAGTGGCCTCAATCAAGCCGGTTCCATGTTCGTTGCAAAGGTCAAACATCCAGCCGGTGACATTGCGCAACTCTTGGTCTTGAATGGCCTTGCTCGTTGTGCCGACTGGATGTCTCCCATGCTCGGAGGCGATGGAATGCAAAAGCTACGTGATGCTGAGCGGTATAGAATATTCAATTGACAAGATGGCTAATAAGTAGTCAAGCAAAGTCACATAAGTTGAATATTTGGAGAGGACATACCCCGAAAGCGCCGCAAACATCCTCGTCATTCGACGCTGTTGTCCTCAAGATCGTCAACGGAGATACCATCGAAGTCGGACCGAAACACGAAACATCCCGTCGAACAGTCCAATTCAGTAGTATCCGTCAACCAAAGTAACCGGCCCTTTCTCTCATTGCAAAACTCATCTCAGGACCAACGACCCCAAACAAGCTGCCTGGCAAGTCGAAGTCAGAGAATACCTTCGAAAACGACTCATCGGGAAGACCGTAGTCCCCGGTTGCAATAAGGCTAATAAGAGGTCCACGTTCAAGTCGATTACACGAAACCTGCCAGCGAAGGATTCGGTGCTCGTGACGCTGCCACCGTTATGCTCAACGGGAAAAACATCGCCCACGAGCTCGTCGAAAAGGGATATGCAACCGTCATCCGCCACCGCAAAGACGACGAAGATAGAAGTCCATCCTACGACACCCTCCTCGAACTCGAACAGACGTAATCTCCCAGATAAACCGATCAAAGCACAATTCCAAGAACCATCTGATTGAGGATAGTGCCACAACCGAACTAAAGGGTATCCATTCCGGCACAGACTCCAAACACGCTGGCCAGCGCA
>Ga0335081_10009945_pt1 | contig 15331 bp, 10 predicted proteins | sample Lox_Sample_35_FD_206713 | JGI IMG/M metagenome (GOLD analysis project Ga0335081, IMG submission 206713) | Soil microbial communities from Loxahatchee National Wildlife Refuge, Florida, United States - Lox_Sample_3.5 | ecosystem: Environmental > Terrestrial > Soil > Wetlands | place: USA...
TTGATGGCAGGACCATGTCGAGGGGCTCCTTGAATGAGCCGGGCATGCCGGCCCGAATGGCAGAGGCGATCAAGAAGTTGCATGCCGGTCCGCGCTTCCTCACGGACTTCAACATGTTCCGCCTCACGGAATATTATCTCGGGATCTGCCGCGACCGTTCGCTGCCCATGCCGCAGGGTTATCCGGACCGGATGCCGGTGGTGGCACGGATCGAGAATGCCTTGTCGGTCCAGCCGCTGCCCACCGTTCCCTGCAACAATGACCTGCTCGCAGAAAATTATATTGATGACGGCCGATCCCTCCGGCTGATCGACTACGAATACAGCGGCAACAACGACCCATGCTTTGAGCTGGGAAACACGTGCCAGGAAATGCAGTTCAGCGATCGTCAAATCCGCGAAGTCTGTTCCGCCTATTTCGGCGAGGTCACGCCGGACAAGATCGCGCGCATGAAATTGAATATGATCATGTCGGATGTGGGATGGGGACTGTGGGCCGCGATTCAGGCTAAAATATCCAGGATCGATTTCGACTTCTGGGGCTGGGCCGTCGAACGCTGGAACCGGGCCCTGGAAAAAATGGATTCGGAGGAGTTCGACGGCTGGCTGCAGGACGTTCAGAGACGGTGAATCCAGGCAGGAAAGGTTGAAGCTATGAGAGATCAGGCACAGATTGTCATTGTGGGCGGGGGCATCGTCGGGGCGCAGATCGCCTATCATCTGGCAAAGCTCGGACGAACGGACGTGGTGCTGCTGGAAAAGGGCGAGATCGCCAGCGGCGAATCATCGCACGCGGCGGGGTTGGTCACGCAATTCGCCACGGCCCAGACCATGCTCAAGTTTCGCATGTACAGCATCGAGCTGTACAGCCAGCTCGGACTCTTCGATCACGTTGGAAGTCTGCGCGTCGCCTCGACGCACGAATCGCTCAAGGATCTGGAGCGGAGCGTCAGCCGTGCCAAGGCCCTGGGATTGGATTGCGAGGTCATCGGCCCCGATGAGGCGCTGAAGCGCATGCCGCAGATCACGAAGAAGGAACTGTACGGCGCGATCTATCTGCCGCGCGACGGACAGCTCGATCCGTATACGACCACGACCAGCATGGTCAAGTTCGCGAAGGAGCTGGGGGTGACGGTTTATACCAATACGCGCGTGACCGGTATCGAACTCTCGCCCAAAGGCGAAGTGACCGCCGTGGTCACAGAGCAGGGCCGGATCAAAACCGAGCTGGTGGTCAATGCCGCCGGACTTTGGGCGCCGCGCGTCGCCGCGATGGCCGGTCTGCATTTTCCGACGACCCCGGTCGATCACCAGCATATTGCATTGAAGGCGGTGCCGGGTCATGAGTTCAACGCAAAGACGCCCTGTCTGCGTGATCCTGAAAACCTGGTTTACATGCGGCAGGAGCAGGGCGGATTGGTGATCGGCGGTTATGAACCGAACCCCCTGGCGCGCTGGATCGACGGCGTGCCCTGGGAGCACGGCGGCACTGCGTTACCGGGGGACATGGACCGCTTCGAGCAACTGCTGGAAGGCGCGATCCGGCGTTTGCCATTCCTGGATCAAGCCGGCATTATCACTTTGGTCTGCCATCCCGGAGCCTATACGCCCGACTGCCAGCCGATCCTGGGACCGATGTCCGGTGTGCGCGGGATGTGGACGGCGGCCGGTTTTTCCCTCAACGGCTACGGCGGCGCCGGCGGCGTCGGCAAGCTGATGGCCGAATGGATCATCGGCGGCGAACCCACGATGGATGTTTATGCTTATAAGGCCACGCGCTTCAGCACATACTACGATGACCCGCAATATGCCTGCGAGCGAACGCGCGAGAGCGTGAAGTACTATTATCGCCTGCGCTTCCCGAATGATGAGTTCGAATGGGCGCGCCCGCACCGCCTGAGCCCGGTGTATCATCGCCAGCTGGAATTGGGCGCGGTCTTCGGCGAGAAGTTTGGCTGGGAACGTGTCAATTACTATGATCCGGGCCAGCCGTCGCGGCGCATGGGCGAAGACCAGCGCAACTGGGGAGGCTGGACCAAGCCGCCGTATTTTGACCGGATCGGGCAGGAACATGCTGCCACGCGCGAACGCGTCGTGCTCTATGATTTGACCCCGTTCAGCAAGATCGAAGTCACCGGCCCCGGGGCGCTGCCGCTCCTCAATCGCGTGGCGGACAGCGAAATGGATAAACCGATCGGCAGCGCGACCTACACGCAGTTCTGCAACCCGAACGGCGGGGTCGAAGCCGATCTCACCGTGACCCGTCTCGGAAAAGACCGCTTCTGGGTCATCACCGGCGGGGCATTCATCGGCAACGATCGATCCTGGCTGGAGATGCACGTGGACGAAAAGGACGGCGGCGTCACCATCCGTGACATCAGCGAAGAATGGGCCTGCCTTCCGATCTGGGGGCCGAAGGCGCGCGCAGTCCTGCGCAAAATCACAAAGGATGACATCTCCAACGAAGCGCATCCCTATCTGATGACCAGGCCGATCGCGATCAACGGCACACAGGTCTACGCCCAGCGCGTCAGTTACGCGGGGGAACTGGGCTGGGAACTCTATGTCCCGTATAACCGCGCCACCATGGTCTGGGATCTGCTGCGTGAAGCGGGGAAGGAATTTGGGCTCGAGGTCGGCGGTTATAAAGTGCTGGATGCCTTGCGCCTCGAAAAAGGTTATCGCTACTACACGGTCGATGTCACGCAGCTCGAAACCCCGTACGAGGGCGGCCTCGGTTTCTGCGTCGATCTCAACAAGAAGGATTTCATCGGCCGGGCCGCGCTCGCCCGGCAGAAAGCCGAGGGCATCCAGCGCAAGCTTTGCACCCTGGTCCTGGACGGCAGCGAATTCACGCAAATCTATGGCGGCGAAGCGGTCTATCATGAAGGCAGAGTTTTGAGCAGGGTGCGGAGCGGAGGCTACGGATACACCCTCAAGAAAAACATCCTGTACGCGTACCTGCCGGTCGAGCTTGCCAAGGTTGGCAATCGGTTCGAACTCGAACTGATCGAAGGCCGCCGTCCGGCCGAGGTGACCGCGACCGTGCTCTTTGATCCAAAGGGCGAACGTCTGCACGCCTGAGCGGATGACCGATGAAACCGCCTGCTCCCGCTTACGTCGGCTTTGGAATGCTCACCTCTGTCGCGATCATGGTGGTGAATCAGCTGCCCGAACACAATACCGGGGCGCTCGTCAAAGAGGTCAACGAGTTCATCTTTGACGACGCGGCGATCATCGCCTGCCTGCTGCGTCAGTGGGATGTGCCGACCGCCATGATCGGCACGGCCGTGGGAGATGATCTGCGCGGCCACAACCTGGCGCAGCAGTTGGAGGAATGGGGCGTCCAGGGCCGGGTGAGATTCTCCAGGGAGTTCAAGACTCCGCTCGAGGTGGATGTCTCGGATGAAACCGGGGCACGCACCTACTTTTGGCAGCGCGCGCCCGAGGTGTTGAACACTCTTGATACCGCCGATCTTTCTTGTCTGGAGGGGGCGCGCCTGCTGTATGTGGATTGGTACGACGGCGACCATATTGTCCGGGCCATGGATCATGCTATCCAATCGGGACTGCCAGTGTTCTTAAATCTGGAACATGGACACGCAGACGGGGATCTTTTGAAACGATATGCAGGGCGGGCGGTGTTCTGCCAGGCCGTGACGGATGCTGCGCAGCGCGGCGAGGAGTCGCCGACCGATGTGGCAGCGAAACTGATAAGAGCAGGCGTCAAGACCGCATTGATCACGATGGCGGAAGAGGGCTGTCTCGCCGTCCAGGGCGATCAGGTCATACGCGTCGCCGCCCCGGTGGTCCGGGCGGTGGACGGATGCGGAGCAGGAGCCACCTTCTCGGCGGGCTTCATCTATGGATATCTACACGAATGGAATCTTGAACAATCGCTGCGGTTTGCCACGGCGGCGGCCTCGCTCAAAGTCACCCGGGCGGGCCTCCAGATGTTTCCCCTCGAAGAGATCCAATCCCTGTCTTCAAAACTTGAAGCCAATACACAATCGTTTAAAGTTGATCGATGACCATAAGGATGTGACCCGTGATTAATTATGCTTCCCTTCTCACCGTAGAACAAGTCGAGCGCATCCATGACGCCTCGCTTGAAATTCTGGAAAAGGTCGGCCTGCTGGTGCGGAACGAAAAAGCGCGTTCGATCTTCGGCACGCATGGCTGCAAAGTGGATTCGGAGACGCTCGGCGTCACGTTTCCGCGAAGTGTCGTGGAAAAATACCGCGCCATGCTGCAGCCGACGTTCACCTTTCACGGCCGCGACCCGAAGTTTGACCGCACGATCCCGCAGGATGGACCGATCATCATCACGGGCAGCTCCGCACCGAACATCATTGATCCGCTCACCGGCCAGGAAAGGCGCGCCCGCTCGGATGACATCGCGCGCATCGCCCACCTCATCAACGAACTGGCCGCGATCGATGTCTTTTCCATTTCGACCTTGGCCGACGACGCACCGGAAGGACAGTTCACGCTGGCCCGGCTGTACCCGGCGTTGAAATACTGCCTCAAGCCGATCCGGAGCACGACCAAGGATATGGAAGATATCCAGGCGATCCTGCGGCTTTTGTACGCGATCGGGGGAGGCGAAGAGGCCTATCGGGAGCACCCGTTTGTGACACATCATTACTGCCCGGTCGTTTCACCGCTGACGATGGACAAGCTCTCCACGGAAGCGATCATCTATTTCAGCGAAAAAGGCCTGCCCGTCTATCCAAGCATCGTGCCCAATGCCGGATTGACCTCCCCGATGTCCATGGCCGGAACGGTCGTGCAGGGCAACGCGGAATTCCTGGCCGCGGCCGTGTTGATGCAAATGGTGCGCGAGGGCACGCCAACGATCTACGCTTCCCTGCCCACGGTGGCCGACATGCGCAGCGGTGCGTATGCCTCCGGCGGGATCGAGTGCGGGATCCTGCACATGGCGTTCGCCCAGATGGCGCATTTCTATCATGTGCCCTGCGGCGGATACATCGGGCTGACCAATTCAAAAATTAACGATGCCCAGTCGGGTTATGAAACCGGCATGTCTTCCGTCGCAGGCGTGCTGGGGGGCGCGGACATGTTGAACATGGCCGGCCTGCTGGATGCGCTGAAAGTATTCGATTTTGCCAAGGCGGTGATCGACGATGAGGTCGCACAGATGCTCAAGCGCGTCAAGCGCGGCATCCCGTTCAGCGAAGAGGAACTTGCGCTGGATGCGATCGCGCAGACCAAACCGGGCGGCTCGTTCCTGATGAATCCGCACACAACCAAGCGCATGAAGACCGAAGCCCTGCTGACCAAAATTGCCGACCGCGATGCCCGCAACATCTGGGAGAAGAAAGGTTCCCTGGACACCCAGGCCCACGCCGCGCAACGCGCCAGCGAGATCCTGGCCAAGAGCAGTTCGGCGGTCTTCCCCCCGGAGGTGGAGGCCCGCATCCGCGCCGAATTTCCGGACCTGGTTCCCGGAGTACTGGAGCTCCCGAAATGATCTTTTGGACTTGGAGTAAAATCAATTCTCAAGAGGAAACTCAATGAAGATTTTCTTTGCCACGGATGTGCACGGTTCTGAAATATGCTGGAAGAAATTCATCAGCGCGGCCAAGTTCTATGAAGCGGATGTCCTGATCCTCGGCGGCGACATGACGGGCAAGGCCATCGTGCCGATCGTCGCTCAAGGCGATGGAAAATACAAGGTCACCCTGCTGGATCAGGAGACCCTGCTCCAGTCAAAAGACGAAGTGGACCAGATGGCCGCCACCATCAAGAATCGGGGCTATTATCCGTACGTTACCGATCCGGATGAAGTCAATGAGATCAGCAACACGCCGGGCCGCTCCGACGAGCTCTTCCTGAAGGAAGCCCTGAACACCATGCAGCACTGGATGGAATATGCCGATACCAAACTGGAGGGCAGCCGCCTGCGCTGTTTTGTCTGTCCGGGCAATGACGACATGTTCGAGATCGATGAGGTGATCAAGCAGGCCAAGCGGGTGGAACTGACCGAGGGCAAGGTCATTCCGCTGGATGAGCATCATGAGATGATCAATTGCGGCTGGTCCACGCCGACGCCCTGGAATACACATCGCGAAGAATCGGAAGACAAACTGCGCCAGCGCATTCAGGTCATGATCGACAAACTGAAGGATGTCAAGAACTCGGTCTTTCAACTGCATAATCCGCCCTATGGCAGCGGCCTGGATGATGCGCCCGAACTGACCAAGGATCTGCGGCCGGCCTTCGCGGGCCGTTCACTGGTCCCGGTGGGCAGCCATGCCGTCCTGGAATTGATCGAGAAATATCAGCCCCTGCTCAGCCTGCACGGTCACATTCACGAGGGCAAGGGCACGCGCATCTACAAACGCACCCTGTGCATCAACCCCGGCAGCATGTACGAACAGGGCATGCTGCACGGCGCGGTGGTGGAACTCAAACCCAATAAAATTGGCACATACATCCTTACGACAGGATGAATCGTAACCGAGGAAGGAGGCTCTTTATTGAAAAGAGGAGAACGCTGAGAATTTGAACATGCAAGATCGGAGAGTTTTTCATCGCGTTGTCGCTGTAATGAATTTGTTCAAAGAGGAGTGTAACAGATGAGCAGTGCAACCCTATTTGTTCGAAAAGCAAGCGGGCTGGTACGGTCCTGGTCGGTGTTTGACGCCTTCATCTACGCCACGTTCTCGATCAACCTGATCACGCTGGGTCTCTTCATCTTCTCCTATGCCTGGTGGTTTCAGGGCAATCTGGCGACCGGAGTTGTGATCGGAGCCGTCTTCACCGTCTTCGAAGTGATCGTTTATGCCAGCCTGATCTCCGCCATGCCGCGCGCCGGCGGAGATTATGTTTGGCAAAGCCGCATTCTCAACCGCGGCATCGGCTTTGTCCTGACCGTGACCGGCTGGTGGTTCATCCTCTGGCTGTGGACACCGCTTTACGGTCAAATGCTGGCCTACGAAGTCTATACGCCGCTTTTTGGCATCGCCGGTCTGCGGGACGCCGCGCTCTGGTTCTCCAGCCAAAACGGTCAGTTCGTTTCCTATATCTCGGTGTGTGTGATCGTGTTCATCTACATTGCGGTCGGCATGCGCTGGTACGCACGCGTCCAGAAGTTCTGCTTCTGGGGCGGGCTGGTGGGTCTGGCGATCGTTTTCCTGCTCCTGCTCTTCGGAAACAACCAGGCCTTCGTCGCCAGCTTCAATGCCTTTGCCCCGAAGTTTGGCGCAGCGGCCGGTGATACTTATAACGCCACGCTCACGGCGGGGGCCACCGCCCAGCAGGCCTATGGCGTGGCGGGCAATCTCTGGCCTTTGGCAATTCCAGCGAGCCTGGCGCTCGTGCCGCTCTTGACCTTCTTCAACCTGTGGCCCAACTGGGGCTCGACTCTTTACGGGGAAGTGCGCGGCGCCTCGGATTACAAGCGGAACTTCTGGGGCATGGCCGCGGCGATCATCGTCACAAATGTGGTGGCGTTGATCTTCTTCGCCCTGATTGCCAAGACCATCGGATGGGACTTCTACAACAAAGCGAACGGCGCGTTCTGGTACCATTTCTTTGATACCACCGGCACGGTCGCCGCGCCGCCTCTGCCGATCTGGCCCTATCCCGGGCTCCTGGCGGCCTTCCTGGTGCAAAGCCCGGCGCTCCAGTTCATCATCGTCCTGCTGATGAGCCTGTTCTGGTTCGGCTGGTCCGGCACGCTGTTCCTGAGTTCGACGCGGGTGATCTTCGCGGCGGCCATTGACCGCATGCTGCCCGAATGGGTTTCCAGGATCGAGCCCCGCACCAAGACGCCGGTGAACGCACTGCTGCTCATGGTGATCCCGTCGGTGATCGTTTCCTATCTGTACGCCTATAACATATTTAATTTTGTCAGCCTGGCCCTCGATGCAACGGTTGTCATCGCGATCACCTTCCTCGGTTCGACGATTGCAGGGACAATCATGCCGTGGCGTTCCAAGGATGTATTCGACGGCTCGCCCATCTCCAAGTACAAAGTGCCTTCGTGGCTGGGATGGATCGTCACGCTGCTTTACGCCGTCTTTGCCATCTACCTGATCGTCATCTCCTTCCAATATGCACTGGCCATCCTGAGCGGGATCGGCCCCCTCAACGCAGACTGGATGACGTGGCTGGTGGTCGTCGTGCTGGCGATCCTGACCGTGGTCAATGCCGCCCTGCTGGTCTGGGTCGCATATTACGTGGGCCGCAAAGTATTGGGTGGTGCGGCGATGCCGCTGATCACGCTGGCCGGTTTGGTCTTCCTGGGGTTCCTGGACTGGCTGTTGGTGGAATGGTTCTGGGATCCACAAAGCGTGAGCGCACTGCCCGCAGTCGGAAATTACGGGATTGGCTGGTCGAACGTCAGCTCGATGGTGTTCATGTTTATCATGTACATCCTGGCAGGAGCGATTTATTGGGGCTTTAGTGCCTACCGCCGCCGCCAGGGCATTGATGTGGACAAGATCTACAAGGAGATTCCTGTCGAGTAGGGCGCTTCCGGCGACAGGACGGATAAGAAGGAGTTAGGCAGTCGGCTGACTCCTTCTTTTATTTTTTCGCAGACGATGAAGGGGGCGGCGGCAATTCAGGGGCAGGCGGGTATTCCTGGTGCGCACGGATATAAATATTCGAAGGTAAGTGCGCCAAAGGATAAGCTGGCTGGCCGGTTCTTTACGCCTCCAGCCAGGCCCGATACAAGGACACCGCGGCCGGAACAATGAAGGAGAAGATGACCGTCCGATCCACTGAAGTGTATCGATGCCTGAGTGGGTGTCCGTTCCAGGAGCGAACGGTGCTGCCTCATTTCCAATCCACCCCTGCCCTCAGCACATAGCGGTTGACCGCGCCGAAGCGATATTTGTATTCCTCGCCGCCGCGCATGAAATCGAATTCCGCCCGTCCGTGCTCGCAGGCCCATTGCAGTTGATGCCCGAGCAAAACCCAGCCGGGCGAAAGCTCCATGAACTCGCGGCTGACGCCCGAGTTGTAACCCCACAATTTGTTCTTGTAGTCGAAGTTAAGACAGGCCGCGGCTTTGACCCCGTCCACCGTCAAGAACGCCAGCCAAAGATACCCATGATCGAATGCCGTCCGGATCACGGATCGCATTTGCTCGCGCATGGGGGGCGTTAGGAAGCTGGCTTTGCTTGCATCGTGGTCCATCAATTGGAGGAACGCCTCGATCTCCGGCTCGAGGGCCGCGGCTGCCTCCACGACATAAAACCGCACCGGAATCTCACTTTCGGCCGCGCGGCGCAGCTTGCGTCGGATCTCATGCCGCTGCTTCTTTTCGACCCGTGAAAGATAATCTTCGAACGATCCATTCAAGGCGATGCGCGGCGTGGGACGATACGTTTCCTGGCGATACGTCAGGCCGCGCCGCTCCGCCTCCGAGTGGAGGGCTGCCAGGGTCGGCGACGAATCAGGAAGGTTATACCAGTCAAGGGGCAGGCCGCCATACGCCGAGGATTGAGCGAGGAAACCCAGCAAGCCCGCAAGAAAACGCGGCAGATCATCCCCGCGGACGATCAGATCGAGATAATCCGAAATCTCGATGCTTCCGACGAGCAACAGTGCGGGGCGTCCGTCATATTGGGCTTTGAACAGCGGAGCAAGGCCGATGAGCCGGCCGTCCTCGCGGGCAGAGATCAGAACCAATTCGGCCTGCTGCCATTCGCCTCCGCCGAGAGTCTGCCACCATTGACGGAGGTATTCGTGACGCAAGAACGGCACATCGCTAATGCCTTGTTCGACCAGTGTATTCCATTCAGTTTCCGGGATGGCTGAGAAATCATTGTGAAGAGTGAAGTCCATGGGTATCCATTGAATTCGAAGATGTATCGCCTGAGATTTTACCAGTATAATGATAGATAATCTTTCCACATTCTTACCATGCCCCTCGATCTGACCCTGACACCGCTTTATCGCATTGACGGAAAAGAGCAGGCCAGCCTGCCGGGACTGCTGCCCGCCATGCCGCCGCGCAAAACTGCGCGCGGGCGCGACACGGATCGACTCGTCGTTTACCTCCTGCTGACCGGCAACGCATCCTTTGCGACGGGCGAAGAGGCGCAGCTCGCCAGCCGCGCCGCGGCGACGTTCTATGAAACGCCCGGCACGCTGACCTTTGCCCTGCGCGCCGCCTCCGACGCCATCAACCAGTCCTTGCTTGAACGCAACCTGTCCACCAGCGGACGCGGCCAATACGCGGTTGGATTATTATCGCTGGTTGCCCTGCGCGAGAATCAAGTCACACTCTTGTTGAGCGGCCCGATGCATGCTTTTGTTCTGGCCGCAGAGGGCGCGCGTCACATCTTCGATTCGCTTTCGGGCAACGGATTGGGCCTGAGCGCCAACGCCTCCCACCATTTTTCGCGCATTGTGTTCCAGCCGGATGATCGGCTTGCGCTGTGCGCAAAGATCCCGCCTGCCTGGGCACCGGCGTTGAACGATGCAAGTCCTGCCTCGCTGGAATCCACGCGCCGCCGCTTGATGCATCTGACGAGCGCTAATGTCAATGCGGTTCTGCTGCAGGCCACGGAGGGCAGCGGCGCCTTGAACGTGATGCTGCCGGACGTGGAACCGGGCGTGCCCGCATCCGCTCCTGCGCCCTCAGGGGCGGATGCTCCGGATGCGCTCCCCGCGCGTGGGGCTGAATCACAGGGTGAGTCCCGGCCGGATGCGCATTTCGTCCAGCCATCCGCTTATGCGATCCCGCCGGAAGTGAGGGAAGAGGCTCCTGCTCCACCGGTCGCGCCGGATATCCTGTCCTCATTACCGCGCTTGCAGCCTTTGGAGTCAACACCACCGCCAAAGGAGGCAGGCGCACCGGTCGAGCGGCCCGCGGAAGAATCCAGGGAATCCGCTGCGGCTCGCTCGCCGCGAACGCGCCGGGCGGCGAAGACGATCGTAAGCGGGATGCGGGCCTGGCGCCGCGGCAATGAACGAATCGGCAAGGGTCTGCAGTCCTTTCTGCCGCGCCTTCTGCCCGGCCCGGAAGGATCGCCGGCCTCCAGCCTGCCTTCGTATGTGATGGTCCTCATCGCCATCCTGATCCCGTTGATCGTGGTTACGATCGCGAGCGTGGTGTACTTCCGCTATGGGCGCAGTGTGCAATATGAAGAGTATCTGGTCCAGGCTCGCAATGCACGTGCCATTGCGATAAGCCTGAGCGATCCCGTCGCGCAGCGCGATGCCTGGCAGCAGGAACTCTCCTATCTGAACAATGCGGACTCATACGGTCAGACGGCTGAGACCAGCCCGCTGCGGGAGGAGGCGCAGTCCAAGCTGGATCAATTATGGGGAATCAGCCGGCTGCCCTTCCAGCCGGTGCTGGGCGGGGTCAATGCCCAGATCAGCCGCATGGCGGCCAATGAAAATGACCTTTACCTGCTGGATGCCGTGCGCGGACAGGTCCTGCATATCGCAATCAACACCAACGGCTTTCAAGCCGATAATTCCTTCAATTGCGCGCCCGGCGTCTATGGAAATTACACGGTGGGACCGCTGGTCGATATTCTTGCGCTGCCCCCCGTCAATGCGATGAACGCGGCGGTGATGGGGGTGGATGCGAGGGGAAACCTGCTTTATTGCGGTCCGGGCCAGGTGCCGCAGGCCATTCCGCTCCCGCCGCCGGACACAAACTGGGGACGCGTCAAAGCCTTTGCCCTGGACGGAGAGGATCTGTATGTGATCGATCCGCCTTCCCGTGCCGTATGGGTCTACGTGGGCAAGAGTGAGGCGTTTGTGGACCGCCCGTACTTCTTCTTTGGCGACCAGATTCCCAACATCGAAAATGCAATTGACCTGGCAGTGAATAACGGGGAACTTTATATGCTGCATGCCGACGGGCACCTTTCCACCTGTTCTTTCAGCAGCATTCAAGCCGTGCCGACCCGCTGCGATGACCCGGCCACCCCGACGAATCCGTTTCCCGCCTACCGCGATATGGATCTTTTCTCCCAGACCCACTTCACCCAGATGATGTTCGCGCCCGCGCCGGACTCGGCGCTGTTGATCCTGGATACGGATAACCAGGATATTTTCCGTTTCACGCCGCTTGCGCTGGAACTAGAGAACCAGCTCCGGCCTCCTGCCGGGCGCGCCAATCCGCTGCCTCCCATCCCGGCCAGCGCCATGACCGTGAGCCCCAATCATATCCTGTTCCTGGCCCTCAAAGACGAGGTATACTTCGCCACAGAATCGCCGTAGCCTTATTATATTTGGAAGACGGAAGAAGGAGCACTATGTTTGATTACCTGAACTCCCTGATTGGCCACGCTGTTCAGCAACCCGCGCCGCAACACATTCAAGGGACTTCGGCGGTGGCCAACCTTGTTGCAGATGATCCCAACGCACCTGCTCCGATCACCAATGGCCGGGCGCTGGTGATCACCTATAATCCGACCATGGATCCGGTCAGCGGCAAGAAGCTGTCGGACCAGCAAGGCTGGTCGGCGCCCGACACGCTGGTCAACAGTTTTGTCTCCAGCCTCCTGCAGATCAGCAACGGCCTGGTTCGCTATCAAGTCGTCCAGAACATTGTGCTGAATGAGTTTCCCCCCCTGACCGATGGCTTTTGCTATACCACCCAGAATTTCCCGTCCGTGTTGAACAGTTCCACGCCTGCCCACAGTCCCGGGGGCATAGATTACAACTCGATCCTGACGCGCTTCAACATCTTGCAACGCGTTGCAAATAATGAATTCGATGAAGTCTGGATCATGGGATTTCCCTATGCAGGGTTATATGAGTCCATCATGGGCGGAGCGGGGGCGTTTTGGTGCAACGCCCCGGCCCTGGCCAATACGTCCTCCTGCAACCGGCGGTTCGTCATTATGGGCTTCAACTATCAGCGGGCGGTGGGCGAGATGCTGCATTCGTACGCTCATCGTGCCGAAAGCATCCTGGCTCAGCTTTTCAATTGTCAGGACTTTCTGGCATGGGCCTACCGGCCAAATCGCTCGCCTGCAACGATCAGCGCCGGGCAGACTCTGAATCTCTTCCAGCGTTTCATGCTGTTCGATCAAATCGCACCCGGACAGGCCGGGGTGGGGTTGGTCCATTTCGCCCCCAACAGCGCCAGAGATTATGATTGGGGCAATCCGACGCCGGTCAACAGCACCTGCTCTGACTGGCTGGCATTCCCGAATCTCACCGGCAGCACGCGGAGCGTCAACTGTTCGGAATGGGGCAACGGCGATGACGGCGCATTCCAACAATGGTGGTTAAGCCATCTGCCGAAAGTGAACGGCCTCAAGAACGGCCTGTATAACAACTGGTGGTATTACGTTTCGGATCCCAACAACGTGCATGTCTAGGATCGACGCCGTTCCTCCCAAGGGACGGCGTTCTTGTTCATGCGAATCAAAGTTATGGTAAAATCCTCCCGCCTGGAGGGATGGCCGAGCGGCTGAAGGCGCATGTCTTGAAAACATCTCCTTCAAATCGACGTCTAGAAAGCGATTTCTATGACGACGATAATTTCAGTAAACGATTCCATATCGTTATGGATCGAGAATTTTCTGACCGACAGACGAGCACAGGGGATGGCAAACAACACTCTTCTGTATTACTCCCGAAAACTAAGCCAATTCAATAATTATGCTTTGACCCAATCAGCCACTAAAATTTCTGATGTAGATGCAAATTTAATAAGACAATTTTTATTATGGATGGAAAACACCAACCACAATCCTGGTGGTAGGCTTACTTCTTTTAGAGCCGTCCATTCATTTTTGTATTGGGTAGAGGAAGAGTCTGGAGTGCCAACGGCCATTCGTAAAGTTAAACCACCACGGGTGGCACAAGAGCCATTGGAGGGTGTGCCGTTAGATGCTGTAATGAAATTAGTGGGCGCATGCGAAAAGGGAAGTTTTACAGGCGATAGGGATGCCGCAATTTTACTGGGCTTACTAGATTGTGGATGCCGTGCTCGTGAATTTTTATCAATCCAACTGGCTGATTTACAAGCAAACGGAAGTGCATTAATCAGAGTAAGTAAGAGTCATAAACCTCGCATTATATATTTTGGTAAAGTTACTCATGAAGCAATCCTTCGATACTTGCTTCAAAGAACAGATAACGATCCTGGCTTATGGGTGACAAATCATGGCGAACCTCTTAGTTACACTGGATTACGAGAATTAGTTGGGAGAAAATCCAAATTGGCTGGATTTGATAAACAGCCTGCACTTCACTCCTTTAGACGAGCTTTTACATTGAGTATGCTACGTAGTGGCACAGACATATATACGCTGGCAAAAATGCTGGGCCACAGTGGCATAGATACATTGAAACACTACCTAAAACTTACAAATACAGACACATTTACAGCTCATCAGAAAGGCAGTCCTGTAAACTCCATATATCAGTAAATACCATTCATTAGATCCATGTAATTGAGCCTTCCACCCAACTTGGAAGGCCTTTTTAATCGTATAATCAAATGAATTGAGGAGTATCAATAAGGGAACAATATTACAATTAAAAGATATAAGCAGTTATCTTGAAGTCGTCAACCAAGCCACTAGTTTGGCGCTTTGTCGCAAAATCAAAACAATGGAGAGGACATCATGAAAAAGTCAGTTTTGCTTGCATTTGTTGTACTAACAGTTTTGTTGAGCGGTTGTGCTCCTGCTTCAACACCCGTTTCGCCTACGGCTACTCCTGAGCCAACTTCAATCCCATTTGTTATGCCAACGGGTAACTTTCAAATGAGTTGGAACATATACAATAGTCAATACAACACTATGGGAGGAATAGTTACTATTTATAAGCAAGGACTTACATATACTGAAAAAGAAGTTATGCCGGATGGTTCTGGTGGCATGATGGGCATAACTGTAACGCCTCAGGGAACCAATCTAAAAATCGTGGAGGCGGACATGGCTGGCGGCGATTACATGCTTATATCCTCAAGTGATGGAAGCCTATCTTACTGCGACAACCAGGGACTTATCTATAGTGTGCCACTATTGAAGATGAGTACGAGCCAGTAAAAGGGTAAGAATTAAAATTCTAAAATATTAGAATGATGTTCCTGAGATGTTTTATTATATAGTTAGAACATATAGAATCCAATTCGCGTGTCAAGTATATAGTTACCATCAGTAAATACCATGCATTGGATCCATGTAATTGAGCCTTCCACCCAACTTGGAAGGCTTTTTATATCGTATAATCGAGTAAAAGGAATAATGAGGTGGATATGCGGGAAGATTTAAAAAATGCGCTTAATCGAAAATGGAGCAATCACCTTGTCAGTTTTGGCATGATTCCGTTTATAGAAGACACATTAGGAAAAAATGAATTTGACAATGTTT
>Ga0335081_10009946_pt1 | contig 15330 bp, 11 predicted proteins | sample Lox_Sample_35_FD_206713 | JGI IMG/M metagenome (GOLD analysis project Ga0335081, IMG submission 206713) | Soil microbial communities from Loxahatchee National Wildlife Refuge, Florida, United States - Lox_Sample_3.5 | ecosystem: Environmental > Terrestrial > Soil > Wetlands | place: USA...
GCAGAAACTCGAGGACGGACAGTTGCCTCCGATGCTTCAAAGCGTCAGCGTCGATGAGCACCTGGGCCGCAACGTCGATCTAACCCTGAATTTCATCGATGAGACCGGCGCGAGCGTGCCGCTCAGCTCGTTTTTCCATAAGGGCAAGCCGGTGCTGCTCGACCTCATTTATTATTCCTGCCCCAACCTGTGCAACCTGATTCTCAACGGACAGGCGCAGGTGATGCGCGAAATTCCGTGGAACCCGGGGGATCAATACGAGGTGGTCACCATCAGCATCGATCCCAAGGAAAATTTTGAGCTGGCGAATAAAAAGAAAGCCAATTACATTCAGAATCTGGGCCGTCCCGCGCAAGGCTGGCATTTTTTGTGCGATACCAACGGTGACGCCAAGCGCTTAGCCGAACAGATCGGCTATCACTACCGCTACGACGCGCAACAGCAGCAGTTCGCACATCCCGCCGCGATCTTCATTCTGACTCCCGAGGGCCGCATGGCGCGATATCTCTACGGCGCACGATTCCGTCCGCTCGACGTGCGTTTCGCGCTGGCCGAAGCGAGCGAAGGACGCACCACCATGACGGTCGAAAAGATTCTGCTCTACTGCTATCACTACGATCCTAAAGAGGGCAAATACGTGATGTTTGCCTCGAATTTCATGAAAATCGGCGGCGTGTTGACCATTCTCGCCATCGCGTATTTTCTGTGGAGAATGATCCAGTTCGAACGCCGGCGAGCGGCACGCTTCAAAGAGGGAATGGCATAAAAATGGAGTGGCTTCGTTCAATCATGTTGCCGCCACAAGGCTCGGCTTACGCCGCCGAAGTGGACACGATGTACATGGCGCTGTTCTGGCTGAGCGTGGTTCTGTTCCTGGGAATCGCGGTGGCGGCCATCGGGTTCGCGTGGCGCTACCGCTACAAGCCCGGCCGCGTCACGCCGCACCAGACGCATAACACCATGCTCGAAATCGTCTGGACCGTGATCCCGCTGTTGCTGTGCGTCGGGATCTTTTTCTGGGGCCTGCACGGCTGGATGGAGTACGCGGTCGCGCCAGGCGAGGCGATGGAAGTCCAGATCGTCGCTAAAAAATGGATCTGGCAGTTTGAATATCCCGACGGAACCCGCACGGTCAACGAAATTCACGTGCCCGTGAACAAGCCGGTGCGTTTCGTCATGACCAGCGAGGATGTGATCCACGATTTCTTCGTCCCCGACATGCGCGTGAAGCACGATATCGTCCCCGGGCGATATACGGAAGTCTGGTTCACGCCCACGGTGCTCGGAGTGCATCACGTCACCTGCGCGGAATATTGCGGCAAGGGTCATTCCGACATGCAGGCGAAACTCAGCGTCGATACCGACGCGCAGTACGCCAATTTCATGGAGACCGGCGGAACCGAATGGGAAGATTACAAGAACAATCCGGCAGCCTGGGGCAAGCTGCAATACGAGCGTAAAGGCTGCTCGACCTGCCATTCGATCGACGGCACGCGCATCACCGGCGGCGGCCCGAGCTGGAAGGGCATCTGGGGAAAGATGGAGGAAATGAACGACGGCAAAAAAGTCCTGGTGGACCAGGATTACGTGACGGAGTCGATGATGTATCCGCAGGCCAAGATCGTCAAGGGATTCGAGCCTATCATGCCCACGTTCCAGGGGCTGCTGCGCTCGCATGAGCAGCAGGGTCTGATCGCATTCATCAAGTCGCTCGGCAACGATCCCAAGGGCGGTCCCCCGGCGCCCACGATGTTGAGCCTGCCGCCCAAGGCGCAGCCGGGTCAGACGCAGGCGCAGCCGGGTCAGACGCAAGCCCAGCCGGGTCAGGCGCCGGCGCAAGGGCAAAAGTGAGGCAGATATGGAACACACGCTAACCACGAAATCGCACACAGGCGACCGGCCTAGGCCGGCGAAAAATTATCTCACCGAAGAGAAGGGCATCTGGAGCTGGATGACCACGGTGGATCACAAGCGCATCGGCGTGATGTACCTGGTGGGCGTGCTGTCGGCGTTTTTCGTCGGCGGCATGTTCGCGCTGCTGGTGCGCCTGACGCTGCTTACGCCCTCGCACAAGCTGTTCGGAAGAGTGCTGATCGACGCCCAGACCTACAATCGCGTGTTCACGCTGCACGGCGCGATCATGGTGTTCCTGTTCATCATCCCCTCGGTTCCCGCGGCGCTCGGCAATTTCGTTATGCCGCTGATGCTCGGCGCCAAGGACGTCGCCTTTCCACGGCTGAATCTCGCCAGCTTCTACCTGTGGGTGACCGGCGCGGTGATGGCCGTTTTGTCGATGATCTTCGGCGCGGTCGATACCGGCTGGACCTTCTACACGCCCTATTCCACCACCACCGACGGCGCGGTCACGCTGATGACCATGGCCGTCTTCGTTTTGGGCTTCTCGTCGATCTTCACCGGCATCAACTTCGTCGCGACGGTCCACAAGCTCCGTGCGCCCGGAATGGGCTGGTTCGATATGCCGCTGTTTGTGTGGGGCATCTATGCCACCGCGATCATTCAGGTGCTGGCGACGCCGGTGCTGGGCATCACGCTCGCGCTGCTCGCTCTGGAGCGCGTGTTCTCCATAGGCATCTTCGACCCCAAGCTCGGCGGCGACCCGGTGCTGTTCCAGCACTTCTTCTGGTTCTACTCGCATCCGGCCGTGTACATCATGATTCTGCCCGGAATGGCGATCATCAGCGAACTGATCCCTACGTTTTCGCGCAAGACGATGTTCGGCTACCGGGCCGTCGCCTATTCGAGCGTTTCTCTCGCGCTGTTGAGCTTCATCGTGTGGGGCCACCACATGTTCGTCGCAGGCCAGTCGCAGCTTGCCACTGTGATCTTTTCCGCGCTGACCTTCCTGGTCGCGATTCCCTCCGGCGTCAAGATGTTCAACTGGCTGGGCACCATGTACAAGGGCAATATTTCGCTTGAAACGCCGATGCTCTACGCCATCAGCTTCCTGTTGCTTTTCGCCATCGGCGGATTGACCGGAATTTTCCTCGGCACGCTTTCGACCGACGTGCATCTCACCGACACCTATTTCGTCGTCGCGCATTTTCACTACGTGATGATGGGCGGAACGGTGATCGCCTTTATCGGCGGCCTGCATTACTGGTGGCCCAAGATGACCGGGCGGATGTATAACGAGCGCATCGGCCAGATCGGCTGCATCATCGTCTTCATCGGCTTCAACATGACCTTTCTGACGCAGTTCTTCATGGGCAGCAAGGGAATGCCGCGGCGCTATTACAACTACCTCGATCAATACCAGGCGCTACACGCCTTTTCGACCGTGGGAAGCTGGGTGATCGGCCTGGGATTGTTCATGACCGCGGCGAACCTGCTTGCGTCGCTGAGAAAGCCCTACGACGCGCCCGATAATCCCTGGGGCGGAACGACGCTTGAATGGCAGACCTCGTCGCCTCCCATCACGCACAATTTTGAAGATCAGCCGGTGCTTGAAAAAGCGCCCTACGATTACCGTCCCGAGCCGGTGGCACATTAGCGAGCACACTGATGAGCACAACTACTGTTGACATCCACGAACCTCACGGTCATCCGGATGACCCGCACCATCAGCATCATTTCGCCACGATGGAGCAGCAGTTCGATACCAGCAAGATCGGTATGTGGCTGTTCCTGGCGACCGAAGTTCTGCTGTTCGGCGGCCTGTTCGTCGGCTTCGGCCTGATGCAGGCGCGCTATCCGCAGGAGTTCATCGAAGCGCACGAGCATCTGCAACGGCCCTTAGGTTCGCTCAACACCGTGGTGCTGTTGATTTCGAGCTTCACCATGGTCATGGCCGTTCAAGCGGCGCAGCGCAGCCAGAAAAAGAAGCTGATCGTGTTTCTGCTGCTGACCATCCTGTGCGCGTGCATCTTTCTGGGGGTCAAGTATTTCGAGTATTCCCATAAATTCGAGGAGCACCTGCTGCCTCCGCGCTGGTATCACGCGCAGCCGGGCGACACCGTGCACGATCCCTCCACCGGCGGCATCAGCCATGGATACGGAACGTTCTTCGCGTTCTATTTCATGATGACCGGCTTGCACGGATTCCACATCCTGGTGGGCATCATTCTGCTCTCCTGGCTGGTGGTTCGCGCCAATCGCGGGGAGTTTTCGAAAAATTACTTCACGCCGGTCGACCTGGTGGGCCTGTACTGGCACCTGGTCGACATGATCTGGATTTACCTGTTCCCGTTGTTCTATCTGATCAAATGAGCCAACATTCTTCCACTCACGAACACGCGCACGGCGGGACGTCCCTGTACGTCCGCACGCTGATCACGCTGCTGATCCTGACCGCGATCACGGTCGGCGCCTCGTATATCGACTTCGGCCAGGGCAACGTGGTTATCGCGCTGTTCATCGCCACCATCAAGGCGACCATCGTGGCGCTGTTCTTCATGCATCTGCGCTACGACAAGCCGGTGAACGCGGTGATCGCCTGCGCGGGATTCCTGTTCCTGGGCATCTTCCTGATGTTCTGCTTCATCGATTTCGGCTCGCGCGACGGCCTGCGTCCAGTGAACTGGAACGGTAAGCTGCCCGTGGAGACAGCAGCTCCGGCCCCCGGAGCGGCCCCCGCTCCCGCGCAAAAGTAAGATCTGCCAGAAGCTTTCAGGATGCCCAGGTCATTTAAGTTCCCAGCCAGGGAGTTCCCGATACCCGGAATTCAACTGATAGACATCCGTAGCCGCAGTGTACAGATGTTTGGAGCCGTGGAACGATGGGGCGAATCGCACCAGAACCGTGAACTCAAGATCTTTGGAAGACTCCGACACCGAGGTTCCGGCTAAGTCAAGGTCGCATTGAGAATTGTGAATGGATTGCGTCGACCCCACTTTCCCCTCGGCAGCCCATCCCTTGCCATCGTCGTTCGCAATAACCGCTGTATTCGTAGATCGATACCATTCCAAATAGCAGGCATGAGCGCCGACGGGGGCGTCATTGATGATCACAGTGGCCGAAGCGATATCACGTACACCATCAGGATCAGAATAAAAAAGCGTAACCAACGACTTCTCGCTATTACTCAAAACACTTCGGCCACCCAAAACTTGTGGAGGGCGATTGACATGGTCGAAGTCGGATCGGTGAAGCCGCATTAGCCGAACACCGCTGACATCGAAAACCGGCTCAAATCCGCGATAAGTCCCGAATTGATCCAATCTGCTCCTGTCCAGGTTTGTGTCGTGGATCAGGATGTAGCCTGCTTCGGGAACCAGCCGCGCCGCGGACTTGAGGTTTTCATACGAGCACGGAGCGCCGCAAGGAAGGCGACGAAACAGATCTTCAAGGCCGGGCAAGGCCTGTAGGAACCAGTAGTCAGTAAGAATTGGCTGACGACTGTTGCGGGCTGCGAAGGTTGCGTACAAACGTTCGTCCACCGACGGTGTTCCAATGCGGCGTTGGAGTGCCAGTTGACTTTGTGAAAGCGCCTCGGGGGTGTACTTGAACATCGACAGGAAGACGATAGCAACGATAGCGAGAGTCGCGGGTATGGGCCAGAATATACGAACCTTGAAGTCAAATGTACCCGGGGCCAGTGCGACGAGGGCGATGCCGCCGAGCATTACGCCCGGCAGCGCGTAGAGCTCAAAGGCGGAGCGTATCCAGTCATTGGTCAAAAACGTACCGACTTGACGAGGCAGAAACGGGTGCAGCCCCGGTTCGCCGACCAGGATCCATGTGCACGTGAGCGTAACAAAGAGCAGAGCACCCAACGGCCCTCCCTTCACGGGCCCCAGTTGCACGCGATTTAAAGGGATCGACAAAAAATCCAATATGCGACCGGCCACTACGCCCGAAATAAATCCGACAAACGGAAACACCAGTGAAGCATTTCGGATTTCATAGTTGATGGTGAATCCCCAGACGGCCAGAAAAGGCGCAATCAGCAGAAGAGTCACCCAGCGCGCTTTCGGGTCGAATAAGCTTCCGACTAACAGCCCGGCGAACAAAAGTGCTACAGGCGGACCACCTGTGCCTCGAAAAGTCCAAAACATCTTGCCTGCGGAGATAAACCGGTCGAATGGAGTCGGTCCATGCTGAAGATGGGTGAGAACCGATAGGTTGGAATATTCTACCCCTGAATGCACTTGGCCAAGTTTGTAGCCAAACCACGCCGCCGCGAAGCAGAAAGCAAATAAAGTTATGACGGCGAGCCGTTCCGTAGCGGGCGTGGACTCCTCACCGTGGCTTCGTCGACGCCAGCCAGCATAGAGCAGCGCAATCACTACGACGTACACGCCTCCCTGCTTTGTAAGCAGAGCCCCGATACTAAACAACAGGCATAGAAGAAGATCTTGACGCAGCGCCGGGCCCTTACTCCGGTAGGCGACATAAAAGGTTAAGAATGCAAAAAACGCCAATGGCACATCAGCGTAACCGATCATCATGAAAGAAATTCCGAGATAATGCAGCAGAATCCAGCCGAAGGCCCCCGCCCCGATGAGGAAAGCTGGATCGCGTCGCTCCTTAGCGAGGCTGAAAAATGCGAACAGGGTCATGATCGGATACATCACTGTCGTCGCCTTGGCGAACATCTTTATATCTGTCCGGCCGAGTAAGACATAGCTGATTGACCAGTTCGTCGGAATAAGTTGCGGATACCAGCTCGTTCGCGTCGGAAGGAGCGCGTGGGCCCATTCCACAGCCCAGCGATCCCAACTTGCCACATCATCGTTTTCAGAGAAGACTGTGCCCCAATTCAGGTAAAAAATATAGAAAAAGATAATTATGGTCGCCGCTGCAGCCACGAAGCCCAAAGAGGAAGCGGCATTCTCAAACAGCCACGTGGATTTCTCTATGGAATAATCCGAGCCGAGATATAACTTTCTCGGGCCACGTGTATAGCTTAAGAAAAGTAAGGCTAGAATTTCAGATACGATGGTGATCCATAGAACGGGACGCGAGTACAAGCCCAGTCCTACGAACAGAGTTACAAGCCACGTATTAACAAGAAGACTCAATCCGAAGCTAAGAAGGATCTTCTCGAACGCGCCGCCGTTTCTCAGGCCGATCAGCCGGAGAACAAGTGCGCCCGGCAGATAGACAATTTGGGCAAGGGAAACGAGACCCACAATAAGCATAGCGCGGCTTGATCCTTACACTGTGGTGTTTTCTTGTTGAGCACGCTCAATCTGTACATGCTCCACCCTGACGCCTGTCTCCAGATTCACGCTGAAAAACATTAGAATAACACCGTAAACCGAATCCCGTTACACGTTGCTCGCCCCAGCGTATCAGTACGGAGACTGCGCATAAGAGTCGCCATCATACCCAAAGATGAAGGCGCGTGCGAATGATGAAATCGCGATCGCGTCCCAGAGCGGAACGCACCCGCCGACGCCTGCAGGTGCATCACGGCCGGACCAGCACCCCGCACACCCACCCGATTCACGGAGAAGCTCGTACTTCGAGCTTTTTGGTAGCTTTTTGATGCTGTTCCGAAAACGTAAAGGGGACGGACCGGTCTGGCCCTTTTGGTGACTTCAGAGGGGTGTTCAGGCTGACCCTTTGCTAAAACTGCCTTTTCCTATGCGAGCCCGGTCAGAACGCAGCCGGTCCTGGCGGGATTACCCGGCCAGATCGTAGTTCGGCTTGAAGATCCTCTACGGCGTGTCGAAGGTCGGTCCCGTAGACGGCTGCGAAGGTGCTCGGACAGCTCTGCGGGCCGGAAAAGCAGGCGCGCTCGAATCGTAGAAAGCTCGTCTTGCCGCGTCGCTCAATCTGCCGGTCCCAGAAGTAAATCCAGGCCGTGTAGCTGAAGCGCCAGTCCTTCTGCGGTTGTGGGGTAAACGATGGCCAGAGGTCCTCGACCTGGGCTCGCGACAGGAATTCCGATTCTGGCAAGCTCACCAGGTGCCGTCCCGGTGCGGTCACGCCCCTTTCGGCCACGACCCCCGCCACTCCTTCGGAGACCCATGGCTGTCGCAGCATCCGCCACACGCTCACCAGCGAACGGTTCTGATTCTGCACGGCATGTGACAGTTCGTGCCGAAGTAAGCCGCCGATATCCGCCCATCCCTCCGCCGTCGGCGATACGAAGATCACGGTGCCGGTCGGTATCGTTACGGCGAGCGGACGCTGTCCCATCAGAAATGGCTCGGCGAACCTGATACAGTCTTTCCAATTCCGGCAAACCACCACCTCGACCTTCCTCGAGCACTTCAGCTCGTGAAAATTCTCCGCCACGGCTACGTATCGGTCGACATCACGATACGCCGGGTCCAACGGCACCGAATCCGGAAACAAAACATCCGCACGCGAGAACTGTACCCGCCGATAACCCGGATGCACCGGTGACCAGGCGAACAGCGGTCCCCATGGGAAGGCCGCCAGGAACACGAGGACGATGATCCCGAGGATATTGCGCTTCCAGCTCATGGGCACAGTTTAGGACATCGAACCGGCCGATGTCAGACTAGCGACGCGCTTTCACTGGACGCGGTACTACGCAATTTCCTCCATGCCCGATCCGACTTTCCCCTATCGACATTCGCGCGCCGATCGAAAACAATCAGGCTGAATGCGACCTTTCATCGCGATCTTCCTCCTCGGCGTGTCGCTATGCGCGCAGCAGAACCCACCGCACTGTACCGGTGTTTCGCTCGACGTCGACATCCGCTGCGCCTGCGTCAAAGATCCCAACGGGCAGACCTGCGAGCTGTACAAGCGAAATAAGAGCATGTATGACGGCGAGCCGCTCAAACCCTCGCCGCTCGCGCCGTACGTGAACAAGGGCGTCACGCTTGGCCACGACACGCCTTCCGTCCAAACCGCTCCCCGCACGCAGAGCCGGCCGCAGAAAGCTCGCGTGCTGGCGCTGCCTTCCACCGATTACCTCCGCCTCCTGCACCCCAACGCGAGTCTCGCCGCCGGCATCGATTTCGCGAACGTCTTTAATTCTCCGCAAATGTTCGGGGCGCTGCTGGGCGTCGCCGGAGGAGACGATGAGCGCAAACAGACACTCGCCGCGTTGAAAGAAATGGATCATTTCTGGATCTCGGTCGCCTCCAATGCCGACGCGGTCATGCTCATGACCGGCAAGTTCGAGCAGGGCGCGGCGGCCAACCTGTTTTATTCGCACGGAATCCGCCCGGTGTTTCTCGGCAGCGCCGAAGTCATGATGATCGGCTCCGAACCGTCCATCGAGGCCGCGCTCGCGCGCATGGCAAAACCTCCGGCAAACGACGGGTGGGTCGCCCACACCGCGCGCGAGCTGGCCAGAAACCACGAAGCCTGGATCGTAACCGAGCCCGGCGCTTTGCCCGGGGACAATGCCTCAGGCGCGCTGCACGCGATCCGCAAGTTCGCCTTCGGAATCCGCATCGCATCGCCCGCCGAGCTTGACGGCGAGGCCGTGGCCGATTCGGAGGCCGATGCGCAAAAAATCGCCGCGTGGGTGGATCAAATCAAGGCGCTGATCCGCGAAAAGACCGGCGCCGGCCTGCTCGATCCGTTGAAAGTCACGCTCGACGGCGCAACTCTCCGCTTCGTCGCCAACGACGATGGCGCGGGTCATGGACTGCTCGGCGGCGACGCGGGCAAGAAAGCGATGAACTCGGACCTCGGACCGGAGCTTTACCGCCTGATGACCGCGGGTTTCCCCGCAAACCCGCCGCGCACGGTAGCCGAAGACAAAATCCAGCAAGTCCACCCCGGAATGAAGCGCGACGAGGTGATCGCGCTGCTCGGACCGCCGCAATCGGTGCAATCGATTCAAGGCCTGGACGAACCGCGCGAAACCTTTATTTACCAGGTGCCGTTCGGCAAACAATACTCGATCCGCCTGGACGCCGGAGTGGTCTCCCAGCCCCCACGCTAGCGCGGGTCATTTACATAAAATTACTCGCGAAAACGGTCAAAAAGCGCCAATCCGGCCGGCCCGCGTTTTACACAATCCCGCGGATACTGTATCTTTGAAGGAAGTAAAAGGAGTCTTCATGCTGCTTCGGAGCGCGCTCACGCTTGGTTTTGTCTCGGCTTGCTGTTTTGCGGCCGTGCCGGCCAAGCCTACATTTACCAAGGACATCGTGCCGATTTTCCAGGAGAAGTGCCAGGAGTGCCACCGCAACGGCTCGCTGGCGCCGATGTCGCTGGTGACCTACCAGGAGACCAGGCCGTGGGCCAAATCCATCCGTCAGCGCGTGGTGACTCATCAGATGCCGCCGTGGCATCTGGATAAGACCGTCGGGATCCAGCATTTCGCCAACGATCGCTCGCTTTCCGACGACCAGATCGCGACCGTCGTCCGCTGGGTGGACCAGGGTTCGCCGATGGGCGATCCCAAGGACATGCCTCCCGCCAAAGTTTTCGATGACAACAACGGCTGGAAGCTCGCCAAGCAGTATGGGGAGCCCGACATGGTCATCAAGTCGGACGATTACACCATGCCCGCTCACGGCCAGGACGTGTGGTTCAAGCCGGAAACCGACATGCACATCACCGAAGCGCGTTGGGTGCGCGCGGTGGAGATGCGCCCGGGGACACTGCAAGGCCGGCGCATCATGCATCACGTGCTTGCCAACCTGATCCAGAATGAGGCGGGCGCCGAGGACGCCTTCACCGGTCCGGGGCTGCTGATGGAATGGGCGGTGGGAAAAAACTACGATATTTATCGCGACGGCAGCGGCAAGCTGCTGCTGCCCGGCGCGCACATCCGCTGGGAGCTGCACATCCACGCGGTCGGCGAACAGATTCGCGATCACGCCGAGCTCGCGGTTTATCTGTATCCGAAAGGCGTGGTCCCGAAGTACCGGACGCGGCTGCAAAGTCTCTGGGCTTTCCCGATTTTCGGCGGCGGCGGGTTGGATATTCCGCCCAATTCGACGGCCTCCACGGTCGGCTATCATGTCCTGCCGCACCCGGCACGGCTCGAAAACTTTCAGCCGCACATGCACCTGCGCGGAAAAGCCATGGAAATGGAAGCGATTCTTCCCGACGGCGAGGATCGCATCCTGAGCTACGTGAACAACTTCAATTTCAACTGGATGACCAACTACATCTACGCCGATGACGATGCTCCGGTGCTGCCGGCGGGAACGGTCATCAAGATTACCGCCTGGTACGACAACACGCGAGCCAATCCGAACAATCCCGATCCGGACCAGTGGGTCGGTTTTGGCGACCGCACGGTCGATGAAATGGGCCACGCTTGGGTCAACGTGACGTACATCAGCGACCAGGATTATAAGGACTGGCTCGCCAAGCATCAGCCGGAGCGGCGAGGCCGCGCGGCTACGCAACAGCAGTAATTACAGCGGGTGCTCGATCGGGATTCTGGGAGTCGACCTCAATGAGGCGATGGCCAGAATGAAGACCACGACACCTACGCACAAGCTATTGACAAATCGGCCCATATCGCCGGTATAGCCATACACCCATGGCGACACGAAAGTCCGAATACCGAGCAGCACATTTATCCAGCTAAAGAATGGAGTGCCGTCGGGACTCGAAACGCGAATCGCCGCGAAGATCGCGATCAATGCGCCGATAATCCAGGCATTCCATGCGTTGTGGAGATGCCAGACGGTATAAACCCAAGGTGAAACAAACAACCACAATCCGGCGAGAATATTGATTCCAGAAGCGAGCTTCACATTCTCGCGATGGCCGTAGTTTGTTGGAGTTGGAGTCATAATTTTCATCCTCCACTTATGAGATGCCAGGAAGCGTCTGCGAGCGCCATTTAACGGTCACACGCCGTCCTCCTGCCCCGGGTTGTTCAGCTACATTCGCGCCGCCGGAAATCCGTATAGAATAGCTCTCATGCTGCGACGTATTGGCGTTCTGTTTTCCGCTGCTTTGGCTTACGCGGGTGTGGTGCGCGTGGATGTGACACATCGCGCCGACATTCCCGAAACCGGTTACGAGCAGATCACCGCGAAAGCTTACTTCGCGGTGGATCCCAGGCTGCCGGCCAATAAAATCATCGTCGATCTCGACCGCGCGCCGCGAAACGCGCAGGGACTGGTGGAGTTCTCCTCGGACATCGTGGTCATGCAACCGAAAGATCCTGCGAAGAGCAATGGGACCCTGCTGTTCGAAGTCTCCAATCGCGGCGGCAAGGGCCTGGTCGGCATGTTCGACCTGGCGCGCGGGCGCGACGATCTGGGTGACCGGCTGCTGTTCGACAACGGCTACACACTGGTGTGGATCGGCTGGGAGTTCGACGTTCCGGACCGCACGCAGATGAAACTGTACGCGCCGGTGATTCGCGGGCTCACCGGACCGGTGCGGTCGGAGATCATGACCGACCGGCCGGAGACTTCGGCATCGCTGGGAGATCGCGCGCAGATCCCCTACGCGGTTGCGGACGAAGCCTCGGCGACGCTGACGGTGCGCGACGGAGTGACCAGCGCGCGCACCACCATTCCGCGCGATCAGTGGAAGTTCAGTGCGGACGGGACGCATGTGGAATATGCGGCGGGATTCGAGCCGGGGAAGATTTACGAAGTCGTTTACACGGGAAAAGATCCTGCGGTGGTGGGCCTGGGTCCCGCTGCGGTCCGCGACTACATCTCGTATATGAAGGCGCACGGCGAGGGGAAACGCGCCATCGGGTTCGGGACGTCGCAGAGTGGGCGGTTTTTGAGGAAATTTTTGTACGACGGCTTTAACGCGGATGAGCACGGCAAGATCGTGTTCGACGGACTGTGGGCGCACGTGGCGGGAGCGGGCCGGGGGAGCTTCAACCATCGCTTCGCGCAGCCTTCGCGCGACGGGCATACGTGGATGAATTTTCTCTATCCGACGGACCTGTTTCCGTTCACCGATGAGCCGGAAACCGATGGCGGGATCAGCGACAGCATGCTCGCGCGGGCGCGCAAGGAAGGCGTAGTGCCGAAGATTTTCTACACCAACGGGTCGTATGAATATTGGGGACGCGACGCGGGACTGATTCACATCAGTCCGGACGGCAAGAAAGATGTCGCGCCGCCGGCGACCTCGCGAATTTATTATCTCGCCGGGACGCAGCACGGTGCTAACGCCGCGTCGGAGCGCCGCAACACGCAGAATCGCGCGAATCCCCAGGATTACCGCTTCGCCATGCGGGCGCTGCTCGCGTCGATGAACGCGTGGATCACCGACGGAGTCGCGCCGCCGGAATCGATGATTCCTCGCGTGGGAAAAGATCAGTTGGTGACGCCGGGCGCGCTCGCGTTTCCGAAAATTCCCGGAGTGAATGTGCCCACGACACCCGCCTACGCGTGGAAGCTCGATTTCGGGCCGGATTTCCGCACCAAAGGAATCGTCGCGTTCGAGCCGCCCAAGGTGAACGGGCATTATCCGACGCTGATTCCGCAGGTGGACCGGGACGGAAACGAGACCACGGGTATCCGCCTTCCGGAACTGGCGGTTCCGTTGGCGACCTTCACGGGATGGAATCTGCGCGATTCCAAAATCGGCGCACCGGACCAGATTCAGAGCATGGTGGGATCGTTCATTCCGTTTGCTCGGACCAAAGCCGAGCGTGAAAAAACGGGCGACCCGCGGCCGTCGATCGAGGAGCGCTACGCTGGCCGCGAGGATTATCTAAATAAGATCGACGCCGCGGCGCGCAAGCTGGTCGCCGAGAAATTCCTGCTGGAGCAGGATGTGCAGAAGGTGAAGGAGAAGGCGGGCGCCCGGTGGGACGCGGTCATGGCGGGGAGTTTGAATTAGTGAACCTGTCAGGATCCAGATTCCTGGGACCCGTTATTTGAGCGTTCCCTTCCCTGTCGCGATCGGCAGCAGCGTCGGGTAAAACTGGACGAACGTATTCTCGACGGCGCCGTGTTGGGAGTGGCAGGCGAAGCAGCCGGCGGACTTGGGCAACGGCGGTGCGGGATCGCCATTCGCGGGGAAAGCGAAATACTCCCATTTGTCTTTGAAACGCGACGAGTCCTTAACCTCCGCGGACAGGCGGAAACGATCGGACTGGTAGTGGCCGCCCTTGTTGATCGAGCCGTTGGTGGCCGAGGAGCGCACTTCGAGGACGAAGATGGTCTTGTCGGGCCACTTCCCGGTTTCGAGGAAGGCGCGGTACGCGGACGGGTTGACGAAAACGTTGTCGAATGAAGGCTCGCTCGCGCCGGTTTCGCCGCCATACGTCATTCCGAGGCCGGAGCTCAAGAATATCCATTCGCGGTAGTTGCCGGGGCGAACCAGCTTGCCGCCCTCAAACGACGGCTCCTGCGCGATTGCAGCAGAGGCGGCCAGAAGGATACCGGCGATGATCTTCATGTTCCGATTATCACCGAAATCGAACCACGTTTCGTTCGGTGAAATCTGCGTCAATATCCGTTCCGCTAAACGCCGTGACCGGAGGGGCTATCCTCGCGCGGACCAGCCCTGCCCTTGTCAGGGCGGGGGTTCGATTTTCGCCCGAAGGGGTGGGGACGTGGAAATGTCCTGTTTTTGCTCATGCCGGAGAGCAAGTTTGCGAGCGGACGGGCTCGGACCCGTCTCGCGAACATTTTATGTCCGAGGAACGGTCCCAGACTTTCACTCCAGCCGCTGCTCTCGCGGGGAGGGCGGCCTGCCTTGCGTACTTAAAAGCCTGCGGAGCCACGACCTGGGTCCTGAAAACCTCGAGAAGGGCACCGGGACAGATCTAGACTGTCCCCATAAATAAACGTTATGCGAGTCGCGTCAGTGTGTCCCTTCACCCCTGAATGAACGCCTTCTGTACAGCCCGGCCCCCAGCAAAGCAAGCAGCCCAGTGCCGAGCGCGAAGGAGGATGAGGGCTCCGGTACCGTACTCGTGAAGGCGCTGACTTCAATGGTGAAGTCGGCGGCATCCGGGAAACTTGGGTCTATGAATATTTGGGGGTCGATCATTGCGGTCGCGCTACCGCCGGCGTACGCGTAAGCCTGCACAAGAGCATCAAGCTCATAGACTGTGCCCAGGCTTGCGGTTCCATCGAATGATCCAGGATTATCGAAGTTCCCATTCACGGAGCAGTATGTTTGGGAGATGAAGAGTTGATCGGGAACCGATGTGCACTGTGTGACACTTTTGGTGCCGAAATACAACTCCGCGTAAGCGTAAGTGTTTCCGCAGGTTGAACTGCCGTTGCATGTTGCCGAGGTGTCTTCTTCATAAAGAATGACATACGGCACATCGCTGTCGGAAGTCACCAGGCCGGGCACTGGCACTACCTCGTAATAATAGATCAGACCGGCGCCGGAGGTTCCCGGGGGCGAGTCCGCCATTCCTCCGGAATTGGCAATCGCGAGGAGGTTCGATGCGGCGCTGCCCCCGTAGTACAAAGTGGCTGCGCCCAACCCAAATCCGTTTGCGTTAGTGTTGGTGAATGGGCCTAGGGCAGCAGC
>Ga0335081_10009947_pt1 | contig 15330 bp, 15 predicted proteins | sample Lox_Sample_35_FD_206713 | JGI IMG/M metagenome (GOLD analysis project Ga0335081, IMG submission 206713) | Soil microbial communities from Loxahatchee National Wildlife Refuge, Florida, United States - Lox_Sample_3.5 | ecosystem: Environmental > Terrestrial > Soil > Wetlands | place: USA...
CCTTAGGCGGTTCGAGAGAGAATCCCTCCGAAAATCGTGATTAACAATTTGAGGGATCGTTTTGTCGCCTTGTTTCCAAACAGTTCGGCGGCTGACGTACGCGTATTGCGGGCTCCCGGAAGAGTAAATCTCATCGGCGAGCATACCGATTACAACGATGGGTTTGTCCTGCCGGCCGCAATTGGGTTTGAAACGCACGTCGCCTGCGCGGCTAATCATTCGCAAGATCTCGTCGTCCACTCCATCCAGGAAAATCAAACCGCAAGTTTCTCAATCAATGATGCCGCGCCGGAACCGAGACATGACTGGACTGATTACGTCCGAGGCGTACAGATTCAAGTCGCGGGTGCAGGATGCTCTCTCAAAGGGGCAAGCCTTCTCATCGATGGCAAAGTGCCGATAGCGGCTGGCCTGAGTTCTTCAGCGGCCCTAGAAGTCGCCTCAGCTTTGGCGCTTCTACATGTCGCCCGAGCCACACTGGATCCTGTTTCCATTGCACAGTTGTGCCAACGAGCGGAGAACGAATTTGTCGGGGCTCGCTGCGGAATCATGGATCAATTTGCGTCGGTCAACGGTCGTGCAGGACATGCAATCTTGCTAGACTGCCGATCACTCGAAGCCAAGTATGTTCCGATTCCACAAAATGCGGCGATCGTGATCTGCAACACGATGGTGAAACATTCCATTGCGAGCGGAGAATACAAACGAAGGAGAGAAGAATGTGAACAAGCGGTGCTACGGTTTAAACGGCATCGCCCCCAGATCACGCACCTGCGCGATTTGTCGGAAGAAGACTTACGTGAGAACCGCGCCGCGATCTCAGAGGTTTTGTATCGACGCTGCAGACACGTGATCAGCGAGAATCACCGCGTACTGGCTGCTGCACAAGCCCTCAAAAATGCGGACCTCGTGACCGCAGGACATCTAATGTATGAATCGCACGCCAGTTTGCGCGATGATTACCAGGTTAGTTGCCCCGAATTGGACCTGGTGGTGGACCTTGCGAAGGCTTTTCCCGGAACATGCGGATCTCGCATGACTGGTGGCGGTTTTGGTGGGTGCACAGTCACCCTGGTCGAGCGAGATGCAGTCACGGAATTCAAGAGTTATATAACGGCTCGATATGAACGAGCCACACACATGCGTCCTGAGATCTATGTTCCTGAGATTGTGGACGGGGCCGGGCTCGCTAGCTGAAGTGAATTTTCAGGATGTCTCAGAAGTAGTGCAGCGGTAATCATTGGCGTAAGAGATGAAGAGCAAATCCCGCCGGATTGAACGCACAACGCCTAACAGCAATGCAAAATCAGGCTTCCGGTTAAACAGTGCTTCTCATCGGCGACTGAACCCGCTCACCGGAGAATGGGTCGTGGTTTCTCCGCAGCGACTCGCGCGACCGTGGCAAGGACAAGTCGAGCAACCGGTTACAGACAATCTGCCGTCGTACGATCCATCATGTTACTTGTGCCCGGGCAATGTGCGGGCGGGTGGCGCCCGCAACCCGCAGTATTCATCGACATTCGTTTTCGGTAACGATTTCCCGGCTCTTCAGGCTCAAATCTCGACAGATCTAGAGCGTTCAGAAAAGGATGATTTCATTGTTGCAGTTCCCGAGCGGGGCATTTGTCGAGTGGGATGCTTTTCTCCGCGTCACGATTTCACCCTGGCATGCATGTCGGTTTGCGAAATCGAGGCGGTAATCGACATGTGGATTGAACAGTGCAAGGACCTAAGTGCAACGGAGTTCGTGCATTACGTGCAGATTTTTGAGAACCGCGGCGCGGTGATGGGTGCAAGCAATCCTCATCCCCACTGCCAGATCTGGGGCACAGAATCGCTTCCCAATGAGGTCGAAAAAGAACAGAATTCGCTGACCAATTACTTGCAGGCGCATGATTCATGCCTGCTTTGTGACTATGCGGAGTATGAATCCCGTAAAGCGGAGCGTCTGGTTCTTCGTGATGATCACTTCGTGGTTGTGGTACCGTTTTGGGCGGTTTGGCCTTTTGAAACCCTGATCATTTCTCAACTCCACATTCCAGACCTAGCGAATTCGCAGCCTGCTAGCCGTCGCGGATTAGCTCGGATTCTGCAGCGACTAACCCGTTGCTACGATCAGGTGTTCAACGCGCCGTTTCCGTACTCGATGGGTTTTCATCAGCAGCCGGTCAAAGGTGGTCCCCATCCGGAATGGCACTTGCACGCGCACTTCTACCCGCCCCTCCTGCGCTCGGCAAGCATACGCAAATTTATGGTTGGTTTTGAAATGCTGGGGACGCCGCAGCGCGATATTACTGCGGAAACGGTCGCGGCGCGTCTCAGAGAGATCTGCAGCAGGATTAAAGAAGACTAAAGCCAGCACTCAGCCTGACAATCTCCGCCTCACGATTTCAGTTCTTCGAGCATGGCTGTCATTTCCGATTGCGCGTGTTGATTTCCGGTGCGCCGAGCAGCAGCAATACCATCTCCGAGCATGCGTTTCGCTTCATCGGTTCGCTCTGCCGAGACCAGCGTCTGTGCGGCCATGAAGTACCCAGCTGTGTAATCAGGATGGCTCGCGAGCAGCGTGCGAAACTCCTGCAGCGCGTGTTCCACGTCTCCCAGTTTCGAGTACTCCATTGCCAGGCCATAACGCGCGAAGGCATCGTTCGGGTTTTGAGCGAGAACTTCGGTCAACATTGGAATTTCGATCCATAGCTTGTTTAGCTTAGCAACTGCTTGCGACGAAGAGCCAGCGCAGTCTGGGGAATTATTTTCGGCACTGGCGGGCACGGCCCGCGGTCGGTAAAATGGCGGCATCTTCGAAACCAAAATCGGACACGATGGCCTGCCCATATTTCATGCCAACCAGCAGATGTCAGGAGGGAGCGTGGATCCATCCTTCGAGACTTCCTCTCGGTGCAGGGTGGGAAGGCCAATGTATGGCTCCGGGCCATGAAGGTGTGACGCCTAATGCTGCGGACATCCGGGAGTTTTGCAATCTCGGATATGCGTCGAGGTGTTCTCGCCTGCCGAAAGATCGGACGGCCGATGCCATAAGATTTGCGGTTACTCGCGATGGCGGCGATCAACTTACAATCTGCTTCGTACACGAGTTGGGCCATCGGCCCACCGGATACGGCACACTCGTGTACGACATGAGTTGCAGTGCATGGAAGAGTGCTGACTCCCATCCACGTATTCAGAAGATGGCCGATTGCTTTTTGCAGTCTTACTTGATGCGTAGAACTCCGCCTGCGAAGGCGGCCAGGGCGGGTGCAAGTTCATGAACGATGATCGAATGATGCCGCGGGCGGTACGCGATTCACAGTCCGAGATGGCGGAGATTGTACTTCCCAATGATACCAATCCACTGGGGGCTTTACTCGGTGGCCGGCTGATGCACTGGATCGACCTTGCCGGCGCACTCGCTGCGCACCGCCATTCACGAAATTATGTGGTGACGGCATCCATCGATCACCTCGACTTTCTGGTTCCGGTTCATGTGGGCGACCTGGTGATCTTGCGCTCTTCCGTGAATCGCGTGTTCCGCACGTCGATGGAAGTTGGGGTGAAAGTCTGGGTGGAAAACTACATCCAGAACGATTGCCAACACGTGAGTTCGGCATATCTCACTTTCGTCGCGGTGGATGGCGCTGGGAGGCACCTCGAAGTTCCAGCTGTGGTGCCGGAAACCGATGAACAGCGCCGGCGCTATGAAGACGCGGCAAGGCGGCACACCATAAGACGAGAGCATCTTGAGCGTCGGCGCGCGAACGCGCGCTAATCTGCCGCTGGTCGTTCCATTTTGCTGTGATTTCCATCACATCCTTCAGGTCTGGTCTGACATGATAATGATGCCTCTCGACCAAAATGGGGCATCATTATGGACAGTGCTCTGCTGGTACACCGCCTGCATTTCGCCTTCACTGTAACTTTTCATTACTTATTTCCACAGCTCACGATGGGATTGGCGCCACTCATCGTAGTGCTGAAATGGCTGGGGCTGCGTCGCCATGACGAAACCTACAATCAGGCGGCGAAGTTCTGGGCGCGAATTTTTGCGATCAATTTCGTGCTCGGGGTTGTGACCGGCATCCCGATGGAATTTCAGTTCGGCACCAACTGGTCACATTTTTCGCGATTCGCGGGAGGCGTCATCGGGCAAACCCTGGCCATGGAAGGGATGTTCGCGTTCTTCCTGGAATCGGCTTTTCTCGGCCTTTTCTTATACGGCGAGAAGCGGCTGAGCCCACGCGCACACTGGTGGTCAGCGCTTGCGGTGTTCCTTGGATCCTGGCTGAGCGGGTACTTCATTGTGGCGACCGACGCCTGGATGCAGAATCCGGTCGGCTACGAGCGGGCGGCTGATGGCTCAGTGCAACTGACAAGCTTCTGGGAGTTGGTGCTGAATCCTTGGGCGTGGTGGCAATACGCGCACAACATGAGCGGGGCCGTGGTCACCGGGGCGTTCGTCATGGCCTCTATTGGGGCGTTTTACTTGCTCTGGGGCAAACACGTTGAGCACGGAAGGATTTTCGTGCAAACCGGCGTAATTGCGGGATGCATCTTCAGCATTCTGCAACTGTTCCCGACCGGAGATGGGCAAGGGCGTATGATTACGCGCTATCAGCCAGTTACCTTGGCGGCAATGGAATCGTTGTTTGAAAGCCAGCCGGGTGCTCCGCTGGTCATCCTTGGTCAGCCGGACCTCGAGGCGCGCAAGATCGACAATCCGCTGATTTTGCCGAAGGCGCTGAGCTTTCTAACATACCGGCGCTGGTCGGCCAGCGTGGAAGGCCTAAATGAGTTCCCGCCGCATCTGTGGCCGGAGAATGTCGCGCTCCTTTACTACAGCTATCACATCATGGTTGGGTTGGGGACGATCTTCATAGCGATTTTGCTGCTTGCTGTCGTGCTTCTGTGGCAACACAAGCTTTTCGACGCACGCTGGATGCTGTGGATTCTGCTCCTGAGTTTGCCATTCCCCTATATCGCCAATACTGCCGGATGGATGACCGCTGAACTTGGGCGACAACCCTGGCTGGTGTATGGGTTGATGCGGACAGCCGATGGTTATTCGAAAACGGTTTCTGCAGGGAATGGCATGTTCACGCTACTGGGATTCATGGGAATGTACATGGTGCTAGGAATCGTTTTCCTGTTCCTGGTGCGCCGCGAAATTGAGCATGGGCCACTGGGCGAGACGGCTGTCCCGCGCGTATTCGCAGTCGAAGCGGGGAGAGATTAAGGGGATTTATGGAAACATTATGGTTCATCATTGTGGCGCTGATGCTGGCCGCTTATGTCGTTCTGGACGGCTTCGACCTGGGCACCGGCGCGATTTATCTCTATGCGGCGCGGAATTCTAAGGAGCGGCGAATGATTCTTCGCGCCATCGGTCCTGTGTGGGATGGAAACGAAGTCTGGTTGCTGGCCGCGGGCGGAACACTTTACTTCGCCTTCCCCCAACTCTATGCATCGGGTTTCAGCGGGTTTTACTTGCCGCTGATGATGGTGCTCTGGCTTCTGATGCTGCGCGCAATTGGGATTGAGTTTCGAGCGCACATTGAAAATCCGGTCTGGCAGGGATTCTTCGATGTGGTATTTTGCGTATCAAGCGCATTGTTGGCGATTTTCTTCGGCGCGGCGCTGGGAAATGTTATACGCGGAGTTCCGCTGGCTTCGGATGGATATTTCTTTGAGCCGTTGTGGACCAACTGGAGAGTGGGCCCGAACCCGGGAATTCTCGATTGGTACACGGTTATGGCAGGAGTCATTGCGCTGGTAACACTTACCGCCCACGGCTCACTTTACGTCGCGACGAAAACTGAAGGAGAAGTGAACGTGAGGGCGCGAAGGATTGCGCTTGTGATGTGGCCGCTTCAGTTGCTGCTGACGATTGTCAGCTTGATCGCGACTTACGCAATCAAGCCGCAGGTCATGCAGAACTACCGCGAACATTCAATCGGCTTGCTTGTGCCGGTGCTGGTGTTTGGCAGCCTTGGCGCAATGATCTGGGGAATTGCCGGACAGAAAGAGAAGTTTGCATTTATTGCATCCAGTGTCTACATCGTGGCCATGCTGGTGGGCGCGGCTTTTGCACTGTATCCGGTCGTTCTTCCGGCGAGCACGGATCCGAGCTACAGCCTTACGATTTACAACTCGGCAGCCGGACAACATGGGCTGAGTGTGGGGCTCGTGTGGTGGTCCATTGGGATTGTGCTGGCGTTGATTTATTTCGTCTTCATTTTTCGGATGTTCCGCGGGAAGGTAAAGTTGGAAGAGAGCGGATACTAGACTCCGGCTCATCTCCACACCACAAACGACTTCGGCAATCCTAGAAACCACTCCGTTTTGATTTTGCAGCCGGGGAATAATTGCAGAAGCTCGTCTCGCGTCAGCAAGCGAATGGAATTGATCAAGGCGACCGATTCCTCGCGGGTTGGACGGTATCTCCAGCCATGCAGCGTCAGATACCGATCGACAAAATGGTTGAACCATTTTCGTGGCAGCCAATGCACGCATAGTCCCAGAAAATGCGGCTCGACAGGGAAGCGCTGGTTTGGCGTCTGGCAAGTAAACGCGTTTACCAATGCGCAGCATTTCATGCGCGAAGCGTTTCTGATCGTCGAAGCTGCCCACGTGCTCGATTACAGAATTGGAAAATGCCAGATCGAAGGCTTCGTCGGGTAATCCGGTACTTCGAGCATCTCCATGGACGTATGTAAATTGCGGCGGCACACTGTCGGGCTCAGGTTCCAGGTTGACGATGACGGTGTGCTCACCGAAATCTGTGGCCTTCCACATCTCCAGTCTGCCCCCGAGATCAATGACGCTCTGGCAATCGTGGAACTCGGCTGCGAGCCAGCGGAGACGTCTGCCACGAAAGTATCCTCCGATCACACGATATATGTGGTGCACGACACTCATGTAAGCCACTCTACTCTGAAAAAGCAACGAAGCAGCAATCTCGCAGGAGTATTCGACTGATCTGTTCCCGAACTGGCAATCAGCATTTGATGTGGGCGGCTGAATGCTGAATGCCCAGTGCTGAGTGCTCTCGTCACATCGGCCTGTGACGTCTGTATAATCGAGTGTATAGCCCGTCTGGAAAGGGAATTCCTTGAGCTCTCACATGCCTTCTCGTCCCGGCCAACCGCCGCCGGGCCCGCAGCCACTTCCCGGAGTTGAAGCGATTGTTGCCGTCGGGTCTGGTAAAGGCGGAGTAGGGAAAACGACGCTGGCGGTCAATCTCGCCCTGGCGCTCGCGCAGCTGGGACACAAGGTCGGACTGCTCGATGCCGATGTCTACGGCCCCAATGTCCCGCTGATGCTCGGCACGAGCGTCCAACCCAAAGTGCTGGCTGATCAGAGAATCGAACCCCTGGACATTCATGGTTTGAAAGTCATCTCGGTAGGCTTTCTGAACCCCGGTGATAAGCCGCTGATCTGGCGCGGCCCGATGCTGCATTCCATCATTCGGCAGTTTCTCAACTCAGTGGAATGGGGGACACTGGACTATTTGATCGTCGATCTTCCGCCCGGCACCGGGGACGTCTCGCTCTCGCTCATTCAAACCGTTCCGCTGACAGGTGCGATCGTGGTATCGACTCCGTCGGACGTTTCGTTACAGGATGGCCGGAAGGCGATTGAGATGTTTCGGCAGATGAAAGTGGACGTGGTGGGCATGGTGGAGAATATGAGCTACTTTGTCTGCCCGCATTGCCATCACGAAATTGATATCTTTTCACGTGGTGGCGCGGAAAAGACTGCCAGCCAGTTTGGGATCGCGTTCCTGGGAAACATTCAGCTGGATCCGGATATCCGCAAGGCGGGCGACAGTGGCAAGCCGGCGGTCCTTGAAGGTGAAAATTCGCCTCACGCCAAGGCGCTTTTCGACTTCGCACGCAAGGTAATGGCGCGGGTGGATGAGATCAAGTCCAGTGCTTCGGAGAACGTGATTCACATCCAGTAACGCTTGCCACTATCGACGTTAGTCGGCCAAAATCTTGGCGAAGACATCCCGATCCACGTTCCCGCCGGTGATCACCAGGCCGACGCGCTTGCCTCTCAAAGCCTCGTTTTCTTTCAGAGCGGCAGCTAAACCGGCTGCGCCGGCCCCCTCGGCGACGTTGTGAGTGTCGGTGAAGAAAATCTTCATCGCATCGCGCAGTTGATCTTCGTTGACTTGGACGATGTGATCAACATTTTCAAGAATGACGTCGAGCGATGCGTCATCGGGAACGCGGCAGGCCATCCCATCTGCCAGTTGAGTGGTGACCGCAGCGGAGATCTTGCGAGCGGCTTCAAAAGACAATGCGTAGGCAGGAGCGCCTTCGGCAACTACCCCTACAATCTTGGTTTTTAGGTTCAGGCCATTGCGAACTGCCGCACAAGCACAAATACCTGAACCTTGCCCGACGGGCACATAGACAACATCAAGGTTGGGAACCGCAGAGAAAAACTGCAGCCAGTAAGTGGCGACTCCTTTGACGATATTCGGATGATACGGCGGAACAAAATGCCAGCCGTGTTCACTCGCGAGCTGCGCGGCGTGTTCTTTGGATTCCTGAAAATCAGCGCCGAACTCGATGAGATCCGCTCCCTGTGCTCGCATGGCCGCATTTTTCTCGGGGCTGTTGCCGCGAGGCACCACGATATGCGCCACCACATTGAAGCGGCGAGCGGCCAAGGCTACGGACTGTCCGTGATTCCCTCGGGTCGCGGTCATGAGTCCGGTGATTCGGTTGGGCTGCGAAAAAACCTCGGCCGCGTAAACCACGGCAGTGCGAGCTTTGAACGCTGCGATCGGAGTGTGGTTTTCGTGTTTCACCCACACTTCGGTTCCGAGTCGCTGGCACAGAAGCGGCCAAACGATCTGCGGCGTAGGCTGCATCAAGGAATAGACGAGTTGTTGCGCGTTTCTGATTTCATCAATTGTCGGCAACACCGTTGATATCGTCTCCTGGCTCATCGTGTCTTCTATCGCCCCCAAATTCGCTGATTGGTTTCCAGATTGCCCTACGCGCGCTTCGGATTCAAAGTCTTGCATCTGTTCCCAAGATCAGCGGGTTCCGGCGTCTCGGGTTGCAGATCAAACTACCTCGAACACAAAAGAAACCAAGGGCGGATCAGTAATTTCGTTAAGGTCGTCATGGCGAAGCCGAACTTGTGACGCGGTCGAGACGAAAGCGCGGGAGAGGATCCTTCTCCTGCAGCACTAGATCGGCGACCATCTCTCCTACGGCCGGACCATGTTTGAATCCGTGGCCAGAGCCACCGCCAACGATCCAGACATTGTCAGCTCTTGGGTGGCGGTCGACGATGAAATCATGATCCGGTGTGTTCTCGTACTGGCAAACGCGACACTCGATCAGGGGCGCACTTTTCATAGCCGGAAACCGAAAGCTGACGTAGTCCCGCGCTCGTTGCAGTCCTTCCGAACTGATGCTTCGGTCGCCCAATGTCGGATCGAACTCCGGGCCGCGGGTATCATCGGCGACTTTGAACCCGCGTCCATCAGTGGCGGGGATGCCGTACCAGAAGCGTTCGCGCGTATCTCCCCACACTGGCAAGTGAGACTCTGAGAAGCGCTTGTCTCCCGGTGGCGGCCCGAAGAAGAACACCTCTTGCCTGGTGGCGCTGATTTTGTTTCCAACCGTTGCTGGAAAAATCGTGCCGAGCCAGGGTCCGCAAGCAAAGACGTATTTGTCGGCGACCAGGTGCGAGTCGTCAGAAAGCTTCAGGCCCTCGGTACACCCATTCTCTAATTCTTCAGGCAGAACTGCAGCTATTCGAAAGCCTCCACCTTCATTGATGAAGCCGTTCACGACAGCCCGGCACGCGACGCGAGCGCGAAGGAACCCAGATTCGGGTTCGTAGATTCCCCAATGTACGCCTTCGAAGTTAATCTGCGGCCAGCGCTTCGACAACTCGTCAGCTGAAAGTTCCTCGAACGGCATGCAAGCTTCACGTAAGGCGGTTAAGGATTGACGCTCAAATTCATCGTTTTCAGCCGCTGCCATCCACAAGACACCGCTGCGGTGAAACAACTGACTGCGCCAGTGCTTCTCATGCTCTTTCCATAATTGCAGCGCACGAACTGCCATGTTCGTGTAAGGCTGATTCGGACCGTAGGTTCCGCGGATGATGCGTGTTTCTCCGCCGGAGGAGGACCGAGAGTTGCCAGGCCCCCAGGCGTCAAGCAAAGTTACACGAGCTCCACGACGCAGCAGAAACAGGGCGCTCCATCCGCCGAAAGCTCCAGCGCCGACTACTGCAACATGAGGAATGGTGGACAAGGTTGCGTGAAAAAGATACCAGAACTCTCTGCATCCCAAGATGAATTAGCATTCTTGGTGCATGAGTGCTAATCCTTGACACGCACTCCTAAGGTTCCTAAAATCCGGCTTGGGGAGTGTTGAATCTCGAAGACATAAGTGTTGCATCTAAAGAACTTAGATAGAATAATAGCTTCTGCCTCGGATTGATACGGGTAAATAGCATGCCGTCAGCACCGCAAATTGGCGAACGCGAACGCGAGATCCTCACCGCGATTGTCGAGACTTTTATCGCGACGGGAGAACCGGTGGGCTCGCGAACGCTGTCACGTGGTAGCAGAGAAGGCCTGAGTCCCGCAACCATCCGGAACGTGATGTCTGATCTGGCGGATGCAGGTTACCTCGAGCAGCCTCACACTTCCGCGGGTCGTGTGCCCAGTCCCGAAGCTTATCGCTATTATGTCGAGCAACTGACGGGGAATGCGCGCATTTCTAACGAAGACGAGAGTATGATCCATGACTCGCTCCATGGCATCACGGACGTGCAGGAGTTCATGGAACGCACGTCGCATGTGCTCTCGCTGATTTCGAGAAATGTGGGAGTTGCGGTGGCGCTCGGCGGACCCAAGAATGCGCTCGAGCATGTTTATTTTTCCCGGCTGGGTGATCAGAAGGTGCTGGCGGTTGTCGTTACCAAATCTGGGTTGGTACGCGATCGTGTGCTGCGGCTCGATATTCCACAACCAGATCTGGACATGGCCAGCCGATATCTCAACGAGAAATTTCGGGGTTGGACAATTGAGGCGATGCGCGCAGAATTGGCTCGACGCCTGGAGCAGGAACGGGGTGAGTACGACCGCTTGATGGCATCCGTGGAGCAGCTCTATCTTCGTGGAGCATTGGCCGATGACGGCGGCCAATCAGTATACGTAGAAGGTGCTGCCAATCTGGTTGCAGGCGAGCAGGATCGAAGGCGCTTGCAGGAGTTGCTCCAGACTCTCGAAGAAAAGCAGAAGGTTGTGCAACTGCTGAACGCGTATTTAGACACTAAACAGGAAGCGGTGCGAGTGGTGATCGGCCTGGATCAGGCCTTACCCTCGATGCGCAACTTCGTGCTCATTGGTGCACCAGCGCGGGTGGGCGGGGAAGTGATGGGGTCCTTAGCGGTGCTGGGACCAACTCGCTTGGACTATCAGCACACCATCAGCGCGGTTTCTTACATCGCGCGGCTCTTCGACAAGATTTTAAACGAATCGGAATAAGAGGTTATGGCAAGGACGAATGGAAAATCGGAAGTAGAACCACAAGAACTGGATACTGAACACGAATTGCCTCCGTCACAAGATGGGGGAGACGAGCAGCCGTCAGCGGTAGATGCCGGGCAAACTCGTGGGACCGCCGAAGTCGCTGAACTGCAAAAGCTCAGAGCAGAGAGAGACACTCTGCTCGATCGTCTGGCGCGCATGCAGGCGGATTTTGAAAATGCCCGCAAGCGGGCCAGCCGCGAGCAGCAGGAGTTCCGTGACTACGCGTTGGCGGATGCGATCAAGACGTTGTTGCCAACATTGGACAGCTTGGAGAGGGCTTTGCAATCGAGCAGGGATGAGTCAGACCTTCGCAGTGGCATCGAGCTGATCTACAAGCAAATGCAGGACGCGCTGAGCAAGCTCGGGCTAAGCACGATCGCGGCGAAGGGAGAACCCTTCGACCCACGTTTCCATGAAGCGATTGAGATGGTGGAAACCGGCGAGGCTCCAGATCATCAAATACTGGAAGAATTGCAGCGCGGATATAAGCTGAAGGACCGTCTTCTGCGGCCTGCGATGGTCAAGGTCGCAAGCAACCCAAAGCGTTGATTTCCCGGCGTCGGTTTGCGCGGACGCGTGGGACAGCGAAATAAATTGCTATTCTGAAAGGCACAGAATAATTCTGGCCAGTAACGTAAAACGCGATTATTACGAAGTGCTCGGAGTGACTCGCGAGGCTTCTGAGCAGGAAATCAAGAGCGCATACCGCAAATTAGCGCTGCAATACCATCCCGACCGCAATCCGAATAATCCTGACGCCGAGGAGAAATTTAAAGAATGCAGTGAGGCATACGCCATTCTTGCGGATGCCGATAAGCGCGCTGCTTATGATCGGTATGGCCATGCCGCGGTGAGTGGCGCCGGGGCGGCCGGTTTTGATCCTACGGTTTTCCAGGATTTCAGCGAAATCTTTGGAGATTTCTTCGGATTTGGAGATCTGTTCGGGGGTGGTGGACGTCGCCGCAGCCGTGCTCAGCGCGGGGCTGATCTCCGCGAAGATATCAGCCTCGAGTTCGAGGAGGCGGCCTTCGGGAAGGAGACGCAAGTCACGGTTCGCCGCCACGAAGCCTGCGAGGAGTGCCGAGGCTCCGGCGCAGCCGCCGGAAAGAGCCCAGTCAGTTGTCGCTCATGCGGCGGACGGGGACAAGTGCGATATCAGCAAGGTTTCTTCACGATGGCGCGCACCTGTCCCACCTGCCAGGGTGCAGGCAGCGTGATTACTGATCCCTGTCCGAAGTGCAAAGGCGAAGGCCGGGTGCTGCGGCAACGAGTGGTGGATGCCAAAATTCCAGCCGGCGTGGAGGATGGCACGCGCATTCGTTTCACTGGCTTGGGAGAAGCTGGCGTGTTTGGCGGTCCGGCTGGTGATCTTTATCTGGTGCTCCACGTAAAAGAGCATCCTTTCTTTGAGCGGGAAGGAACCGACCTGCACTGCGTGATTCCTATTTCGTTTACGCAAGCGGCGTTAGGGACAGAAATTCAAGTTCCTACACTGGACGGCGAGTACAACCTCAAAGTTCCCGAGGGTGTGCAATCCGGTACAACCATGCGAGTCCGAGGCAAGGGCGTGCCAGTTTTGAATGGCCATGGCAAGGGTGATCTGTTTGTAGAGCTTCGACTACAAACGCCTACAAAGCTCAGCAAGCGTCAGCGCGAGTTGCTGCAGGAACTGGACGGTAGCACAAAAATCGAGAACAAACCTCAACGTCGGACTTTAATCGGGAAAGTCAAGGATATTTTCAGCTAGGCTTTCTGAACCTCTGCGTCCTCTGTGGTTAAATTTCTTGTGAATGACGCGCCGCCGGTGGATCGCCGACGAAGTTTCTGGAAATCGAGCGTTCTTGCTCGGCTCGCATGCGGAGCATCTCTCCCGCGTGCTTCGCGCCCGTATCGGGCAGGAGTTTGATATCTCTACAGGTGATGAAGTCCGTCGCGGGCGGATTATCAGCGTAGCACCCGAGCGGATAGAATTTGAGCTCGGGGATCCGGTCGCGGCCTTGGGCATCCTTCCGGCGACGCTTGTGCTCTCCGTTTTTAAATTTGATCGAATGGAATGGGCAATCGAGAAGTGCACGGAACTGGGCGCATCGCGAATCGTTCCGGTGATTGCGCGGCGGACGGAATCGCATTTAGCGAGCGCAGCGCATAAGCGTGTCGACCGATGGCGGCGAATCGCTCACGAAGCTGCGGAACAATGCCGCAGGGTATCGCCACCCGAGATATCGGGTCCGATGAAACTAAAAGAGGTGCTGGCGTTGTCGGGCAGCACTCGAATTGTCCTATCTGAAGTCGAAACGCGAACCCGTTTCAAGGATGCAGTGCAATCCGTAAAGAAGAATGGCATTGTGCTTGGGTTTGGACCGGAAGGTGGATGGACGGAGGAAGAACTAGATTCATTTCGCGATGCTGGCTGGATTTCAGCATCTCTCGGTGGCACAATTCTTCGCGTCGAGACTGCAGCCATTGCAGCGATGGCGATTGTGGCGGCGGAGTTATCTTAGTTTGAAACGATGCTTCTTTTGCTAAGGCGACACATTCTGATCATATCCTCAACGCTCTCTGCTATGCTCCTCCTCAATGGGCACCAAACCGTCTCCTGCGCGTGCGTTTGAGCCTGACGAGCATCAGCGGAGGGCCGTTGAACACGTTCGCGGCCCCATGCTGGTGGTGGCGGGGGCGGGCACCGGCAAAACAACGGTTCTCATTCAGCATATCGTGCGGCTGATCCGGGATGGCCATGCGCATCCAAACGAAATTCTGGCACTCACCTATACCGATAATGCGGCCGCCGAGATGCGCGAACGCATCTCGTCTGAACTGCACGGGACAGGTTCAAGTCTGCAGGTCTGTACGTTTCACGCGTATTGCAACAATCTGCTGATTCGCAGTGGCAAGCATTTTGGTGTGCTCGATGACAAGGACCTGTGGATTTTCTTGCGCAAACGCATTCGAGAATTGCGCCTGAACTACTTTATCCGTGCAGCAAACGTGAGCAAGTTCCTGGACGATTTGCTCGATTTCATTCGCCGCTGCTACGACGAACTGGTCGGCCCGGAAAAGTATGCCGAATATGTTAGCCGCCTGGAGCGGGGCGAGTTACCGATTCCGCGGGTCTGCAAGTCGAAAGATATTGAAGCTTTAAGCGATGAGCAGGTGCTCGGCCGTTGTCGCGAGATCGCCAATGTGTTTGCCAAGATTGAGGAAATGCTGGCCGCGGAGAATCTTGGGACTTTCGGCCACATGATCACTCGCGCCTACGATCTACTGCGAAATAATTCTGACCTGTTGGCGCGAGAACGTGAGCATGCACGCTTCATTCTCGTTGACGAGTTCCAGGATGCGAATTTTGCCCAGATCAAAGTGCTTCAACTGCTGGCCGGTGCAGAAAGAAATATTTTTGTGGTGGGAGATCCCGACCAAGCAATTTACCGTTTTCGGGGCGCATCCAGTGCGGCATTTGCACTCTTTCGCCATACTTTCCCGAACGCCGGCCTTGTGGTTCTTGAAAAGAACCGCCGATCGACTTCGCCGATTCTGAAATGTGCTTACGCTCTGATTTCTGAAAATCCTGAAGCATTCAGTGGCAAATCTGCAGAGCTGCGGTATCAGCGTACTCCTTTAGTTTCTGCGCGTGAAGAAGAAACAGCACGACAGGGACAAAAGCTGGAAAGCGCGCCGGTGGAGGTTGTGCTCTTCGCCGGCGCTGGCAAAGATCAGGAGTCTAGCGACCTGGTCTCTGTTCTGCGCCAGCGCCAACGTCA
>Ga0335081_10009948_pt1 | contig 15329 bp, 10 predicted proteins | sample Lox_Sample_35_FD_206713 | JGI IMG/M metagenome (GOLD analysis project Ga0335081, IMG submission 206713) | Soil microbial communities from Loxahatchee National Wildlife Refuge, Florida, United States - Lox_Sample_3.5 | ecosystem: Environmental > Terrestrial > Soil > Wetlands | place: USA...
GCGTGTCCCGCACCCGTTCGGCGCCGAACTTCTCGATCAGCCCGCGCGTCGCGGCGAAGATGCCGCCGATCTTGCCCACATCCTCGCCGAGCACGAACACGCTCGGATCGCGCTCCATCTCCTGAGCCAGCGCTTCTTTGATCGACTCGGCGAACGAGAGCTCGCGCGACGGGGCCGGTTTGGGCTCCGGCGGCTGGTGGTGGGGTGCGTACACCGCATTCTCCATGTCCTGCAGCGTGGGCTCGGGGCTCGCCACGGCAAACTCCTTGGCCGCTGCAAGCTCGGCCTCGACTTCCGCGCGGATTCTGCTCAGCGCCTCTTGCGTAAACCCATATTCGGTCTCGAGTCTGTGCTCGAACCGGGCGACAGCGTCGCGCTTACGCCAGTCCGCGACCTCTTCGTCGGTCCGGTAGCGCGGCAGATTCGCGCGCATCGAGTGGTCGCCCCACCGGTAGGTGAGCGCCTCGATCAGAGTCGGACCCTCGCCGCGGCGGGCTCGCGCTACCGCTTCTTTCGTCGCCTCGTAGACGGCCATCACGTCGTTGCCGTCGACGGTGACACCGGGAAGCGAGTAGGCCGCCGCGCGCTTCGAGACTCGATCGATCGCCGTGGAATCCTTGATCGAGGTGGACAGGCCATACTGGTTGTTCTCGCACAGGTACACCATCGGCAGCTTCCACAGCGAGCCGACGTTGAGGCACTCGTGGAAGATGCCTTCGTTCACCGCCCCGTCCCCGAAGAACACGACCCCCACCGCGTTCTCGCCCCTCAGCTTGTTCGACAGCGCGGCGCCGGAGCCGATGCCGATGCCCGCGCCCACGATGCCGTTGGCCCCGAGGATATTGAGATCGAGATCGGCGATGTGCATGGAGCCGCCCAGCCCCTTGCAGTAGCCGGTGACCCGCCCCATCAGCTCGGCCATCATCCGGGCAAGGGAGGCGCCCTTGGCGATGCAGTGGCCGTGGCCCCGGTGATGGCTCACGACGAAATCCTGCTTGGTCAGCACGGCACACGCGCCGGCGGCCACGGCCTCCTGACCGACATAGCTGTGCGCCGTGCCTTTCACCAGGCCTTCCTTGAACAGATCCGCCACGCCCTCGTCGAAGCGGCGGATGCGGAGCATCGTGCGATACACCGCTTCGAGTTCTTTGCTTTCCATGTGGGTTTCTCCTCCCTTGGTGGCTCGGTGTAGGGTCGGTGTCGCTGTTCTGCCCAAGCCGGCGACCGTCGTAGCTAGCCCCGCGGATACAATAGCAGAGGTCGGTGCCCGAAGTCCGCCCAAGCCGCTTGCCGCACAGGAGAAGCTCAGGGGAGGCGACGGCGCGGCGACGGTTGACAACCGGCGCCAGCGTGAAGCGCCGGAGCGAAGAGCTGGGAGGAGGCAAGCGGAATGCACGGTGAGTTTGCGCCCGAGTTGCCGCGCAGAACGATTCTCAAAGTCTCGTGGCGGGTGCTCCCCTTGATCGCCGTGAGCTATCTGGTGGCGTACATCGATCGCACCAACATCGCGGTTGCGTCGCTCACCATGAACAAGGATCTGGGCCTGAGCGCCTACCTGTACGGCTTGGGGGCCGGCATCTTCTTCATCGGCTACGCCCTGTTCGAAGTGCCGAGCAACGTGATCCTGGAACGAGTCGGCGCAAGGCTGTGGATCGCGCGCATCATGGTCAGCTGGGGCATCATCTCCGGGCTCATGGCGCTGACAACGGGCCCCGTGAGCTTCTTCGTGCTGCGCTTCCTGCTCGGTGCGGCAGAGGCGGGCTTCTTCCCGGGCATCATCCTGTACCTGACCTATTGGTTCCCCGCGGCGTATCGCGCTCGCGTCATCTCCGCGCTGTTCCTGGCCGTGCCGGTCTCCAATGGGCTGGCATCCGTGCTCTCCGGCATCATCCTCGGGATGGACGGCACGCTCGGCCTCAGGGGATGGCAATGGGTGTTCATCCTCGAGGCCATCCCGGCGGTACTGCTCGCTTTCGTCGTCCTGAGGCAGATGACCGACCGCCCTGCGGTCGCGACTTGGCTCGACGCGCAGGAACGAAGGTGGCTTCAAACCGAGCTCGCGGCGGAGCGCGACGAGATCGAGCGCGCCGGCCGCCTCAGGCTGCTCCAGGCCCTCACCGACATGCGCGTGCTCGCCCTCTCGGCGATCTATATCACGGCCGTCGCCGCAAGCTACGGCGTCACATTTTTCCTGCCGCAGATCGTCAAGGGCTTCGGGCTGTCGAACCTGATGACCGGTTTGGTGACGGCGATCCCTTACACAGTCGGCGCGGTAGGGCTGGTGCTATGGGGCCTGTCTTCCGATCGCCATCGGGAGCGACGCTGGCATCTCATCGTCGCCTCTGCGCTGGCTGGGTTCGCGCTCGTCGTTGCCGGCTTGCTGCACCAGTCCTACTTGGCGCTCGTTGCGATCTCGTTCACCACAGTGGGCATCTACGGAGCGCGGGCGTGCTTCTGGCCCATGCCCTCGCTGTTCCTCACCGGCACGGCGGCCGCCGGCGGCATCGCGCTGATCAATTCGGTCGGCGCACTGGGAGGGTATGTGGGACCGTTCATCGTCGGCTGGATCAAGGACAGCACCAAGAGCTTCGAGGCCGCCCTGTATTTTCTGGCGGCGTGCGCATTGTTGTCCGCCGTCATCACGTTTCTCGCTACCCGTGCAACGCATGGTCCGAAAGCGCCCGTGCCGGCAGACGAGAAGCGGCTGGCTCCGCAGTGAGGCGGGTCACATGCGGTGCTCCGGAGCGCCGGGCTAACGGATACAATCCGACGCTTCCCAACTGACTCGAGGTCCCAATGCTGCGGCGCGCCTGGATGCGAGCCCTGGTCGCGGCTACGACGCTGGTCTGCGCCGCGCCGTCGCCGACCACGCTCGCAGGAGATCAAGAAGAGCGGGAGCAGCATACGCGCGAGGCGGTCGAGCGGGTGGTCGAGAGTCACGACACTACGCTGTTGATCGGTGCGGGCAACCTGATGATCAAGCAGTCGGCCGTTCGCAGCGCGCGCAGGCTGCTGCGCGAGTGGGGCCACGAGGCGGGGCTCGCTGGGGAGTGGTGGGACGATGCCCCGCAGTACCGCGCGGCCAAAGCCGAGCTGCTGAAGGTCGCCGACGCGACCATCCAGCGCCGCTACGCCTCGGGCGCCTGGTTGAAGGAGGCGTGGTACGAGTACACGGCCCGGGAGTTGAACGGCGAGGAAGCCGACGTCATCGCCAACCATTTCCAGACCGAGGGCGGCCGCGAGGTGCGCATGCTGATGGATTGGTACCTGGGCGAGATGGTGATGTTCAACTACACCTTCACCGATCGCTTCGAGTACGAGCTCCAGGACGCCGAGCGGGAGCTCAAAGCGTTGCAGCAGGAGGCGCAACAGCGCATCCCGATAGAGGACATCGAGTTCACCAGCCGTTACCCCGAGAGCTTCCAGTTCCTGGCCTGCAGCGGCGAGAACCGGTACTGCCCCGGCGTCAAGTACTGGAAGATGCTGATCTACCCTCTGGTGGGTGAGATCATCCGCTACATCGATTCGGTGAGCGCGGACATCGAGGCGCAGATGCGCGCCCAGCGGCCCGCGGTCGAGCGCTACATCGAAGCGTTCAAGGCGAGCCGCCAGGGAAAACCGAAGGAATAGATCTATGGCGCCATCGAAGTGGCGGCACACGCACCACTACGTCAAAGGAGATTCGGTAGAGGTGGGCGATGTGCCCGGACATGTGGTCGGCGTGATCCAGGGTGCCGGGCTCGGCTTTTTCGACAGCGGTGAGGTGGCGACCCACTCGATCACGATCCTTCACGACTTCACGCAGGGCACCGGCCCGCACAGCGGCTACCTCACGTATGCATTCGAGGACGGCTCCATGCTCTCTTTGTCGTTTCAAGGCACGAGCAAGACCGCAGCCGGCCAGACCACGACCGCGATCGAGGGCCGCTTTACCTTGACTGGAGGCACAGGCCGCTTCTCCGGCATCACGGGCGACGGTGAATACCACGGCCGGCGCCTGATCCCGCTGGCCGGCGGAGGCGAGGTGTATCTCGATTTCGCCGCGAGCCACCCGCGCTAGCGTCGGCACGGCAAGCTTCCCCTTGGGGTCAGGCCTGTATATTTGTATATCTACGCTCGCGACGCGGCAGCATGCAGAGCGGACCATCGATGCAGCCCCTTTGCGCCCTGCCCTCCAGCAAGATCTCGCGATTTTTCGCTTTATGCAACTATGCAGGCCTGACCCGTGTATGACCCGTGTATGTGATCACGGGGAGGGTAGAGCTCGCTTCAGCGAGGTTGCGCGCGAGCGCGCTCGATCGCGGTAACGATCAATCCCTTGGCTTCGTCCGCGTCGCCCCAGCCGATCACCTTCACCCACTTGTTGGCTTCGAGGTCCTTGTAGTGCTCGAAGAAGTGCTCGATCTGTTTGAGCGTGATCTCCGGCAGATCGGTGTAGCGCACCACCCTCTCGTAGCGCCGCGTGAGCCGCGGGACGGGGACCGCGATGATCTTCTCATCGCCGCCAGCCTCATCTTGCATCTTCAGCACGCCTACGGGTCGCACGGCGATCACCGCGCCCGGCACGATCCCGCGCTGGTTGGCGATCAGTACGTCGCATGGGTCCCCGTCCTCCGATAGCGTGTGTGGGATGAACCCGTAGTTGCCCGGATAGCGCATGGCGGTGTAGAGAAAGCGGTCGACCACCAGCGTGCCCGCGGCCTTGTCCATTTCGTACTTGATCGGCTCGCCACCGACGGGAACTTCCACGACCACGTTCACCTCCTCGGGTGGGTTCCGGCCGATCGAGATGGCGTCAAGGCGCACGACGTACTCCTGAAGGGTTGTCTGATGGCTGACCGACCGCACCGTACCACGCCTGCCGATAGGGCTCAAGAAGAGACCTGCGCGTGGCCCGTACACGCTCGGGGGGTTGGCCAGATCAGCAACACCCAGGTTCCTTCGCGCGCTTGCCGCCGACCCCAGGCCGCGATGCCGTCTACGCCACCGCTTCAGCTTCGATCGACGTCGACCAGGCCGAAGCGCAACGCAAACAGCGCGGCCCGCGTTCGGTCGGCGAGTTCGAGCTTGCTCAGGACGAGTTTGGGGTCAGGCCTTGAATCGTGAACACCCGCTCACGCAAGGCGGGGTCAGGCCTGTATATTTGTATATCTACGCTCGCGACGCGGCAGCATGCAGAGCGGACCATCGGTGTAGCCCCTTTGCGCCCTGCCCTCCAGCAAGATCTCGCGACCTTTCGCTTTATGCAATTATGCAGGCCTGACCCCATCGAGAGAGGGGTTAGCCGAGCAGCCAGCCGTGCGCTCCCGCAACCGCGCCGGCGATGGTGATCAGGCTTGCGGCGAGGAGAAGCCAATGCAGCCGCTCGATCAGCGCGAAGGTCTTCTCGGGATTGCGCTGCGCCGACGCGCGGAACCAACGGTGCAGCCAGAGCGGCTCGAGCAGGAACAGCATTAGCGTGAAAATCCCCCACAGCAGCACCATGGCATGCATCCACCAGTAGGCAGGCTGCCTGAAGCGATCCCAGGCGTCCAACGCGTAGGCGAGATAGAAGCCCGACAACCCCGTGATCAATGTAGTCCAGCGCGCCTGCCTGGCAAAGCCGGCCTCGATCTGCTCGAAGAACTCCACGCGCTCCACGGCTGACTTGAGACGCCGGGTCGCCGGCAGTAGGACCGTGGTGACCATGGCCACTCCACCAATCCACACCACCACGCCGAGCACGTGCAGCGCACGCGCGACGAACGTATCGATGTACACCGCTCACGCTCCTCCGGCGCTCGCGCAACATGCAGCGGCGCTTACTCAGTCACCCCGCCCGTCTCGGCCGCAGCGAGGATGGGCTGCGGGATTGGCATCCAGCTCGGACCCGTACCGCCGCCGGGACGCCTCCCAACGAGCCGGATCATGCCCGAACCATTTGCGCGGCGCATCGCTGGGCGCAACGGCTTTGAGCCATCCTATCGAGGCCGAGCCTCCTTCGTGATCCCGCGCGGCCAGACGCGGTCGACGAGCAAGCACGTCCCGGATCTCGGCACCGGCGCGCCGCATACGTGCGCGCCCCGGCGTCACGCAGTCCCGCTCTGCGCCGGGAAGAAAGCATCGGCGAAGCATGCGTCCTCGTGCAGCCCCTGAGCGACGAACGCAGGCCGCGCCGTCTCCACCATCCGCACCGAGCCGCACGCGTAGATCTCGCAACCGGACAGATCCGGGAAATCGTGCAGGATCGCCTCGTGCACGAGCCCGGTCCGCCCCGTCCATTGGTCGCTGGGCTGCGGCTCGGACAAGACCGGCACAAACGTGAAGTTAGGATGTTCCCGGGCCCAGCGCTCCGGCAGCTCAGCCATGTAGAGATCCTTCCGTCTTCGCACGCCCCAGTACAGGACCATCCTGCGTTTCAGCCCGGCCTCGAACGCATGCTCGAGCAGGCTTTTGACCGGCGCGAAGCCCGTGGCGCCGGCCACGAAAAGGATGGGCCGATCACCCTCGCGCAGCTCGAATCGCCCGAACGGGCCTTCGATCCGCAGTCGCTCGCCCTCCTTCAGGTCGGTGAACACGCGCGGGGTAAATCGCCCGCCTGGGATCAGCCGCACGTGCATCTCGATCTCGTCGCTGCCGCGCGGTGCAGTGGCAAAGGAGAAAGCACGCCGCGCGCCGTCCTCCAGCACCACGTTGAAATACTGGCCGGCACGGAAATCCATACGACTGCCCTCCGGCAGCTTCAAGTGGAGGATCATCACGTCTTCGGCAGCTTTTTGCATGCGCGCGACGGTCACCTCGAGCATCTTGCCCGGCAAGTCAGCTGCTGCTGCGCCCGGCTCGTACTCCAGCTCGAGGTCGGTGACGGGCGTCGCGCAGCAGAAGAGCGCTTTCCCGACCGCCCGCTCGTCGTCGCGGAGCACGCCTTTCTGAACTGCCCCGTGCTCGACCCGCCCGTACAAAACTGTGCCCTTGCACACGCCACAGCCGCCGTTGCGGCATTCGTAGGGCATGGCGAGCCCGGCCCGCAAGCCGGCCTCCAACACAGTCTCACCGGGACGCGCGCGGATCTCGTGGTTGCCCGGATGCACGGTCAGCCGAAACCCTTCCGTCCCGGCGCGCCTCGGCGGCAGCCACGGCAACAGGGCGAGCAGCAGCGTGGCCGACCCGAGCAGCAGCCACGCCCCGCCCGCCGACCATGCGTACATCAACGGCAGCACGCCGAGGTAGAACCAGTCGAGCCGCAGCGCTTGCGGCGCCGCCGTGAGGTCGGCCGGCCTGTCGCTCACGATGGGATACGCAAGCGCCAGGACGATCAGGGTTGAGATGAGCGCTGCGGCGATGTGGCGCGGCGGATTCGTGGAGGCTTTCGGCACGCGCTGGATGTGCACCCACATGAGCAGGAGCAGAACCAGCGGGATGCCGATGTGCATGAAGGACAGCAGCGAGAACAGCCGATCGTTGACGCTGGAGGCGTAGATGAAGTTGCGAACCAATGCGCCGTGGAAGATGGGCAGCCGATCGAGCAATTCCGCGGTGCCCACGGTGACGAACTGCGCCAGCCGGTCCCACGGCAGCATGAAGCCGTTGATGCCCGATGCATAGACGAGCCACGTGAGCGCCACGCCCGTGGCCCACGAAAACCAGCGGAAGCCGCGGTGGCGATCGAAGCAGAAATGGCGCAGCAGATGCAGCACCATCGTGAGCACCATGGCGTCGGAGGCGTAGCGATGCAGGCTGCGCACGATTCCGCCGAGCCACCACTGGGCCGTCAGCCGGTCGACCGACGTGTACGCCTCGGTCACGCCGGTCTTGAAGAACGCATACAAGTACAGCCCGCTGGCGGCGACGATCCAGAACAGGAAGAAAGTGATCTCGCCCAGGTGATAGAGCGGATTGAGGCGATCGCCGAACGCGGCGTTGAACGCCGCCTCCACCCGCAGGAAGCCCCATCGCCCCGCGCGCTGGAGTCGTCCGACCACCGCCGATCGTCCTCTTGCCTCAGCGCCGATCGCGCGAACACGCAGTTCCGGCGGCCGGCGCTGCAGGACGACGCGATCCAACAGCCACCCAAAGCCGAGCCGCCCTCGGATGCAGAAGCCCGCGGATGGCCATCCCCTCGCGAGCGAAGCCCGGCGCGAGGCCGCTCGCGGTGCGCGCCGCGCAGGAACACACAGGCGGCAACGGGCCGCCGGGCTGAACCGTCATCGTGAAGGCTCCGAACAGACAACTCGTCCGCCCACTCTAGGCGAGCTTGGGTGCGCGATCCTTCGCTTGAGTTCAAGCGAATCCAACTCGAAACCCTGCGCCGGACCCGGGAAGGGGGCGCGAGATAAGCGCAAAGGGTGCCCGAGCGCAGCATGTGGCCGGGACGCCGAGGTCGATACAATGTTCGGATTCACCCGCTCGCTCTGCATCGCATGATCGTACTCTTCACCGATTTTGGCGCCGACGATCTCTACGTGGCACAGGTCAAAGCGGCGCTGGCGCTGCATTCGCCTGCCGGCACGCTCGTGCTCGATCTGCTGCACCGAGTGCCGGCGTTCGACGCGAAGGCCGGCGCGCATCTGCTCGCCGCGTTGCAGCCGCAATTTCCAGCCGGCGCGGTGTTTCTGGCCGTGGTCGACCCCGGCGTCGGCACTGCGCGGCACACGGCGCTGCTGAAGGCGGACGGCAAGTGGTACGTCGGGCCGGACAACGGCCTGCTGTCGGTGGTCGCCGCGCGCGCGGCCGAGTCGCGCACCTGGCGCATCCTCTGGCGACCGCACGCGCTGTCGGCATCGTTCCACGGGCGCGACTTGTTTGCGCCCGTGGCCGCGTGGGTCGCGGCGGGAACGCTCGCGGCAGACAAGATCCAAGAGACTCCGGGATTGACGGTCCAGCTCGGGGCGGAGGATCTGGCCGAGGTCGTCTACATCGACCACTTCGGCAATCTGCTCACCGGACTGCGGGCGTGCAACGTGCCGCGCAGCGCCACGATCGTCGCGGGTGCGCGTCGGCTGCGCTACGCGCGCGTGTTCGCCGAAGCGCCGGCCGGCGAGGCTTTCTGGTACGACAACAGCATCGGGCTGGTCGAGATCGCGGTGAATGCCGGCAACGCCGCGACACTGCTCGCACTCGAAGTCGGCCACCCGGTTCGTGTGATGCCTTAGCAGTCGGCGCCGAGCCGGTCCGATCAGCGGTGCGCGGGCGGGATCTGGCAGAAGCCCTGCGCGGGCACGTCGAGCGCGCTGTTGAACTTGCTCGACAGGTTCTGGAACGCGATCAGTCCGGTCAGCTCGACGATGGCGTCATCGTCGAAATGCTCTCGCAGCCGGCTCATCAACTCGTCGCTGACGGTCTGCCCGGTGATCGTGACCGCCTCGGTGAATTCGAGTGCGGCCCGCTCCGCCTCATCGAACAGCGGGCTCTCCCGCCACTGGGCCAGGGCTTCCACCTTCGCCATCGATCCCGCTCTTTTGGCCAGCGTCGCGGAGTTCAAGTCCACGCAGAAGCGGCACCAGTTGATCTGGGATACCCGCACGGTCACCAGCGAGCGCAGGACAGGATCGAGCGGCGAGCCGCGCCGGTCGAGCATGCCGTACAGGATCGCGACCGACATGAACAGCAGCGGCGATCTCCCCCAGAGCAATCCCGGTTTCAGGACCTGACCGTACTTGCGCTTCTGGTTCCAGAAGAAGGGACGCACGTACCACGGATACTGCCGGAGTGGCTTCTCGGAAATCCTCATGTTCGGGTCAGCCCCCTATCGGTTTGGGCGGCTCGCTGTCCGCCGACGCCACGGTGCGAGCGACCGACGGGCGGCTCGAGCGCCGGCCCATAGCCGCCTGCGGCGACTTCCGTGGCTGGCCGATCAGGCAGATGCCCTACGAAACCCTGGCGATCCGGGTCGCCCGTCTGGCGAATTGCGTCCGTCGACTCCAGTGCAAATCTAAGAGTACCAGGGCAGCAGTGCATCGCGCTCCGGCCGAGGGCCCGCGGGAGCGAAGCGGCACTCGGGGCTACACGCATGCACGTGCATGCATGTCGTGAGCGGCGTAAGCCTAGCGACAGGTCGGACGCACCGCGGGAGAGGGAACGGCAGGTATGCCGGAAAATGGTCTCGCCCGGTGCAACACGCCGTTACGAAAAAGGCGCGTCGCTGCAATGCCTGGCTTACACGATTCTGCTGTAATGCATGGGTCCCCGGATCATCCCATGACCAGGGTAAAACGCATCCTGCTCTTGGCCCTCGCCGTGCTGGTCGCGGCGATCGGCGCGGTGCTGGCATTGGCCCAACAGTCGCGTCACGGCCGCTCGCGCGACGGCGAAGAGGGGCCCGTGCCCGTGCTCGCTGCCCAAGCCCGCACGGCCGATGTCCCGCTGTACCTCGAAGGCGTGGGCACGGTGCAAGCCTTCAACACGGTCACCGTGCACACGCAGGTCGACGGCCAGCTCATCCGAGTTGCCTTCCGCGAGGGGCAGGACGTGAAGAAAGGCGACCTTCTGGCGCAGATCGACCCGGCCACTTACCAGGCGCAGCTCGAGCAGGCGCAAGCGAAGAAGGCACTCGATCAGGCACAGCTCGCGAACGCGCGCGTAGACCTCGAGCGCTATGTCTTCCTCGCCGACACGGACGCAGGCCCCAAGCAGCAGGCCGATACCCAGCGTGCTCTGGTGGCGCAGCTCGAGGCACAAGTGAAGCAGGACCAGGCTGCCATCGACAGCGCGCAGGCGCAGCTCGGCTACACCACGATCGTCTCGCCCCTGGACGGACGCACCGGGATCCGCCAGGTCGACCAGGGCAACATCGTGCACAGCTCCGATACCAACGGCATCGTGGTCATCACGCAACTGCGCCCGATCTCGGTGATCTTCACCTTGCCGCAGCAAACGCTGAGCCGGCTCGACCGCACTTCCGCGCACGCCGCGCTTCCTGTGGAGGCACTCGGCGACGATAACCGCACCGCGCGCGAGCGCGGCACGCTCACCGTGATCGACAACCAAGTGGACCAGACCACGGGCACGATCCGCATCAAGGCGACGTTCGCCAACGCCGATCTGCGGCTGTGGCCGGGGCAGTTCGTGAACGTGCGCCTGTTGGTGGACACGCTGCGCAATGCCGTGGTGGTGCCGGCCGCCGCCGTGCAGCAAGGCCCCAATGGGACCTTCGTCTACGTCGTCGGCGACGACAGCAAGACTGCAATGCGTCCGGTCACCGTCGCTCAGCAGGCCGATACCGAAGCCGTCATCGCGCAAGGAGTCAAGCCGGGCGAGAGCGTCGTGACCACCGGATTTGCGCGCCTGTCCGACGGCAAGGCGGTGCGGGTCGGGATGCGGGGGGGCCGCTCTCGCGGCGGGGACGCCGAGCAATGAGCGTCTCGGCGCCGTTCATCCGGCGGCCGATCGCCACGACTTTGCTTGCAGTCGCTGCATTGCTCGCAGGCGCGCTCGGCTACAGCGGCCTGCCCATCTCCGCTCTACCGCAGGTCGACTTCCCCACGATCCTGGTCACCACGCAGCTCCCCGGCGCGAGCGCCGACACGATGGAATCGCTGATCACCGCACCGCTCGAGCGCCAGCTCGGGCAGATCGCGGCGCTGGAGACGATGACCTCGGCGAGCTCGTTCGGCATCAGCCAGATCACGCTGCAGTTCGATCTCGATCGCAACATCGACGCCGCCGCACAAGACGTTCAGGCGGCGATCAACTCCGCGGCCGCCGCGCTGCCAAAGGGCCTGCCGTATCCGCCGACTTATGCCAAGGTCAATCCCGCGGATGCGCCGATCCTCACGCTGGCGCTCACTTCCGAGACCGTGCCGCTCGCGCGCGTCAGCGATCTTGCAGACACGCTGCTGGCACAGCGGCTGAGCGAGGTGTCGGGAGTCGGGCACGTCGCGGTGGAAGGCGGGATCCGCCCCGCGGTGCGCATCCAGGCGGACGTCACCCGACTGGCCGGCTACGGGCTGGGACTCGAAGACCTGCGCAATGCGATCCTCGGCGCCAACGTCGCCGGCCCGAAAGGATCGCTCAACGGAGCCCAGCAATCCTTCACCATCGCCGCCGACGATCAGCTCGCCACCGCGGACGCGTATCGCTCGATCATCGTCGCCTATCGCAACAACGCGCCGGTGCGGCTTTCCGATGTGGCCCGGCTCCTCGACGGCATCGAGAACGCGAAAGTCGCGAGCTTCTGGCGCGGCAAGCCGGCCATCCTGATCGACGTGCAGCGCCAACCGGGCGCCAACATCGTCCAGACCGTCGAGCGCGTGCGGCACGAGCTGCCGCGCCTGCAGCGCGCGATCCCCGCCGACGTCAAGCTCCTGGTCGTGAACGACCGGACCGGAACCATCCGCGCCTCGGTGCGCGACGTGCAGTTCACGCTCGTGCTGAGCGTCGCACTGGTGGTTGCCGTTGTCCTGGTATTCCTGCGCACGTTCCGCGCCACGATGATCGCGGGGGTGGCATTGCCGCTGTCGCTGATCGCCACGTTCGGGGTGATGCGCTTGTGCGGCTACAGCCTGGACAACCTGTCGCTGATGGCCCTGACCATCGGCACCGGTTTCGTCGTGGATGACGCGATCGTGATGATCGAAAACATCGTGCGCCACGTCGAAGGCGGTGCGTCCGCTCTCGATGCCGCATTCGCAGGCGCGAAGGAGATCGGGTTCACGGTGATCTCGCTCACGCTGTCTCTCGTCGCGGTATTCATCCCGCTGCTGTTCATGGGTGGGCTCGTCGGCCGGCTGTTCCGCGAGTTCGCCCTGACGCTGACGATCGCCGTCGTGGTCTCGGCGGCGGTGTCGCTCACGCTTACGCCCATGATGTGCGGGCGGTTGTTGCGGCCGGCACACGCCGTTACGCCGGGCGGGCTCCGGCGCTTCGTCGAACGCGCCCTCGACGGGATGCTGAGCGGCTACCGCGACAGCTTGGACTGGGTATTGCAGCGGCAGGGCCTCACGCTGCTGGTTGCCGCCGTGACGCTGCTGCTCACGATCGGCCTGTACGTCGTGGTGCCGAAGGGCTTTCTCCCGCTGCAGGACACCGCGCTCGTCACCGCGGTGACCGAAGCCGGCCAGGACGTGTCCTTCGAGCAGTTGCAGAGCCTGCAGGCGGAGGTCGCGGAAGCGGTGAGGGGCGATCCGGACGTGACCGGAGTGGCCTCGTTGGTGGGCGCGGGGACCGTCAACGCGACGCCGAACACCGGCCACCTGACGATCACGCTGCGCTCGCGCGACGATCGCACGAGCTCCGCGTCGCAGATCGTCGCGCGGTTGCAGCGGCGGGTGGATGCCGTGGCCGGCATGAGCGTCTACTTTCAGCCGGTGCAGGATGTCCAGATCAGCACGCGCCCGAGCCGGACGCAGTACCAGTACACGCTGGTCGCCACGGATGCGCAGGAGCTGGCGCAGTGGGGCGAGCGATTGGTGCAGGCGCTGCGCTCGACGCCGGTGTTGAGAGGTGTGGCCTCGGACCTGCAGCAGGGCGGCTTGCGCGCTCTGGTGCAGGTCGACCGGGTGACTGCGGGCCGCTTCGGAGTCTCCGTCCAATCGATCGACGATACGCTGAACGACCTGTTCGGCCAGCGCCAGGTATCGACCATCTACGCGCAGGCCAACCAGTACCGCGTGGTCCTGGAGGCACAGCCGCAGTTCCAACGCGACTTGTCGGTGCTTTCGAAGCTGTATGTGCCCTCTCAGACCGACGTGCAGGTGCCGCTTGCGGCGCTGACGCGCCTGGTGCACACGACGGCCCCGCTCGCGATCAATCACCAGGAGCAGTTTCCCGCCGTGACGGTGAGCTTCGACCTCGCGCCCGGCGCAGCGCTCGGCGACGCGGTGCGATCCATCGCCGAAGCCGAACGCTCGATCGGCCTGCCGCCGACGGTCACGGGAAGCTACTCGGGAGATGCAGCCGAGTTCGCGCGCTCGCTTGCGGGCGAGCCCTGGCTGATCCTCGCGGCAGTGGTGACGATCTACATCGTGCTCGGCGTGCTCTACGAGAGCTTCGTTCATCCGCTCACGATCCTGTCCACCCTGCCTTCCGCGGGAGTGGGAGCGCTGCTGGCTCTCATGCTGTGCGGTCTGGACTTCTCGGTCGTGGCGCTGATCGGAGTCATCCTCCTCATGGGGATCGTGAAGAAGAACGCGATCATGATGATCGACTTTGCGCTCGAAGCCGAACGCGTGCAGCGGCTCTCCCCGCGCGAATCGATCGTTCAGGCCTGCCTGCTGCGCTTCCGGCCGATCATGATGACCACCGCGGCGGCGCTGCTGGGTGCGGTGCCGCTGGCGCTGGGACAAGGCACGGGCTCCGAGCTGCGCGTCCCGCTCGGCATCACCATCATCGGCGGGTTGCTGCTGAGCCAGCTGCTGACCCTGTACACGACGCCCGTGGTCTATTTGTGGATGGAGCGGCTGCGAGCGCGAGTCGGTCCGTCCGGTGCAGGAAGAAGCGAGCGCGGCTCGCCAAGAGTTAGCACGTAGGCATGGACTCGAGCGGCGAGGCCTTCCCGAGCATCTCCGCGCCGTTCATCCGCCGGCCCGTGGCCACGACACTGCTGGCGCTGGGCCTGATCCTGATCGGCGCCGTCGCCTATCGCTTTCTGCCGGTTGCGAGTCTGCCTCGGGTGGACTTTCCGACCATTCACGTTTCGGCAGGACGTCCCGGCGCCGATCCTGCGACGATGGCCGCAACGGTGGCCGCTCCGCTGGAGCGGCGCCTCGCGGAGATCTCCGGCGTAACCGAGCTCACGTCGGTCAGCTCGTTGGGGTCGACCAGCATCTCCGTCCAATTCGACCTCGACCGGGACATCGACGGCGCAGCACGCGACGTGCAGGCCGCGATCAACGCAGCCCTGACCGATCTTCCCGCAGATCTGCCGAGCTCGCCCAGTTTCCGCAAATCCAACCCCGCGGATGCGCCGATCCTGATCCTGGCGTTGACTTCGGACACGCAGCCGCCGCGCGCCCTCTACGACGCGGCCGACACGGTGCTGCTGCAAAGGCTGTCGCAGGTCGAGGGCGTCGCCGAGGTGACCGTCAACGGCGCCGAGCAGCCCGCGGTGCGCGTGCAGGTGGATCCGAGCGCGATCGCCAGCATGGGGATCAGCCTGGACCAGGTCCAGAGCGCGATCGTCAACGCCAACGCCCACAACCCGGTGGGCGCCTTCGACGGACCGCTGCAGGGCGGCGGCATCGCCACCAACGATCAGCTCGATGCGCCGGACCAGTACCGATCGATCGTAGTCGGCTCCAAATCCGGCATGGTCGTGACGCTCGGTGCGGTGGCGTCGGTCGCGCCCGGCGTGCGCAACAACCTGATGGCGGGTTGGTACGACAAGCGGCCCGCCGTCCTGATGACGATCTACA